>Ga0070706_100003835_pt1 | contig 14698 bp, 14 predicted proteins | sample KBSK5501metaG_FD_65476 | JGI IMG/M metagenome (GOLD analysis project Ga0070706, IMG submission 65476) | Corn, switchgrass and miscanthus rhizosphere microbial communities from Kellogg Biological Station, Michigan, USA - KBS K5-50-1 metaG | ecosystem: Host-associated > Plants > Roots >...
GCGCCGCCTTCCCTCGTCGCTCCTTCGCTCGTTCCTCGTTCCTCGCTCCTCAGTCCAGGCAGCGCCGCGCCCCTTTGGCGCGTCAGTCCAGGCGGCGCCGCGCCCCTCCGGCTCGCTTAGTGGTCGGGCATCACCATCAGCGGGCGCACCTCGATTGCTCCGTATCGGGCGGCCGGGACAGTTGCCACCCACCGAAGCGCCTCGTCGAGATCGGCGCAGTCCAGGATGTAATAACCACCGATCTCCTCCTTGATCTCCGCGAACGGCCCGTCAGTCATCAGCGACTCCCCGCCGCGCACGCGGATCGTCGTGGCCGACGACGGCGGCTGGAGGGGGCCGCTGTCGACGAGCACCCCCGCGGCCGTCATGGCCTGCGTCGAGGCTTGGTAGTCACTCAGCATCTGCATGAACTCAGGCGAACCCGGGACCGGGTCGTCCATGCCCGGCTCACCGACCAGCAGGCATAGGTAGCGCATGTTCGTCTCCTTTGCGCGGCGTCCATCGCCGCCTACCCCTAGACGAACAAGCTTGCTCCAGACCGACAGGATGACACGAGGACCCGTGCCGGATTTGAGCGGTTGCTGGGCGGCAGCCACCGGCGCTGGGCGCGCAACGAGCGCCGAGGTCGCGGTGATCAGGGATTATTCCGTGGCTGCCGGTGGCGGCCGCGTCTCGCCGGGCGCTCGCGACAGCCAAGATCCACGGGACACGCCGCTAGGTCCGGCAGGACAGATGATTATGGCTTCCGCCCCGCGTAATAGCGACTGGCTGCGCGCGCGTCGCGGTACTGGTATGCAACCAACGTGGGGACGATCGCAGGCCTTGGGGGAGCCGCTGCCGGGCCCTGGTACCGGGTCCAGGCCATCACCGCGCCCGGGTGGGCGACTTCGGCGGAGCGGGATTTCATCGCGGTCCTGCCCACGGTCCTTACGGCTGCCCGCCGGGGCAGCCCGTTCGTGACCGGCTGGCTGTCGCGTGGTGGCGGCGCCCCGCTTGAGCTGATCACCAACGCGGGCCCGCTGACCGCGGGTGAGAGCGCCGAACAGGCCGGCCATCCCGTGGGACTGCTTTTCCCGGGCGGAGCCCGCGGCGTGCCCGTCACGGACAGCTGGCTCGGCGCACTGGACGGCATGGTGTGGGCGCCCTGCCCCGGCAGGCAGGCGCCGCCCCTGGCCACGGCCGAAACACGGGACACCAACCAGGAGAGGCGGCCAGCCACCCTGTTCGAGTCGACGCTCGTGACCCTGATGGCCAGGCCGTTCGGCTGGCTGGTGATCGCCGAGCCGACCGATCTCATCGATGCGGAAGTCGCCGACCTGCGCACGCAGCTCAATGTGCTCCGCCGCCATGACGAGGAGCGGTCCCGCTTCGACGTCGAGCGTGCGCAACGCCGCCTCGCGGAGCTGGACACGTTCCGTGAGGCGGGCCTGTGGAATGTGCGGGTGCTCGCCGGAGCGGCCACCAAGGAGGAACTCGGCCTGCTGGCGCCGGTGCTCGTCGGCTCCATAGACCTCGGCGACCACCCCTACCGGCTACGCAGCACGGACGGGGCGCAAAGCCTGACCGACGCTGCGCTGGCCAGGGTCCAGGACGCGAGGGACGGCGCACACGTGCCGTTCGCGGCCACCGCCGGGGCGCTCGCCGCGCTCGCCGGATTGCCCCGCCGTGAGGTGCCCGGCCTTCGGGTGCTCGATACGGGGTACTTCGACGTGACCAGTGAGACCGAATACCGGGGCTCCGAGGTGATCGATCTCGGCGCGATCCTGGACGGCCAGGACCGGCCGGTGGGCGAATTCCGGGTACCGCTGTCCACCCTGAACAGGCATGCCTTCGTGACCGGGGCCACCGGCTCGGGCAAGTCGCAGACCGTGCGGCACATGCTGGAGCAGCTGGGAAGGACCGGGCTGCCCTGGCTCGCGATCGAGCCGGTAAAGTCCGAGTACGCCGCCATGGCGGGGCGGCTCGCCGACCTGGGCCAGGCGGGCCAGGTCACCGTGATCAACCCGTCCGACCCCGGCGCCGTGCCGCTATCGGTGAACCCGCTGGCCCCCGAGCCCGGATATCCCGTGCAGGCGCACATCGACATGGTGCGGGCGCTCTTCATGGCCGCCTTCGACGCGGAAGAACCGTTCCCGCAGATCATGTCGCAGGCATTGCAGCAGGTCTATGAGGCAAGCGGCTGGGACGTGGTCACCGGAGGCGGGCTGCCGGGGGCGCTGACCCCGCCTGCTGTGCCGACGCTGGCGCAGTTGCAACGGGCCGCGCTCGCCGTGATCGAGGACGTCGGATACGGCAGCGAGCTGCAGGCCGACGTCCGCGGCTTCGTCGACGTGCGGCTTCGCTCCCTGCGCATCGGGTCGGCGGGCCGGTTCTTTGAGGGTGGCCACCCGGCCGACATCGGCACGCTGCTCCGCCGTAACGTGGTGCTGGCCATCGAGGACGTCGCGAACGACGAGGACAAGGCGTTCCTCATGGGCACGCTGATCATCAGGATCGTCGAGCACCTGCGGTTGCGCGCCCGCCGGGAGCACCGTGACGGACTGCGTCACGTCATCGTCATCGAGGAGGCGCACCGCCTGCTCCGGGCCGGCCGGGAAGGGCGGGCCAGCGCGCACGCTGTCGAGTTGTTCGCGAGCATGCTCGCGGAGATCCGCGCGTACGGCGAGGGGATCGTGGTCGCCGAGCAGATTCCGGCCAAGCTGGTTCCCGACGTGGTGAAGAACACCGCGCTCAAAGTGATCCACCGGCTGCCTGCCCGCGACGACCGTGATGTCGTCGGGGCGGCCATGAACCTCGACGACGCGCAGTCCAGGCATGTGGTTTCGCTGGAGCCGGGGGTCGCCGCCGTGTTCGCGGACGGCATGGACCGGCCGCTGCGGATCCGGGTGCCGTTCGGCGGCGGCCGGGAGGAGGCGCTGTCCGGGGCTGCGCCGCCGGTCCTCGGCCGCCGCAGCGCGGCCTGTGGCCCGCGGTGCACCGGCGAGCGGCCTTGCACGCTGCTCGAGCTCCGCAAGGCCGACCTGCTTGCGGGGCCCGCCTCCACCGGCGACGCCTGGCTCCGGGTGTGGGCCGAGTCACTCGTTCTCGCCTTCCTCACCAACCGCGGCCTCCCCGTGGTTCCCGCGCGGCTGCAGCGCAGGTGGGCGGGGCTCGATGAGCGCCTGCGCGAGTGCCTGCTGGCCACGGTGATCGACAAGGTGGTCGGGAATCGCGCGCTGGCCGTGCGGGCCAGCTACGATCCGCAACGGCTGGCCGCGAGCGCCGCGACGGTCGCGCGCCAGATACTCGAGCATGGGACAGGAGCAGGTACGCGGGCCGGCCCGAGCTGGGTCATCCCGCAGGTCCGCTGGCTACACGAGATCGAACGGGTGTGCCCGCTCAGCGGCCGGGTGCCCGATGCCCTGGACCGGGCTCCGCCCCTCGACTTCGACCTCCCCGGCATCGCGGACTGGCCGGAGATGCGGGTCGGGCACCGGCTGCGGGCTCTGCGCCGCCACCCGCTGTCCATGGGACTCGCCCGCAACCGGGCACCCGCCTGGAGTGTCCTGCTCGGCGATGACGATCAGCGTGCCTTCACCGACGACCTGGCCAGCGCGCTCATCGGTGTCGGTTTGCGCACCCAGGTGCGCCAGGCCGGGGGGGCCATGGGGATCGCGGCGTGGCTCGAAGTGGTGCTGTCCTGGCCACGCAGGTTCATCGCCGATCACGAGCAGTGGGCGACCGGGCCGGATGAGCGCCAGCCGGACGGCGCGGCCGGATAGCATCGTCGGCAATGGGCAAGCTTCCGATCCGTGCGCGCCTCGCGACCACCCTTGGCGGCGCGGCGGGCAGGATGTCGCGGCTGGCGGGCCGTGGTGACGGGTCGGTGATCGGCGGGGTCATCGGCCTGCGGGTGGAACCCGGGCTGCTGGCCCTGCTGGCCGCCGACCGTCAGGTCGTGCTGGTAACCGGCACGAACGGCAAGACAACCACCACCCGGCTGATCACCTCCGCGCTCGGCGCGCTCGGCCAGGACGTAGCGTCCAACGCGTTCGGTGCCAACATGGAGGCCGGGCTCGCCGCAGCGTTGGGTCAGGCCCCCGATGCACCGTTCGCCGTGCTGGAGGTGGACGAGGCGTACATGCCGGCCGTCCTGGAGGCGACCAAGGCGCGGGTGGTGACGCTCCTTAACCTGAGCCGTGACCAGATGGACCGGGCGGCGGAAATCTGGCTGCTGGCGCGCCGCTGGCGGGAGGCGCTCGCCGGCGCCCCTGGCTGCCGGGTGGTGGCCAATGCCGATGACCCGTTGGTCGCGTGGGCGGCCGGCGGAGCCGCGCAGGTGACCTGGGTGGCCGCGGGCCAGCGGTGGCACGAGGACTCGTGGTGCTGCCCGGTGTGCGGCTCTCATCTGAGCCGTGATGATCTCGGCTGGCGATGCGGCGAGTGCGACTTCACCCGGCCCCCAGCGAGGTGGGTTCTTGACGGCGACAGCGTCATTGACTCGGTCGGCCAGGTGACCGAACTGTCCCTCGCGTTGCCGGGGCGTGCCAACCGGGCCAACGCGGTCGTCGCGCTGGCGGTGGCCGAAGTGTTCGGGGTCGGTCTCAGGCAGGCTCTCCCGAGGCTCCGCGCTGTGACCTCGGTGGCGGGCCGGTACACCCAGGTCGAGCGGCGCGGCCGTCAGGTCCGCCTGCTGCTGGCCAAGAATCCGGCGGGCTGGCTGGAGGCCTTCGACGTGCTTGACCCGGCTCCCGTGCCCGTCCTGCTGTCCGTCAACGCCCAGGAGCCCGACGGCCGGGATACCTCCTGGCTCTGGGATGTTGACTACCGTGTGCTGCGCGGCCGACGCCTCTTCGTGACCGGCGAACGCAGGCTGGACCTCGCGGTCCGGCTCGAGGCGGATGAGCTGTCCTTCGAACTGGCCGAGGGAATAGACGAAGTAGTCGACCGGGTGACCGGCGGCAGCCTGAACGTTATCGCCAATTACACAGCGTTCCAGCAGATCCGGACGGTTTTCGGCCGGGCGGCATGAGAGGTGGTGAGCGGATGGGAACACACCGGCGCGCGGACCCGCTGGGACCCAGCGGGCTGCGGCTGATCTGGGTGTATCCCGATCTGCTCAGCACCTACGGTGACCGGGGCAATCTTCTTGTCCTGGAGCGCCGCGCCCGGCTGCGCGGCATCGAGGTGGAGTCCGTGCTGGTGAACGCCGATCAGCCGGTGCCCCGCGAAGGTGATATGTACCTATTGGGCGGAGGGGAGGATTTGCCGCAGATCCTCGCCGCCAGCCGGCTTCGGGCGGACGGCGGCCTGGCCGCGGCCGCCCGCCGGGGCGCGGTGATCTTCGCCGTCTGCGCCGGATACCAGCTGGTCGGGGGCGAGTTCGGCGGTGACGACGGCCAGCTTCTGCCCGGCCTGGACATTCTCGACATCCGAAGCGGGCGCGGGCCGCGACGCGGGGTCGGTGAGATCCTGGCCGACGTCGACTCCGCTCTGGGCGTGCCCCGGCTCACCGGATTCGAGAATCACCAGGGGGTCACGAAGCTGGGTTCCGATGCGGCGCCGCTGGCGCGCGTGCTGGCGGGCGTGGGCAACGGGGATGGGACGGAGGGGGCCTACGCGGGCCGGATCCTCGGCACCTACCTGCACGGGCCCGCGCTCGTGCGCAACCCCGGCCTAGCGGATCTCCTGCTGAGCTGGGCGGTCGGGCCCCTCCCGCCGCTGGCGTCGCCCGACGAGGAGTGGACGCTCCGGCTGCGCGAGCAGCGCCTCGCCGCCGTTCCTTTGGACCTTCCGGCGCGCCGATAACCTCCCGGGCGTGCGGCGGTCAGTAGACCAGCGCTTGGGCACCGTCCGCGCAGACCTCGGCGACGAAAGTCGGCGCGCCCGCGATACGCACTCCCTCGATGACATCCTCTGGGGTGATGTCCCGGCGGGCGGCGCATTGCGTGCACAGTGTCACCGTGCCACCCGCCAGGATGCCCTGGAGCAGGTCGGCCAGCGGAGCCGCATGCGGGAGCGTGAAGTCATCGGCGCGGCCGGGCAGGGAGAACCAGGCGGCTTCACCGGTCAGCCAGAGCGAGGTGCGGACCCCGCTGGCCACAGCGGTGGCGGCGACAGTGAACGCCTGATTGCAGCGCTCCGGGTCATCTTTGCCTGCCGTGATCTTGATGACGAGACTTCGCGCTGTCATGCCTGCACTGTAACCTGATCGACGCGTCGGCATGGCGGGCGCGCCGCCCGGGGGATCGGTCCGTACACTGCCGTCTATGGAAGCGACGGTGAGCGGAGCGCTCCTGGTCGCGGTTTTCGCCGCGGTGACAGTGGCGGTGGCGTTCTTGGGGGTAAGGCTGCTGCGTGCTACCCGCGGTGGCTCCGATGGCTCCTCCGATGCCTGAGCAGGAGGCGCCGCCAACGCATCCCGACCTGGCTCCGCTGCTCTTCCTGCTGGGGCGCTGGGAAGGTGTCGGCGTGGGCGGCTACCCGACGATCGAAAGCTTCCGGTTCGGCCAGGAAATCACCTTCCGCCACAACGGCAAGCCGTTCCTGATCTACGCGAGCCGGAGCTGGCTGCTGGACGAGGAAGGAAACCCGGGCCGCCCGCTGGCCACCGAGACCGGATACTGGCGTCCGCAACCTGACGGGCAGGTGGAGGTGCTGCTCGCGCACCCGACCGGGATCACCGAGATCTACCTCGGCGAAGTGACCGGCACGAAGATCGAGATGAGCACGGACGTGGTGGCGCGCACCTCCTCGGCTAAGGAGGTGACGGCCGGGCACCGGCTCTATGGAATGGTCGGCCTCGACCTGGCCTGGGCCTACGACATGGCGGCCGTCGGCCAGCCGCTTCAGCCGCACCTTTCCGCCCAGCTCAAGCGACTGGATCAGGATCAGTTCTCGCGAAACCAGTAGTTGCCGAACGCCCGGCCCTGGAAGAGCGATGTCGGCCGCCCGGTCACGCTGCCGCTGGAGCCGACCTCAAGGATCTGGTAGGTGTCCCACCATCTCGAGCTCAGCGTGCCGCGATGGCCGAGCGAATCGGCCACGATAATGTCCGAGAAACCGGAGGCGCGGTAGTCCGCGAGGGGCAGCGCCCGGCCTGCGCTGTTGGAAGGCGCCTCGCTAATCACCTGTGCTGACGAGCGCAGGCATGAGCTGGCCGGGCATTTCAGGAAACGGCTGAAATGCTGCCCGGTCGTCGTATCGTCAAGCGTGAGCGCGAATATCTTGTCCCGCCAGTTGTAGCGGACGCTGGCGACGATCGAGTTGCCCGGCTTGACGAAGAAGACGGCTGATTCATTTCCTGGGTACATTTCGTACCACGCGTAGTATTCCGGAATCGAGCCCGCGCAGCCCGCCTCGACGCCCAGTTGCTCGACCGTCCGGCTCTGAAGGCCGTCAAGGCCCACCCAGTGGGAGGAGAATGCGTTCGGCGTGCTTGCGCAATTCACGTAGGGTACGAAGAATGTCGCCTGCACGTACCGGAACGCGGTACCCGGGCGGGCGGCGGCGTATCCGGCCCAGTTCGTGGAGTCGATCCTGCGGGTGCTGCGCGCAGACCTGATTACCGGGGAGGGACTGCTCCTGGCCGGCACCATCGGATGCCCTGGTTGGATGGAGGATCCTGGATCTGGGCCTGCGGCAGCGCGGTCGGCGGACCACGAGGCGAAGGTGCCGGCCGTGAGCGCGAGGCTCACAGCCGCGACGGCAGCACCGGCAACGTGGAACTTCTTCATCTGGCGTGTCCTTTCATGCGGGGGGACTCCGGCCAGCGGCCAGGCTGAGCCTCCAGGAAAGGATGTTCGTCGGGATCTGCATCCTGCGGCTGGGCCGTGTGCCGCGACAACGCTACGCGTTGGGGGAAGGAATCGGATGCAAATTACGCAGTGATTCAGCGCTGATGTCGAAAGAATTCGAATAGGCCCGGGCGCAACTATTTTATTTCATGACTGCACGCCATTGAGCGGTCATAGGCGGGCACAGGCCTCCATGGTCACGGAATATTCCTGGTCGTATTTGACGGGAATATTCCGTGACCATGGAAAGCGAGACGGAGAGGGGAGCGGCAGGAGGAGCGCCGATGACGGCGGCAGAAGCCGATGGGGCGGCAGGAGCCGATGACGGCGGCAGAAGCCGATGGGGCGGCAGGAGCCGATGGGGCGGCAGGAGGAGCGCCGATGAATGCGGCAGGAGGAGCGCCGAGAAATTAAGACCCCCGGGCGGCTCTCGTGCGGCCCGCCCGGGTGCGGTCGGCTGCTACGCCACGGCGACGCACGCCGTGACGGGCACAGCCACTCCGCGCGAGACCGGAGGGTGAGCCACACGGGGACCGGTTGGACAGACCGGTCAGCCCGGGGGTTCGGTGTCTGCCGAGTATTCGCCGGCCGCCTTGCGGCACGCGCGCCGGTCATCTGGTGATGCCGGCTCACGTCCGGACCGATGAGTCGCGCTGCGGGGCGTGAGCCACCGGCAGCACGTCGGCGGGACGGCGGCTAGCTGACAGCCACCTCGCGAGTCCTACTGCTATGCATGCTGTTGGACCACCTCCTTTCCCGCGTTGGCCGCAGATTACGTCAGGCTCGGCCCGGACGGCAAGTAGGTTTAGGCGCCCGGCGGTTCGCGACGGCCAGCACGCTGCTGGGCGGTGCCGCGGGCATGCGGAAACTCGGCCAGCACAGCCTGGTGGACAGACGTGACCCCGCCGGTCCGACATCCGCGAAAACGGGGTTAGTCTCGGCCCATGACGCAGGCGTGGGACGAGGAGCTACGGTCCCGCGGTTACCGGGTCACCCCGCAGCGCCAGCTGGTCCTGGAAGCCGTGACCAAGCTGGAGCACGCCACCCCCGAGGAGATCTGCGCGGATGTCCAGCAGACCGCCCGGGGCGTGAACATCTCGACCATCTACCGCACGCTGGAGCTCCTCGAACAGCTCGGCCTGGTCACGCACACGCACCTCGGGCACGGCGCTCCCCGGTACCATCTGGCGGCCGAGGCGGAGCACATCCACCTGGTCTGCTCACAATGCGGCCGGGTGACCCAGGTCGGGCCCGACGCGGTGGATGCGCTGGTGGCCGCGCTTCATGACACCCAGGGTTTCGAGACCGACGTCGGCCATCTCACCATCTTCGGCAGGTGCGCGCAGTGCCGCGCCGCCGGCCGGGGACAGGCCGCACCGCACGCCGCCGCGCCAGGAGGATGACCAGGGCCGATCACATCGGGGCCAATCGCATAGCCTGGCGCCTATGGAGAGCCCGTTGCTCGCGACTCAGGGCGCCGTCCCCGCCGAAGGCCCGGACACCGGCGTCGCCGCTCACTACGGCGACCCCTATGCGGAGCAGCGCGCGCTCGCGCTCTCGGCCGGCCTGGTGGACCGATCGCACCGGGGTGTGCTGCGCATCACTGGCCAGGACCGGCTGTCCTGGCTGCACAGCCTTACCACCCAGGACCTTGAGCACCTCGCGTCGGGCAGCACCGCCGAGGCGCTCATCCTCAGCCCGAACGGCCATGTGGAGCACCACCTGACGCTGGCCGACGACGGCACGGCAGTGTGGCTGCACGTGGAACCCGGCAGCCAGACGGCACTGCTGGAGTTCCTGGAGTCGATGCGGTTCATGCTCAGGGTTGAGCCCGCCGACGTCACCAGTCAGTACGCGGTGCTCACCCTGATGGGCCCGGATTCCGGCGACCGCCTGCCGGACGGAACGGCAGTTGCGTTGCGCGGCACGTTCGGTATGGATGTGGTTGTTGAGCGTGACCGGCTCGAGGCGATCGCCGCTGAGCTGCGGGAGCGCGGGGTGGCGCTGGCGGGCATGCAGGCCTATGAGGCGTTGCGGATCGCGGCGCGGCGGCCGAGGCTCGGGCTGGACACCGACCACCGCACGATCCCGCACGAGGTCGGCTGGATCGAGACCGCTGTCCACCTCAGCAAGGGCTGCTACCGCGGCCAGGAGACGGTGGCGCGGGTGCATAACCTGGGTCATCCCCCCCGGCGGCTCGTGTTCCTGCACCTGGACGGAAGCGAGGACGAGCTCCCCAGCCACGGTGATCCGGTCACGGCCGCGGATGCCACGGTCGGCTTCCTCGGGTCGGCGGCGCGCCATTACGAACTCGGCCCCATCGGGCTCGCGCTCATCAAGCGGACCGTGCCGGTCGATGCCGCACTCACTGCGGGCGGCCTCGCCGCGGCGCAGGAGGTTGTGGTGCCGCCGGACGCCGGAGCGAACGTGAAGATAACGCTGACGCGGCCGCGTGGCCTGGTGGGCCGCCGCCCCGGATAAAAACGTGCTGCCGGAGGCGGCCTAAAGCAAATGCGGTGCCGGAGGCGGCCCAAAACAATGCGGTGCCGAAGCGGCCCAAGGCAGGGCGCTGCCGGGGGCGTCACGGGTAACGTGGCGGCAGCAGACGGCCGCCCGGCGCGACGGCCGTCGGACCGCGACCGCGGGAGGTGGCCTACCGTGCTCCGCCGTATGCTGCTAGCCGCCTCGGACAGTGACCGGGCGCGCCGGCTGATCACATCGGCCCCGTACACGCGCGGCATCGTCGCCAGGTACGTGGCGGGCGACAACGCGGTCGAGGCGGTGCAGGTCGCCGGGCGGCTGCTGGCCAGCGGCCTCCTGGTGACTCTCGACTACCTCGGCGAGGACACTGCCGACCCCGAGCAGGCCGCGGCTGTTGCCGACGAGTACACCCGGCTGATCGTCAGGCTCGCCGCGGCCGGGCTGGCCGCGGGCGGCCGGGCTGAGGTGTCCGTGAAACCCACCGCGGTCGGCCTCGGCCTGGCCGAGCACGGGGACAAGACCGCCGCGGAGAACATCAGCCGGATCTGCGCGGCGGCCCGGGTGGCCGGGACCACCGTGACGCTGGACATGGAGGACCACATCAGGGCCGAGCCGACATTGCGGCTCGTCGCGGAGCTGCGCGGGGAGTTTCCCGACCTCGGTTGCGTGATTCAGTCCGGGTTGCGGCGGAGCGTGTCCGACTGCGCGGCGCTGGCGCGCCCAGGCTCGCGGGTGCGCCTCTGCAAGGGCGCCTACCGCGCGCCCGAGAGCGTTGCCTTCCCCGCCCGGGGTGACGTGGACCGCAGCTATGTCCGCTGCCTGCGGGTGCTGCTCAGCGGCCCTGGCTACCCCATGGTGGCTACCCATGACCCGCGGCTGATCAGCATCGCAGCTGCCCGGGCCAGCCTGACCGGGCGGGCCGCGGACAGTTTCGAATACCAGATGCTGTACGGCGTCCGGACCACCGAGCAGCACCGCCTGGCCGGCACCGGGGCCCAGATGCGCGTCTACCTGCCCTACGGCAGCGACTGGTACAGCTACCTGGTCCGCCGTCTCGCCGAGCGGCCGGCCAACCTTGCGTTCTTCCTCCGCTCCCTGGCCTCGAAGAGCTGACGATCCGGCTCACCGCGATAAGCTCCGGTGAGTGATCGGAATCCTCGGTGCGGGCAAGATGGGCGAGGCGCTCATCTCCGGGCTGCTGCGGGCGGGCCGTGCGCCCTCCGGGCTGCTGGCTGTCGTCCGCCGGCCAGAACGCGCGGCCGCGCTGCGCGATGCCTACGGCATCAGCGTGGTCAGCGCGGCGGAGGCGGCGAAGAGCGCGGACACGCTCATCCTGACGGTCAAACCCCAGGACATGCCCACGCTGCTGGACGAGATCGCCCCGCACCTGCCCGCCGACAAGCTGGTGATATCCGTGGCCGCCGGCATCACCACCGCGCTGATCGAGCGCCGCCTTGGCGCGGACGTTCCCGTGGTGCGGGTCATGTCCAACACGCCGGTCCTGGTGGATGAGGCCATGAGCGTCATCTCGCCGGGCGCGCACGCCCGCCGTGAGCACCTGGAGCGGGCCGAGGAACTGCTCCGCCCGGTGGGCAAGGTGCTGCGGATCCCGGAATCGCAGCAGGACGCGGCGACGGCACTATCCGGCAGCGGCCCGGCATACGTGTACTTCCTCGTCGAGGCCATGGTGGACGCCGGGATCCTGCTGGGCATGCCGCGTGGCACGGCGATGGAAATGGTCACCCAGGCGGTGTACGGAGCGGCAACCATGCTGCGTGAGACCGGCGAGCACCCCGTGATCCTGCGTGAGGCCGTGACGTCCCCCGGCGGGACGACCATCTCCGCCATCCGCGAGCTGGAGCGGCATGGGGTCCGGGCGGCATTCCTGGCCGCCATCGAGGCCGCGCGTGATCGCGGCGCCGAACTGGGCGGCGCCGAACGGGACGGCAGGGAGCGGCGCGCCTGACATGACGAGACCGGGGCGGGGAGCGGCACGGTGACCTGCACACTGCACGTCGCGTGGGACCACCGGCTCGCCGGGTACGACTTCGGCCCCGAGCATCCGCTGGCACCCGTGCGAGTGGAACTCACGATCGAGCTGGCCCGCGCGTTCGGCCTGCTGACCGCCGCAGGTGTGTCAGTCGCCGCGCCTGAGCCCGCCACCAGCGCCGAACTCGAGTTTGTCCATGACCCGGAATACATCGCCGCCGTGCGGCTGGGCGCCGCCGACCTGGCCTTCGGCCTGGGCACACCCGACAACCCGGTCTTCTCCGGCATGCACGACGCCTCGGCGCTGGTCGCCGGGGCCACCCTGGCCGCGGCCCGGGCCGTCTGGACGTCGCAGGCGGACCACGCGGTCAACATCGCAGGCGGCCTGCATCATGCGATGCGCCGCGCGGCCAGCGGGTTCTGCGTGTACAACGACCCAGCCATCGCGATCTCGTGGCTGCTGCGCCAGGGTGCGGAGCGGATCGCTTACGTCGACATCGACGTCCATCACGGCGACGGGGTGCAGACGGCCTTCTACGATGATCCGCGGGTGCTGACGATCAGCCTGCACGAGCATCCGATGACACTTTTCCCCGGCACCGGCCTGCCGGCCGAATCCGGAGGCCCGGACGCCGTCGGAATGGCCGTCAACGTGGCACTGCCCGCGGGTACCGGTGACGCCGGCTGGCTGCGCGCGTTCGACGCGGTCGTGCCGCCGCTGCTCCGGGCATTCCGCCCGCAGGTGCTGGTTAGCCAGCACGGCTGCGACAGCCACTTTCTTGACCCGCTTGCCCACCTGGAGCTGAGCATTGACGGGCAGCGCAGGGCCCACGCCGCGCTGCACGGGCTGGCGCACGAGACCGCGGCCGGCCGGTGGGTGCTCACCGGCGGGGGTGGTTATGAGCTGGTCCTCGTGGTGCCGAGGACCTGGACTCACCTGCTCGCCGAGGCGGCCGGGCGCCCGCTTGACCCGCAGCTGGCAACGCCGCCGGAATGGCGCGAGTACGCCCGCGCCCGGACGGACGTCAGCGCGCCGGAACGGATGACGGATGGCGCCGACGCAGCGTTCGTCCCCTTCTCGTCCGGCTACGACCCAGGCGACGCGGTGGACCGGGCGATCATGGCTACCCGCGCCGCGGTATTCCCCGCGCACGGATTGTTCCCGGCTCCGTAGCGGGATCCCCGGCGCGCGCAATCACGCTTGTCGCCGATGATGCCCCGATGAGGGGGGTTGCCCTTTTCCACACAGGACTTACGCTGGGGACGGAGGTGACTGATGCGCCAAAATCCGGCTGAGGCGTACAAGCACCCGCGCGGAAGTAGGGAAACATGACTGCAGCTGAGACTCCCCTAAGCGATGTCAGGTTCCTGACCGTGGCCGAAGTGGCCTCGATCATGCGCGTGTCGAAGATGACGGTTTACCGTCTGGTTCACTCGGGCGAGCTTGAGGCGATCCGGGTCGGCCGGTCGTTCCGCGTACCCGAGCAGGCGGTCAATCGGTACCTGAGGGAGTCGTTCGTCGCAGCGGGCTGACCGCGATAGACGCAGGCGGCTTCGCGGGCCCGGCAGCGGGGAGGTACCCTGTGGCGTTGGCGTGTGCCCAGCCGGTCGGCGTCGGGCCTGCGCGTTCCATGCCTGATTGCCAGTGCTTCGAGTACCAGCGCGGCAAGTCCCAGTGCGTCGATCGAGGGTGGGTGTTGTGGGTTCAGTCATCAAAAAGCGTCGCAAGAGAATGGCCAAGAAAAAGCACCGTAAGCTGCTGCGGAAGACCCGCGTTCAGCGGCGGAACAAGAAGTAACGCCGCGCGGGCACGCTCAGGCTGGTCACGGGCCGGCCGCCTGAGGCAGTGCCGGCGTTGGGCGTGGGGCCACGGCAGCCGTGGCCGGGAGACGGCGTCAGCCGGGTCGGCAGCTGGCCGGCCTGGGGCGCCGTGGGGAGGGGGATACGGTGGGGCAGCCTCCAGCGCTTGCTGGCGGCAGACTTCGCGGCACGCCGGGGGGGATGCCGGACGGCACCGCGCGGTATGGCGCCGTGCGCAACGGTAACGGAGAGCACCGCAATGGAAAGACCACCAACGGTCACCTGAACGGTTCCTGGGACAAGCTGGAGATCCCTTCCGGCGGTGACCAAGCTGCCGATCGTGACCGGGCCGCAGGGAACAGCTCGCCCCGGGCGGCTGCCTGGCGCGGGCGAATCGCGGGAGCCCTAGAGTTCACCCGGCGCCAGATGGCCGGCGAGGGCGAGATCGATCAGTTCGGGTTCGACCCCGAGTTCAACTCCCGCGTGCTGATGCCAGCGGCGCGTGCCCTTTACCAGCATTGGTTCCGGGTGCGCATGAAGGGGCTGGCGCAGGTACCCGGCGAGGGGGCCGCCCTGGTTGTGGCCAACCATTCCGGTGTGCTCCCGGTCGACGCGATCATGCTGCAGTCCGGGTTGCACGACGAGCACCCGAG
>Ga0070706_100003837_pt1 | contig 14689 bp, 12 predicted proteins | sample KBSK5501metaG_FD_65476 | JGI IMG/M metagenome (GOLD analysis project Ga0070706, IMG submission 65476) | Corn, switchgrass and miscanthus rhizosphere microbial communities from Kellogg Biological Station, Michigan, USA - KBS K5-50-1 metaG | ecosystem: Host-associated > Plants > Roots >...
GCGAAGAGAAACACAGTGACGATCCGCTTGCCAACAACGCGCAGATAGCAGCTGTGAAAATCAGTTTTCGTTTCATAATCTCCTCCAAATCAGTGTGAGCCGTGTCAGGTTTCAGTGGTTTCGCAGTATAGCGCAGAAGAGACAGTGGTTAGATGCCGAATTCGACGGACGGATGCTAGAATGTCTTTTCAGCAGGGAGCAAAAGATTGGCGCGCGAACTTCAAGTTCTGAATACAAAACCTCGTCAGCTGAAACCCGAATGGCTCAGGATTCGACTGGGCGATCCGACCAATCAGAATCATCTGCTCAAGCTGATTCAGGGCTTGAATCTGCACACGGTTTGTCAGGAAGCGAAGTGCCCGAACATCTTTGAATGCTGGTCTGACCGCACCGCGACGTTCATGCTCGGCGGTGATATCTGCACGCGTCACTGCGGGTTTTGCGCAGTCGGAAAAGGCGAGCCCGGCGCGCTCGACAGTGAAGAGCCGCGCCACGTGGCCGAAGCCGTTCGTCATTTGAACCTCGCGCACACCGTAATTACTTCCGTCAATCGTGACGATCTGCCTGATGGCGGCGCGGCGCATTGGGCAGAGACGGTTCGCCAGGTGCGCGCGCTCAATCCTGATTCCAAGATCGAGGTTCTGATTCCTGATTTCAACGGTGATGAAGAGGCGCTGAACACCGTGCTCGACGCAGAGCCCGACGTGCTCAATCACAACACCGAAACGATCGCGCGGCTATACCGGCGCGTACGACCTGATGCCGATTATCAGCAGTCATTAACCTTGCTTCGCCGAGCAGCGAAGCGTCGCGATTGCGAACAACGCGGCATGCTTACAAAGAGCGGGATCATGGTCGGACTCGGCGAGACTTTCGATGAAGTTGTCGAGTTGATGAAAGACTTGCGCGTGGTCTCATGCGACGTCATGACCATCGGCCAATACTTGCAGCCTCACGCGCGGCGCTTGCCCGTTGAGCGATATGTCACGCCTGAAGAATTCAATCTCTGGCGCGACATCGGCATGGATATGGGATTCAAGCACGTTCAATCCAGCCCGCTGACGCGCTCGTCCTATCATGCCCGCGAACAAGCTAACGGCAACTAGGTGAGAATCGTGAGCGCCGCGTCCAACAACCTCATCTGAAAGCTGAGCCAATGTCGGCCAATCGCGCTCGCGTGGCAGTCGGCCGCGACACAGCGGGCCAAATCACGCAACAGCACACGCTCGCGAAATTCCGCAATCGCAGTCGGCGCAGTAATGATCGCAACAATCTCCTGATATAACCGGTAACTTAGGTAATCAAAATTTGAAGAGCCGGCGATGAGAAACTTATCGTCGATGAGCATAGCTTTTAGATGACTCATCCCGGGTTGATAAAGCCGCAAATCAATTCGCGAGCGAGCTGATTCCAGTCGCGCATAGTTGGCGAAGTAACTCCAGTTGTTCCGTTCCGGCGTGACGATCTTCACGTCCACGCCGCGCCGGGCAGCCTCGCGCAATCGTTCGTAGAACGGAAAGGTTATGTAAGGGCTCTCGACGAAGATCGAATCCTTGGCCTCATCGATTAAATCAAGCACTCGGTGAAATACAGCTCGGTTTACGTGGCCATCGAGCGAGAAAAGCTCGACGCCATCGAACTTCCGATGCGCGACTTGATCGCGGCGCTTCCACGTTGTCAGAAAGTCTTCGCACAGGAACCGAACTGCATCCGGCGCTTCGATGCGAACCATCATGTCATGCCAGGCCGCGTTATGTTCGCTGAAATTTATCCCGCCGATGTAAGCCGTCGCGTCATCAATCACGATCAATTTCTTGTGATTGCGGCTGAGAAGCCGGCGCGGTGCAAGGCCGTATGGATTCGTAAATTTGATGGCGACGCCGGCGACTTCCAAGCGGCGCCTCATCGTTGCGGTTTCCCGAGCTTCGCGCCTCAGTTCTTCATCAAGAAGATTCGCCGGCGAATAGCGAAAGCGATCGTTCAGAACTATTCGAGTGAATGAATCGGCAAGAATTCGCTTGTCCGGCGCGGGCGATGAAAGTAGCGCATCTGCTAGTTGCTTACCGACCGCGTCACCTTCAAAGGCGAACGTCTGCACAAAGATTGATTGTTGGGCCGAAAGAATATCTTCACTCAGGCGTGGCCAGAATTCGCTGAAATCAACAAGCAGATCAATTCTCATCGCTCGATTTAAGAAAGGCGTTCGCGTTCCGCGCGCTCAATGCGGGCGAGACGCCCGCGGTCCCAGCGGGTGGCTGATTGTATTCGATCTCGATGTTAGAATGAATATCAAGCGAACGAACAAAAGGCTTCCGCTATATGCTCCACATTTACAACGGGGATTCCGCCGCCGGCACGGCAAGGAACAGCAACTTCCCGGGAGAACACCTCGCCTGGCGCGAAGCGCTGGTTTGCGGTCCGACGCCGAGCGGTTTATCTGAACGAGAGTTTCGGGGTGTTCGCGCAAAATATCTAGCTGAGGCTTACGGCGCAAACATTGAGGAGAGCGAGAAACAGTTACGCGAACAGGCGGAAGCGCTGCGATTTTCCGATCACGAAGAAGTAGTGCTCTGGTTCGAACACGATCTTTTCTGCCAGGTGCATTTGATTTATTTGCTCAATTGGTTCGGCGGGCGAGGACTCGGCAAAACGAAGTTGAGTTTGATCTGCATTGATGAGTTTCCCGGCATCAAAGACTTCCGCGGTTTGGGCCAGTTGAACGAAGAGCAATTAGCTTCGCTGTTCCCGCAGCGCCGCGAAGTCACTGACACTCAGCTGAAACTTGGCTCGAAAGCCTGGCGAGCATATTCATCACCTAACCCGCAGGAAATCGAGGCGCTCCTGGCTTCAGGCACGTCCGCGTTGCCGTTTTTGAAGGACGCGCTCATCAAACATCTGCAGCGATTTCCTTCAGTGCGCAATGGATTGGGAAGAATCGAGAATCTGGGGCTGGAATTGATCGCTGCCGGTCACCACGAATTTGGCGTGCTGTTCTCGGAGTTCGGAAAGGCGGAACCAACTTACGGTTTTGGCGATGCGCAGTTATTTGTTGAGCTGAAACGCCAGGCGACCGCACGCGAGCCGCTGCTCACGATGAGCAATGGGGCCACTGCAACCGCATTGGATTCCGCGCAGCTGCTGAACTCTTCATTTCAAATTACGGAACGGGGCGCAGCGGTCGTGCGCGGTGATGACGATTTCATCCGAACAAATGGAATTAATCTGTGGCTTGGCGGCGTTCACTTCGAGGGCGAAGAAGCCGCGTGGCGTTGGGACGAGAACCACAGAAACCTCGTAACTCAGTGAGGAATCAAGCCATCTAAGCGCGAATGGTGGCGGACACCAACCATTACCCAGTCTGGTCGTTTTTCGGGCTTTCAGCTTAGACTTGAACCCGAGAATGGATCAGCCGGCGAATGCGATCCGCGAAAAGCACGTCAATTTTTTGCGGTTCAATGACCGCCGTCACTTCACCAAAGCCATAAACCGGATGCAACATGGTCTGGCCTCGACGATATGTATGTGACCAGTTGTAAGGCGCTCCTGCCGTTACCTTCACGCGTTCGCCCGCCACGTCTGCGCCTCGCTTGAACGTGCTGCGAGTGCCGCATTTGCAGCAGGTGACGCGGGAAATCTGCCCGCGCTTAGTGACGGATGCGACCACGTGGCCCTGCTTTTCGTTGCACACTTTACAGAGTTTATCAACGCGTTCGCCGACTGAATGAATCTGCGTGTCCATGGGGCCCCCTTTGTTGCGTACTCTAAATCAAATTAGAAGCGCCCTCGAGTTAGCATGTCGTTAGCCCGAGGGCGCATTTGCCTTAGAAGTTACCAGCGCGGCGCGCGGTCGCTCCGTCCACCGCCATTGCGGTTGATGCCGAAGCCCCGAGAGCCGTCGCCGCGATTTTCGCGCGGCTTGGCCTCATTCACTTTCAGGCTGCGACCGGCAACTTCCTTGCCGTTGAACTGTTGAATGGCTGCCTCGCCTTCTTCCTTAGAAGACATTTCGACGAAGCCAAAACCGCGTGACCGTCCGGTCATGCGATCTTCTACCACCGAAGCAGACTCAACTGTGCCGGCCTGCGCAAACAGTTGCTGCAGATCGTTGCTCGAAGTTTGGAACGCGAGGTTCCCAACATAAAGTTTCATAGACATAAAGATTTACCTTTCCTCCGTTAGGAGTAGCAAAAGAAGCTTCCAATTGAAGTCTGCTTCGGAGAAACGGTCGCAGCGAAGGCTTGCTTTCGGATGCCCAAAAAAATGAGCGGCTTCTGTAATTGAAATCAGCCTACCCTCGAACTATCGAAAACGCCATCGCCAACCAAAGGCGCGAGACGCATCACCGTTGATGCGCGAGAGAAGGATACCAGACCCATAATGCACCAATTGGTGGGCCATTTGCAAGGCGCGGGAAGGCCCAGGCTGAGTTTAGGGAGTTTCAAGCGTCTTTCGCGCAACGAAATCCGGCGATCACCCAGCGTTCTTGGGGGTAGAAAAAGTTTCGGTAGGTAACGCGGATATGTGAACGTGGTGTGGCGAACGAGCCGCCGCGCAGGACTTTCTGACCGACAAACCATTTGTCGTTGTACTCGTCAAACTCGGATTTGAACCCCGGATAAGGGGCGTAATCTGAAGTCGTCCATTCCCAGACGTCGCCAATCATCTGTTGGCAGCCGTAAGCGCTCTGTCCTGCAGGAAAGGAACCGATCTGAGCAACACCCCAAACTTGATTTTCGAAGAGATTGGCTTTGCTTTGATCAGGTACGCCATCGCCCCAGGGGAACGCTTGCTTTGAATTGAGCTCACGCGAAATGCACGCAGCCTTTTCCCATTCGGCTTCGGTAGGCAGACGCTTGCCGGCCCATTTCGCATAGGCTGAAGCTTCGAGAAAACTGACGTGCGAAACCGGTTCATTCAATTTGTCCGCAACGCGATGCAGACCCGCGAAGTCGCGAATCATCCATTCGCCATCATTCTGTTCCCAGTAGAGCGGTGCTTGCCACTGCTCTTGACTAACCTTTTCCCAACCGGCTGAATGCCACCAGCGAAAGTCCTGGTAACCGCCGGCTCTCATGAACTCGAGATATTCGCTGTTGCTAACCAGCGCGCGGTCGATCAGGAAGTCTTGCAGGAAAACTGTGTGCTGCGGTTTTTCGTTGTCGAAGGCGAACTCAGAACCAATTGAGCCCTCCCTCACGGTCGGGCTACTGCTCCGGCCGTTGCCGGTGATTCCGTATCCGAGTTCGAACAGTCCACCTTCGACCTCGGCCATGCCTGTTACGTTCGCGCGCTGAACGGGGGCGGGAGCAATCGGCGCGTCGAATTGATCGCATAGCAGATGCTTGATGTCATAAACCAAAAGCTCCTGATGCTGCATCTCGTGTTCGAGACCGAGCCGCACAATTGACAGAATGGTTTCTGCATCATCCCGGTCGAAAACGCTTTCGATGAATCGTGACATCTGCTCGTCGATGTGTTGGCGATAACGCAGCGTCTCGCGCACCGTCGGCCGCGAGCGCGTGCCGCGCTTCGGTCGCTCAATGCGCGGGCCAAAGCCTTCGTAGTAAGAGTTGAAGTAGAAAAGGAACTCTTCCGAATAAGGCTGATATCCCGGCTGATATTTTTGCAGCACGGTCTCAAAGAACCATGACGTGTGGCCGATGTGCCAGCGTGGCGGGCTCATAAATTCCGCGGTTTGGACCACGTAGTCTTCAATCTCCAGCGGCGCACAGATCTCCAGCGTGCGCGCGCGCACTTGTTGATAAAGATCAGCAATCGATGTGGTACCGACGACAGCGGCAACTTGGGCTTCGGATGTCATGACGTTCGTCGAAAGTAAGCCTTGAGAGAAACTAACACGAAGCGTCGAAGGCGCGAAAGACAACAGCCAGAGGCAAGCGCGAAGCGCGCCGCCCCTGGTGATATTTGATTAAAAACCAACGCGCCCTGAAGGGGCGCGAAGACTTTAGGATGCGCGCGGATACCTCTGGAAATCAATCATCTATCGCCCTCTACGAGGGCTCGGAGGTCTAATGGATGACTGATCCCCGGGCTCACGCCCGGCTGCCCGCCATCTTCGATGGCTCGTTGTGCGGTTTCGCCTACGACCTCAAATTGAAGTTAACGGAAACATTCACTTATCCATCGCGGTGAACAAATTATTGAGCGACTCAGCCAGCGTGGGATGCGCAAAGATCGCATCTTTCAAAACTGTATAAGACAGTTTGCCCAGCATTGCGATCTCGAACATGGCCATCAGTTCGCCGCCTTCGACACCCAGCACCGCGGCGCCAAGAATCTGTTTCGAGTCGGCGTCAATGATTGCTTTTATGAAGCCGCGCGTTTCGCTCATCTCGATCGCGCGCGCGACTTTGCTCATCGGCAGCTTGGCGACGCGAAAGTGTAAGCCTCTCTCTTTCGCCTCAGTCTCGTTGATTCCGACGCGACCCAATTGCGGATCGATGAACACCGTGTAAGGCGCCAAGCGATGATCGGTCGCTGCGTTGCCGCCTTTGAGCAAGTTGGTGCGAATGATCCGAAAGTCATCATAAGAGATATGTGTGAACTGTGGTCCGCCTTTGACATCGCCAAGCGCATAAACTCCGGGGACGCTGGTTTCCAGTTTGCTATTGACCTTAATGTTGCCTTGCTTGTCGGTTTCGATTCCCGCTGCGGAGAGATTCAAGTCTTCAGTATTAGGCTTGCGACCCGTAGCTCCCAATAAATGCGAGCCGGTAAGTTTCTGTTCACCTTGAGGCGTTTGTACAGTCAGCTCGATTTCTGTTAAGTGCTTCTTCACGCCAGTGGCCTCGCTATCAAGCAGAACTTTGATCCCGTCTTCTTCCATGACCTTCAGCACGTCCTCAGCAACGTCGCGGTCTTCGCAGCTGAGTAGTTGTCCGGCACGCTGCACAATTGTTACTTCGCTTCCGAATCGACGAAACATTTGTCCGAATTCCAGTCCGATGTAACCGCCGCCCAGCACCAGCAAGTGCTCAGGCAGCTCGTCGAGTTCCATGATCGAAGTCGAATCAAGAGTCGGAACCTCGTCGATGTCCTCAAGGTCCGGTTTTGCTGGACGTCCGCCGGTGTTAATGAAGATCTTTTCGGCCCTCAGCGCGCGCGCCTGGCCACGGGTCTGGCTAACTTCAATCTCGTGCGGAGCAGTGAAACGCGCGTCGCCCCAAAACAAGGTGAGGTTTTCGGTAGTCTCAATCCCGTGCTGACTGCTGTTGCGAAACTCCTCAACGACCTTCTGCTTCCGTTCGCGCACTTCACTTATGTTCACTGCAACATCACGACTGTGCACCCCATAATCGGCAGCCCGACGCGCAAGATAAGCGACGCGAGCGCTATTGAACATCGTCTTTGTCGGCGTGCAGCCGTAGTTGATGCAAGTGCCGCCGACGTAAGCACGCTCGATCAAAGCAGTCTTCCGGCCAGCTTTGGCAAGGGTAGTTGCCAAAGGATTACCTGCCTGGCCAGAGCCGATGATGATTGCGTCGTAGGATTCGGACATCGTTTTAACTGGGAGCGCGGACATTCCTGCAAAAGCGCGCGCAGCGTTCAATAGTTCGTTCGCGGTTTGGAGCGCAGGCATCTTTGCCTGCGGTTCGCCGGCATCTTTGCCGGAATTAACCCGCTTGCTACCGCAAGCGGTTCTGTAACCGCGATCACTTGACCACAATTGCCTTCGCGGCGTGCTCAGTCACTCGCCCAATAATCTCCGCCCGCGGGTAGTTCTGCTGCAACTCCCCAAGCAAATCGTTCGCTCTGTCTTCTGAAACAGCCAGCAACAAACCGCCTGCCGTCTGCGGATCGTAAAACAACTTCACCAGATTGGAATCGACGCCTGCCGCGATTTCCACATCCTGGCCCACGTATTCGCGATTTGTCTTGTCGGCGCCAGTCAGCGAACCCGAAGCGGCCAATTCCAGCGCTCCGCTGATCAAAGGCACGCGTGCTGAATCTATCTCGATCGTGGCATTGCTCGCAGACGCCATCTCCCAAGCGTGACCGAGCAAAGCGAACCCAGTAATATCGGTAGCACCTTTCACGTCGAACTTACCGATCGCTTCAGCCGCGTATTTACCGGGCGTCAACATCGTGGCCACCGATTCGGCAACCACGTCCGGTGAAGCCTTACCAAATTTGATTGCAGTTGAAATCACACCAGTGCCGATGGGTTTCGTGAGGACGATTGCATCGCCCGGTCGCGCGCCGGCGTTGGTGGCCACGTGATTCGGATCGATCACGCCCGTGACTGAATAGCCGAACATAATCTGTTCGTTGTCCACGCTGTGGCCGCCAACCAGCGCCACTTTGTTTTGTGTCAAGACTACCAAACCCCCGCGCATGATTTCGCCGAGAATCGAGAAGTCGACGCCTTTCTTGGGAAAGCACGTAATCGCCATTGCGGTCACGGGCTTGCCTCCCATAGCCCAAACATCATTAATCGAATTGAGCGCGGCGATGCGGCCGTAATCGAACGGGTCGTCAACAATCGGCGTGAAAAAATCCAGCGTCTGCACCAGGGCAAGATCGTCGCGCAGACGATACACTCCGGCGTCGTCCGCTTTGTCGAAACCGACCAGCAGATTCTCATCGAAAGGTTGTTTCTCAAGCCCGCTCAACACCTGAGCGAGGACGCCCGGCGCCAGCTTGGCCGCTCAACCAGAGCAGGAAACCATCTCGGTCAGACGCATCGTGTTTCTCCTTTCGCGAAATATTGATTGAGGCCATTCAGCGTCGCACCGGCACTGTGTTATTGTCAATCGCAACAAACTGCGGGAAGGAATCGCACTATGCAAGTAACGACTTACGGCGTTCGGCTTATCCTGCTGATCGGAAGTCTTCTGATCACAACCATCCCTTCGCATGCTCAAGATACCGACTTAATCCGCCACTTTGATTACGACCGGCGGGCGCCGCTGGGCCTAAAGCAAATAGGTGTCGAGCACCACGAACACGCGGATGTTTATGACATCACCTACATCAGTCCGAAAGGTGGACTCGTTCCAGCATATCTGGTCGTGCCCAAAGGCAAAGGCCCATTCGCCGCGGTGATCTGGGGACACTGGTATTGGGAGAATTCTTCCATGCGCAACCGCAAAGAATTTTTCGATGAAGCAGTCGTGCTCGCCCAAGCCGGAGTAGTTTCGTTGCTAACAGACGGTCCGATAGCGCGCCCGGGTCATGTCGAAAGCAAGGAACCGCTGAACGAGCAGCAGACCGTTGACCTTGTGCAGCAGATAGTCGATATGCGGCGCGGCGTCGATTTATTGCTGGCGCGCAAAGACGTTGACCCGAAGCGCATCGCCTATGTCGGCCACAGCTATAACGCGGTGGTCGGCGCGATCTTGAGTGGAGTGGACAGGCGGTTCAAAGCCTTCGTCCTGATGGCCGCCACCATGTCGGATGAAGTCACCATGAAAACGCCGGAATACCAAGCGTATCGCCAGAAAGTGGGCGCGGAAAGATTTGACGCGTTTGTTGCAAAGTATTCCTGGACTGATCAGGGCAAGTACGTTTCTCACGCCGCTCCTGCGTTCGTGTTTCTGCAGTACGGCTCACAGGAAAAGTTTCTAAATGCAGAGCGAGCGGTTCAGTATACGGCCGTCGTCAGCGAGCCCAAACGCTTCAAGCTCTACGATGCTGCGCACGCTCTCAACGCCGAAGCGCGTCGCGATCGCATTCAGTTCCTCACTGAGCAACTAAAGCTAAAGCCGCTGTCAGCCGCGCTGATCGCGACGATCCCCGATCTCTACCAACCGCCGGATCCGAACCAGTAATGCATGACGTTTTGGTCATTGGCGCCGGTCCTGCCGGTCTGTCGGCCGCGCGTTGGTGCGACGAGCTTGGTCTCGACACGCTTGTGCTCGAACAAAACGAGGAGGCTGGCGGACAGCTCCTTTCGGTTTACAACCCGATCAAGAATTACCTGGGAGTGCGCGCTGCGAACGGTCGCGAATTGCGTGATCGCTTTTTAGATCAGACAAAGGACTGTGATTTCGATCTGTGGACCAACGTCCAGATTGAAAACGTGGACCTGAAAGCTAAACGCATCATTCTTCGCAGTGATGAAGACCTCCAGTCAATCGCAATTATCATTGCGACGGGTTTGCGGCGGCGCAGACTCGGCGTTCCCGGAGAAGATGATTTCGGTGGGCGCGGAATCATAGAATCCGCAACCAGAGATGCCGAGTTGTTTGCCGGGAAAGATGTGTGCGTCATCGGCGGCGGCGATGCGGCTGCCGAAAATGCTTTGCTGCTTGCCGAAGTCTGTCCAACAGTGACGCTGGTTAATCGCCGCAAGAACCTGCGCGCGCGTCGCGAATTTACCGAGCGACTTCACGCTAATCACTGCGTCACCGTTTTCAACGAGTCCATCGTGCGTCGCATCATCGGAAAGGAACATGTCGAAGCTGTCGAAATCGAACGCTCATGCGCAATCAAACCGTTTCAAATGGCCGTGCAAGGTGTACTGGTGCGGATCGGATTCGAACCGAACACTGAATTATTTAGCGAGCAAGTGGAATCGGATGAGCGCGGTTATGTAGTAGTCAATGCTGTGCAGGAAACCAGCCTGAAAAATGTTTTCGCCGTGGGCGACGTTTCGAATCCTCTAGCGCCGACCATTAGCAGCGCGGTTGGCGCGGGCGCGACGGCAGCGAAGGTGATCGCCGCCCGCTTAAGCGTGCAGTCTCAGGTCCCAAGTCTCAAGTCTCAAGTTTCGAAGGACAACCTTGAAACCTGAAACCTCGAACTTGAAAACTCACTTGCCGTTCATCCACGCCGCGCGCAGCGCCTTCACTTCCGCCGATGCGTCCTTGATCTCTTCAATGCGGTAGTTAAAAATCTGCGGCTCGCTGAGCGTGATTGACGTTTGGATAGTGCGCTGGCCGCGTCGCAAAGTGACGTTGACGCGATCGCCTGGTTTGTAACGCGCCAGCCTGTTTATGAAGGTGTCGGGCGTAAGCTTGATCCCGCCAAAATTCGTGATTATGTCCCCGACTTCGAGCCCCGCACTCGCTGCTGGTGAATCCGGGCGCACTCCTACAATCTTAAGGTTGGCAGTAATCTCTTCATCGACGCTGACTCCCACCGCGACCGGTTGCCGAGCTTCGCGAAAAAAGCGCAATCCTATCTGTGCGAACGCTTCAGCGTACGGTGGCGACTCCACACTACGTACATAGCGCTTGAAAAAATCACTCATGTCCGTGCCGGCGACCTCCGAAACCTTGTGCTCAAAATCCTCATTCTTATAACCCTGGCCACGCAGATAGTAAGTCGCGTTCGGACTCTTCAAATAAAACTCTTCGTACATGCGGCGCATGACGTCATCGAGTGATGCTTTGCCATGCGTCTTGCCACGAATCAGCAGATCGAGGACCAGCCCAAGCACCTCGCCTTTCGGATAGTAACTGATTGAGGTGTTGGCGAGATTGGTTTGCTGCGCCTGCGGGGCGTCATCGATGAAAGGCGCCGACAGCGAAGATTCTTCCGCGCTCATCAAACGGCTGCCCGGTGAGTTTTGGACTTCAGCAATCTGTTGCGTCAGCTTTTGCAGCAACTTCGCATCGTCCCACAGCCCCGCACGCCGCTGCATCAGATGGCCGTAATAGTTGGTGATGCCTTCCGCAATCCAAAGACCTCTCGTGTTTGCTGGCCGCGTGAAATCCCATGGACCAAGCTCGATCGGGCGCAGCCGCTTCACGTTCCAAACGTGAAAGAATTCGTGCGCTATTGCGTCGAGCGTTTCATTATAAGTCCCCGCAGCTTCGAGCGCGCCCGGCTCGATGATTTGCGTGGAAGTGAGATGTTCCATGCCATCGTTCGAGCGACCGTCGTTGGCAAAGTGCAGTAAGAAAGTGTACGAATCAAACTCTGGTGCGCCCCACATCGCTGTCTCAGCCCGAACTATCTTTTCGATGTCGCGGACCAGTGCCGGCCGTTTGCCGCCTTCGTTGCCCAGCGAATGAACCACGACGTGATACTGTTTCCCGTCAACTGCGAAATCATCCTGCGTCCAGTCAGGCGAAATCTCCGTAGGCGTGTCGATCATGATGTCCCAGTTGGGAAACTGCCATTCGTGCTGGTCGGGGCTCTCGGTGCGGCCATTAACGATGCGCCAATTCTTCGGCGGATCAATTTCGAGCTTTACCGGGTCCTGCTTGTGACTGACCACGTACATGAAGACGCAACCGCCGTTGAAGTTCGCGTGGCGCGAATCCAACTGTGAAAATGTGCCGGAGAGGTCGTTGCCGAAAACTTTGTAAGTGACGGTTATGTTATCTGTACCGTCTCTTTTAACGCGCCAGGTTTGGTCGTCAACTCTCGTCACATTTGACTTTGGAAGCATGCAGTCTGCTGTTGGTGGACACGTGCCATGGAATGCACGAAACTCCTGAACATTCTTCGCGAAGTCGAAAACGGCATAACGTCCGGGCGACCACTTGGCCATTTGAAAGTCGAGCGAGTCGATCTTTGCTTCCGCCGGCACTTCTACTTCAATGTTGACTTCAAACAGATGGATATTCGGATGCGACATCGCCAGGTGGTAACTAATCTTGAGCGGCTGCTCCTGCGCAAACGCTACGCCGTCGGCGACCAACAGCAGCAGGCACACGTAGGCAACGCGAAGAGTGACGATTCGTAAGTTGGTTGTCATTTCAACAGGGACTCCGTTACGGACAGAATATGATGGCGTAAACACCTGGTAGATGAATTTCGGGATTATGTTTGCTTACAATCGCCGCTGTCAAAAGCGCACCGCATAGCGGTGCTTGCGTTTAGCCCCGTCTTTCAAGGCGGGGCTCAAAATGCATCACGAGTTGACTTTCACCGCGGCGTAGCGGCGCCATGAGTTTCGCCCCGCCTTTTAAGGCGAGGTTCAAATGCAAATGCAAATACAAATACAGAGTCCACTGTCGCGTCAGCGACGGCTGAGGGCCTGGTCGTTTCGCGCGTCGCCACGCGACGCCTCAAATTACTCCTGCCGTCCCCGGCCTTGAAAGGCCGAGCTAAAGTCAGAACGCCGCTACACGGCGCTGGGGTGCTGTTGTCGCCGCTTTTTGATTTGATAAGATGGCATCATGGCCACAACCGATCGGCTTTACTATGACGACTCGCACTTAATCGAATTCGATGCGCGTGTCGTCGGCCTGAACGAGGGCGATGACGGGACCGTCACGATGGCACTCGATCGCACGGCGTTTTATCCGACCGGTGGCGGTCAACCAAACGACACGGGAACGCTCGGCGAAGCGCGCGTGGTTGATTGCATTGATACAGAGGACGCAGGCGTCCTGCACGTCATTCAAGGACCAGCGCCGCAGGTTGGTGACTTGGTTCACGGCAAAGTTGATTGGCTGCGACGGCTCGATCATATTCAGCAACATACCGGCCAGCACATCCTCTCCGCCGCCTTCGTCAAACTGTTTGACGCGCCGACGCACAGCTTTCGTGTGCTGGAGCATGAATGCGAAATCGACGTGGCTCTCGATAATCCGAGTGACGAACGAATCGAGCGGGCGGTTGATCTCGCCAATCAAATGGTCTGGGAAAGTCGTCCCGTGAGAATCCGGAAAGTGACGTTGGAAGAAGCTGCAAGCTTGCCCCTGCGCAAGGAACCCGCGCGAGAAGGCGACCTACGAGTGATCGAGATTGATGGTTTCGATCTGACTCCGTGCGGCGGCACGCACGCGAAATCAACCGCCGAGGTTGGCCTAATCGCGGTGCGAAGCTGGGAACGTGCGAAAGGCTTGACGCGAATTCAATTCATGGCCGGCATTCGCGCGTTGGCTGATTATCGCAAAGCGAACAAGACCGCGCGTGAGGTAGCGGCGTTATTCAGCGCGGGACGCGACGACTCGCCGGCACTGGTCGCGCATCTGATTGAGGAAAATAAGAAGCTCGCACGCCGCGTTCGCGCGCTGAGAGAAGTCGCTTGCCGCGTTGAAGCTGAGCAACTACTTCGGGGCAGTAGCCCGAGCGTTAGGGAGGGCGCAGGGTACGAAGCCGGAAGCGGTAGCGACCGGGTATCAAGTGAGCTGCGCAGAGTTAAGGACGCCAGCACACGCGTCATAGCGAGGGTGGTCGAAGATCGCGATGCGGATTCGTTGAAGCAGCTCGCGCTCGCGCTGATTGTTCATCCGAAGACTGTTGCTTTGTTAGGTTCACGCGATGGCGATACCGCGCGATTGGTTTTCGCGCGATCCTCCGACGCGCTTGGCGACATGAATGTGCTTATGCGTAAAGCGTGTGAAATGATCGATGGTCGCGGCGGTGGCAAACCGGACATGGCCCAGGGCGGCGGTCGCGATGCGGCGAGGCTTTCGGAAGCGATTGAAAGCGCAAGCTCTTCACTGAGAGCGCGGACATAACGGGGTCAACAGCGGGGCAGCCCCGCAGCAGTGCTCGACTCGTCCGCAATGAGCGCGGCAGGCGCGAACTAATTATTTTGATCGGTGTCGTCAGCTTGGTCTGTGCTTTCAAACCTGAAACTTGAATCCTGAAACTTGAAACTGTATTCTTGCCGCGTGTGGGGCAGTAGCTCAGTTTGGCAGAGCGCCGCGTTCGCAATGCGGAGGTCAGGGGTTCGATCCCCCTCTGCTCCACCATAAGGCAAGTCGCATCACAGATTTAGCGCGGTGCGTTTGTGTGAGTATTCTTTCGAAATGACCAATAA
>Ga0070706_100003839_pt1 | contig 14686 bp, 11 predicted proteins | sample KBSK5501metaG_FD_65476 | JGI IMG/M metagenome (GOLD analysis project Ga0070706, IMG submission 65476) | Corn, switchgrass and miscanthus rhizosphere microbial communities from Kellogg Biological Station, Michigan, USA - KBS K5-50-1 metaG | ecosystem: Host-associated > Plants > Roots >...
TGATCTTTATCAGAAGCGGGTCGACGAGCGTGTCGCCAAAATCAAAGAGCTGCTCAAACAACCGATCGATGTCGCCGGCGACGCGACCATAGACCTCAGCCGCCAGAAGGCTCCCTGGCCTAAGGATACGGCCGAGGCCGATCAACTTTGGCGTGGCCGGATTGCGAGTGAACTGCTTCAGGAAAAGTTGAGCGAACATCCCATCGAGCCGGGTCCACAGTTGGTGTCGCGCCGCTACGATCGTCTCGCCCGCAACGTCCACGAAGAGGACAGGGAGGAGCAAATGAAACTGTTTCTCGATGCGCTGGCCCAAACATACGACCCACACTCGGAATATTTAAGTAAAGCTGATCTGAAGAATTTCAGCATTAACATGGGCCTTTCACTCGTCGGTATTGGCGCGATGCTTCGGACTGAAGACGGTTACGCCAAAATCGAGAGCTTGGTGCCTGGCGGGCCGGCGCAGGTGGACGGGCGGTTAAAGGTGGGTGACCGAATTACCGCCGTGGCACAAGGTCCGGCGGAGTTCGTCGATGTGCGCGATATGCGGCTCGACAAAGTCGTGGAAATGATCCGCGGCAAAAAGGGCAGCCACGTTCGACTGCTCATTATTCCAGGCAACGCAGCCGATCCCTCCAAGCGCAAGAACGTCGAGCTGGTGCGCGATGAAATTAAGCTAAAGGATCAGGAAGCTCGCGCGGACATTATTATTAAGAAGGACGAGAACGGGGACACGGTAAAGCTGGGTTGGATCACTCTCCCCTCGTTCTATGCTGACATGGATAGGCACCAGAAAAGCACGACGCGTGATGTGCTGGCGCTGCTCAAACGGCTGAAAAAAGAAAGTATCGCCGGATTAGTGGTCGATCTTCGCCGGAACGGCGGCGGATCACTGGAGGAGGCAATTTCGCTTACCGGATTGTTTTTGAAATCGGGCCCGATCGTGCAGACGAAAAACACGAATGGAAACATCGTCGTCTCAAGTGATCCCGATCCCGGAATTGCTTACACCGGTCCGCTCGTGGTTTTGACGAGCAAGCAAAGTGCGTCAGCGAGCGAGATTTTCGCGGCCGCGCTCCAGGACTACGGACGCGCTGTCATCGTCGGCGACAAAAACACGTTCGGTAAAGGTACTGTGCAGACCATCCTCGAGATCGGTCGATTTACTTCGCTGCTGGGCAGCCGTTCCCAGGATGATGGCGCGCTTAAATTGACGATTCAAAAGTTTTACCGCGTCGCCGGTGGTTCCACCCAGCTGCATGGCGTCGCCTCCGATATTGTCCTTCCCACTCTCACCGATCTTCCTGAGTTCGGCGAAGGCGCACTCAAAAATTGTCTGCCTTACGACGAAGTGCCGAAAGCCCGTTTCACTAAATGGTCTGATTCACATTCGCTCTTTATAGATGAGCTGAAACGGCGCTCTGCCGAACGGGTGCAGAATAATACTGAGTTTCATTACGTCATGGAAGATATGGAGCGGCTGCGCCACAAGCTTGACGAAAATCGGATCTCGCTGAATGAAAATGTCCGACGCAAAGAGATTGAGGAAGACAAAATTCGCAAAGAAACGCGTTCCAAGGAGCGTCTGGCGCATCAGGAAGAAGAACCGCGTATCTATCGGCTGACACTCGACACCCTGGACAAACCGAACCTGCAGCTAATCATGTTTCCGGGCAAGTTAGCTGAGGCCAAGACAAAGGGCACTTCGCCCAAGGTCGCTCCTGAGGCCGCTGCCGATGCTGATTCGGAGGACGTGGTGGGCGGTGGGGACGACACTAAGGAACCAGCGATTGATCCCGAGCGCGATGAGACGCTCAACATCCTGAACGATCTGGTTGATCTCTCGCACGGGCCGAAGACGGCCAGCGTTCACCCGTAATGGAAGTGGGGCAAGTCTCTGGACTTGCCGTCGCTCGCCACGGCGAGCGCCAAGGAGGGGGAAGGTTTCGGGACACGGCGCTTTTCAATTTAAGCGCGGTTGGTTAGTATTTTTCCATGTTGTCTCGTGTTCGCGGCCGCAACTCGTCGACCCGCCACACGATCGTCACATTTCTCGCTTTAACTGCGACAACCCTGGCCCAACAAGCATCGCCGGCCGCAGGCGGAGCGTCCGATCTCGCCCAACTCTACGCGCAGGGCATGTCGGAGTTTCAGGCCGGTGATTATGCCAAGGCCGCGGCGGACCTTGATGCTTTGCTCGTCAAAGCGGAATTCTCTCCTCAACTGGAGCCGGCTTTTTTTACGGTTGGCTCCGCTTACTTTAATGTCCCCGATCACAAAAAGGCGATTGCCTCGTTCAAAAATTATTTGGCGAAGTTTCCGAATGGACCCCATGCCCCCGAGGTCAGCTATGCGATCGGGCAAGCCCACCTCCTGAGTAAAAATTATAGCGAGGCTGTCGCGCAATTTTCCACGGTCGAAAAAGATCCTCGTTACCGCGAACAGGCGCTGTTCTTCGGCGCAACCGCAAGCAAGGAAGGGGAGAAAATCGATCAGGCAATCACCACCTTGGAAAAATTATCCGGGGCGGAATTAAAGACGCCTATGTCGGTGCGGGGCGCGATGATGCTGGCGCAGCTTTACTCACAACAAGGCAAGTCGGACAAGACGATTGCCGTTATCAAGAAGCTGCGCGAGCGCATTGGGCTGGTCGACAACATTGTCGAATTGAATGCGATGACGGTGGAACTGGGTGATCAACTCTACGCCCAAAAATTATTCGGCGATGCCCTGGAATGTTACCGGGCCGCTTACCCCCGCGAGCAAATCGTGCGTCTGCAGAACGATCGCCTCTCCGGCATGCAACGAGCGATCGACGAAAACCTCGCGGCCGCGAGACTTGATCCCTCACAATTTGGCCAGCTGGCCGCGACCAACAATCAACTCAAGAGCGATATCGCGCGTACGCAGAAGTTGCTGGATGAGTTCCAAAAGTTGCCGTCGATCACCCCCGCCATTTATATTCGAATGGCGCGTTGCTTCTATGAAATCGACCGCAAATGGGAGGCGGTCGTCGTTTATCAGGAAATCATTGATCGATTTCCCCAAGTTGCGGAGCGCGAGCCGGCCCTCTTCGGACTGATTGTCGCGCTGGCCGATGTCAATCAGCCGAAGAAGGCGGAAGAGGAATGTGAACGGTATCTGGGCGAGTTCAAGACTGGTCCTAATGCCGAAACCGTCGGTTACATGCTGGGCGCGGTCGCGCTTCAGGCGAACGACCCGCGCGCGGCGGAAACGTATTTCGGCCGCATGCTCGAAGCGCAACCGAAGAGCAACTTCCGCGAGCAAATGCGTTATCTGCTTGGCAATGCCAAATTCATGGCGGGCAAGTACGACGAAGCCACCGCGGAATACAAAAAATACCTCGGTGAATTTCCCAAGGGCCAGAGCGTTGAAGATGTGAACTATCGACTCGCCCTCACCGCCCTCTTTTCCGGCAAGTACCAGGATGCGATGAACCAGTTGGAGGCTTACTCCAAAAAATATTCGCACGGTCAGTACGTCAGCGACAGCCGCTACCGGCTCGCCGTCTGTAAGTACGCTGCATCTCTTTACGACGAAGTCATCGCGGATTGCAAAGCGTGGGAGCGCGATTTTCCGAAGAATCAACAGCTGGGCGAGGTGCTGGCGCTGCTGGCGGATGCTTATGCGGCGAGCGACCGGGAGAACGAAGCTATCCCGGTTTACATCCGCTCCTACAAGATGGCCAGCACGGACGAAGTCATGAACTACTCACTCTTTGCCGCGAGTAAACTCCTGCAAAAACGCGGCGAATGGGACAAGGTGGCGGATCTGTTTAACCGGTTCATTCAGGATAAACCGGACAGCCCGACCGTTATTTCCGGGTTGTTTTGGGTCGGCAAAGCCAAGTCGCATGAGGGGAAACTTGATGAAGCGAAACAAATCACGGCCCAAACGATCAAGAAGTACATTGGCGATCCGAGTCGGGAGGCGGTGGAGCTCCTTCTGACCCAGATGGCGCAGCTCTGCGTAAAGAAGAAAAAGCCGGCGACGGAAGAGGCAACCGCTAGCGCAACACCCTCTGCCCCGGAGGATCCCGGCGCGGAGCTCGACGCGTTGCTCGGCTCAAGCGAGCAGGATCAGAGTGCCACCGTGCGTGCGCGCGTGCTTTTCGCCAAGGCTGAGCTGGCCCGGCTTCGTCGGCAGCCGGCCGAGGAGGAGAAAAACATCTCCCAGATCGCCGAATTTAATCCGGACGATTTGAGCCCAATCTTGCTTGGCCGGTCTGGCGATTATCTGATCAGCAAACAAAAATTCGATCAGGCTGTTGGTTTTTATCAGCGCCTGATGGACGAGTTTCCCAAAAGCGAAAATATCGATTTTGCTTACAACGGCCTGGGCGAAATCGCATTTCAAAGGAAAGATTTACCGAACGCGTTCCGATATTTCTCCGACGGAACAGAGCGAATCGCGGCAGCGCAGAAATTGCGCGATTTGACGGTGGGCAAGGCCAAGACGCTCCTGGCCATAGGTAAACTGGACGAGGCGAAAAAGGTTTTTGAGCAGGTTGCGTCGGTCCGCGAGTGGCGCGGCGAATCCACCGCCTTCAGCGTCTATTCGTTAGGCGAAATCGAAGCGAAACGCGGCCGCTGGGCGGAAGCGAACGCTTACTTTCAGCGCGTTTATGTTGGTTACCAAAAGTTTCTGCCCTGGGTAGCGAAAGCCTACATCCGCAGCGGCGAGAGTTTTGAGAAATTGGGGAAGACGCAGGAGGCGGCCAACACTTATCGCGAGCTTTTGCGCAACGAAAAGCTGGCTGGTTTCACCGAAGCGGAGGAAGCGCGCAAGCGATTGCAAGCTTTAGGGCAACAAGGATGAAACAAACAGAGGTCAGAGGTCCCGCCTTCGCCTGGCTACGGCGTGGCACGCAGACGTTCTCCACGGCGAATCCGTCCTTTGGCGGATCAGAAGTCAGATTGCCGAGGCTCGCTTGCCAAGCCGTAGCGCTGCGAAGGCTGGTGCTCGTAATCGTGCTCGTAATCGATCAATCAATGCATGGCCAGGCGATCATTTTAAAAACAGGGCAGAAAGTCGACACCCTGGGTGTCCGCCGAGAAGCAGACATGGTGTTGGGAAAAGTTCAGGTGGGCACGGGCAGCGGGGAAATTGGTTATCACCTTGCGCAAATCGCGAAAATCGAGTTCCCGGAGCCGCGCGGACTCAAAAGTTCCGCTGAATTGATGACACAAGGGCAGCCGGAAAAAGCACTCGCCGAAATCGAGCCGGTAGTCGGGTTTTACCAGGCCTTCAAAGAAGTTCCCGGGAGTTGGTGGGCGCAAGCCGCCCTGACCAAAGTGTCGGTGCTGGCGGCGCTGCAGCGCGAAGCCGAGGCAGAATCGCTTGCCGCTGATATTCAGAAGTCGGTCACCGATCCTGAAACCGCGCGCGGAGCGCAGGTACGTTTGGCCGGGGCCTTGATTCGGAAAAGAGATTTCGAAAAAGCCATCGCGATTTGTGATGCAGCCATCAAAGAAAGCACGGATCCGGAAATCGTTGCGACTGCCTGGCTCAACAAAGGGGATGCGTTGTTTGCACAAAAAGACTGGGATGCGGCGTTGCTCGCCTATTTGCATGTGCCGATTTTCTTTCCGGATGAGAAACTTGTCATGCCGGCGGCGTTGCTCGGCAGCGGCAAAGCATCAGCTCGTCTTGAGGAAAAGACTCAGGCCACGCGATCGTTCAATGATTTGATCGCCGCGTTTCCGAAATCAGCGCAAGCCGCGGTTGCGCAATCTGAATTGCAGAAGCTGCAAAAGCAGTAATCACAAAACCACCACGTTGTTCTTAACATGAAACTAAAAGCTGCCCACCTCGCGCCCCTGATCTTCATCGCATTGTCTATTTTCGCTTCGCCGGTCCTGGCGCAGTCGCCTTCGCCGGCAGCTGCGCCGGCTGAGGCCGTGCATTCGAAAACTCTGTGGCAACAAATCAAGGAGGGCGGTTGGGTCATGGTGCCGATCGCGCTTTGCTCAATCGCGACCCTCTACCTGATTGGCGACGGGACTCTTCGCACCTCCCCCAAGCGAGTGGCGCCCCTAGAACATGAACAAAAAGTGAAGGAACTTTTCCGCAACGGCGATTACGTCGGGGCCTACAAATATTGCAAAGAGAATCGATCGCCGTTGAGCAATGTGCTGCGCGTCGGAATCGGGCTGCTCGGCGATGGAAAACAGGTGGCCGAAGAAGGAATGCTGGCGGAGCTGGCGAAGGAAAACTCCACCATGCAAACGTACATTAGTTACTTGTCCGTGATTGGCGTCTGCGCACCGATGATCGGTCTGCTCGGCACGGTCACCGGGATGATTAAGGCTTTCGCGAAATTGGGCGCCTCCGGTATCGGAGATCCGTCCGGCCTTTCCGCCGCCATCGGTGAAGTGCTGGTTGCGACGGCCAGCGGCCTGATTATCGCGATCCCGGCCTTTGGCGCATTTTACTTTTTACGCAACCGTGCGGCTGCGTCGATTCACCACATTCAGGACATCATCAACAGCCTCTTCCGCAAGATGCCATATGAATCGCTCGCTGGAGTGCATCTCGGCGACGAAGAATTGTACGCCGCGGTTCCAAATTGGCTGATCTCACCCGTTGGCTCTGGCAACACTGGCCAGCTCGTCCCGGCCGCCGAGCGACCCAAATAATCAGAACGTATGGCTGCAGGCGCAGGCGGGACTGAGTCGGGCGAACCTGAGTTTCAGGTCGCGCCCATGATCGACGTGCTCCTCACCATTCTGGTCTTTTTCATGACCATTACTTCGGCCCAGGTGTTGAAGGTCGACAAGACAATCACTTTGCCGGTGGCGAAAGACGCGCAGAAGAAAGACAACTCGCGCGCGGAGGCGGTCGTTAACGTCCGGTGGAAGGACAAGAAGGCGCACTACGTGTTCGATGATCGGGTCTATCCGCAAGCCGCGGCCATGGTCGATCCGCTCAAGGTTGCAAAGGTCACTGGGGAAAAGAAAGTGACCGGGACGGCCAATCCAACGTTCCGCGCGGTCATCCGCGGCGATCGCGATGTGCCTGCGATTTATGTTTCACAGGCAATGAATGCCTGCGCCGAAGCCGGCATCACCGACATCTCATTCTCCGCTGTGAACAAGGACTAACGAATGCGATTCGAAATCGAGCCAGGTAGGGACGGCGCGCTGCGCCGTCCGCGGACATCGCAGCGCGATGTCCCTACCAGAGGCGCAGATCCAAACGTGATCCAGTAACCATGCGACTTGAGCAAAATCTCAGCGAGGGCACGTTCGGATTTCAAATCGCCCCAATGATCGACGTCGTTTTCGTCATCATGCTTTTCTTCATGGTTATGGCCGGCGCGGTTAAGATCGAGAATGAATTGAACACACAGCTGCCCGGGACAGCGGCAACTTCGTCCAGCACCGATTTTGTGGATGAACAGATCATCAACATCTCGGACACGGGAGAGGTGAGTTTGAATGAAGAGCCGTTCGATTCCGCGCAAAGCAAAGAATTGCCTCAGCTCAAAGCCACTCTGATGCGGTTGAAACAAAATGCCGATGCCGCCAAAACGCCTGCCGTCGTCACCATCATTAGCGACGAACAAGCCAAGTACAGCCGCACCATCGACGTGCTCGATGCGCTGGCTCTGGCCAAGATCGACAACGTCACCTTCACCGTGAACGAGGAAGAATGACCGCCGCCACTGCGGAAATGACTTCGGAGAAGCCGACAACAATCGGCGGACGATGGTCAAAATTTCTTAGTGGCAAATTTCTCATTGTCAGTGTGGCGGCGCATCTGCTCTTCGCCTGCGCGGCCGCTTACGTCGTGGTCCAACGTTATCAGGCTAATCGTAAACTCACTTTCAAGGGCGGACCGCCTTCGCCGAATCCATCAACCCGTGCGCTCGAGCACAAAGTGCAGATGGCGAAGAAGCAGAGCACGATGAGCGCGCCGTCGCTCGCCAAAAGAATCACCACCACTGGGTTGGCCAAAGTTGCGTTGCCGGAAATGCCAGCCATGCCGAAGCTGGCGGCGCTACCGGTGAAGATGGCGGGCGCGGGCGGCGCCGACGTCAGCTTCAACCCGGGTGGGATGACCACCAGTGGCGGGAGCGGGGCCGGGGGCGCGGCCGTTCCGTTCTTTGGATTTCAGGAAACGAAGGGCGGCGGCTCACTGGTAGGAAGATTTTACGATCTCAAGCAGCTCAAGAACCAGACACCGTCCAAGCTGGATGAGCAAAACGGGTTCCCGAGTGAATTAGCGAAATTTGTGAACAGCGGATGGAACGAAGTAAATCTTCAGAAATATTTTGTTGGTCCGCATCCTCTTTACACGACGCAGATCTTCATTCCCAAAATTAACGCCGATAAAGGGCCGCAGGCTTTTGGCTTGGGCGTCCAACCCAAAATGTGGGTGGTGCATTACAAAGGGAATGTCATTCCGACCGAAAGCGGGACGTTTCGATTTGTCGGGGTGGCTGACGACGTTCTGGTCGTACGTTTCAACGGCAGAGTTGTGCTCGATTGCGGGTCGACCAATCCGAGCGGACACGCTCCGCAAAGTTTCTACACCCCGGTGGGCGTGCAGCTCGATCCGAAGATGGGCTGGTACAAAGGGCTGGGACGCGGCGATCCGATTCAGGTAAATGGTGGCGAGAGTTATCCGATGGAAGTCCTGATCGGTGAGTGGCCCGGCGGAGATTTCAAGGCCTGGCTGATGATTGAGAAAGACGGCGTCCAGTACGAAAAAGATTCCAAGGGCGCTCCAATTTTGCCGGTATTTAAACTGGCCGCGAGCGAGGTGGCACATCCGACGACCGAAGCCCCGGTTTTCGCTAAGAGCGGCCCCGTATGGAAAGCCGAAAAAGCAAAAGAACTCGCGTCGGCGTCACCAACGCCGCGATAGAGATTGGGGCGAAGCAGATTGGGGAAAGGGAGTATTGGAGTGTTGGAGGGATTGCCGAGCGTCCGAGGCTTTGCTCAGGCGGTGCGACCAATCAGTCAATGCAGTGGCGGCGATTTCAATAGCGGGCAATGGAGTGTTGGTCAAAAGCTTCAGCGGCATTACTCCACTACTCCATCACTCCACGATCTGCATCACCGCCACCATGGATTAACGAAACGCGGGTCGTATCGCGGATCGAATCTTGAATCAAACCGTGGAGCGGCGAAGCGACTGCGGCCAGTGAAGTGGTCCGAATATTGACTGCGCGGGGTCGTGCCGAAGACTGTGACAGGCGTTCCGACCTCGATAGCATTGAAAAACGCAATCGCGATTTCTTCCGGTAAACGGACACAGCCGTGCGATGCAGGGTAGCCGGGTAAATATCCGGCGTGCATTCCGTTGGCGCCGCTGAAGCGCATGAAATAGCGCATGGGCGCTGGAACGAACTTGCCGCCAGGCGGCACTTTCATGTCGGCATCAGCATCGCTAACCACGGTATTGCCACGGGCGTCGACGATTTTTCCGTACATGCTCGAGTAATGATTCCGCTCCTTCTCGACGATCTTGAAAGAGCCGGTTGGGGTAAGATGTCCGTAACGGCCGCTGGCAATCGGCGTAGCCAGAACGATGCGCCCGTTACGGACGAGATAAGCAGTTTGATCGCGTAAATCGATTTCGACTGTGTATGGCTTTGAATCTTGTGCGTTCAGCGGCGAGAGCAGGAGCAGACCAAGAATGACTAAACCAAGCTTCGCGAAAGGCCTCACAAACTCTTTAACCCGCGGAACGCGGAGAAGTCTCAGAGGTCGCGGCCTGCGCTTCCCAAAAGTTACACCGCGATCGGCGCTTTGATCGAGGGGTGCGGGTCGTAATCGAGGAGCTCGAAATCTTGGAAACTGAAGTCGTGGATGTTTTTGATCGCGGGATTCAGCCGCATCCGCGGCAATGGTCTAGGATCGCGACTTAGCTGTTCGCGCGCTTGTTCGAGATGATTTTGATAGAGATGCAGATCGCCGAAAGTATGCACGAAATCGCCCGGCTTAAGATCGCATACCTGGGCAACCATCATCGTCAGCAGCGCATACGACGCGATGTTGAAAGGTACGCCGAGAAATAAATCGGCACTGCGCTGATAGAGCTGACAACTCAGCTCATCATCGTGGACGTAGAATTGAAAGAGCACATGACACGGCGGCAACGCCGTTTTTTCGATTTCGGCTGGATTCCAAGCGGTCACGATGAGTCGCCGACTTGTCGGATTCGATTTTACCTGCGCAATGACCCGGTCGATCTGATCGACTCGGGCGCCGTTTTCACCGCGCCAGTCGCGCCATTGTGCACCATAAGCGCGGCCGAGTTCGCCATTTTCATCGGTCCACTCGTCCCAAATGGTGACGCCACGTTCGTTGAGATAACGCACATTGGTGTCGCCGCGCAGAAACCAGAGCAGCTCGTAGATGATCGATTTGAGGTGCAACTTTTTCGTCGTCAGCAGCGGAAATCCCGGGCCATTTGGCCCCAAATCAAAGCGCGTTTGCGCGCCGAAGATCGATAACGTGCCGACGCCGGTGCGATCTTTGCGCTGCTGCCCGTGGGTCAGCACAAGGCGAAGAAGTTCGTGATATTGCCGCACGAACAAACGTACTGCGAAGCTGTGAGCGTGAAAATGAAAAAGCGCGTTTGTAGCGGCGATCTCTAATCGTCGCATTAATTCGGGAGCCGAAAAGCGGGCGCTTGGCGCGTTGCAATAGATAAGTCCGACAGTCGGAGAGCCCCGCTACGTCGCCTCGCATTACTGCACTGTTGGCAAAGTCCGATAGTCGGAGGACCGCCGCTACATTCCAGAAAATAAATCGGAGGCCCGTTCGACAAGCTCAGGGCAAGCCGAGCGCGTCCCTCGCAACTTTTACTTCGTCGCGCGCAGCTCGGACTCGAGTTCTTTCTGGCGCTCGTTCAGTGTTTGCAGGCGCAATTGCCAGCGATGCAGCTGGATGCTGAGTTGATTGATGTAACCGGTGATCTCCGTGCGCTGCGATTCGTTTTCTTTTAACTGCCGTTTGATATCCTCTACCTGAGCTTCCGTCTTTGTGGAAGCCGTCCCGTGGACGGGAATCGCGGGCACTGGGGTCGGCTTTCCACATCGCTGACACTGGAGCGTCATGCCGGCGGCCGCGGCGTCAACCACCAGCGCCGAGGAACAATGAACACAAGCGAAAGTAATGTCGCTTGGGTGTGAAGACGCAGCCCGGGCGGTATTCTCCATGGGGATGTGGAAAAGCAAAAGAGATGCCCGCCTGAGCGGCGGAGTGACGAATGCCCGCCTGGCGGCGGAATGACGAATGTCGAATGACGAATGCCGAATATCGAAGCAACATAAAGGGGGTGAAGGGAGATGCTCGGTACGAGAGCAAGCCAAGGTAATTTTCGTCACGCTTTGTCGCGCCCGGAGAGCGGCAGATGTGACATAAGGTCGCAGATTGGAAAAACCTTCATTTTTGTAAATGGCAGTTGCATAGGAGTTTATGCTAGCTACTCTCTTTGGAATATGGGTTGCTAAAGGTTTGCCAGGAGGAGTGTATTCACATGGCTAAAGTTTTAGGTATTGATTTGGGCACCACCAACTCGTGCATGTCCGTAATGGAAGGTGGCGACCCGGTAGTTTTGGAGAACAGCGAAGGCGGGCGCACAACGCCGTCCGTAGTTGCATTTACGAAGACTGGCGAGCGAGTGGTCGGCCAGGCCGCGAAAAGGCAGGCGGTAACAAATCCGCAGAACACGATTTTTTCGATCAAGCGTTTCATGGGGCGCAAGTACGACGAGGTCCATGAGGAAGAGCATCGCGTGCCCTACAAAGTGGTGAAGGCGGCGAATGGCGATGCGCATGTGCAAGTGGAAGTAAGCGGCGAACGCAAGACGTTTTCGCCGCCGGAAATTTCCGCGATGATTTTGTCGAAAATGAAAGCCGACGCGGAAGCGAAGCTGGGCGAAAGAATCTCCCAAGCGGTGGTTACGGTGCCGGCGTATTTTAACGATTCACAGCGCAACGCGACCAAAGATGCGGGCAAGATCGCCGGTTTGGAGGTTCTTCGCATTATTAATGAACCAACCGCGGCCTCGCTTGCTTACGGTCTCGACAAAAAGAAGGACGAAAAGATCGCGGTCTACGACCTGGGTGGCGGCACATTCGACATTTCCGTGCTCGAAATCGGCGATGGCGTTTTCGAAGTGAAAGCGACCAACGGTGATACGCACCTGGGCGGTGACGACTGGGATGCGCGCATCATGGATTGGATCGTTAGTGAATTTAAGAAAGACAGCGGCATCGATTTGACCAAGCAGCCGGACGCGATCCAGCGGATCAAGGAAGAAGCGGAGAAGGCGAAGATCGCGCTTTCGTCGACACAGGAATACGAACTCAATCTGCCGTTCATCACGGCGGATGCGAGTGGGCCGAAGCACATTCAGAAAAAGCTTACGCGCTCGAAGCTGGAGCAGCTCTGCGATGATCTATTCCAGCGCACGATTCCTCCGGTGAAGGCGTGTCTTAAAGATGCGAAAATTACCGAGAAAGAGATTAACGAGCTGGTGCTCGTGGGCGGCATGACTCGCATGCCGAAAGTGCAGGAAATCGCGCGTAACCTCATTGGCAAGGAGCCGCACAAGGGGGTCAACCCCGATGAAGTCGTGGCCGTTGGGGCGGCCATTCAGGGCGGCGTGCTCAAGGGTGATGTCAAAGACGTGCTGCTCCTTGACGTGACTCCGCTGACGCTCGCGATTGAGACCGCCGGTGGCGTGGCGACGCCAATGATTCCGCGCAACACCACCATCCCGACTAGGAAATCGCAGATCTTTTCGACCTACAGCGACAATCAGCCGGGCGTAGAAATTAAAGTGTTGCAGGGCGAGCGACCGCTTTCCCGTGACAACAAGAACCTTGGCACATTCCATCTCGATGGGATTCCGCCCGCTCCGCGCGGTGTTCCGCAGATCGAGGTCACTTTCGACATCGACGCGAACGGCATTCTGCACGTCTCGGCGAAAGATCTCGGCACCGGTAAGGAACAGAAGATCTCAATTACGGGCAGCTCAGGACTTTCCAAGGACGAAGTCGAGAAAATGCAGCGGGAAGCTGAACTGCACGCCGAAGAGGATAAGAAGGCGAAGGAAGCGATCGAGATCAAAAACAACGCTGACATGCTCGCGTATCAAAGCGAGAAGCAGCTGGCAGAACTGGGCGACAAAATTCCAGGCGACAAGAAGAAGCAGGTGGAAGACGCTATCGCTGCCGTGCGCGACGCGATTAATCGCAACGATACCGATGCGATTAAGCGGGCGTATGACGATCTGCAAAACAAGTTCCAGGACGTCAGCGCCGAGCTGTACAAGCAGGCTTCCGCGCAAAGCGGGGCCGCCCCCGGTTCTGGCGGACGACAAGCTGGGCCGGAAACGCAAGCGCGTCCCGGCGCCGAACAAGGTGCCGGTGCTCGCGGCGGCGATGGCGATGTGGTCGACGCCGAGTTCGAAGTCGTAGACGAGGATAAGAAGAAGTGATGGGAGGAAGAAAGTAGAAGCGTGCTTCCAGCCCCGAAAGCTTTCGGGGCAAGATGCCGCTTCTGCCTAATAACGAAACAATTTGCTGACGGCTGTCACAACGTCGACAGTCGCCGGCTCAACCAAAAAAACCAGAAGGAGTAAGAAAAACAACTTATGGCAACAGTTAACGTAAAACCGCTCGGCGATCGGGTGCTGGTGCAGCCGATTGAAGAGCAGGAAATGAAGAAGGGCGGCATCATTATTCCCGATACCGCCAAAGAAAAACCCCAGGAGGGTAAAGTCGTCGCTCTTGGCACCGGCAAAATCGACGAGAACGGCAAGAAAATCGATTTCACCGTCAAGAAAGGAGACAAAGTTCTCATTTCGAAATACGGCGGCACCGAGATCAAAATCGACGATCAAACCTACCTGATCATGCGCGAGGACGACATCCTGGGCATCATCGGATAGACCATGGATCGACAGGCAAGGTGCCTGTCGGCCGAGTCAGGCAGGGATGCCTAACTTCCGATCAACAATCAACCAACAACTATCAACTTAAATTATGGCAGCTAAACAATTGCAATTTGATGAAAACGCGCGGCATGCATTGCTGCGCGGCATCGAGAAACTGGCGAAGGCCGTCAAGGCCACGCTCGGACCAAGCGGGCGCAACGTCATTCTCGATAAGAAATTCGGCAGCCCGACGATCACGAAAGACGGTGTGACTGTCGCGAAAGAAATCGAGCTGGAAGACCCATATGAAAACATGGGCGCGCAGCTTGTTCGCGAGGTCGCTTCCAAAACTTCGGACATCGCCGGTGACGGCACCACCACCGCGACGGTTCTGGCGGAGTCCATCTATAAAGAAGGACTGCGCAACGTGACCGCGGGGGCGAACCCGACCTCATTGCAGCGCGGCATTAACAAAGCCGTTGAAGCAATCGTCGAGGAGCTGAAGAAAATCTCCAAGAAAGTCAGCGATCGCACTGAGATCGCGCAGGTCGCGACCGTTTCGGCTAACTGGGACAAGACGATTGGCGAAATCATTGCCGACGCCATGGACAAGGTTGGCAAGGACGGCACGATCACGGTCGAGGAAGCGAAGTCCATCGAGACCACGCTTGAAGTCGTTGAGGGCATGCAGTTCGACAAAGGTTATCTGTCGCCCTACTTCGTTACTAACGCGGAGGCGATGGAAGCCGTTCTCGATAATCCCTAT
>Ga0070706_100003841_pt1 | contig 14684 bp, 11 predicted proteins | sample KBSK5501metaG_FD_65476 | JGI IMG/M metagenome (GOLD analysis project Ga0070706, IMG submission 65476) | Corn, switchgrass and miscanthus rhizosphere microbial communities from Kellogg Biological Station, Michigan, USA - KBS K5-50-1 metaG | ecosystem: Host-associated > Plants > Roots >...
GGTAGGGCTCGCTGCCGGGCTGCCTCGCCAGCTGAGCCGACTCGCGCAGGTTCCGGATAGCGTTCTGCGTGCCCTGCCGGCTCTGCTCGGCCGCCCGTTGCGCCTTCGCCGACTGCTCCAAGATGCGGTCAGCGCGGGCTGTCTTCTCGTCCGTGGTGCCGTTTGCCATCAACCCTCGGCTGCCTCAGGGAAGCGCTTGCGGACGTAGGAGATGAGGTTCTGGGCCGTCTCCTCGGCCCGTCGCGCCTGCTGCGTCCGTTCCTTGGTAGCATCGACGTAGTTGCCCAGCAGCGTCTCGATATTGCCCAGCCGCGTCTCGATGGCGAGGTAAAGGTCGCCCAGTCGCTGGAGCCCACGAGACGCCTCGTCGCCAGCCTTGGCCCCGTCCGCCAGATGACCCTCGACGTAGACGAATCGCTTCTCAATGGCACCGAGGCGGCTGTCGATCGATTCCATAGCCGCTGCGATTGGTTCTACGTCAATCATGGTTCGTCATCCCTCCACAGCGCGGGGGAGCCTTTCGTTTCTTCTTCGACCACCATGGCCGCCTGAGCGACCGCGCTAGCTTTTGGGATATAGCCGCCAGCGTCGAGGTCCACCGTGACCCTTGCTACGATGGCCGTCGCGAGGGTGAGCTGCTCGGCAGCGCTCAGGAGCGCTTGGGCTGGGCCGGCTTGCAGCTGCGCCACAAGCGCATCAGGGAGCGGCAAAGCGGAGTCGAGCGCGCTGGCGACGTAGTTCGCGACCGGCTGTTTCGTCCAGCCGATGGGCGTGGGGCCTTGGCCATCCCACGACTGCACGACGCCAGGCGGCGGCGTTCCGATCCAAACGGGCGGCTTGGGGTAGCCGAGCGCCTTGTTGACGACGAGCAGCAGCGCGTCGTTCGTCGCTTCGGCGCCCTGGGCGCACTTTTGATTGTTGGCCATCAGACTAGCCCCGCTCCGTAGGTGCTGGTCGCGTACGCATCGAGGGCTGCCCGTTGCGGCGCTGACGGCGCGCCTAGAAAAGCAAAAATCTCCGCCAGTTCGATTTTCGCCGGGTTGATGCTACCAGCCGCAAAGAGTTGCATAGTGCCGCTGCCCGCGTTGTTCGCCGGGTTCCCGCCTGTGATGCTGGTTGCGCCAATCTTTTGGTATGACGCGGCGGTGTTGTTGAAGAAAGCCTCTAGCCGAAAGTAGCTTCCTAGCGTCCCGGCGTTGTTGTTGTTGGTGCTCACCCCGTTGTACTGGGTAAGGTTGGGCGACGCCGCGATGGCTTGCTGGACAGCGAACCCAACTGGACCGACGCTGTTGAAGTCGCCAAATGGAATATCGCCCGACGTCCAGGTGATCTGGTTGATGATGGCCCAGATGTAGAAGGGCTGCGTACCAGGCGCGACGCGCGCCCACGTCGCGGACAAGATATCGTCTACGCCGTCGCCGCGAATTGCGGGCTTGCCGTTGATGGCGCTAGCGACCCAAAGCGGCTGGTTCGCGGCAGTTCCTTGCGTGAAGTGGATGCCGTTCCCGCTCAGGTCCGTCGCCGTGGCGACGTTGCCGCCATTTAGCGCAACCTGGTCCGCTCGCACCCACCAGGCCAGCGACCCGAGGATGGTGAGCGGGGTGGTGGGCGCCGCAGCAGAGCCGCCCTGCTGCTGGATGCGGCCGCGGTTGAATCGGGCTCCGGGGCGACGCGAGAAGGTCATTGTTCGGTCAGCACCATGCGCAGGTTGAGCGACGCGCTGCTCTCCACGATGAGGTACAACTTCATGTTGTTCTGACCCGAGACGCTAGGAAGCCGCCCTTGCTTGGACTGCGTCCCATACAGCCGTTGACCGAGCTTCGGGCTTTGCGCGCCCGACGCGGAAGCAGCAACAGCGCGGTCTACCTCGGCCGTGTTTAGGTTGCTGAAGAAGAAGTCCACGAAGTCGGTCGTGGTCGCGGACTCGTTGATCAACTCCACAAACTTGTTGTGGAACCCGACCGGGATTTCGATCGCCGCGTGGGTCGTGGTGCAGGCGATGTAAATCACCGCCGTGTTGCTGGTCCCGTTCGGGCTGCTGAGGAACGTGAGATTTTCTGCTTTGCTTGCCATTAGCTCTCCTAGAAACCGCCCGGGGCGATGTCGCTGCCTGGGTCCTTGTTGACTTTGCTCGGTGCCGCAGTCGGGTCGTTCGGCTTCTTTTCGGGCGTCGCAAGCGATGCTTGAATCGCCGCAACGTTGAGCATCGACCAGTCGGCAGGGAACTCGAACGCTGTACCGAGCAGCATCCGGCGGCTGAACGGCAGCTCCTCTTGGCGCGTCATCGTGTACTTGACGACCGTCTGCCGCATCTCACCGAACAGCGCAGGCCGACGCGCCTTGATTGCCGCCAAGCCGGTCAGCGGCAGCTCACCATGGGCGATGCTCTCGAAAACGCTCAGCGGGTTGTCGAGCGCGACCGCCGCATCAACGAACGCCTTCTGTTGGTTGAAGGCGTAGAATTCCGGCTTGATGGCGAGCGGCGTGAGCGTGTTGTTTTTGCGGCTCGCGGGCTGCGGGTGAATTTGGTTCAGGTACGCCAGGTCACCGAGCATCGTCTTTTGGATCTGCTGGGCCAGCTCGGGCGTGCGAAGGGCAACGTCTGCAGTAGCGGCCGCCATCTTCTCGACGAATTTGGCGGGCTCAGCGTTCGCTTCGTTGAGAGCAGCTGAATAGCGCTCGAATTGCTTGGTGACGTTGACCGCGACGGGGAGCGCGACTCGCTTGGGAGCCTCGACCATGGCCGCTACTTTCGCCGCTGTCTCCATGTTGCCGGCGACGCCGCCCGCGCGGTCCGCAATCTTGGCCATCACACCCAGGCCGCGCTCGCGGATGAGCTTGTGCACGCCGCCCGCGACGGCGCTGGTGGCCATGCCGGTGACCGGGCTGCCGCTCAGGATGCCCATCAGCAGCCCCGCCGCGCCGCCGTTCATGTTGTCGGTGAGGCTGAGCGCGCGGTTCTTCGCCTGCCGATTCGTCAGCTGTTTGAGGCTCTTCTTGATGAGAGCCATGTCGCCGTAGTCCTCGGCCGCCTGCTTCCAAGCCTTGAGCAGGCCCGGGTCGCCCTGGGCCGACTCGGCTGCCCGCGCGACCGTCGCGTCGAGCTCGGAGCGGAAAGCGTTCCGCACGTCCATCAGGGCTTCTTTGGCTGGCCCGCGCTGGGCCGTCTCGAAGCTGATGGACTTGTCGAGCTCCTTCCGCAGGCCCCAAAGCTCGGACAGCTTGATTTGCTGACCCGCCGCGGCGTCGAACGGCGCGATGCTGACAGGTCGCAGTTCCGTGCTGATAGCGTTGCCTTTTGCGTCGTAGCGAACAACCTTCGCCATCACGCTATCCGCCCCAGCCTCTTTCGCCGCAAACATCCGATGGCGCCCATCGTTCAGGATTGGCGGCTCACCGGGCTCAATGTGAATCCGAACAGGATCGAGCGGTCGCCCCGTAACCGAACCCATTGGGGCGCGTTCTCCTAAAGCGATCGCCCTCGCCTCTGCTCGCGTCGCCCCCGCGTACGCGGCGCGGATGCCGCCCATGTCGCGCATGCCGTCGCGGCCGTAGTTGAAATTCTCCAGACCAAGCTTGTTCAACTCGTCAATTTTCTGCGCGTAACGCTCCCGAAATGGTGCCAGGTTCCGCTCGATTCTGTCTGCCACCGCCTGCGCGTCGCCGAACGGTACCTCCCGAATCTTGGCGATTTGGTCGTCCACGGTCGCGATCACGGCGCCCGCGTCGGCGGTGATTCCTGCGTCGTCGACTGCCTTGACCACACCCTCCATGCGCTGGCCGGCGTCGCGGGTCAGCTCCTCGGCGCGACGGAGCGCTTGGCGGGGCGCGACTGGCATGTCGGCGTCGAGCAGCTTTCTGCCGATGCGCGCCGGGCGGGCCATGTCCTGGCCGAAATTGGTCGCCTGGTCGTAGATTTTGCCGTTATTGCCGACGTGCTGCTTGAAGGTGGCGTTTTCCGCCCAGCTGCCGGTGGCCTTGGCCAAGTCGTCGCCCGACTCGGAGATGCGGCCCATGATGGCGCGGCCAGCCTTGCCGACCCCGGCGCCGACGACGCCAAGCCCGAGCCCGAACGCGCCGCCGACCTTGGCCCCGTCCCAAGCGCCCGCGAGCAGGCGTTCGGCGGTGAGCGGCACGTCCTCCAGCGCCGCCTCGCTGACCGCGTGCCCAGCGCCCATGACGGCACCTTCCGCGAGCCCGCGCGCGCCCATTCGGAGCCCGGCGCCAAGGATGCCCTTTCCCGCGCCCAGGCCGGTCGCCACGGCTTCGGCGCCTTCCCCGAGAGCCGCAGCGGCACGGAAGGGAGTGAGCGCTCCACGGGCAGCCATGGCGGCAAGGCGCCCGCCCGTCATCTCGGCTGCCGGCGCCGCGCCCGCGCCACCCGTAAGCAAGCCAGCGGCGATGGTCCCACCAACGGCGCCCGCGAGCTCGGAGCCGGCGGAGAGGTTCGGGTTGTACTGCTGGCGGGCCTTGGCCGCCGCGCGCCCCTCGGCGTCGTAGAACTGCTCCGGGCCAGCAAAGCCGAGGGTGGCGCCGCGGACCACGCCCTCGCCAGCCGTCTTAGCCAGCCCGCTCGCGCTCTCGGCGTCGCGCTTGAGCAACAGCTGCTCGAGCTGGCCCTGGCTAAGCACGGGCTGAGCGGCGGCCTCCGAGGCGTCAACCGTCCCTAGTTGCCCGGTCTCGTTGCGCACCCAGACGCGCGCGCCCTTTTGGTACCCGGCCTTCCCCTCGGCGACGAGTTGCGGCGCGACCTCCGGGGCCACCGGGTTGCCTTCCGCGTCGTAGGCGGTGGGCTGGATGTATTTGGCCGGCTCTGCCATCACTCCGGCCTGAAGGTTGAGGCGGCGGGCGCGGGAGCCTTGGCGCTAGAGGCGCCCCCGCCGCTGAGTCGGCGCGCCTCGGCGATGATTTCCTCGCTGATGCGCACGGCGTTTTCAAAATCCGCCTTTGTTGACGCGCCCGCAAAGGCTTGATCGATGGCCGCCAGCTCGGATTCTGCTCCGCCTGCGCCAGTAGTAGCGTGTCGATAGGCGAGCCGCGCGCGATTGATCGTCATCGCGTTGGCTCGCTCCTCGTCGGAGTCGAGTGTCTTGGATGCGGTACCGCTGCCGCCAACCACATCCAGCCCTTTCCGTAGCGCCTTGGAGCCAATATTGAAATCTCCCGCGCCAGGAATGCTATCGGCGCCCTTGTAGCGAGCGAGCATGCTTTTAAGTGGAGCCAACCCGGCCTCTTGAGCGTTGAGCGCGGCCAGCTCGGTCGGGTTCGCCTTCGGCTTGTCGTCGGCCCCGGTGATGGTGTTGACGGCCTTCTTTGCGCGCGCCGCCTCCTCAAGACGCTGAAGCGTTGTCTTAGGCGCCGCTCCGCCACCCGTCGGCGCGCCCTGCTTGTAGTTGACCTCTTGCTTGATGACGTGCCCGGTCAGCATGTCCTGCTGCTGGCGGATGCCCTCCATGTATTGGGCTTGGAGTTGCGCCATCAGCTGCGCGCCGCGGTCCTTCGCCTGCGCGTCCAGTCCGCGGTCCGAGAGCATGTTCTGCGTCATCGCCATCACGTTCGCTAGCTTGCGGTTCCGTGTGTCGATGGTGGCCAAGTCCAGGTCGCCATAGATGGCCATGGCCTTGTCGAGGTCGCTCTTGGCGTCCAAGCCGATTTTTCTGCGGCTCTCGTGCTTGTAGCGCTCGTCTTCCACGGCGCTATCCAGCGTCTTGTTGAGCTGGTCCATGGCCCAATTTGAGTGGTGCCCGAGACTGGCCCCGTATGCGCCTAGCGCGGTGCCGAGAATGCCGAAAACAATCGCGGGCGGACTGCTGCTTTCCCAGATCTGCTGACGGGTGCGCGGCTCCATGCTGTTGGCTTCTTGCGCGCGCTTTTCGGCCACGTCTTGAAGCTTCGCGATGCGGTCGCGCCGCTCGGCGATGGTCGCCAGCTGCTGGTCCATCAGCTCCGATTGCTGAACGAGCTGGCTTTTGGCCGCCACGTTCTGCATGTGCTGGTCGGCTACCTGGCGCTCGTATTCGCGGACGCCGCGCTCGCCAAAGGACTTGGCGCCCTGTTCGATGGGCGTGAGCTTCTCGCGCATCACCGGCTCGTCTGTGCCGATGGTCGAGATTGGCGCGTTCGGGTCGCGCTCGTAGAGTTCGGCGGGGCGCTCAGCAAGGCCGGCCGCCCACATCTGCTCGGGCAGCAGCTGCTTGCCGGGCTCGCGCTCTTCCTTGATGGTGCCGACCTCCATGGCGCCGGGGCGACGCGGGCCACCGCCGCCGCCGGCCGGTCCTTCGTTGAAGACACGGCGCACGAGCGGGTCCATTCCGCCGTTCGGGTCGTCGCCGCCGTTGTCGCCGCTCTGCGGCTGTTGCGGCTTCCCGATCACAACGGTGGACGGGTCGACGCCCGACGGCTTCTTTCCGCCAAGGCTCGCCAGCTCCGCCTCGCGCCCCTGCGGCTTAGTGGCGTGCGAGTTGCCGCTCAGCGCGGGCGACGGCGCGGCTGGCCGCTGGCCAAGAATCTGCGCGCGCATGCTTGCGGCTTCCTCGGCTTGCGTCTCTTGCGGCAGCGTCGGGATTTCGTTGCCCCACTGCGCCATGGGGCCGCCGCCCGGTCCGGCCACGCGCATATCAGGACCCTGAGGCGCCTGAACGTTCGGCAAAGCTAGCGCCTTGGGTGCCAGGTAATCGGGCACCATGATCGTCTGCCCGTTGGGCAACGTGTGCGGAACTAGCTGCCCTCCGGCCATCAGCCGCCCATGCCTTGCCGGCGGTAGGCCTCATCCAGCGCACTCAGGTCGGGCATGCCTTGGTTGACCTGAAACGCGGGGTTGTTGCTGCGCGCGAAGTTCTGCTGCTGCGGGTTGGCCTGCATGCCTTGGGGCGGACCCTGCAGAGCGGCTTGGGGAGGAGGCGCTTGCTGGGGTTGCGCGGCCTGCATGCCGACGTTCTGCGCGGCGACCTTCTCGGCGGGCGCATCGGCAAAGCGCGTGTTGCTCGGCAGCCGCGGGTATTCGGTTGCGGGCATGTTGTTGCTCTGCGGCGTGTTCGCCGACGACGAGTCGAGCGCCCGCATCAACGCCTCGTTGGTCGACTCGAGCCGGTGGATTTCCTTTTTGCTGTGCTCGTCGGACATGCTCATCATGCCGCTCATTCCGCCGCCGCCCCCGCCGCCCATCATGCTCGACATGCCACCCATGCCGCCCATCATGCCGCCACCCGACTCCTCTTTCTTGGGAGGCTTCGGCGCGTCGGGGCGCTGCTGGTACCCGCCATTTTTCAGCGAGGTAGCGTCCACGTAACTCTCTTGGTTGGACGGCTTGTAGTAGTTCATCACGATGCCTTTCTTCCAAGCGCCCGCTCGAGCGCGTCGACCTTGCGATTCAGCTCCGTAATCGCGCCCGGTGTCATTTTCATCACCGACGAGTAATCGACCATCTTCCCTTGCGGGGTATCGATCACGACCTCGCGCCCGCGAGGACCGCGCTCCAAGTCCTGCGCCATCGAGCTGACTTGGCGGCCATGGCCGGCGCCGAACGCGTCGGGGTCTTTGTATTCGTACGAGTAGCCCGGCGCGTTACCGATCGTATCGAGCGCGCCGAGTGAAGAAGCCAGCGCCGACTCCGTCTTCTTCAGCTTCTTGGCTCGCTCGTCGGAGAAGCCGACCATTTGCAGGAAGCTGCCCCAGGTGCTGGTGTTCGCAGCGTCGCGCTCGGTGTCGCTGGCCTGGTTGGCCTTCTGCGCCTCGAGCTCCATTTGCTGCTGAGCTAGCTCGTAGTCCGCCTGGCTGTTGTAGGCGTTCTGGCCGAGGGTCTGGTGCCCGAGGTTCGCCTGTTCGCCCTGCGCGAGCGCGCCGAGCTGCAGCCCTTGCCCGGCCTGCTGGGCACTCGTGCCGTAGTTCGACCAGTTGAGCGCGTTTTGGTTGGCCGCCTGCGTCGCCGCGTCGTTGATGCTGCGGTTTTGGAGCCCCGTCGACACGTCGAATTGCGTCTGCCCCGCTTGCTGTTGCGCCAGGCCGAGCCCGCCGCCAAGAGAGGCATTTAGGGCAGCGAGCTGGCGCTGCTTCGCCGCCGCGTCCTCGCTCGCTGCGATTTGAGCGCCCTGGCCAGCTGCGTTCGCGGTCGTCTGCGCAATGGTGCCCTGCGCCTGCCCCGTGGCCGCCGCGTTGCCACCCATGCCGCGACCCGAGCGCGCGAGAGCGAGCGCCTGCGACGCCCCTTGGCTCTGCGTCTGGTTCGCTACTGCTTGCGCCGCGGAAGGACCGTTGCCCTGGCCGCCAGCAAAGTTGTTCAGCGCGGTCAGCGTTTGCTGAGTGCCGGCTTGCGTCTGCTGCGTAGGCTGCCAGTTCGCCTGGGGGGCGGCGCGCTGGCCCGCAGTCTGCGCCGCCGCGAGCGCATTGGCGGTGTTGCCCTGGCCGACGTTAGCCGCCTGCGCGCCGGTTTGCGCCGCCGCCTGCCCAACCGCGATGTTTCTGTCGAGCGCCTGTTGCCCCTGCGCGCCCTGCTGCCCGGCTACCTGCGCGGCCTGTGTGCCCTGCCTGCCCCATGAGCCCTGAGCCGGGCTGTCCACGTCCTGGCCGGCGAACATGTCGGTGACAAAGTTGTCCTCTTCCGGATTCGACAGGTCGCGGGAGCTTTCCCACGTCTTGCCGTTTTCGTCGGTCCACGTCTGCTGCGCTCGAGTTCCCATTAGTACTGCTCCGTGGCGGGGCGCACGTTGCGCGTGCCCTGTTGAGGCTCAAGCTCGACCGTCCAGCCCACGAAGCGCCAAGGCGCACCCGCGGTAGCGAACGAAAGCGTCGCGGCGCTGCCTTGCCGAACCGAGCCCAGCGGCAGGCGCCGATAGTCGATGTCCCCCATGTCGGCCATGGTGGTTTTCGTCCGCGAGTTCGTCGTGTTCGCGTCGATGTTGCATGACGCGGTGAGCGACGTGGTCGGGTATGCCTGGCCGTCGAGTTTACCAAAAGCCGAGATGGCGCCGGTGAAGGCAACCCAGCCGGCAAGTTTCTCGGGATGTAGCGGCGCCCATTCGACGTAGCTCGGGATGGTCGCGGCGTCGTCGGCCCAGCCCGCTGTTTCTTGGTCGAACCCGTTCGAGATCAAAAGCGCTCGGCGCCCGTAGGTGGGCCCGTCGTCGGTGTCGCAAACCTTCGTATGCACCACGTCGGCCGGCGGTGTGTCGTAGGACCAAGCGCTCGTTTCCAGGTCGTAAACGATGGTCCCGCCCGACGTGCAAAACCTGACCGTGTTGCTCTCGCTGGTTTGGCAGACGGCGGCGCCCGTGATCGTCGGCCCCAGGCTCTCGAGCAGGCTTTCCACGGGCATCCCGATGAACAGCGGCTCCCCGGCGCCGCGCGGCAAAAGCATGATTCCGCGCTCGGACTGGAAGAACACGCCGATCGAGGTCTCGGCGATGCTGCGCCAGTCGATGCAGCCGGTAGAGCGCGAGATGCAACGCGGCGTGTCCCACGCGCCCTGGCCCTGGTCGTTGGGGCCAATGCCCTGGACGACGTAGACGGCGCTCGCTGCGAAGATGATGACCACGCCGTCTTGCGACGCGAGCCCCGTGATGGTTTCGGGAATGAAAACCTTGAACGAATCCAGGTCGCTGAATTGGACCGGTTCGCCCGGGACGATGATTTTGCTGCTCTGCGCTAGGCCGACATTCCAGAGCCCCGCGAGCCAGACGCGGTCTTCCGTGACGGCCATGAAGCGGCAGCTTGGGGGGTGGTCATGCGCAAGCGCCCCGCCGTCGGTGTAGAGGAATTCGCGCGCTGCGAGCAACGAGTCGGGCAGCTCATCGATCCACGTGGCCTCGCCTGTGCTCACGGCCGGAATTGGCGCGCCTTGCGGCGGCGTGCATCGCTGGAAGGGCGCCTGCCCGGCGAGCGTTCGGTAGATGTGGATGACGGCCCTGCAGTTCGCCGGGAGAATCGAAAACGAGCGCAATAGAGGGAACCAGGCCTCCAGCGTCAGCGTCACGGTGTTTTCGGTTCCGGCAAGCGTGATCGGGACGACGTTTGACGGTGCGGATTGCCAGCGTCGACCGAGCGCATCGATCACTTCGGTGACGGCGCGATACTGGTAAACGCCAGTGACGGTCAGGTCGCCGTCTACCGTTGTCGACGCGACTGGGCTCAGCAGCGAAGGCGGTTGCAACAAACCGAGGTCGAGCCCTTGCGACGGGCGAGCTAGGGAGGTTCCTCCCGTCGAATACTGGTACATGCCCACCCCGGCAGAGACGGACGTGAGCGTGCCGGAAACGACAACATCGCCGCCGACCGTCCTCACTTGCTGCTCGCAGCCGGTCGCGAACTTGAGCCACTCGCACAGCACCAAGTAGCCGCCGGCCTGAGACCCGGCGGGGTCAATCATCGACTCCTCGCGCACGAGCTTCGGCATTCCCATCACCCATTCGCCGCTGGCTAGCTGCGTGGGCGGGTGCAGGTGCTGCATGTAGACGTTCGCGGGCGGGTTTTGCCCTTGCGTGTCTCCAAAGGCGTAGTTGTCACAAACGAGGTCAACCTTTGGGTACTGGAGGCAGTACGCGGCCGTTGATTCGGCGCTGCGGTTCTCCTGGAAGTCGAGCAGCACGTTGCGTGTCGACTGGATGCCGCCAAGAAAGACCGCCGTCCCGAGGCGCGCCCACCACATGCCGTTGTTGAACGGCGCGGACATCGGCAAAACTCCGCGGTTTATCTGGCCGGTGGTCACGGTCCCAGCGGCGGTGATTTCGTAGGCCGTGGTGTAGTGAAACGCGACCTTTGGCTGATTCGACCTCACGTAGGCGACCAGGGCGAGCGCGTTCCCCGAGTTGACGCTTGGCCCGAACAGCGGAGGGCCGAGATAGGCGTTTGCTGACCCGAGCGCCTGGACGGTAAAGAGCGTCGTGCTCGTGATGGTCGAGAGCGTCGTGTTGTAAACGATGGCCTGCGCGTCGTAGCTGGCCGTTCCGCGCAGCGCCCAGCCCACGTAGAGGTTGGTGGCGTCCGCGTAGCAGCTCACCGGGACAGCGACTGCGCCGAGCACCGTCACCATCGTCGTAGAGCTGACGACGCCGGCCACGGAAGTGAGCGTCTTGACGGAAAGCGTCCCCACAGCGCTCTGGTACACGAGGCCAATTCCGACGCCAGGGAAGGTGCACGCGGCGTAGTAGCAGTTCGCGTTGACGAGGGTTCCGATCGCGACGGCCGCGCCGATGCCGCCGCCCGCGTTGATGACTCGCATCACGAGAGCCGTCGCGGACTGCCCGATGATGACGAGCGCGCCGGTCAGCCCGTCTTCGACGACCATGGCGCTTTCCATGTTGTCGAAGCTAGAGCTGGAGATGAGTGCCCCCTCCTCGGTGAACACGCGAATGACAGGGCCGGCGGGAGTAACCACGCCGCTGTACCCGTCGCTCTGCGGGCCGACGATGGTCCCGAAGTTGCCGGACGGCTGCCCGTTGCCGACCGAGTGGCACACGGCCAATAGCGTCCCGTTCGCCGCCTGCGAAAGCGGCCACGGTGTCAGGATGATCTGGTCGCTCGGAGTCAGCTCCTGGCGCGTGATGGTGTCGACGATGCCGCGGGGCTGGGCGGTCGAGTAGGAGCCGGCTACGGAAACGAAGCCGAGTGTCGAGTTGTACCGATACCCGAAGCCGGCGGCGCCGAATACGAAGCCATCGGTGCACGGATGCAAAAAGTCTGGCCCCTGCGCCGTGTTCAGGACGCTCGAATAGGACACGTCGGCCAACGTGCCCGCGCTGATTCCGGCCAGACCGCGGCGCGGCGTGATGACCCCGACCGTCGGAAAGCGCACGTTGCGCGCGACGGTGATGGTTCCCGCCGGTGCCGCGTGCGGCTCCAAGTCATCGCGCATCCCGGGGACGACGCTGACGGAGAGGCTGTTGTTCTGCTCCATCAGCTGATGAACCAGTTCTGCCCGTCGCTCATGAGCGTTCGCAGGCCAGCGGCCGAGGTGGAGAACGTCGAGGCCCCGTTGATGGTCGGGCGCGTCCTGGTCCCGGGCGAGAAGCCAGTAGGTGAAAGCGTCAGCGCGTTCGCGCCGTCGACCTTCGCCAAGTAGAGCGGCACGCCGACCCACTCTGCGGTGATAAACGGCAGGTTCACGGTGCCTGCCGCGTTGAGCTCGACTCGGTTCAGCTCGTTCCAGAGCAGCGACGGAGAAGGCTGCCCGGTTCGCGGTCGAATCACCCGGCCGATGTCCGCGCGCTGCAGGAACACGCGAGCCCGCATGATTTGGCGGATGAGTTCGCGCACGCCGGACAGGAGACGCTGTTCGTCTGGCTTGCCGCTGACCGCGGGGACGCTGGGCTCCTGCGCTTGCGCCATCAGCCCGCAACCTCCTCGACCGTAAAGACCGAGAGCCCGGAGTCCGCCGTGATGTCGCGGCTCGCCACGGAGTTATGGAGCAAGCCGATGTAGACGGTGTCGTTAGGGACGACCTCGAACGTGTCCGACACTGCAACGCAAATCTCATCACTATGCCCAGAGACGTAGTTCACATACGCCTGCGATGACCCATTCTTGCGAATCCGAAGCACGTACAGTTCCCCTGCGACGGTAGTCGGGATTCGAACCTGCGCCCGGACGCTGATCCGTCGATGGCTGTTCGCGGTGTAGAGCGGGGTCGCTGCCGCGTATTCGCTCTGCGTGTCGATCTGCTCCGTCTTGTAGTTGACGACCACCTCACCGGCGCCGCTGGCGATGGTCTGAAGCGTCCCCACCGAGGCACGGACGAGCGCCTTTTTCGCATTGAGGATGGTGTACGTGCCGGCCGCGACGCTTGAGTAGCTCGTGAACCAGGAGTCGCCCTCATTGTCGATGAACCGGTTGTCCGTGCCGTCGTCCTGGCGAACGATGTGACGCATGAAGGTGGCGCCACCGGTCACTTTGTTCCGAGCGATCGTGTTGCGCACAGGCTGAAACGCCGCGCCGCCCGCGTTGTCCATACGGATCGCAGCCGTCGCGCGAGCGCCGACGTTCCAGGCGTCCGTCGGGTTCACGTCGTGAATGTTGTTGTCGTGAACGTAGTTATCCGCCGCCGAAGCAGAAGCCGAGCCGCCGAAGTAGATGCCAGCGAGCCCAGGGCGCATGATGGTGTTGCCGTAGGCGTTGTTTCGCGAGGCGCCGTGGATGAACTTCAGGCCGACGTTGAAGCAGTCCACCAGCACGTTGCTGTGAAGGATGCTTTCGCAGGCAAAGCAGTCGATTCCCTCGCCAACATTCCGGACGTAGTTGTCATGAACGAGCCACCCGTGCCGGTCACCAGCGCCGAGATTGAAGGCGTCCGTCTGCATGTTCACGCCGCCCGGGAACGCGGCGCCGGTCATCGTCAGGTCCGTGACCGTGTTGTGGTGAATCTTGCAGTCCTTGCAGTTCACCGAGTTGACGCGGTTGCCATCGGATTCGATGCCCGTGATTTGCAGCGACGTGACTGCGGCGGACGTGCAATCATGCAGGTTGCAGTGCGCGATTTCCCCGCGCGTGATCGTGTCGAGCGCGATACACGTCCCGGCCGGAATCCCATAAACCTCGACACGTTCGATGGTCAGACCCGTGACGTTTCGCGCCAGGATGGGGTACAAGTAGCGCCCGTCACTGACCTCGCTTTGGATAGTCAGGTCCTTGATGGCAATGTTCGCGAGCGGAGCGAAGCCGCCGCTGAGTTCGCCCAGGGCGCTGATAGCGACGCTCGTCGCTCCGTACGTACCGCTCGCCGTATTAGTGAAGCTCGAAGCGGGCATGTAGAGCGTGGTCTTTCCCATGCCTGCGCCGCGAAGCGTCACGTTGCTGAGCATCGCGATTGAGCCGGAACTCCAGAACTTGCCCGCCGGTAGCAAGACCTCACATGGGCCAGTGAGCGCCACGCTCGCCGCGTTGGCCGCCACGATAGCGGCGTTGATAGCCGCCAGGTTGGCGGCGGCTGCGGCCGCGCTGTTCGACACCATGGGCGCCGGCACAAGCGCGCCGAGCGCCGCCGCCATCGAGTCCACAAGGTCCTGGAAAAGCGAGCCAATGCGCGTCTCGTTGTTCGCGAAGCCGGCCGTCTCGTTCCGGACCTGCGACGCCCGCGCGCGCAGGTTGTCGTAACTCTGCGCGGTCAACCGAACGTCCTCCCGAACGTGTTGCCGAACGTGCGCCCATAGGCATTCCGAGCAGCATTCAGGCGCTGAACGTCGACAACCTCTTTCGGGGCCTCGGCGTCGCGCTCCGACTTCATGGCATCGATGCGGGCAAGCTGTTCGCCGTACATGTTCGCCAGGGTCGAGCTCGGACGCTTCTCGATTTCTCGCATCTCCATGGCCACGCCGAGCGCGACCATCTTTTCCCAGCCGTTGATGCCGTCGAACGTGTCGCCGTCGGCGCTCAAGTCGGTGAAGACAGGGACGTACTGCATCCGGCACGTGACCGACCCGGTAGGTACGGGCAAAAACTCGAGCTGGGACGCCCGGAGCCGGTAGCCCTTGGGGCTGTAGCGCGACCAGCAGTTCTGCGGAAGCACTCCCTCGAAGTTGATGCGCTCGCGGACCGAGCCGACGGGAAACAGCAGCTCGTGGTCGTTGCTGCTCCACTCGAGCGTGAGCGAAGACAGCTGGTAGAAGTCAGCGGGCAGGTCGTAGCGCGACGTGCCGGCGACGATGGCGATGGCCGCCTCGGTCGCGTAGTAGTCCGAGCCGCGAGCGGCTACGAGCATG
>Ga0070706_100003844_pt1 | contig 14676 bp, 16 predicted proteins | sample KBSK5501metaG_FD_65476 | JGI IMG/M metagenome (GOLD analysis project Ga0070706, IMG submission 65476) | Corn, switchgrass and miscanthus rhizosphere microbial communities from Kellogg Biological Station, Michigan, USA - KBS K5-50-1 metaG | ecosystem: Host-associated > Plants > Roots >...
CTGCTCGACCGCACCTGGCCCTCGTTGCGCGCTCCCGCGCTGGTCCGCAGCCTGTTCGGCAACCGACGCACGTTGTCCCGGGCAGCCGACGGTGTGCTCGACCCCGGCGAGCAGGCGCGGCTGCTGCGGCGCAATGCGGCCCGCGCGGCCGACCAACGCTGGACCCGAGCCGACCTGGCCCTGCTCGACGAGGCCGAGGCGCTCACTACGGGAACTCCGGTCACCTACGGCCACGTCGTCGTCGACGAGGCGCAGGACCTGACCGCGATGGAGCTGCGGCTGCTGGCCCGGCGCACGCCCGAGCGCTCCATGACCGTGCTCGGCGACCTGGCCCAGGCCACCGCGGTCGGCGCCCAGAGCAACTGGGACGACGTGATGGACCATTTGGTCACTCCGGATGGGCGCCGGCAGGCGCGGATCGAGGAGCTCGCCGTGGGCTACCGCGTGCCCGCCGCCATCCTCGACTTCGCCAACCGGCTGCTGCCCGTTGCCGCTCCCCACGTGCGCCCCTCGCGCTCGGTGCGGACTGCCGGCGATCCTCCACTCGTGATGGCGCTGGAGCCAGGCGCGCTGGCCCACGCGGTCGCCACCGAGGTGGGAGCGTTGGCCGAGCGCTGGACGACGGTCGGCGTGATCGCACCGGTGTCTGGGCTCGACGCCATCGCCGGCGCGCTGCAGGCGGCCGGGATCGACTTCGCCGACGCCCGCCGGCAGACGCTCAGCGAGTCGGTCACCCTGCTCCCACCGGCGTCGGCCAAGGGACTCGAGTTCGACGCGGTCGTGGTCGTCGAGCCCGCCCGCATCGTCGCCGAGGAGCCGAGCGGTGTGCGCGTCCTCTACGTGGCGCTGACGCGCGCCGTGCAGCACCTCGGCATCCTCCATGCCGACCCGCTGCCCGAGCTCATCCGCGCAGGCTCCGGATGAGGCCGTCGAGGATGTCGGCCTCGCTCACCAGACACTCGTTGAAGTCGAAGTAACGCATCACCGCGACCAGCACCGCCGCCCCGCCCACGATCACGTCGACCCGGCCCTCCTCGAGCCCGGGGTTGTGCGCCCGTTCCGCGCGCGGTTCGGTGGCGAGGGTACGGAAGACGTCCTCCGCCGCCTGTCGCGTGAGCACGAAGTGGTGGATTCGGTCGCGGTCGTACTCGGGCAGCCCCAGCTCGATGGCGGCGACGGTCGTCACCGTCCCGGCGAGGCCCACGAGCGTGGGTGCTTCGGTGGCCGCCGGGAGCTCGCGTGCGACGTCGTCGAGATGGTCGTGCACGACCGACAGGGCCTGGCTGAGCTCCTCGGGCAAGGGCGGGTCACGGTGCAGGAACTTCTCGGTGACCCGCACGCAGCCCACGTCGACGGACACGACCCCGTCGGGCGGGCCTCCCCCACCCGCGCCGACCGCGAACTCGGTGGACCCGCCGCCGATGTCGACGACGAGAAACGGGCCGCGCTCCGGGTCGAGCTCGGCGGTCGCGCCGGTGAACGCCAAGCGCCCCTCCTCGTCGCCGCTGAGCAACTCCGGCGCGGTTCCCACGATCTCGGCGGCGGGCTCGAAGAAGATCTCCCGGTTGGCCGCATCGCGGGCGGCAGACGTCGCCGTCATGCGCACGCGCTCGACTCCCAGGCGGTCGAGCATGGCGCGGTACTCGCGCAAGACGGCCAACGTGAGATCCACGGCTTCCGGCGCGAGCGCGCCGGTCGCGTCGACGCCCCGACCGAGTCGGGTGATGCGCATGCGCCGCTCGAGTGTGGTCGTGCCGTCCGCCACGCTTTCGCCACCGGCCTCGACCACGAGCAGCCGCGTGGAGTTCGTGCCGCAGTCGATGGCGGCCAACCGTCGGGTCATGACTCCAGGCGCTCGGCCACCCACCGGCCCACAGGGTCGTCGCCGCCCGCCAGGTGCCACGCGTAGTGCGCATGGAGGCACTTCACCCCCCGCCGGGTGCCGCCCACCCCGCCGTGTGGTCGGGGTCCTGCGTGGTCGCGTGGGATCGCCTCGTCGCGGTCGGCGGCGTACCGCGCGTGAGCCCGAGCGAGGGCGTCGGGCGCGACCGCGGCTTCGGCCGCCTTCACGCCGCCCCGCGCCTCGAGCCGGGCGACCGCGTCACACATGGCGGCGTCGACCAACCAGTAACGCGTGGGCATCGGTGTGCCGTCGGCGAGAAACGGGGCGTTGCGAATCACGCGTGGCGCGCCGGTCGCGTCGCGTACGACGACGTCGAACTCGCCCATCGGCGCGCGGCCCAACTGCTCGGACACGAGCGCCCGGTCGTCCACCTCAGCCTCGGGTGCGGCGACGCCTGCGGCGGCGACGCACCAGCCACATGGTGACGAACAACAGCGCCACGACGGGCGCGACGCGCTTGGCCACGGGAGCACCGGCGGTGCCCATGAGGTCGACGGGCGCGGAGGGAGCAGAGTCGATGCGACGGACCTCGGCCGCCTCGCCGTCAGCGGGCACCGACGCATTCGGGGTCGCGACGGGCGCGGGCTCGGGCGCGGACTCCTCGGCGGCCAGCACGTCGGCCTCGAGGCACTGCACGAACTGGGTCAGCAGCTTGGCGCTCACGTCGGACAGCACGCCCCGCCCGAACTGCGCCACCTTGCCCGTGACCGTGAGATCGGTGGTGATCGTGACGAACGTGGCGTCGCCGTCGGCCGCCAGGCTGGCGGTGATGAGCGCGCTGGCGTTGCCCTGGCCCCGTGTCTCGCGCCCTTCGGCCCGGAGCACCAGTCGACCGCCCTCCCGGTCGCGGTCGACGATGCGCGCCGCACCCTTGTACTGCGCGGTGATGGGGCCGACCTTCACCTTGACCACGCCGCGGTGCTCGTCGCCCTCCACCTCCTGGAGCTGCGCACCGGGCATGCACGGCGCAATGCGTTCGAGGTCGGTGAGCACCTGCCAGGCGCGGTCGACGGGTGCCTTGACACGGAACTCGTTCGCTAGCTCCATCTCAGCTCGAACCCCTTGCCACCTCGAGCTCCATGCAGGGCTAACTCCATCGGGTGAGGTCCTCCAGGGTGTCGATGTCGGACGCCTCGCCTCGGCACGCTACCTCCGCCACGAGCTCGGGCCGCTGTGAGATGACGACCCGCGCGCCCTGGTCGCCGGCCGCGGGCAGGAGGGGCCACACGGACGCATCGAGACGTACGGGATGTCGGCGGCGCCCGTCGTAGGTGGCCACCGCGATCGGTGACGGGCTCGCGGCCACGGCCGTCCAGGCCTCGGGGGGGACGAGCGGTTGATCGCCCAGGCCGACCACGATGGTGTCGTGGCCCCGGGCGCGAGCCGCGTGAACGGCCGCCTGGAGCGAGGTCGCCTGGCCCTCCGCCCAGCGGACGTTGTCGACCACGCGCACGACCTCGCGCCACCGATCCACGATTGCGGTGAGATCCACCGCGCCGGTGACAACGAGCGTCTCGTCCAGGCCGGCCTCGATCGCGTGCCACAGCGCCCACGACGCGAGCGGCCGTCCGCGAAAGTCGCTGAGGAGCTTGTGCCCGTCACCGTGGAAGCGGCTACCGGAGCCCGCAGCCAGTATGACGGCGGCGGTGGTCACCCCGGCAGGGTGCCCGACCAGTCGACCTCGTGCACCACCTGCGGGCGCGACAGACCCTTCAGCGCCACCTCACGGCCGGGGCTGAAGCAGAACTCACCCGAGCTCTCGGTCAGCTCCTTGAGCAGCGACGAAACCAGGATCTGGCCACCTCCAGCCTCGGCCGCGATGCGCGAGGCGAGGATGACGGTGCGGCCGAAGAGATCGTCGGCCTCACGGATCGTCTCGCCGGTGTGCAGGCCCATGCGCACCTTGAGCGGCACGTTGGGCTGGGCGTCGGACCACCGGTTGAACGAGCGCTGCATGTCGACCGCGCAGTTCAGGGCGCGGCGGGCGCTGGCGAAGGCGATCATGAAGCTGTCGCCCTGCGACTTCACCTCGTGGCCACCGGAGGACGCCACCGCGCGGCGCACGATGTCGTTGTGCGAGTGGAGCACGTCTTGCGCGCGCAGGTCGCCCAGGCGCTCGGTGATGCCCGTGAAGTCCTCGATGTCGCTGAACAGGATGGTGACGGTGCCGTCGAGCGCAGACGGGGGTTTGGGCTTCCCCTGGTTGAAGGCACCGAGCACTTCCTCGACCATCGGCGCGTAGCGCGCCGCATGCTCCAGCGCCCGCGTCGCGTGGCGCTCGGCGATGGCGACGTGGCGCTCGGCTTGCAGCTGCCGGCGTTGGGATCGGTCGTGGATACCGTCGGGGTCGCGGTGACGCTCCCGTTTCGTGCGCACCGTGACCCCGCCCCAGAACGCGAACGCGTGGACGCGCACGATGGGTGTGCCCGGGAGCGGGGTCACGTCCTTCACCCTGCAGTCCTTGCCGCCCATGATGGCAACGCCCGACATCTCCACCGCGATGCCCTCGGGGACGATGATCTCGACACCTCCCATGATCGCGATCGCGGAGATGTCGACCACCGGCGACTGGATCTCGGCCTGGCGCAGGTCGACGACGCAGCCGCCCATGATCGCGAGGGCCGTGACCTCTTGCTCCGGCCGCCAGCGGCCCTTGCTCTGGCCCCCACCCATGATCCCGACGACCCAGCTGGTGGTGTGCCGCCGGACGGCCACTGCCTCGGTTGCCGGGTACGGGACCGGCTCGGGCAGGTCGGCGAGCACCTCGGCCAGCGCGCCGCGGGTGCGGGCGGCATAGACCTGGCCCGCCCGGTCGGAGAACTCGTCGAGGGTGATGCGGCCCTCGGCGCAGTGCCGGCGCAAGCGGTCGACCACCTGCGCGCGCTCCTCGTCGGAGATGCGGACGTCGTCGGGCGGGCCGCCGGGCGGCTCGATCGTCACGCCGACAGTCTCCCTCAGCCGGGCACCCGCCCGCTCGTGTGATCTGCGTCACCCGGCGTCGGTGTCCCGGACGTGGAGTCACGCACCGTGGATCGGGCCGACCGAGTCGCGGAGGGAGGGGGCCGGCTCGCCCGTGCGGAGAGCGATGATCTCCGCGCAGATGGACACCGCGGTCTCCTCGGGCGTACGGGCGCCGATGGCGAGGCCGATGGGGCCCATCACGCGCTCCAGCTCGTGGTCGCCGACGCCCGCTTCCTTCAATCGCGCGACCCGGTCGGCGTGGGTGCGGCGCGAGCCCATGGCTCCCAGGTAGCCGCAACGCGTGCGCAGGGCGGCGACGATGGCCGGCACGTCGAACTTGGGGTCGTGGGTCAGCACGCAGATCGCGTCCCGCGGCCCCAGATCGGACCCGACCGCGCTGAGATGGCGGTCGGGCCAGTCGACCACGACCTGGTCGGCCTGCGGGAAGCGCGCCGCGGTGGCGAACGCCGGACGCGCGTCGCACACGGTGACCAGGTAGCCGAGCACCTTCGCCACGCGTACCAGGGCGGCGGTGAAGTCGACCGCGCCGAAGATCACCATGCGCGGCGGCGGGGCGAACGACTCGACGAACACCGACACCTCGCGCTGGCGCGCCTCCCCGTGGAGACCGTAGTGGCGCGTCCCGGTGAGCCCGGCCTCGAGCTCACCCTGCGCGTCACGGGCCACGACCCGATCGAGGTCGGCATCGCCGAGCGAGCCGAGCGGCTCGTGCCCCGGCCGCACCAGCAGCTTGGCACCCGGCTGAGGACCCTCGACGACCGTCGCCAGCGCCACGGGTTCGTCGGCGCGCAGCGCGTCGCGCAGCGCGGCGAAGATCATCCCCAATGCTCGAGCGACTCCACGAGAACGTGGATGGTGCCACCACACGTGAGGCCGACGGCGAACGCATCCTCGTCGGTGATGCCGTACGTGAGCAGTCGAGGCGTCCCGTCACCCGCCAGCACCGCGAGCGCCTCGGTCACCACCGCGCCCTCCACGCATCCGCCCGAGACGGACCCCGCCACCTCGCCGTCGTCGCTCACGGCCATGGTGGCGCCCGGGTCGCGCGGGCCCGAGCCCTCGACGCCCACCACGCGTGCGACCGCGACCCGCTTGCCTGCGGCCCGCCACCGCTCGATGTCGTCGAGCACCTCTCTCACCGGGCCGTCACCGACACGTCATCTCCCCCGCACCACCGCACATCATCGCTTCCCTGCGACCACTCGCGCGAGTGTCTCCAACGACGCAAGCGAATGGCCCTCGACGAAGTCGTCGACGAAAGGCAGCGCGGCGGCCATGCCCTGGGCCAGCGGCGCGTACCCGGGCGCCGCCTTCAAGGGGTTGACCCACACCACGCGGTGCGCGACCCGTCGCAGACGAGCCATCTGCTCGGCGAGCGCGCTCGGGTCGCCGCGGTCCCATCCGTCCGACAGCACCACGACGATGGCGCCACGCGCCATGCCGCGCACACCCCATGTGTCGTTGAACGCGCGCAGCCCGTCGCCGAGGCGCGTGCCCCCGGCCCAGTCGGCTACCGCGTCCGCGGTCGCGGTCAGCGCGGCATCGGGGTCGCGCGAGGAGAGCGGCCGGGTCAATCGGGTGAGGCGGGTGGCGAGGGCGAATGCCTCGACGCGGGCGCGGCCAACGACTGCGGCGTGCAGGAACCGCACGAGCGCGCGGGCGTAGGGCTCCATCGACCCGCTGACGTCGCACAGCAGCACGACGCGACGCGGACGACTGGCGGGCTCGAGGAACACCCGCCGCACGGGCTCACCGCCGTGCGCCAGCGCATGACGCACGGTGCGACGGACGTCGGGACGGCCCGCGGCGCGGCCCGACGGCCGGTACCGGCGGGACCGCTTGAGCGCGCCGGCCAGGCGCATGTCGGCCATCAGCCGGCGGGCCTCGGCGAACTCGGCGTGCGAGTAGGCGGCAAAGTCCTTGTGGCGCAGCACCTCATGCGGGCTGTAACGCACCGTGACCCTCGGCCGAGCGGCCGGCGTGGGCTCACCCGCGCGTCGGTCGTCGCCGAGATCGTCGAGGGCCAGGTCGACGCGCGCTTCGAGCGGGAGCGGCGCGGCGCTGGTGTCGGCGCCGCCACCCCAGAACGCGTCGAAGGCCCGGTCGTAGGTGACACTGTCCTCCGGGCATCGCACGAGGGTGGCCCGCCCCGCCCAGTAGACCGACGCGCGCCGCGCCACCCCCACCGCGTCCAGCGCCTCGACGAACGCGGTCACGTTGCCGACCGTGACGTCCAGCCCCGCGCTGCGCACGACGCGCGCGAACGCGACCGCAACCCGGTCAGCCACGGCCTCGGCGTTCTCGGCGGTCGAATCAGACGCGCCGCGATCAGACACCGCGTGCCACCGCCGCCCGCACGACCTCGTCGAGCCCGTGCTCGCGCACCCGCTCCTGGTCCTCGCGGTACTTGAGCACCGTGCCCAACGTGACGTCGACCGCGTGCACGTCGAGGTCGACACCGCCGAGGGTGGCGAGCGCGTCGGCCCAATCGATCGTCTCGGCCACGCCCGGAGGCTTGTACAGCTCGAGCGCGCGCAAGCTCTCGACCGCGGCCGCCACCTGGCGCGCCAACCGCTCGACGACCTGCGGTGCGCGCAGGCGGACGATCGCCACCTCTCGCTCGAAGTCGGGGTGGTCGACCCAGTGGTAGAGGCAACGGCGCTTCAGCGCGTCGTGCACGTCGCGCGTCCGGTTCGACGTGACGACCACGACCGGCGGCACCACGGCACGGAACGTACCCACCTCGGGGATGGTGATCGCGTAGTCGGAGAGGATCTCCAACAGGAAGGCCTCGAACTCGTCGTCGGCCCGATCGATCTCGTCGATCAGCAGCACCGGGGGCGGCCCCTCGGCGGGCGAGTCGATCGCCTGGAGCAACGGACGACGGACGAGGAAGCGTTCGGAATACAGCTCGTCCTCCACGACCGCGGCGTGCGAAGCCTCCAGCGCGCGCACGTGCAGCAGCTGGCGTGCGTAGTCCCATTCATAGACGGCCTGGCCGACGTCGATGCCCTCGTAGCACTGGATGCGCAGCAGCTCACCACCCGTCCAGCGGGCCAGCACCTTGGCCACCTCGGTCTTGCCGACGCCGGCCTCGCCCTCCACCAGCAGTGGGCGGTGCAACGTGAGCGCGAGGAAGATCGCGGTGGCGAGGCCCTCGTCGGCCAGGTACTGATGGGCGGCAAGCGCCTCAGCCACGTCGTCGACGGTCACGCATGCAAGGGTAGGCGTCATCTGGCGCCACGTTGCCGTGTTCACCGGAGGGTGAGCGACCGGGCGGGATCAGATGGCCGTGGCGTGACGGGGCCGGTAGAGCATGACCTCCACGCCGCCCGGCAAGACCATCGTCACCTGGATACCGAAGCCGGCGGCTTCCGGCTCACCTCGGAACTCGACGCCTTTCTCCCGCAGCTCGGCGACGGTGGCGTGAATGTCGTCGCACATCAACGAGAGCTCGTGCCGCGGCGAGTCGCCGGGATGCACGGCGAGCTCGGCGGGCGGCAACGCGAAGATGAGCCAACCATCGTGGGCGTCGACGTAGCTCCAACCCATGACGTCGCGGAGCACGCCGCGCAACGCCTCCGCTTCCGGCGTGTAGAGCAGGATGTGCGCGCCCGTTATCACGTCGCCGCTTCCTCCAGGGCCCGGCGCACCAGCACGCGGGCGAGGTGCGCACGATACTCGGTGCCCGCGTTGAGGTCCGCCGGCGGCTCGGTGCCCTCGGCCGCGTGCTCGGCCGCGTCCGCCGCCGAGGCACCCGCGCGGAGCGCGTCCTCGACCGCCGTCGCCCGCAACGGCACCGAGGCCATGTTGACGAGAGCGACACCGGTGACGCCGTTTCGCACTGCCGCCACCCCGACGATGGCCCAGTCCTGGGCGCGCCGGTTGAACTTCTGGTACGACCAGCCCGCGCCCGCGACCTTGGGCAGGCGGACCTCGGTGAGCATCTCGTCGGGTGCCAACGCGGTCTCGAGGAAGCCCCGAAAGAACTCGGTCGCGGGGACCTCGCGCGACCCGTTCGGGCCTCGGGCCACGAGCGTTCCTCCAAGGGCGAGCACGACCGCAGGCAGATCGGAAGCCGGATCGCCGTGGGCGATCGAGCCACCGATCGTGCCGCGGTGACGCACCTGGGGGTCTCCGACAAGGCTGGCGACCCGAGAGAGGATCGGCACCTCTCGTTGGAGGATCGCGTCGATCTCGAGCTCGCGGTGACGGGTGAGCGCGCCGACGGCGATGTGGTCACCCGCATCACGCACGTACGCCAGCTCGCGCACGCGACCCACGTCGACGAGCACGCCAGGTGTGGCCAACCGCAGCTTCATCAGCGGCAGCAGCGAGTGTCCGCCCGCGAGCAACTTGGCCTCATCGCCGTGCTGCTGCAGGAGCGACACCGCCTCCTCGGCCGACGACGCCCGCACGTACTCGAACGGGGCGGGGATCACACCGTCACCCGTTGGCCGCTCGCGGCCAGCACCGCCTTGACGATGTTGTGATAGCCGGTGCAACGGCACAGGTTGCCTTCCAGGCCTTCCCGTACCTCGGCATCCGTCGGCGACGGGTGATCCTGCAGCAGCGAGACCGCCGCCAGCACCATGCCCGGCGTGCAGAACCCGCACTGGAGCCCGTGATGCTCGCGGAAGGCCTCCTGCATCGGGTGCAGCTGTCCATCGCTCGCCAGCCCCTCGATGGTGGTCACCGACGAGCCGTCGGCCTGGGCCGTGAGCATCGTGCACGACTTCACCGACTCACCGTCGACGAGGACGGTGCATGCGCCGCACGACGACGTGTCGCACCCGATGTTGGCGCCGGTCAGGCCCAGGACCTCTCGCAAGAAGTGCACGAGGAGGAGGCGAGCCTCGATCTCGTGCTCCTGGGCCGTGCCGTTGACAGTCATCGAGACTCGCACCCACCACCTCCAAGACGCGTCAGGACTTGATCATGCCGCGGATGGCTTGCCACACGCGCTCGGGAGTCGCAGGCATGTCGAGGTGACGGACGCCCACGTGCGACAGCGCGTCGATGACCGCGTTCTGCACGGCCGGCGTCGACCCGATCGAGCCCGACTCTCCGATGCCCTTGGCTCCGAGTGGGTTGACGGGTGTCGGCGTCTCCATCGAGACGGTCTCGAACGGAGGCAGCTCGGCCGCGGAGACGAACGCGTAGTCGGCGAGGTTGGTCGTGAGCGGGTTGCCGTCGTCGTCGTAGCGCACCTCCTCGAGGAGCGCCTGGGCCGCGCCCTGCGCCAGGCCGCCATGGATCTGGCCCTCGGCGAGCAAGGGGTTGAGGATGCGCCCCGCGTCATCGACGGCCACCAGCCGCTGTAGCTCGACCCGGCCCGTCTCCATGTCGACCTCGACCACCGCCAGGTGGGCGCCGAACGGGAACGTGGGGCTGCTCGCCTCGAACACGAGCTCGGCCCGGAGTCCACCCTGCGCCCCGCCATCACCCTCTGCGGACTGACCCTGAGCCTCGGTTGCCACCTCCGACCAGCTGCGCCCGATTGTGGGCGTGCCCGCTACGTGGAAGCGACCGCCCGCCTTGTCGAGCAGCACGTCGTCGGGGTTGGCCTCGAGCAGCTGGGCGGCCAGGTGCCGCGCCTGCTCGACGACCTGCTCCGACGCCTGGAGCACCGCGGTGCCGCCGATCTGCAACGAGCGCGACGCGGACGTGCCGCCGCCCTGGGGCACCGCGTCGGTATCGCCGTGCACGACCTCGATGTCGTCGATCGGAATGCCGAGCGCGTCGCTCGCGATCATGGCGAGGCTCGTGTGGTGACCCTGGCCGTGCGGCGAGATGCCCGTGCGAACGAGCACTGTCCCATCGGCGCGCACCTCGAGGCCTCCCCACTCCTTGTCGGGGAACGGCCCCGCGGTCACCTCCACGTACACCGCCAGTCCGATCCCTAGCTGGCGCACGTCGTTGCGCGCTCGACGCTGCGCCTGCTCGGCCCGCAGGGCGGTGTAGTCCGCGGTCTCGAGCACCAGGTCGAGGGCACGTTCGTAGTCGCCGCAGTCGTAGGTCGTGCCGACGGGGGTGGTGTACGGAAACGCGTCCTTCGGGATGAAGTTGCGCCGGCGCAGCTCTGCGGGATCGGCACCGATCTCGCTCGCGAACAGGTCGACCACGCGCTCGAGGGCGGCTGCCGCCTCGGGCCTCCCCGCGCCCCGGTACGACACCATCGGCGTCGTGTTGGTCACGACCGAGACGGCGTTGCACTCCGCCCTCGCGATGCCGTACACGCCGGTCGTCATCAAACGCGACATGAACGGCAGGACCGCGCCGATGTCGGGATAGGCGCCCGCGTCCTGCAGGATGGTCAGGCGATAGGCCTCAAAGGTGCCGTCGCGCCGGCCTCCGAGCTCGACCTGCTGCACCTGGGCGCGCCCGTGGCCCAGGCTGACCATGCTCTCGGACCGCGTCTCCAGCCAGCGCACCGGCCGCCTCAGCTGACGCGCCAGCCAGGCCACCAACAGCTCGTCGGGTGTACCACCGAGCTTGGCGCCGAAGCCGCCACCCACGTCGGGGACGATCACGCGGACGGCCGCCTCGTCGACCCCGAGCCTCGTGGCGAGCGCGCCCTTCACGCTGTGGGCGTTCTGGCTGGTCGACCAGAAGGTGAGCCGCCCGTCGTCTCCCCACTGGGCGGCCGCGGACCGAACCTCGAGTGGGCAGGGCGCGACGCGCTGGTTGACGATGCGCTGGCGCACCACCACGTCGCATCCGTCGAACAGGTCGTCGCGGTGCTCGAACATGAGTCGCATGGTGATGTTGCTGCCCGCGTCGGGAAAGAGGACGACCTCGCTCTGCTCCGCGGCTTCGGGATCGACCACCGCGGGGAGCGGCTCGTAGTCGACGAACACCAGCTCGGCCGCGTCCTCGCCCTGAGAACGCTCCTCGGTGACGATGGCCGCGATCGCCTCACCGGCGAAACGCACCACTCCGTCCGCGAGGAACGGCCGCACCATCGCCTGGTCGAGCAGAGGGATGCCGGGCGTCATCGGGGGGAGGTCGATGTCGGCCGCGGTGAACACGCCGATGACGCCCGGTGCCGAGCGCGCGTCGTCGACGTCGATGGACCCGATGCGAGCGTGAGCCATGGTCGATCGCACGTAGGTCACGTACGCAGCACCTGGAAGCCGCAGGTTGTCGACGTAGGTCGCACCCCCGGTGAGGAGCCTGGGGTCTTCCTTGCGCTGGACGCGGTTGCCGAGGATGCTCACGTGAGTCTCTCCATCAGTTGTCGGGCGTAGGCGGGCGCGTGTCCGTCCTCGTCGTGGCGAAGATAGACGTAGACGTCGCGCCCGTCCGCCTGCAGCTTGGCCAGGCGCTCGCCCCAGTGGTCGAGCTCGGCCGCGCTGTAGTGCGAGCGACGCAGGCGCGCGTAGGTGAACGGGCCGACATCGGCGTCGGCCGCGGGCCGGGTGTCGGTCTCGACGAGCGCGACCGTGGCCCGGCGGTCGGCGAGGCGGTCGAGCACGTCGCCGGCCATGTCGCCGGCCAGCCACGCCGGTCCCAGCTCGAAGGCGGCTGCGACCCCGGCGGGCAACCCGGCCAGCAGCGCGTCGAGGCGCGTCAGGTCGGGCTGTTGGTGCGGGAGCTGGAAGAGGACCGGCCCGAGCCGCGACGCCAGGCTCGACACCGCGGTGAAGAACGCCTGCATCCGCTCGTCGAGCCCATCGAGGTCGCGGCGGTGGGTGATGCCCACGTGGGCCTTCGGCGCGAACCGGAAGCCCGCCGGCACCTGTGCGGCCCAACGCTCGAGCGTTGTCGCCGAGGGCACCCGCCGGTAGGTGCTGTGGGCTTCAACCGTGGGCAGCTGCGCGGCGTAGTGACGCAGCATTCGCGCTGCCGTGGTGCCCTCCGGATAGAAGGCCCCGATCCACTCGGCGTAGGCCCAACCGCTGGTGCCCACCCACGCGTCGCCCACAGCCGGAGCGTAGTGGGATCAGAACAAGGCGCCGGCTCGAGCCCAGACGCGTTCCCAGAGACCTCCTCCGGGGCGGCCCTGGCTCGCCCGCTCGTGAACCCGGCCCGTCGGCGCGGCCGCCGGTGCCGGGCGCGGCGGCAGGATGGCGAAGGCCTCCTCGCCCGGGCGCACCAGGTTGTACTTCGCACGCGCGATCCGCTCGATCTCCGCCGGCGTGCGCAGCTCCCGGACGCGCCGCTCCAGGCTCCGGTTGTGTGAGGTCAGCAGGCGCAGCTCGGTCTCGACCGCCTGGCGGTCGCGCCGCTGGGCCAGCCATGAGCTGGTCGGGAACACGAAGAGGAAGAGCACCCCTCCCAGCGCCACCGCCGACGCGACGAAGAGCCAGCTCGACCGTCTCACCGCGACACGCCCCGGAACGCCGCGGTCTCGCCGAGGTCGTGCTCGATGCGAAGCAGCTGGTTGTACTTGGCCACCCGGTCGGAGCGAGCGGGTGCGCCCGTCTTGATCTGACCACAGTTGGTGGCGACCGCCAGGTCGGCGATGGTGGTGTCCTCCGTCTCCCCCGAGCGGTGGGACATGACCGCGCGGTAGGCGGACCGGTGGGCGAGCTCGACCGTCTCCAGCGTCTCGGAGAGCGTGCCGATCTGGTTCACCTTGATGAGGATGGCGTTGGCGACCTTGCGTTCGATCCCCCGCTGCAAGCGCTCCTCGTTGGTGACGAAGAGGTCGTCGCCAACCAGCTGCACACGGTCGCCGAGGGCGCGCGTGAGCATGGCCCAGCCGTCCCAGTCCTCCTCGGCCATGCCGTCCTCGATCGAGACGATCGGATAGCGGTCGCACAGGTCGACCCAGTACTCCACGAGCTCCGCGGCCGTGAGCTGGCGTCCCTCGCCAGCGAGGTCGTACCGACCCTCGCGAAAGATCTCGCTCGTGGCGGGGTCGAGGGCGATGGCGATCTGCTCGCCCGGCGTGTAGCCGGCCCGGTCAACCGCCTCCACGAGCACGCGCACCGCGTCCTCGTTCGACGCGAGGTCGGGTGCGAAGCCACCTTCGTCGCCCACCGCGGTCGACAGGCCCCGCTCGCTCAGCAGCTGCTTCAGCACGTGGTACGTCTCGACGCCCCAACGCAGCGCCTCCGAGAACGAAGCCGCGCCGACGGGCATGATCATGAACTCCTGGAGGTCGATGTTGTTGTCCGCGTGCACGCCGCCGTTGACGACGTTCATCATCGGCACCGGCAGCACGTGGACGTTGACACCGCCGAGGTAGCGGTAGAGCGGCACCTCCAGCTCGTCTGCTCCCGCGCGCGCAACGGCGAGCGACGTTCCCAGGATGGCGTTGGCGCCCAGCCGGTGCTTGTCGTCGGTGCCGTCGAGCGACACCATCTCGCCGTCGACGAGGCGCTGGTCGAGGCCCTCGAGCCCCATGACCGACTCGCGGATCTCGCCGTTCACGTTGTCGACGGCGTGCAGCACCCCCTTGCCCGCGAACCGGCCGTCGTCGCCGTCGCGCAGCTCGACCGCCTCGAAGCGACCGGTCGACGCGCCCGACGGCACCATCGCCCGGCCGTGCGCACCGGTGGCGAGGAACACCTCGACCTCGACCGTCGGGTTCCCCCGCGAGTCGAGGACCTCGCGACCCAGCACGTGCTCGATCGAGCTCACAGCGAGGCGATCGCCCGAGGGCCGTTGCTGGTGTGGTTGATGTGACAGAAGTTAGCCGTCCGAGCCCGCGTTGCCGCGCCTACCGACCGGTCGGTAGGCTGGAGGGCAATGATCCCCACCTCGGTTCTCGACCGTCCCGCGCGCCGAAGCGCGCCGAAGCCGCCCGACGAGCGCATCAACCGCACGTCGTCGATCCCGTT
>Ga0070706_100003846_pt1 | contig 14674 bp, 10 predicted proteins | sample KBSK5501metaG_FD_65476 | JGI IMG/M metagenome (GOLD analysis project Ga0070706, IMG submission 65476) | Corn, switchgrass and miscanthus rhizosphere microbial communities from Kellogg Biological Station, Michigan, USA - KBS K5-50-1 metaG | ecosystem: Host-associated > Plants > Roots >...
GGTGGTCACGTGCTACACCTGCTCTGCGACCTGACGATTGCCGCCGACAACGCCAGGTTTGGGCAGACTGGTCCTAAAGTTGGCAGTTTTGATGCCGGTTGGGGAGCTACCTATATGGCACGCGTCGTCGGTCACAAAAAAGCTCGTGAGATCTGGTACCTCTGCCGGCAGTACACTGCTCAGGAGGCCCTGGATATGGGATTGGTTAACACTGTAGTGCCGTTGGAACGCCTGGAAGAAGAAACTATCCAATGGGCAAAGGAGATACTGGAGAAAAGCCCTATTGCCCTACGCTTCCTGAAGGCGGCTTTCAATGCAGACACCGACGGTCTGGCGGGTATTCAAGAGCTGGCCGGCAATGCAACAATGCTCTACTACATGACCGAAGAGGGTCAGGAGGGGAGAAATGCCTTCCTGGAGAAGCGCGAACCCGATTTTTCCAGGTTCCCGCGCTTGCCTTAGTGCATACTCAAGAGGTCATTTCGGGGAGAGGAGACGTCCCAAGAACATCTCCCATTTTGATGCAAGAGGTAACACAGCGATACAACCGATACAAATGACACAAATGACACAAACTTCTTTGGAAATATATTAGGTACGCTGGCAGCATGAAAATCGCTTATGTTCAGTGGCGCAGCTATCGCCTACCGTTCCTTAACAGCTTCAGTACGGCTCACAGCGTAATGACGTCACGTGAGGGGATAATTGTACAGGTGACTACCGAGCAGGGAATCTCTGGTATTGGAGAGATAGCACCACTTCCAGCACTTGGTGGAGGGAGCCTGGCAGATGCCCGCACGCTTCTTCCGGAACTGGCTGCGCGTCTTCACCATAAGACACTTCATGAAGCGTTGGACCTTGTGCTCACCGGGTGGAAAGCAGGTACAAAGGCTGCCTCGACGCTCTGCGGGCTGGAAATCGCACTGCTTGATCTGATTGGCAAAGCTGAGGGATGTGGAGTCTGTACGCTGCTCTCTCCAGCCGGTACTGCAACACGAGCAGCCGTGCCAGTCAACGCCGTTATCGGCGCAAGAGTAACGGAGGCAGCAATTGCGACTGCCCGAGATGTCAGGAAGAACGGTTTCCGCTGTGTAAAGCTTAAAGTAGGATGGGGAGTGAGTGTCCACGAAGAGATAGAGCGTGTAGCAGCGGTGCGTGATGCAATCGGGCCGGCTATGCATCTGCGCCTGGATGCGAATGAGGCCTGGAATCTTGAGGAAGCAATCGCTACCCTCTCTCAATGCGTCCCATATGACATACAGTATGTCGAGCAGCCCCTGAAGGCACACGATATTGCAGGAATGCGTACTCTCCGGCAGGCGCTACCCATCCCGATTGCGGCTGACGAAGCATTGCACAGCCTGGAGAGTGCCCGTCTCGTCCTCGATAGCGAAGCGGCTGATATCCTGGTTATCAAGCCCCAGCTTGCTGGTGGACTACGTGTTGGGCAGCGGATCATCCAGGCTGCGACAGAGCGGGGTGTACGCAGCGTCATTACAAGCACGCTCGAGGCAGGTATTGGCCTGGTAGCCGCGCTGCACCTCGCCGCTGCATCACCTGCTGTAACGCTTGAGTGTGGTCTTGCGACTCTTGATCTGTTGAGTGATGACTTGCTCATTGATGATCTGCCTGTCCGCGATGGCTTCCTTACAGTTCCAACAGGCCCTGGCTTAGGAGTTGCGCTGGACTGGGAGGCGCTGGATAGATATGGCTTAAGAGGTCTCGATTGAATCCATCCGGCATTTTTCTACCCGATTGGCTGGCCCGTTGCGCTGAGAACCTCCCTGAACACCTCGCGGTGCAATGTGACCAGGTGCAATGGAGCTTTGCAGAGCTTGATCGCCAGGCGACAAAGCTTGCACGGCAACTTGCTGCGATAGGCGTCCAGGAGGGAAATCGTGTAGCCCTGCTGGCCGCCAGCGGCTTGCCCTACGTCGCGTTTGTTCACGCATTGGTACGGCTTGGGGCTATCCTGGTGCCTCTTAACCTGCGTTTGACCCTGGAAGAGCTATGTTGGCAGGTTCGCGATGTGCATGCCTCGCTCCTCGTCTGTGATGCAGATTATGCGAGTCTAGCCCATGAAATCGGACGCGCTGTACCACAATTGCCTCTTGCAACGCTGGCAACCGGGTCAAAAGGGGGCGAAACGGTTTTAAGTGAGCTTCCTGAGAACGATGCGCCCCTGCGAACGCTCATTGACCTCGGTGCGCCACAGGCCATCCTGTACACATCAGGTACAACTGGTCAGCCGAAAGGTGCAATCATCACGTATGGCATGCAGTGGTGGAATGCCGTTGGCTCGGCTCTCAATCTTGGGCATAGTCCTGACGATCGCTGGCTTGCCTGCCTGCCGCTCTTCCACATAGGTGGCCTCTCGATTCTAATGCGCAGTATCATCTATGGGATCAGCGTGGTGGTACATAAAAAATTTGATCCTTTTATCGTCAATCACGCCATATATGAGGATAAGATAACCATTATCTCGGTAGTTGCCGTGATGCTGCAGCGCATGCTAGCTGCTCTCGATACCGGCGGGAGAGGAGCCGGCTACCCCTCGACGCTACGTTGTGTGCTGCTTGGCGGCGGTCCCGTTCCCTATCCACTACTTGAAGCATGCATGCTTCGTAATATTCCTGTCGTACAGACGTACGGTCTAACTGAGGCCTGTTCGCAGGCGGTGACGCTTTCACCGGCAGATGCAATGCGCAAACCTGGTTCTGCCGGACGCCCACTCCCTCCTGTCCAGCTACGCATCATGCGTGATAACAGCTCAGCATCTCCTGGAGAGCCAGGCGAGATATTTCTGAAAGGGCCAACAATCACCCCTGGCTACGTAGATAGGCCAGAGGCAACAGCTCAAGCATTTCAAGACGGCTGGTTCGCTACAGGTGACATTGGCTATCTTGATAAAGATGGCTATCTCTACGTACTTGACCGCCGTGCTGACCTTATTATCTGTGGTGGAGAGAATGTATACCCTGCAGAGATTGAATCCGTCCTGCTATCTCATCCCGGCATAGTAGAGGCCGGCGTGTGTGGACAGGCAGATGCGCAATGGGGACAGGTGCCCGTTGCCTTTGTTGTTCTCAAAGCCGGTAGCACAGCAAGTGCCGGGGAGTTACTAGACTATCTAGCGCAAAAACTGGCCCGTTATAAACTGCCCCGGGCTTTCTACTTTACCGGACATCTGCCACGTACTTCCTCAGGGAAGCTTTTACGCCGGGAACTACCTCGATTGCTGCAAACTCCGTATAAATAAACAGTGCCAAATAAACTTATTTCAGTCAACGAAGTTACTTATCACCGTGTTCAATCTCTTCTAAACTAGCATATGCATGGCGCAAAAACAGCGCAATCACCTAAGCTTAACCTACAATATCAGGCCCTCATCTACTTCCATTCAGTTGGCTTTTTATGCTCACCGGCAATGTGATGGCCCGTTCCTTATACAAGACGCCGCATAAAAATTGATCAGGATTAACCTTGACAATATTCGCTGTTTCATGTTACTATGACCATATACTTATTTCTATGAAGGAAGTAACTTCATAGCGACTTATTTGAGAAGGAAACGACTGCATGTCTGCTACACGGACGGGGAATAAGCGGCTGCTGCGTGATCTCAATCAGAGTATCGTCTTCAACATGATCGTTGAGCGAGGCTCTATTTCGCGCACTGAGCTTGCGAAGCAAAGTGGGCTACCTGCTGCGACCATTACACGAATAGTGGGGAATTTTCTCTCTGCAGGTCTCGTCTCAGAGGTTTCGTCTGAGGAATCGAGTGGCGGACGCCGGCCGGTTCTACTCAGTATTAACCCCTCCGCCGGGTACATAGTGGGAGTCAAGCTGCGCGAGGATAGCATGACAGTGGCAATCTGCGATTTGAATTGTACCATTATCCATACCCTCGAAGAGAACACCCTTGCTAACGCTGATACGCTTCCCCACCGGGTCGTCGAGGCCATTGCGGAAGCCGTGAAGCGCTGTTTGAGCGAAGCAGGCATTTCAGTTCGTAAGGTGCTTGGCGTCGGAGTAGGTCTGTCGGGCTTAATAGACTCATCACGGGGCATTTGTCGCTACTCAGCCATTCTCAATTGGCGAGATGTCGAGCTAGGCCCGGCCCTGGAGTTCAAGCTGCGTTTGCCGGTACGCATGGATAACGATGTGAACACATTGGCCGTGGCCGAACGATATTTTGGCGCAGGACGCGATGCAGCGAATTTCCTCCTGGTGACAGTGGGACGCGGTGTCGGGCTAGGGATCGTTGTGGGAGGAGAGATTTATCGTGGCTCACATGGCGGAGCAGGTGAGTTCGGCCATATGACCGTCGATACATCTGCCGATGCCCCTCTTTGTAATTGCGGCAAACGAGGATGCCTGGAGGCTATTGCATCAGACTACGGCATTCTGCGAGCTGCTACAGGAATAGATCCCGGTCATCACGTGGAAGATACGATAGGAACGTTGATTGACCGCGCGCGTATGGGAGATGCGAACACGCAAGCAATCTTCACGCGTGCAGGCAATGCCTTAGGGGTTGCTGTCGCCAACTTGATCAATATTTTCGATCCCGCACGTGTACTTCTCGGGGGAGAAGGCATGCGAGCCGGGGAGCTCATTCTAGGGCCGCTTCGCAACACTATGCCACAGCATATCTTTGGTCGCTCGAATGCGGATATCGCCCTGGATATTCTCCAGACCAACGAGGCGAACTGGGCGCGTGGTGCTGCGAGCCTTGTTCTACACGAAGTGTTCCGTCCCCCGATTTATCAGAGCGAGAAAGGGCCGTTGATCGACGACCTTCTGGCAGTTAATGGAAATCGTCGCTAGAAGAGAAGGGACATCCGGCACAGAATATCATGAGCGGCGTGAAGAAAAAGCATGTCGCAGATTGTGATACAGGCATTTCGTCAGGAGGACATCGTGATGGTTGGACAACACAGCTGGCGTCAGGCTCGCGTCGTCGCTCTTTTTGTTGGGCCAAGCTTATTAGGACTTGTGCTCTTCACTCTCGGTCCGTTGCTAGCATCCCTGGGTATTAGCCTCACGAGTTGGGATTTGCTCACTCCGCCGCAGTTTGTTGGCTTATCCAACTTTGCTGAACTGCTCGGGAGCGCAGATATACGCGATGCCTTACTGCACACGCTCATTTATATTGCCATTTACCTTCCGGTTGTTCTTGTGCTTGGACTTTTGCTCGCTATCCTCCTCAACCGGCCGCTACGCGGACTGCAATTCTACCGCACCGCATTCTTTATGCCAGTGGTCTCATCGTGGGTTGCTGTCTCCTTGATGTGGAAATGGTTACTCAATCCGGCTTTCGGTTTGGTGAACTACCTCCTGGGTCTCGTTCACCTGCCTCAACCGGGCTGGTGGGCCGATCCGCACTGGGCATTGCCCGCTGTCATCATTGCTAGTATCTGGAAAGATCTCGGCTTTGTCATGGTGCTCTTGCTCGCGGGCCTGCAGAACATCGGACGGCAGTACTACGAGGCTGCGAGAGTCGATGGCGCGGGTGCCTGGAGCCGCTTCCTCCACATCACGATTCCCCTGCTTTCCCCTTCCATCTTCTTCGTTGTGGTGATCTCGCTGATCAACTCCTTCCAGGTCTTCGATCAGGTCTGGATCATGACTGGTGGTGGGCCAGGCGGCGCCAGTTCCGTCCTTGTTGAGCAGATCGTGCAAAACGCCTTCTCGTACTCGCGTATGGGCTACGCCTCTGCACTCTCCTGGCTCCTCTTCGCCATTATCTTTGGTATCACAGCGCTTCAGTTCTCCATGCAGAAAAGGTGGGTAACCTATGACTAGTTCGAACCTCGATCAGGTGGTGCCAGGTCAGGCGGGTGTAACCGCACCAGCAGGAACGGCCCGGACCTTTGCCCTGTCTCGCAGCGCACGTTTTCGCGCGCCTGGGTGGCTCATCGCGCGCCGGAGCATCCTGCATCTCGTCCTCATCGCGCTCGCTCTCACGATGCTGTTCCCATTTTTCTGGACTGTGAGCGCCTCGCTCAAAGGAGATGAGGCCGTCCTTGCCACCCCTCCGCAACTGCTGTCTATCCCTGCGCACTGGGAGAACTTTGCGGCGGTCATGCAAACCATTCCGTTCTGGCAGCTCCTTTTCAACAGCCTGCTGGTCGCGGCGGTCACCACCATCCTGCAGCTGTTGACCTGCTCTATGGCCGCGTATGCCTTTGCACGTCTACGCTTCCGCGGTCGTGGCCCGTTGTTCCTGGTCTACCTGGCAACGCTGATGGTGCCAGCACAAGTCACCTATACCCCCCTCTTCATATTCATGCGCTTGTTGGGTCTGACCAATACCTACGCGGGCCTGATCCTCCCTGGTATCACCAGTGTTTTTGGAGTATTCCTCCTGCGGCAGTTCTTCCTGACCATCCCGCGCGAACTGGAAGAAGCGGCCTTTCTCGATGGAGCCTCGCATTGGACTGTGTATTGGCGTATTATCTTACCGCTCTCACGTCCCGGCCTTGCTGCTCTGGCCATCTTCAGTTTCATGGCAAGCTGGAATAGCTTCCTCTGGCCTTTGCTCATCGTGAACGATCCGCAAATCATGACGCTACCGCTGGGGCTCTCGACACTGCAAGGCCAGTACACCACGGCCTGGAACCAGCTCATGGCTGGTACCGTGCTCTCTATCATTCCCATCGTAATTGTCTACATCTTGGCACAACGCCAGTTTGTTGAGGGATTGGCGCTCTCCGGTTTGAAAGCGTAACGGATACGAGACTCGTGAACGACCAGGAAAGGAGGTTTCAGCGCGCACATCCTTGATAATTTGCTATTATGTCCAACACCCCTACTTTGAAAGGAGTTCTTCACATGCTCAAACGAATCACGCTGATGCTCGCCATGCTCGGCCTGATGCTGCCCGCGCTTGCTGCTTGCGGCTCTACTCAGCAGAGTGGCAATAGCAATGGCATCACGATCACTTTTATGACCTTCTCTGCGACTCCAGACCATCTGAAGGATCTCGACACGATCCGCCGGGCATTTGAAGCGGCCAACCCCGGCATCCATGTGCAGGTCTTGCCCGTGGCCTTCGACCAGTACTTCACCAAGCTGCAAGTGGCTGTTGCGGGCGGTAGTGCGCCGGATACCTTTGAACTCGATTATCAGGACTTTCTTTCCTACGCGAGCAAAGGCACGCTGCTTAATCTCAGCAAGGCAGCCCCAAAGGGAGACTATGCTGGTGTTTACAACTCACGTGCCCTCAATGCTTTCGGCACGAACGGAATCCAATATGGTCTGCCCGAGAGCTTCTCGGATGTGCTGCTCTTCTACAACAAGGACCTCTTTGATAAAGCGCATATCCCCTATCCGACAGCATCGTGGACGTGGAACGACGAAATCGCGGCAGCCAAGAAATTGACCAGCAACGGCGTCTGGGGCGACTACGAGCCGGTACAATTCTTCGAATTCTACAAGGTGCTCGCCCAGGCAGAGGGGCAGTTCTTCAACAGCGATCACACTGCTGTCGCCTTCAACAGCCCCGCTGGTCTTGCCGCCATCAACTGGCTTATCAACAAGACTAACCTCTATCATGTGATGCCGAGCCAGGCCCAGATGGGAGGCCTCTCCGACAGCGACCTCTTCAAGGCCGGGAAACTGGCGATGGACCGCACTGGCATTTGGGAGTTCTCTACCTTTGCCCCGTCCAGCGTCCACTGGGACGTGGTATTAGAGCCTGGCGATCTGCAGAAGGCGCACCACTACTTTGCCAACGCCGTCGTCATCTCGGCGAAAACTGCTCATGCTGACGCAGCCTACAAGTGGCTGCGCTACCTGACAAGCAGTCCGGTGGCCGCCAATACACGCATCGCATCCTCGTGGGAACTTCCCGCGGTGAGCGATCAGTCGCTGGTGAGCAAGTACCTGGCGGAGAATCCCCCGGCAAATCGGCAAGCTGTTTTCCAGGCGCTGAATACGCTGGTGTTGCCACCGGTCATCGACAAAGAAACCCAGATGGAGAACATCATTACCAATGACCTGCAAAAGGTGCAGGATGGACAGTTCACCGCCCAGGCGGCGCTCACTGACATGGCGTCACAGGTCAATGCGCTGTTACCGTAACTGAGATCGAGCGAGTCCAGTGTGGTGGGGTGCCCCACTACCCCACCACACTGGACTCGCTCGATTTTGTTCATCTCGTGAAGAGGATACCCGATGGTCAAAGAGAGCGTACCGCATCTTCATATCTTCCATGTGCCGCAAGGGATTGAAGACCCCTACACGCAACAACCCTGGGAACGGACGCCGCGAGAACCGCGCGCGGGAGAAGAAGTCGCCGTGCATGTGGTCACGCAGCCGCAGGGAGCGGCTGCCGCTCTCTTCGTCTACGTCTCTGTCAAGGGTGGAGAATCATGGACAGTCCCGGCAAGCCCCTCACCATCCCATGGTGAGGGGAACCGCTGGGTCGCTTCTCTGGGTGCCTTTCCCGGGGGTGCGTGCGTGTCGTACGAAGTTGAAGCGCACTCGACGACGGGAGAGCGCTTCGTGGAGGGTCCCTACTCCTTTGACGTCAGCATGTGGCATCCCCTCAAAGCTGTGACCATGTGGCAGGCAACAGGTACCGGTGTCCTGATGCGCATGGCAGATACGAGTGGTAGTGAGGCATTGGTGAGCCTTGAGGTGCTGGATGCGGGAGAGCTGTACTTCCGCGTGTGGCCTCACGCCCCGGCAACAGTACCCAGGACGGCACACAGCGTTCCCTGCACAATTCGCCAGGAGGGAGATGATCTCCTACTGGAGAGTGGAGAGAGAGCAGTGAGAATCCATCTAACCGATGGTTCTATCGTACTTCAACGAGATGGTGTGCAGATCATTCGCTCCTCACAGGGACAGCCATTGCTTGCCTGGCTCGGTGCCGACTCCACTTTTCCCCGCGCTGTCCGTCTTTCCCTGGCGTTAACGGAGGAGGAGGCACTCTATGGAACCGGGGAGCGCTTCGACACGTTCAACCGGCGCGGGCAGCGCTTCGATGTGCGCGTCTACGAGCAGTACAAGAACCAGGGGGCGCGGACCTACCTGCCTGTGCCGCTGGTGCTCTCCTCGAGCGGGTACGCGCTCTACATCGAAGGCACCCGTCCGTTACTCATAGACGCTGGAGCATCGGTCCCGGATGCGCTTGTCATCGAGGCAGACGTGGATCGGACGGGGGCTTCGCCCTTCGAGGCGCGCTTGTTTCTGGCGGAGACGCCACTGGGGGCATTACAGTCCTACCTGCACCGTGTGGGCAAGCCCACACTGCCGTCGGCGTGGGCCTTTGGACTGTGGATGAGTAGCAACGACTGGAATAGCCAGGCGCGGGTGCTGGCTGAGGTCGAGCGAGGTGAGCAGGAAAGTATTCCGGGCGATGTCGTGGTGATCGAAGCCTGGTCTGACGAGGCAACCTTCTACATCTGGAACGACGCCCGATATGCCCCCTTGCCAGATGACCGCCCCCCACGCCTGGCCGACTTCTACTTTCCTCCCGGTGGACGCTGGCCTGATCCGCTGGGCATGATCGAGCAGTTACATCAGCGCGGCATGCGCTTGCTCCTCTGGCAGATTCCTTTGCTCAAGCAGATGGAACAGGAGCCGCATGCCCAAAACAGTGCTGACGGCGAGACGGTAATCGGTCACGGCTGGTGCGCGCACAATCCCGATGGGTCGCCCTATCGCAGCCCAGGGTGGTGGTTCACCGGTGCCCTGGTGCCTGATCTCACCTCTCCCGCTGCCGTAGCGTGGTGGCTTGCCCGCCGCCGCTACCTGGTGGAGGAGATGGGGGTGGATGGCTTCAAGACCGATGGCGGCGAGCACTTGTGGGGAAGCGGCGTGATCTTCGCAGATGGCCGCCGTGGAGACGAGATGATCAACGCGTTCCCTGTGCTTTACGCAGAGGTGTACCACCAGTTGCTCCGCACGTGTGGTCGCGAGGACAGTCTGACGTTCAGCCGCGCGGGCTACGCAGGGAGCCAGCTCTACCCGGCGCACTGGGCGGGTGATGAGAATTCTACCTGGGAGGCATTTCGCCATTCCATTGTGGCTGGACTCTCCGCCGGTGCCTCAGGCATTCCTTTTTGGGGCTGGGATATTGCCGGTTTCAGCGGGGAGATCCCTTCAGGTGAGTTGTACCGGCGCGCCTGGATGATGGCAACATTCTGCCCCATTATGCAGTATCATAGCGAGTACAATGCTGGCCGACAGCCCAGCCGCGATCGCACCCCCTGGAACATCGCAGAACGTACAGCAGACGCGGACGTTCTCCCTGTCTGCCGTTTCTACACGGCGGTACGCCGCCAGCTGCGGCCTTACATTCTGCGAGAGGCTGAGTATACAGCACGAACCGGGCGACCATTAATGTGTGCGCTGCCTCTGGCGTATCCCACCGACCCACAGGTGCACGCCCATCCTTATCAGTATCTCTTCGGGCGTGACCTGCTGGTTGCGCCCACAGTATATGAAGGCGCGACGAGCCAGGAGGTGTACCTGCCCGCGGGATTGTGGTATGATCTGTGGACGCGTACCTCCATCGAAGGGCCATGCGCCATGACTGTGGAGGTACCTCCCAACCGCATTCCTGTCTACGTTCGTGTGGGAGCCGGCGCTCCACTCGATATGCCATGGGGAGAGAAGGCAACCAATGCATGAGCTGCTCGCACAAAGTTTGTCCATCATTGCCTCTGGTCAGTCCGCTAGCGGAGCCTATATCGCAAGCCCAACGTATCCTACCTACAACTATTGTTGGTTTCGCGATGGAACATTTATCGCCTATGCGATGGATCTTTGGCAGAAGCACGAGAGCGCAAGGCGCTTTTATGATTGGGCGACAGCGGCGGTAGCAGCGCGAGCAGACGCCGTGGAGCGCTGCCTGGAGAACATAGCGCAGGGACGGCCACTGAACCCGGGGGACCTGTTGCATACGCGGTATACGCTTGATGGACAACACAGCAATGAAGAGTGGCCGAACTTTCAGCTTGACGGCTTTGGTACCTTGCTCTGGGGACTACGACGGCATATGCAGTTGGCGGGCATGCACACTCTACCTGCTTCATGGGCGGAAGCAATAAACTTGCTGGTACGTTATCTTGCCGCGCTCTGGAACCGCCCAAATTACGATTGCTGGGAAGAGTTTCCGGATCGCATCGCCGTCTCTACGCTGGCGACCCTCCACGCCGGTCTCGATGCCATCTCCACGGCCCTTGATACGAATGAGCAAGACGCTCTGCTTGCAGGGGTTACGGCTGCACAGATCAAGTCCTTCACCCTCGAAGCAGGTGTATGGGCAGGGCATCTTATCAAACAGGTGGTGGGCGAAGACGTGGTTGATGCAAGTCTCCTGTGGGCCTGCGTTCCTTTTCAGGAGCATGGGCTGCTGCATCCCATGGATCCATTGATGCAAACGACCGTAAGACGTATTGAGAAGGATCTCATCGGTGCGGGAGGAGGTGTGCATCGCTATAGCACTGATACATTTTATGGAGGGGGCGAGTGGATGCTCCTCACTGCGCTGCTCGGTGAGTACCAGTCGGTAATTGGCGATGCTAAAAGCGCCCGAAGCTGCCTGGCCTACATCGAAGCACACGCGGATGAGCATGGATATTTGCCTGAACAAGATAGCACCGCGCCTTTGTATCCTTCCTACGTGGAGAGGTGGGTAGAGCGCTGGGGGCCAGTTGCACGCCCGTTGTTGTGGTCTCACGCGGCTTATCTCAGCCTGAATGCCCAGGCTGGAAATTGACACAACGGGGAACGCGTATGCTACAATGGAGCCAGTCGTGCGTGTTCGTCCCTATGAGTAGGATTAACCTATGTCAACTACAAAATACCCCTTTGAACGCTACCTCAACGTCCGTGTTGCCAATGGCCCCAGCTTCTCACCCGATGGGAAGCGACTCAGCTTCCTCACCGACATCACGGGCGTAGCCGAGGTCTGGAATATACCCATAGACATTCATGCATCCACCCCCGCCTGGCCGGACCAGCTCACCTTTCGTGGCGAGCGTGTTGCCGGTGCGAGCTACTCGCCAACTGCCGATCTACTGCTTGTAACTGCTGATGCCGGCGGCAACGAGCGCACCCAGCTCTACTTACTCAGCGCAGACGGCTCGGCCTTTACTGCCCTCACTTCACAGCCAGAGGCTATCTACCTCTTCGGCGGCTGGTCGCCGGATGGCACACGCATTGCCTATTCCAGCAACGAGCGTGACGCTCGCTACTTCGATGTCTACGAGCGTTCCATGAAAACCGGCGAAACGCGCCAGCTTCTCCAACATGACGGGACTAATTATGCCAGCGGCTACTCCCCGGATGGACGCTACGTGCTGATCAGCCGCGAGCTGACCAACGTGCGCACCCAGTTGCTGCTGCTCGATACAACTACCGGTGAAATACGTATCCTGACACCGGAGATTAGCGAAGGACAGGCTCTATATGCGTTTCCTTCCTGGTCGGCAGATGGGCGTGGACTCTACTTGCTCAGTAATCGCGGGCGCCAGTTTCTCTCGCTGGCCAGGCTCGATCTCGCCGCTGCCGAAATGACCTATCTCCGTGAAGACTCCTGGGGCGCGGAAAACCTGGCGCTGACTCGTGACGGTACGCGTATGGCCCTTGTGATCAATGAAGACGGCTACTCGCGTTTGCAACTCTTCGACGTTGCAAGCGGCTGGGAGGCGCGGCGTGAACTCCCTGCGCCTGCTCTCCCGCCGGGTATCATACTCGAGGCCAGGTGGTCGCAGGATGGCGCACAGCTTGCCCTCACGCATAGTGCGGCCAATGATACCGCTGATGTGTGGGTCTGGGATGTAGCGGAGCGGGTACTCTGGCGTGCAACACGCAGTTCCCTGGGAGGTATCCCACGCGCATCTTTCATTGAGCCTTCCCTGGTACGCTACCCAACATTCGATGGCCGCGAAATACCCGCATTTCTCTACCTGCCGCGTGACAGGCAGCCTCGTGGACTACCTGTAGTTATCAATGTACATGGTGGCCCCGAGGGCCAGGTCCGCCCGTCTTTTGATCCCATGATTCAATACCTCGTGGCGCAGGGTTACGCCGTGCTCGCACCGAATGTGCGCGGCAGCACCGGCTACGGCTATGAGTACCAGAGCCTGGATGATGTACGCCTGCGCATGAACTCGGTAGCCGACCTGCAATACGCTGTATTCTGGCTGCGTGAAGGCGGCATCGCCGACCCAAAACGTATCGCGGTGATGGGTGGTAGCTATGGTGGTTTCATGGTACTCTCAGCCATCACCACCTATCCTGATCTCTGGGCGGCTGCCGTAGATATCGTTGGCGTCGCCAATTTCGTGACGTTCCTTGAGAATACCGGCCCCTGGCGGCGCAGGATGCGCGAATCTGAGTATGGCAGCCTGGATCACGACCGCGAATTCCTGGAGCAGATTTCGCCCATCCATTATGTAGATCGTATTATCGCGCCTCTCTTCGTCGTGCACGGCGCAAACGACCCTCGCGTGCCCATTGGTGAAGCCGAGCAGATTGTGGCTGCCCTCCGCTCGCGCAGTGTACCCGTCGAATACATGCGCTTCGAGGACGAGGGTCATGGCTTAGTCAAGCGTGCCAATAAGCTGGTCGCCTATCCTGCCATCGCCCGTTTCCTTGATAAGTATTTAGGACAGCCTGAACATTGACCCGGCTGTGGCGTCAACCACTCATTCGCGCCATGACATTGCTCAGTGGTGCAAGCGCTTTAGTCTTGCCTGGCAGCACCTTGATTGTGCTGGCTCAACAACAGCACGCATCAGCAGTAATTATTGGCCTGATTTTCGCTGCTGGGGGCGTTGCTTCCTATCCTTACTTGAGCTGGGGCTTCACTACCGTCCTGTAATAATCGCACACATCCGTCAGTATGCACTTTGAACAGCGTGGACGGTCATACACGCAGATGCGCTGCCCATGCCGCAACAGAGCCTTGTGAAAATTGTAGATAGTGCGAGAGTCCTGCGGCAGTAGGGCCTGCAGGAGCGTATGGGCTGCGTCGGCGGTGACTTTCTTGCCGATCAAACCCAGGCGTCCCGACACGCGGTGCACGTGAACGTCAACAGGAAGTATAGGTTGTCTGCAGCTAAACAGCAGAACGCAAGCCGTTGTTTTAGGCCCGACTCCCTCGAAGCGATTCAGCCATGCCGCGCTCTCTTCGACCGGCAGATCACACAGGAAATCAAGATTGAGTCCTCCACGTTCTTCGGTAATCTGGCGCATAATCGCCTGGAGGCGCGGCGCTTTGGCCTCCGGCCAGTTCACATTTTCAATGGCTTTCTCTACTTCATTCGTCGGCGCATCGCGTACCGCTTCCCATGAACCGAAGCGCTTCAGGAGATTGTCATAAGCTGCGTCGGTTTGCTCGTCTCGTGTACGGTGTGACAGGATGATTTCAACAAGCATACCCATCGGGTCTTTACTTGAGAAGGGCAGTTCACCATAGAGTTCTGTCAGGCGCCGTGTCACCTCTAAGGCTTTTGCCGATAGCGCTGCAACATCAGGCGAGGGGTACCCATAATCAGCGGTATTGCGTTCACGTCGAACCGGTTGCTTCACGTATATGCCCTATCTTTCTGTTTGACGTTTATTGTGAACCGTTTCTTGATCCTCATCTCTCTAAACATGGAGTTCTGAAGGGAAATGGTCCTATCGCTTCGTATCATACCACGAAGGA
>Ga0070706_100003848_pt1 | contig 14668 bp, 11 predicted proteins | sample KBSK5501metaG_FD_65476 | JGI IMG/M metagenome (GOLD analysis project Ga0070706, IMG submission 65476) | Corn, switchgrass and miscanthus rhizosphere microbial communities from Kellogg Biological Station, Michigan, USA - KBS K5-50-1 metaG | ecosystem: Host-associated > Plants > Roots >...
CGGGCCTCTGCTGTTATACGAATCACTTGATCAGGGAATTCCGTAACAGTTGAACCAAGTCAGACCAAGGCTCGTTGTATATGCAGTCCCTCCTTTTGTATGCCGTCTTCTTTGCCTCGGGGATCAGCAGTCTGATCTGCGAAATCACCTGGGCCCGTATGCTGGTGCTGGTTCTCGGGAACACACTGGCTGCGAGCAGCGTAATCCTGGCGGCCTTCATGGGTGGGCTGGTCCTCGGGAGCTACATCGGTGGACGATATGCGGAGCGATGGCCTGCGACGCTGTTCTTGTATGCCGGCTTAGAATTAGCCATCGGTGTCTACGCCGTCGCGTCGCCGGCATTCTTCCATCCTGCTTCGCAACTCTTCACGTATGTGGTCACAGACATCAATTCGCCGGCGGTACTCACTGGAGTGCGCTTGGTGGTTGCATTTTCCTGCCTGCTGCTTCCCGCGTTCACGATGGGGGCGACCTTTCCGGCCATCATCAAAGGATCCGAGGCCGCAGCTTCCGCTCCCGTTCAAGCCACGCGGACCGGCTACCTCTATAGTCTAAATACCGTTGGAGGGGCCGCCGGCGCTCTGCTTGCCGGGTATGTGCTGTTGCCACGTCTCGGTGCATCGTTGACGCTCGGCGTGGCCTGCTTGGTGAGCGTGCTAGCAGCGTCAGGGGCAATGCTTCTCCAAAGCTTTTCCGGCCGAACGGATCGGGCGGAGGTCCGACAGGTCGAGCCCGATCCGATCAAGCCGACTTCGGCGCTGATGAGAAATCTTATCCTGGGCACGACCTTCCTGATCGGATTTGTGTCGCTGTCCTATGAAGTCCTCTTAACCCGTCTGGTCATCCTGTATTTCGGAAACAGCCTTGTGGTCTTCGCCCTTGTGGTGACCGCCTTCCTGCTGGGCATTGGTTTCAGCGCCCTTCTCGGCACGGTTGGCTTCCGTCGGATTCGAAGTCCTCAGAGCATGGCCGTCATTACATTGATCAGTGCTGTCTGTCTCGTTATCCCGCCGTTCCTGCTCTTGTGGCTCTCCTCGAATGCTTCCGCAGAGGCTGTTCTATACCAAGATTGGATTGTCGTGGGGATCATGTTGGTTCCCGCATTCGTTCTTGGAAGCCTGTTGCCGATCGCGATCCGACTAGCCCACGTGTCTTCCGGAGGCGCCAACATCACGCGCGAAGCCAGCACCTTGTACGCGGCCAATACCTTGGGGGGCATGCTCGCCGCGATGATCACCAACGCCATCCTGGTTCCCACGTTGGGAATGGAGGGCACGTTGCTTGGTCTGAGTCTGATCTGCGCAAGCGCCGGCACGCTTCTGTTCGCGGCCTCTCGCCCTGCACCCAAGAGTTGGCTCGCGGTGCCGGCGGTCGCTCTTCTAGCCGTCGCTGTTCTGTCGCTCGGACCGTACAAGCTGGAAAGCCTGTACGCGCGGAAGCTGGCTGTCTATAGCGGGGACGACATTGACGCCAATGTCAAGCTCTATCACGAAGGGGCGGTGGCCACCGCCATTGTGCTGGACTTCCCCTGGCTAGGATTCCGCGACATGTTCCTGAACGGCGCAGAAGAGGCCTCGACGCGGTTTGGCCACGTGCAATTGTTCAAACTGCTCGGTCTTCTGCCCGTGCTCGTCCATGAATCGGATCGGCCCAAAGAGGCCCTGATGATCGCCTTTGGCGCCGGCATCGCCGCGGGCACGACGCTCGGATCTGGGTCCGTATCCTTGCTCGAATGCGTGGATCTGAATCCAGATGTTCGCCCGATCAACGATCTCTTCCGAGACGTGAACGGCGACGTTCTGAACGATAGTCGTTTCCAGTTCATCGCCGAAGACGGCAGGAACTACCTGCAGCGGCGCTCCAGGCGGTACGACGTCATCCTCTCGGATTCGACTCACCCTCGGGCGTATGACAGTTGGATCCTGTATACGGAGGAGTTCTATCGGCTGGTCCGAGATCACCTGGCCCCTGACGGAGTCTTTTCGCAGTGGATTCCTCTCAGTGACATCTCCGTGGAGCAATTTCGGATACTCCTCAACACGTTTAGGAGGGTCTTTCCTAACTCCACGCTCTGGAACGTCTATGGAACCGATCAGGCATTGCTGCTCGCCACCCCGAGGCCGTTTCTGTTCGATTACGACCGCGTCCGGAGTCGCCTCAGCCTCATCCCGCAGGCAGTGCTATTGAAGGACTACCAGTTGGACACGCCTGCGAGGATCGCGGGGTTTTTCGTGATGGATGCGGACAACATCGAACGATTCATCGGAAGCGAAAACCGCATCCACACCGACAATCGCCCGTTCCATCAAAGTCAGGCTCTGGATGAGTTCACCCCGTTGAAGACCGAGAGCTTCGATCGCTACCAGGCGAATCTTACCGCTCATACGATTCGTGCCACCGAGGGAGACAGGCAGGCGATGGCGGAACGCCAGGTTCTGGCGAGGGCGATGCAACGGTTCTTCTTCTTTGGTGACGAAGAAGCGCTCCAGGAGGCGGTCTTGTTGGATCCCCTTGATGGCAACGTCCATTTCCAGCAGCAAAAAGCGCCGATCCGCCTTGCGATGCTGACGGAACGCTCGCGCCGGAACCGCGGCCACACGATGACGGAGGCCGCTCATCTCAAACAGGTGCTCAATCAAGCGCCTGGCCAGGTCCAGGCGTACGTGGGTCTTGCGGAACTCTATCTGAAGCAGCACCGCATGGCCGATGCGGAGTCACTTCTGCTCAAGGGCTTGCAGCAGGCTCCCCAGTCGCCGTCCCTGCAGAAGGTTCTGGCCCAGACCTACATGACCGCAGGCCGGTGGACAGAAGCAGCGCCTCTGCTGGAGTCGGTGCTGAAATCCAATCCCGCCGATCTTGCCGCCAGGAAAGCTTTGGTTGAAATCCATGCCAGGCAGCAGGACTACGCGAAAGCGCTCGACCTTCTCCAAGCGATAGGACCATCCGGAAGGGAAGACTATCAATACCACGTGACCTTAGCCGGGGCGCACTTTGCTGTGGGCGACTACCGTAACGCGGAGGAGGAGTTGTCCCAAGCGCTGAGGATCTATCCGGGAAACACTCAGGCGCAGCTCTATCTTGCAGAGCTCTACTTGAAAACCAATCGGCCGGAAGCCGGTCTGAACCAGTTAGAGCGTGTCCTGGAGGTCAATCCCTATCACGAAGCATCCCTGCGTCGATTGATTGGGCTCTACCGGGCTAACGGCCGCGACGAGAAGGCCGCTGCGCTGGTGCCTTTGTTGGCGCGTGCCGAGGCGCTCCCGGGTGCGGAGAAATGAGCAACGTGGCTGCGAGGGCAGTCCTTGCGTTTGCACAGTCCCGACGCACGCTCGTTGAATTCTTCAGCTCCCTGAAGCTTGCCATTGTGCTGATGATTGCCCTCGCGGTCTTCTCCACAGTCGGTACCGTGATCCAGCAGGGCGCCCAGCCAGACGACTATATAAAGGAATACGGCGAGACGGCCTATTGGTGGTTCACCAGGCTCGGGCTCACCGATCTGTACCATACCTGGTGGTTCACTTCTTTATTGCTCTTGCTCTGCATCAATTCCTTGACCTGCTTTCGGTTCCGCTTCCCCGCCATCTGGCGCTCCATCCATCAGGACAGGGTCAATGTCACCTTGCAGTTTGTCAGGAATCTCAAGCGATCCACGACTATCAAGGTGAAGGCCTCTCCCCAGCAGGTGACGGAGGACGTGGCTCTCGGGTTTGCCGAACGAGGCTATCGAGTCCTTTTAGAGAAGGAAGGGGCGGAGCGGACCATCTACGCCACGAAAGGAATTCTGGGGCGTGTTGCCGCACACGTGGCTCACCTCAGCGTGACGGTGATTGTGGCCGGGGGCCTGATCGGCAGCCTGTTCGGCTTTCGGGATTTCGGCGTCGGCGTGGAGGGGCAGACGTACTACATTCCTCAAGGCGACTTTCACGTGCGTGTGGACAAATTCTGGCTCGACTACTATGACAACGGCGCGATCAAGTCCTACAACAGCACCCTATCGGTGCTGGAGAACGGTGAACCAAGAGTGACGAAGACCATCACGGTCAACGATCCCTTGGTCTACAAAGGGATCTGGTTCTATCAATCCAGTTACGGAGACGTGTGGGATCGTGTCGAGAAGGCCCGGGTGGTGGTTCGGGAGAAGGCGACGGACAGGGTTGTGGGCGAGGCCAACTTGGACTGGCAACAGGAAGCGAACCTCAAGCACCTTGGCCTCACGCTCCAGTTGGTCGACTTTGTGGCGGACTTCGGTTTTGATGTGAAAAACCGGCGCGTGTACTCGAAGACATTCGAGCATGTCAACCCGGCGATCAAGCTGGCGATCAATGAAAACAATCGCGCTCTGGCGCCGCAATGGATCTTCGCCAATGACCCCGATCTCATTGACGTCCGGGGCTCACGGTACCGCTTTGAGCTGACCGGGTATGTGCCTAGGAAATATACGGGGCTGCAGATCGCCAAAGATCCGGGCGTGCTGCTGGTGTGGGGCGGCGCCACGCTGCTCGTTGTCGGAGTCACACTGTCGGCGGTGATCTATCACCGCCGATTCTGGGCCAAAGTGCTGCCGAGTGCCGACGGAGCGATCATGTACGTCGGCGGGACGGCCTACAAAGGCCAAATGGACTGTGACCGAGAGTTTCAAAACCTGGTCGAGCGCGTCAAGCAGAGCAGCCGTCCGGCATCGGATCGGGAACGAGAATCTTCCTCAGACGTGAGCAAGGAGGTGTGGAATGCGACGGTTTGATTTTGCGATCACAATGCTAGTCGTTGGGCTGTGGAAATAGGCAGACGACAAGATAACGAGGAGGTACGACAGTGCGACCTAGCTACAGAAGACAGGTTCTCCAATTTATTCTCGTCTCGGCATTGACGGTGATCCTGCTGCCTTCTGTCGCCGGCGCGGACGAGCCGAAGACGGGCATCGACATCCACGTAGACCCCGGAGCACCTGCTCAATCCAAGGACTCTGAACCTGGCAGTCATATGAAGCTGTCAGGGATAGTGTCGAAGGTCCAGGCAGGGTTGGTCACAGTGAAGACGCCGACGGGCCACTTCACGGTGGGTTTGAAGGCGATCAATGCGGTCTGCAAGGTCGGCGACAGGGTAACCATGTTTGTGAATGAGGGCAATACCGTGATTGACATTCACAAAGGGGACAATCCCGTCCCCCATCGCTTTATTGCCGGGAGGCTGACCTACGTGGCGGACGACCATACGGAAATTCTGCTCTGGACCCCGGATGGAGAGAAGCGCTTTGCCGTTACGGCCGGGAAAAGCAAGCTCTCTACACTCAAGGAAGGTACTCCGATCATGGTGGAGCTGAACGACACTGGCAACATCATTGATATCCATCAGCCGCAGTGAGCGGTAATGGCGAGCGCTTCTTGACATCGAACAGAACCGTGAACCGTGGTCCCAAGATTAGGCTGTGTGAATGCGGCCAGCCGATCCGTATCAGACTATCTGCACTCCGTAATCCTCATAGCCGGAAAAGTGAGCGCAACAAGCAGGTATTTCTCAAGGATCACGACATGTGCCGGCGCTGTTGGCTCGCTTTGATCTCCAGGGAGGTCGTGAGGCAGCGAGAGACGAAGCGGCAAAGGAGAGTGCCATGAAGGAAACGCACATGATCGCGGTATTGCTTTTGGGCCTCTTGGGTAGCGCCGACGTCCTTGCCGCTGAAGGCAAACGCGAACCGACGGTTGACACATATCACCGTAGAAGGGAAGTTTCATGCTGACACCATGGAGAAGGTTAAGAGTAGTGGCCCAATCGATCGTGGTGGTCATTGTCATTCTGTTGTTTCCCGGAGCCACGCTGTACGGAGAGGAAGAGGAAGAGAAGCCCATGCTTCCAGTGCCCCCGGAATATGCCGACAAGCACATGCCCGACGGATTTTGGATGAACTCGGAGGTTATCGCGAAGGGGGAGAAAATCTATCAGGAGGGCGTGGAGTTTATCGGCCCGGATGGGGCAAAAGAGATCCAGCGATGCGCCGAGTGCCATGGGGCAAGCGGCAAGCCGAAACTTAAGGGGGCGCGGGATTTCCGGGAACCTTCCCGGATAAACAAGTTTTCGGACAGTTTCTGGTTCTGGCGAATCTCCGAAGGAGTGCCCACGACGAAGATGCCAGCCTGGAAGGATAGATTGACCGAGGAACAGCGCTGGCAGGTGATGGCCTTCGAACATACGTTCTCCCATGCAGGGAAGGCAGAGTTGCATGGACACCCTGAGATAGCGGCTGTTGTGCAAGGTTCCCCTCAGGCTCCCCGTCAGCCGCTGATGTTTTCTTTAGGTGACGCTGAGAAGGGCCAGCAAATCTTCTTTGACCCGGAGAGTAAGGCCCCCTGCGCCAAGTGCCACACGATCAGCGGAAAAGGAGGCAAGGTGGGGCCGGAGCTTACAGGCATCGCTGCTAGGAGGTCCCCAGACTCTCTCATCCAGTCCATCCTTGACCCCAGTGCGGAGATCGTTGAGGGTTATGAGGCCTATCTGGTCGTGACCAAAGACCAGGAGTTTATCGCCGGAATCCTGGCGGAGGAGACTGATTCCTCCGTCACAATTGAGGACACCGAGGGGGAGAAGCGGAAGATCCCCAGGGAGGCCATCGCGAAGATGGTCAAGCAGAAGAAGTCCATCATGCCCGATAATTTTCGGGAGCTGCTGACCGTAGGGGAGTTCTTTGATGTCCTCCGATTCTTGCTGTCGCAGACGAAGTGAGGCAACTCAACAATGAGCCATGTGCTTGTCAGCATATTCGCGCGGACGAGGAGATTTCCGTGACCTACCAAGGCGAACATGGAGGGCGAATCGCCGGTTCGATGCGTGGACGTGAGGCGGCGATCGCCGGCCTGATCCTGCTCATCGCCGGACTGGGACTACCCGCGCTGGGATGGGCTGCGGAAGCATCGAGTGCGACAGCCGTCGCGTACCGCGATGTCCCCGTCATCGGCAGCCGGAACCTCATCTGGGTGGTTGCTCAGGTCCACCTGCTGTTCGGCGGATTTGTGCTGGGCGTGCCGATCTTCGCCTGGATCTGCGAGATCATTGGGGTGCGAACCCGGGACCCACGCTATGACAAGCTGGCCAAGGAATTCACGAACCTGCTCACCGCCACTTTTGAAATGACCGCCATGTTGGGGGCACTTCTTCTCCTTTTCCTCCTCGCCCTCTATCCCAAGGTGATGAATTACTTCACGAGTGTCTTTCTGCCCACCTACTATGTCTATGTGCTGCTGTTCATTGCGTCGACGACCATCCTCTACCTGTACTGGTCCGGGTTTGAGACCATGCAGAGGCGCAAGGGTCTCCACCTGTTCATAGGGTTCCTCCTGAACGTGTTGGCCTTCGTGATCATGATCGTGCCGAACGCGTGGGTCTCGTTTCAGGCCAGCCCGGTGGTTCTCCCGGAGGGCATGGGGGCTTGGGAGAAGGCCTGGGCCGCGATGCAGAACCCGACCTGGTGGCCGCTGAACGTGCACAGGCTCATCTCCAACGTCGTGTTGGGGGGATTTATCTGCGGGGCGTACGCCGCCATCAAGTATCTCGGGGCCGAGTCGCAGGAGGAGCGGGCCCATTACGACTGGATGGGATACATAGGGAACTTTATCGGCGTGTTCGGCTTGTTGCCGTTACCCTTCGCCGGCTACTGGCTGATGCTGGAGATCTACCAGTACAACCAGCAGATGGGGATCACCTTAATGGGAGGATTCCTCTCTTGGCTGTTCATCCTCCAAGCGGTGCTCATTGGGGTGCTCTTTCTGGGGACCAACTACTACTTCTGGTTGGGATTGGCCTATCGGACCGAAGGAGCCGAACGATATAAGAAGCCCATCGTGCTGATGTCGGTCCTGTTGATCCTGTGCATTGGCGTGTGGATGACCCCGCACAGTCTGGTGGCGAGCCTTCAGGAGGCTCGTGCGATGGGCGGAGCCCACCACCCGCTTCTGGGAGTCTTCGGGGTCATGTCGGCCAAGATGACGGTCGCGAACCTGATGATTTTGATTACCTTTGCGAGCTTTCTCATGTACCAGCGCGCAAATAAGGTGGAGACCGTCGGCTGGGCCAAGGGGGCACGCCGGGCACAATCCATCATCATCGTTGGCGCGGGTCTTTACATCATCGGCGCGGGAGTCTACGGCTACTTTGTGCCGGCCATCGTCCGGATTTACGTGCTGTCCATCTCGCAGGTCCTGACAGTTCTGGGCGTCATTATTGTGGTCACGATCATGGCGGTCCTCTCCATGCGAAACGCCAAGCAAGGCCCGATGCACTGGGGGAGGATGCCAGTCCGTAGCCAGCACATTCTGATTCTGAATGCGGCTGTCGTGATCCTTACGATGACCCTGATGGGTTATGCGCGCTCGGCCTCGCGGGTCCACTGGCATATCTATGGGGTATTGGAGGACACCTCCCCCTATGCTTATAGCCCCGCCCTGGGACAGGCCGGCACTGTCATGTCGCTGTCAACCTTTGTGTTCCTCTTTCTTGTGGCCTTTCTCTTTTGGGTTATCACCCGCACGGTACGTCGCTTTGCCTTCTCCACACAGTATTTCTTCATGGCGCCCTTTTTCTTCTGGGCTGTCTCCCTTGCCGACAAGCCCGCTGTACCGGTTCCACAGGTCGCGCAGCGGCCCAAATTTTTCCGCAAGGCCGTGGTGACCGCCTGTGGGCTGCTGATCGCTTTCACGTATCTTGCCCATCAGGTCCCGCAGATGGTCTCTCTTCCACCCAAGAAGCAAGAGTTCGACCCATCGCAGATCAAGACCCAGGCCGAGCTTGTGAAGGTGGGGCAGGGGCTTTTCTTTGGCAAGGGCCAGTGCGCGTTGTGCCACTCGATCGGTCCGAGCGAGTCGGCGCGCTGTCCGGATTTGAAAGGCATCGGCGCCAAGGTCACGCGTGAATTCATGTACGAGAGCCTGACCCAGCCTCAGGCGTACATCTACCTCGACTACCGGCATGAGGGCCGGCCGAAGCAATACCCGGCCAGGATGCCGTACATCAACAAACCCCCTGTCGGTCTTTCTGAGCCCGAGTTGTTGGCCGTCATGGCGTTTCTTCAGAGCTTGGGAGGTGAAGTCACGATACAGCCCGAGGAAGTGAAGACCGTTATGCCGACAACCGTTTCGACAGGGGCTTCCTAAAGATGGCCGTGGTATCCGCCATGGAAATTGAATCCATCAAACCATTCTTAGCCGTGGCCGTTGCTGTGCTCGGGGCCGCGCTCATCCCGGTAACCCGCAGGTCGCCCAATATCCGTGAGGGGTGTTCGTTGGTGGCGGCGACCCTGCAGTTTCTCATTGTACTCACCATGATTCCCACAGTCCTTGCCGGAAATACACTGCACTATACCCTCTTTTCTATAACTTCTGGTGTCTCCTTCGCGTTTCGGGTTGATGCCATGGGGCTTATATTTGCTACCGCCGCCTCTTTTTTGTGGATCCTGATCACCATGTACTCCATCGGCTACGTGCGCTCCATCAAGGAACATGCGCAGACCCGCTACTATCTCTGCTTTGCGATTACCCTGTCGGCCACCATGGGAGTGGCCTTTGCGGCCAATCTTATGACTCTTTACGTCTTTTACGAGCTGATCGGCTTTTCTGTTTATGCCTTGGTGGTACATAAAGAGACCGAAGAGGCGTTTGCCAAGGGGAACAGGTATATCTTTTATGTCTTTATGCTGGCGAAATTCTTTTTGCTCGCAGGCATTTTGGCCTACGCTCTTTCCGGCACTTTGGGTTTTAATCCAAAGGGCGTCTTCCCTTCCAAAGCAGACCCCATCCTGCTGACGCTCACCTATCTTCTATTTGTGGTCGGTATCAGTAAGGCGGCGATCATACCTTTTCATGCCTGGCTGCCTGCGGCCATGATCGCTCCCATGCCAGTGGCCGCCTTATTAGCGGGTGTAGATGTAGGTGCCTTCTGTATATTGCGCGCGACCTACTACATCTTTGGACTGGACACGCTAAAAGAGCTCAATTTAGGACTCCCACTGGTCTTCCTTGCCTCCTTTACGATAGTCGCAGCTTCTGTCCTGGCTCTGACTAGGGATGACCTAAAGGCCCGGCTTGCCTATTCTACAATAAGCCAAATTTCTTATACCCTCCTCGGGGCTGCATTGTTAGCGCCGGCTGGTTTAATAGGCGGGGTCCTACAGATCGTCAATCACGCCATCGCAAAGGTTACGCTGTTCTTTTGTGCGGGCTCGATCTACGTGGCTTCGGGTAAGACCAAGGTGAGTGAACTGAATGGCATTGGAAAACAGATGCCCTTCACAATGGCGGCCTTCACCTTAGGCGCCCTTTCCATAATCGGCTTTCCACCCTTTGCGGGTTTCATAAGCAAGTGGTATTTAGTTTTTGGCTCAGTAGAGGCAGGACTGTACCCCGCAATTGCTGTCCTCGTCGCAAGCTCAATCCTGAGCGCGTCTTATTTGCTGCCAATCGGGTATGCCGCATTTTTCAGGGACTTACCGCCGGGCGAGAAAGCTGAAAGACGGGAAGCCCCGACCATGATGGTAGTGGCTTTGATCCTTACCGCCATAGGAACACTGGTCTTATTCTTTTCGCCATCGGTCTTCTTTGAGCTGGCAAGGGTGGTGATGAGAGAAGTGGGATGAACAAAGAGAAAGAAGGGAGAACAGAGCTCAGGCAAGAGACTGAACCTGGATATCGAACAATTTTTTATATCGTTTTTTCACTAGCGGTCTTATACCTCGTTGTCATTATGTGGGGCACCTTCTAGATTCCTCAAGAGAACGGAGGTTCAATGAAAGAAGGGCATTTTTTTGATCGATCACGCAATGTAAAAAGACTCTTGATGGGCTTTTACATATTCCTTGTCTTGCTCATTGTCGTTGACCTTTTCTTTCCTAAACACCCTGTTGTTCCATGGGAAAGGTATCCCTTCTTTTATGGGGCATATGGATTTGTCGCCTACGTCAGTATCGTTTTAGCTTCAAATTATATCCTGCGTAAGTTGCTTAAGAGAAAAGAAGATTATTATGATTAACAGCCTTCCCCCAGCAGCAATATTGATCATCGGGGCATTCCTCGTCCCCTTTCTTAAGGGGAGGCTCAAGTCCGCCTATCTGTTACTTCTGCCCGTCATTGCCTTTATAAACGTTGTGAGTGTCCCTGAAGGCATCCACTGGACGGCCGGTTTCTTGGGTTACGATCTCATCTTCGGCAGGGTTGACCGGCTTAGTCGGGCCTTTGGATACATGTTCACGATCATATCCTTTATAGGAACCCTTTATGCCCTTCATCTCAAAAATGAGGATGGACAACATGTGGCAGCCTTCCTTGCCGCGGGAGGCGCTCTAGGTGCCATCTTTGCCGGAGATCTTGTGTCTCTCTTTGTCTTCTTGGAGATAATGACTATCGCTTCAACATACCTTATCTGGGCGAGAAGGACAGAGGCATCTTATGGAGCAGGATTGCGATATCTTTTGGTTCATCTCTTTGGAGGTCTTTGCCTTCTCGTCGGTATCATCATCCGTGTGCATCAGACGGATTCTATCGAGTTTGGAGTGATAGGATTAAATGGATTAGCATCCTATCTGATATTGATCGGGTTTGGCATAAATTGCGCTTTCCCCGTCCTCCATGCATGGCTTCCTGATGCCTATCCTGAGGCAACGATTACGGGCACAGTATTTTTGGGCGCATTTACCACCAAGGTAGCCGTGTATGCCCTGGCAAGAGCATTTCCAGGTACAGAGGTCTTGATATGGGTTGGAGCGGCGATGACGGTATTCCCTATCTTTTATGCCGCTATCGAAAATGACCTGAGGAGAGTGCTCAGCTATAGCATTATTAATCAAGTCGGATTCATGGTAGCTGGCATCGGAATAGGAACCCCCCTGGCCTTAAATGGTGCCGTTGCCCATGCCTTTAACAATATTTTGTTTAAGGCCCTCCTTTTTATGTCGATGGGTGCCGTGATGCATCAGACAGGAAAGAGCAAGGCTACGGACCTAGGCGGATTATATAAGACCATGCCGCTGACGACTCTATTTTGCATAATAGGTGCAGTATCGATCTCTGGATTCCCCTTTTTTAACGGTTTTGTCAGTAAATCAATGATAATGGCTGCAGCCACCCATCAGGGGATGGGTATTCTATGGCTTGTTTTGCTGTTTGCCTCGGCAGGTGTCCTCCACCATGCAGGCATCAAAATTCCCTATCACGCGTTTTTTTCCCACGACTCTGGCATAAGGACAAAGGAGCCTCCCCTGAATATGATCCTTGCCATGGGGATTGCTGCCTTTTTATGCATCTCTATAGGCCTATTGCCTGGCCCTCTTTATAACATCCTTCCGCATCCAGTCGATTATCAGCCCTACACAGGAGCCCATGTTCTGGATCAGTTCCAGTTGCTGTCGTTCGCAGTGTTGGCTTTCTGTCTCCTTATATTATCTGGACTACATCCAGTGGAAATGAGGGTTATCCTTCTTGACGTCGATTGGTTCTACAGAAAGGGAGCCAAGGTGTTCTACCGGCTTGCCGACCGGTTGCTGGGGGTCAAGGGGGACGCGAGTTTACCCGACGTTGTTGGAACTGATCGGGAGGTTATTCGTGGAAGCGAAGATCGAAAAGTTCCAAGCTAAAAGAAGGAGGATTCCGGTACCGGCCCAGGTGGCCATCGTCTGGATGGTGGTCTATCTGTTCCTAAAACTTGTCATCAAGCCGCCGCTGCCGTCAAGCCTCATCTTCATGTACATGTTTATGACCTCGGTGTGGTTGCTGATCTATATTTCGGTCTATGAAGAGATGCTCCAAGAGTTTAAGGGTCCGGTCGTTGCCTTCCTGCGGGGGGACCGGCTTCGGGCGGTGCCTTGGCGGGCGGCCCGATGGGTGCTGCTGGTTACGATCCCCGTTTACGTCGGAAATCTGGTCTACCAGCGGGTGGTGCCTCAGTTTGAACCTCCTTTTGCCCCGCGCGTGATCCACCCGGCGCCGCCGCCCGAAGTAATGGGATTGGTAAATCCACTGCGCCAGCAACCGGATAAGATAAGTGAATATACAGCGGCCGGGGCCAGTGTCTATTTTTCCAATTGCGTCTTTTGCCACGGAGATCGTTTTGATGGAAAGGGGCATTTTGCGCATGGGTTTAATCCACCGCCGGCCAATTTTGCTGATCCGGGGACGATCGCGCAATTGCAGGAGTCCTATGTCTTCTGGCGTATTTCAACGGGGGGACCCGGTCTTCCGGAGGAATCCACTCCCTGGGATTCGGCCATGCCCAAGTGGGAGACCATGCTGAACGAAGAAGAGCGATGGGCGGTGGTCCTGTACCTCTATCACCAGACCGGCTGGAAACCACGGACATGGGAATAAACTGCAGGCCGATGAGACCGGCCGGTGCCGCTGTAGCAATTTTTCTCTTCAGCCTGACGCCCGTCTGGGCTCAAGAGACGAAACAGCCGACAGTGCCCTCGACCGCGGCAAACTCGGCTGACCTGAGGGCTGGTCAGCGGGTTTACCAGAAATGGTGTATGAACTGTCACGGGGAGCACGGAGACGGGGCCGGGCCGGCAGCGAATTTCCTCCGCCCCCGACCGCGCGATTTCCGGCCTGGCTTGTTCAAGATCCGAACGACCCCGAGTGGTCAGCTCCCATCCGATCAGGATCTTTTCAACGTGATCACGAAGGGAATGCCCGGCACGGCAATGCCCGACTGGGAGAAAACGCTGACTGAGGCGGAGCGAAGGCAGCTGGTGCCTTACTTGAAGACTTTCAGTCGGCGGTTCGCCCGGGCATCCGTTCCTCCCCAGCCGATCAAGTTTGGCGCCCGGGTTCCGGCTAGCGCGGCGAGCGTCGCTGAAGGCAAACGCCTCTTTCGCGAGGTTGAATGCTTCAAGTGTCACGGGGATGACGGGCGAGGCGATGGTCCATCGGCCCCTGAGCTCACCGACGATTGGGGCGCTCCGATTCGGCCGGCGAACCTGCATAAACCGTGGAACTTCCGCGGGGGCCATACACCAGAGGCTCTATACCTGCGGTTGCAAAGCGGGATTTCCGGCACGCCGATGCCCTCATTTGCGGACAGCCTCAATGAAGAGAAGACCTGGCATCTCGTGAACTACGTGATGTCGCTCTGGCCGGACCCTCAAGGAAATGTGCCCCCGCTGCAGGTGGCTCTCAAGGCTCGCCGCGTGGAGGGAGAGATCCCAACTCAGCCGGGCGATAAATTCTGGCAGAACCTGGAATCCTTCTACTACCCGCTGGTGGGCCAGGTCATACGGGAACCGCGGCTGTTTACCCCAACCGTGGACGGAGTTCAGGTGCAGGCCGTCTATAACGATCACGAGGTGGCATGGCGGTTGGCGTGGGATGATCCAACAAATAGCAAGCCGGACTCCAAGCAGGGGACGTTTGAGGATCGGATTGCCGTTGAGTTTCCGGTGCAGATTCCGACAGGAACCAAGCGCCCCTACTTCTTAATGGGCGATGCGGACCTGGCCGTCCAGCTTCTCCGTTGGGGTTCTACCTCAGGCATGGCCGAGCTGAATGGGAATGGCCTGGGCAAAATCCAGCCACAACCACAGTCTGGTCAAGAAGCGAGCGCCATCGCAGAATTTAAGAACGGCCGATATGAGTTGGTGATGAAGCGGCCCCTCAGGACAGCCGACTCCTCGCAAGACATCCAGTTCGAGTCCGGTCGG
>Ga0070706_100003850_pt1 | contig 14663 bp, 9 predicted proteins | sample KBSK5501metaG_FD_65476 | JGI IMG/M metagenome (GOLD analysis project Ga0070706, IMG submission 65476) | Corn, switchgrass and miscanthus rhizosphere microbial communities from Kellogg Biological Station, Michigan, USA - KBS K5-50-1 metaG | ecosystem: Host-associated > Plants > Roots >...
CACCACTCTTGGTGAGGATCAGCCCTTCGAGTGGAACATCGTCCCGCTCTCCATCTATTTATACGGTGTCGAGGATCCGCAAAACCGCCCGCTGTTCGGCTCGCAAAAAATCAAACACGCCCTCGAGGAACGGTATCGCGAAAAGTTTCTAGCAGGCTATTGCGACAGTGCCACTTGCCGCACCAGCAACAAAGCAGAATGGCGGGAAATGGTTGGAGCCACACTTTCTCGTAGTATCTACATTTTCGTTCTCGACACTTCCGTCGATCAGGACCGCGCGCTCATCGCGGAATTCAATGCGCGCCCCAACCAGAACCACTTTAACGGCGTCACCCGCAATTGCGCCGAATTCAGCAGACGCGTCCTCAACACCTATTTTCCCCATGCCGCGCGGGCCGATTATCTTAATGACTTCGGCTTGATCACTCCGAAGGCTATCGCCCGCTCTTTCACCCACTATGGCGAACACCATCCGGAAGCGCGTCTTCGTGTTCTCCATTTCGCTCAACTACCGGGCACAATCAAACGAAGCACCGAAGCCCGTAGCGGAACCGAACAGATGTACCACTCCAAAAAACTCCTTGTTCCCATGCTCCTTTTTGCCGACCACGCGGTTCCGTTCATGGTGGCGTCTTACGCGCTCACCGGACGCTTCAACCCCCAGCATGAACTGGAGGAGCATCCCAATGCCGAAGCCGCGGATATCGGGCAGGAAATCCGCCGGGCTAAATCACAAAAGGATGCTTCGCGCGAAGCGGAACTCGAAGCGGCAGTTGATCGAGAGAGCGATCAACTCGTAGGCACGACTAAGGAATGGAAGCAGTATCGTGAGGAGTTTGGTTCTCTCGCCAACGAAGCCATTAGCCGCGAAATCATTCCGAACGATGATTTCCTCGCCCGTCTTTTCAAGTACCTCGATCGCGCCGGCACTCTATCCGTCGACGCCAATGGAGCCCTCTGGCTGGAAATCTCAGAGGGGGGTAATCCTTCAAAGCTCGGTCTTAGCGCCAGCAACCTATTTGCTTTGGGCACCGATTCCCAGTGGGCCTATGCCATAACTCTCGCGCGCGCCAGACACTACCTCAAGAGCCCAAAACACAGTCGCGAAGTCATGCCGGATTTCAAGAACGATTGGGCCCTTATACAGGCAGCTCGCGTCAGCAGCTTGTCTTACACCGCAGGTGGCGGCCCTGCGCCTTCCACCACTACGCGTGCTGCGGCGGCCATTTCCCCCGACCAGAACCCATAATCTCCGCAATTATCCAGCTCTTCGTACGGGTCCTGTGAGTACTAAAGCACCTTGGCTATCCTCGCTCGCCACTCCGTACCATTTTATTCCTCTCGCTTTTGCGCAACTTTAGTCTTGTCTGTTTCATCTGTACTGTTGTAGTTTCCGGTCACGGTGCGGCAAATGTTTCCCTCGTTGCGGGTCGTGTGCTTGCTTTTCGCGTTGCTCCTCGTCTCTGGTGAGGTGAGTTCGCAGCCTGCCGCTGCATCTTCAGCCGTTCTGTCAAACCCACCCGTCATTGTCATCGGTTTTGTCGGTGGTTTCGTTCACCACGATGACCGCGTTCACACGGAAGTCCAACTCGTCGAGCGCCTTCGCGAGGAATATGCTTCCGGCATTTTCGTACAGACGTTTGAGAACCATCGCGGCAAGGACGCTCATAAAGCAGTTCTCCGACGTTTAGATGCCAACGGAGATGGAACCCTTTCCCCTGAAGAAAAGCAGAATGCCCGCATCATCATTTTTGGCCACAGTTGGGGCGCCTCAGAGACAATCGAACTCGCGCGCGAGCTTCAAAAAGACGGCGTGTCGGTGTTGCTCACCATCCAGGTCGACAGCGTCTCCAAGAGAGGCGAAGACGACGCTGTCATCCCCGCCAACGTCGTTCAAGCCATCAATTTTTATCAGCTCGACGGCATACTCCACGGGTTGCCCGAGATTCGCGCTGCCAATCCCGCGCGCACCCGCATCCTTGGCAACTTCCGCTCCGACTACAAATCGAAGCCTCTTACTTGCGGCTCCTATCCCTGGTGGGACCGCGTGTTCATGAAGCCCCACATCCAAATCGAATGCGACCCCGCTGTCTGGAAGCAGGTCGAGACCTTGATTCGCTCGAATCTATCCCTGGAAGCGCAGCTCCCCTCGCCAACTGAAACCAATTCCCCCGCTTCGCCTCTCCATTAACCCGCATCAGATTTGATAACCCCGCTCGCAGCAATCCGTCACTAATGGGTGTACCATCCTCTCGAAGGACGTTTCTGAGGAGGCGCCATGAAACGCCGCGAATTTCTCCTTCGCACCGCTTGCACCGCGGGAGCAGCCTGGCTCAATGCTGCGTTCCCCCGTCGGGCTCACGCCCTAACCCTCAAACCTCTTGCGCGCAAATTTAGCGCATCCGATACCGTGACCCTCGGCCAAACAGGCATCCAAACCAGCCGTCTTGCCATGGGCACCGGCACTGTCGGAGTAGGCCATCATTCTCACCAAACCGCGCTGGGCATCAAAGGTCTTTCGGATCTTTTGCTCAACGGCTACGACCACGGTCTCCGCTTTTTCGACTCCGCCGACAGCTACGGCAGTCACCCTCACGTCGCGGAAGCCCTCAAGCACGTCTCGCGCGACAAGGTCACCGTACTCACCAAAACGTGGGCTCGCGACGCGGCCTCCGCCCGCGCAGATCTAGAACGTTTTCGCCGCGAGCTGGGCACCGATCACATCGACATCTGCCTCATGCACTGCCTCACCGAGGGTGACTGGACAGATCGCTACAAAGGCGTGATGGACGTGCTTTCCGAAGCCAAGGAAAAAGGCATCATCCGCGCCCACGGTTGCTCGTGCCACTCGATCGAAGCCCTGCGTACCGCCACCAAATCCTCCTGGGTCGAAGTCCATCTCGTTCGCATCAATCCTATCGGCTCGTTTATGGACTCCGATCCGGACACGGTCGTCAGCGTGATTAAGGAAATGCGCGCAGCGGGCAAAGGCATCATCGGAATGAAAATTCTTGGCCAGGGCGATCTCCGCAACCGCCAGGACGAAGCCCTTAATTTCGCCCTCGGCCTCAATCTCCTCGACGCCTTCACCATCGGCGCGGAAAACAAATTCGAACAGGAAGACCTGATCCGCCGGATCGCCGCGGCTTAACAAGATTATCCAAGAGCGTTTCCAGCCTGAGGGTGTCATCCCGAGCGCAGCGCGGGATCTGTTTTTTGCGCGCTCTCAAATCATCGAAAACGTAGCGCCACCTACATCTCCAGGCCAATCAGACGCATCAATTCCAGCGCGTTGCTTTTTTCCACCACTCCGTCGCGCAAGCGGTAATCAAATCGCATCTTCCCGTCCGCCACCTGGTCCTCGAAATGTTTGTTCCGCAAAACATTTCCTACCGCCGCCGCAATTTCGGTTAACGCCAAATCATGGGTGGTCACTATTCCGATGGCCCGCCGCTTCAGCAGCGCCTGTATCAAACCTTCCGCGCCGATTCGACGGTCTTTCGAATTCGTCCCTTCCAGCAATTCGTCAAACAGAAACACCAGCGGCACTGCGTCGTTCGCGCCGTCAAACACTTTCCGTATGTGCAGAATCTCCGTATAAAAACTCGACCGCCCTTCTTGCAGCGAGTCCGTGCTTCGAATCCGCGTTCCAATTCTGAGCGGCGTCAGCCGCAGCCGGGCGCCCCGAATGGGCGCCCCTGCCATGGCCAGCACGGTGTTGATCCCTACCACGCGCAGCAGCGTGCTCTTCCCGGACATATTCGATCCGCTCACCAGCAAGACGCGCGTTTTTGCATCGAGGCGCACGCTGTTTCGCACGCATTTCTGCGCCGCTATCAGCGGATGTCCCAATTCTTCGCCGTCAAAAAAGCCCAGCCCTTCTTCCGCACTGGCGAATTCCGGAAATGGATCCGCGGGATGCTCGTGCGAATATGCCGCCAGAGAAAGCAGCGCCTCGATTTCTCCCGTCAACTCCGCCCACCGGCGCATCTTTGCTCCCCAGCGCCGTCGCCACGCTTCCGCGGCCATTCCCACTTGCACGCTATACAGAAACGGCAGCTCGGCCATCTTGGCAATCACGCTATCGTTCGCGTCTATCCAATTAACGATGCGCGCAAATTGTCGAATCGCCCGCGAAGCCGGCTCGTTTTCTTGCTTCAATTCCGCGGCCAAATCGCACAATCGGTTAGAAACGAACGGCTCCCTCTCCAGGCGTTCCAAAATCTCAGAAAAAAGCAGCAAGCCTTCGGCGTTGCAATCCACGCCCTCAATGACCGTGTGCGCTCTCCGCCGCAGCCAGGCCAGAACAGCCGTCTCCACTACAAAAATGCACAAAAGAGGCCAGAGCGTGGCTGTCTCCATGTAATAGACAATCCCCGCCGCCGCACTTACCGCCAGCAGAGCCATCACGCCGCGCCACGCACCCTTAGGCAGAATCGATTTCCCCTCCGCCCATTCGATCAACGTTTCCGGATTCAGCCGCGCCCGCAAGTCTTCCCCAGTCACAGCCAAATCCTCGCGCAAGTCCAGCTTCTCCCGCAGCTCCGCAACCAATTTCTGCCGCTCGAGAATCGCCGCAACCTCCGAACCCTCACGCAGCCAACTCGCGAGCCGGCTTTCTCCCATCGGCAATCGCGCCGTTGAGAGTAATTCGAACAGGCATCCGCGCCCAAAAAGATCCAAGTCGTCGGCGTACACGTGGTTCGCATCGCGAAAGCGTTCTCCCGTTTGCCCGCCGCCAGCCCAGCGGTCCTCGATCCGCGCAATGCCTTTGCGATAGAATTCCGCCGCCGTCTCCGCGCGCGCCTTGGCCCGCAAAACGCGCCCATGCAAAATCGTCAGCAACAAATAAGCCGCCAGGGGCGCGATCAACCAGTACGGCGTTAGCAGGTGGCTCCCCAAGACGAACCACATCAACAACAAACCGGCTGCAATGACCGCCAACTTCGCGTAACCCGCACGCAAATGGGCGCGATCCTTCCCGGCAATCGCACTGAGGTATTTTTCCAAGCGTATCGAGTACTCCGCCTTTGGCTCAGTCACGTTCCCTCTCAACACGTTTCGCCGCACCACATCCAGCTCGCCGCACGTCGAGTCTATCGCTTATCTGCCCACCCGGCACACGCCCTGTTAGACCGCTCACTCCCTCCGGTTCGCGCGGAGCAATTCCTCACAAGGAGCAACTAGATTGCCTGATTGGCGATGCGCCCGTTGGAGCAGAGACCGAGATTGCGAACTGCGATGGACAACATACTTACTTCAAGTGGAAAGCCCGAGACGGCGAAGATGTCGTAGAATTAGCGAGGGGACATCCGTGTTCTGGCGCGAGCTTCTCTTGGAGAGGAGCAGTGGCCAGGCCAGCCGACGATTACTTGCTCATGGCAAAGCCTTTTGTCAGCGTACTGATTGATACGTACAACCACGAACGCTTCATCGAGAAAGCGATAGCAAGCGTGCTGGAGCAGGATTTTCCTGCTTCGGAGCGAGAAATTATCGTGGTGGATGACGGGTCGACGGATCGCACGCCGGAAATCCTGCGAAGGTTTGAACCGCAAGTGCGAGTGCTGCGGAAAGAGAATGGCGGGCAGGCGTCGGCGTTCAACGCGGGGATTCCGGAGTGCAAAGGGGAGATTGTTGCGTTTTTGGATGGGGATGATTGGTGGCTACCCAACAAACTCCAACTCGTTTTATGCGAACTCGAGAAGAACCCTGAACTCGGTACTGTCGGCCACGGTTTTTATGAAATGCATCCCGACGGCCGTCCCCTCACTGCGGTCGTACCGGAAAGCAAGACTTTGCTCCATTTGCAGGATCTGCCTGCTGCTCGTCTCTTCACTCACATGCGTTGCTTCCTTGGGACCTCAAGAATCACAATTCGCAAGAAACTTCTCGATCAAATCCTCCCGTTCCCCGAGGAATTGGTCATCGAGGCAGACGAATACATGTTTACGCTTGCTCCCGCACTGGCTCCCGCGCTGGTATTGGACAAGCCGCTGTTTTATTACCGCTTTCACGAGGGAAATCTCTTCCAGTATTCCGGGAAGGACGATAAAAAGAGAAGACGTAAACTGCGGGTTCTGGAAGTTTTGCAGCATTGTTTGCCTCCCCGTCTTCATGCGTTAGGTGTTCGCGATGACATCATTGCTACGGTCATGGAGCCAATTTGGGTCGATGTCGGCCGCATGCGGCTCGCGCTCAATGGCGGGATGCCCTGGGAGACTTATCGAATTGAGAAGACAGCCTATCAATACAGCTACGCCGACCGGCCAATCGGCTACCGCTTATTCAAAGCATTAGTCCTGGGTGCAACGCTGGTCTTGCCTCCGCGCAGTTTTTACAAAATTCAGCAATGGTATGGGTCGAATGAACTTCACCGTTTTCGCGATTTGATCGGCAAACCAACCGGTGTGCCGCCAATCATTGAACAGCGGCCGAGAGATAAATGACTAGAGCTTGTAAACTTCCCAAACATGGTGCCATGTTGGATTCATGGAAATCTTGAATTGAAGGGCCTGTGCTCACTTACCAGTACAAAACGCGATTGATAGAGTACGGCATTATGGCCAGCTTTGCGGTATGAACATAACTGTTCTATATTGTGATTCCTGGCGCGGCATTGTCACTGTTAAGGACGTCACTGGTGCGTCTCGAAAGTTCCGGCGCAACACCTTAATTTTGACAGCCAGACCGTACCGGCGGACACTGTCACGCAGAGGCGTGAGTTTTTGTAAAACATGAAGTAGTTCCAGGAAATCGGCGCAGTAGGTGTGGATATGCATTGTCCGATATGCGGAGTTCCTGATTCACGATCGGTGTGGAAACAAGACGGAATGCGAATCGAAAAGTGCGGCGGTTGCGGCGTTTTCTTCACCGCTGAGAGACCGCAGGAATCCGCACTCATGCAGCTCTACAAGGGCAGCGCATTGTTGAAAGAACGTCCGGACCCCCTGCCAAAGGGTGAAGACTCGTTCCCTCCGTGGAAGATGAAGGAGCACGAAGGGCTTCTCGAGGAAATTGCGAGGTTCGGAGCCAGCTCTGGCTCACTACTGGACGTAGGTTGCTTCAGCGGCATGTTTCTTACAAACGCCCGGAAGCGTGGGTTCGAGATTGCGGGCATCGAGCCGAACCAGGACGCGTTCATGCACGTCCGTAATTTATTGGGTTGTGAGGTAGTGCACGGGAGCCTGGCCGCTGCACATTTTTCGCCAAACCGTTTTTCCGCGGTAAGCTTTCTAGATGTCATCGAGCATGTTGAGGATCCCGTCGCCGACCTAAGAGCAGCTTTGCGAATCATGCGGCCGGGTGGAGTATTAGTGCTGGCAACGCCAAACGTGCAAGGTCTACCACAGCGATTGGTGAAAACAAAACGCAACATCATGCGGCAGCCTTGGTGTCCTATTGACGATGTCCCCTGGCATTTGTGGGGCTTTACCCGTGAGAGTCTCAAGCTGTGCGTTGAAAAGGCCGGGTTTATCGTAAAGAAAATCTCATGGCTGGAACCGAGCCCACTCTCAACTAATCTAGGTGCCGGCTCTTCGACTCTCAAGCGCGCCATTTTGATGGCAGTCGCTGAGGCTAGCAAGCGGCTGGGGATGAGCGATCGTATGGTGCTGTTTGCACTTAAGCTGAAATCTGGATGACGGGACGTAAATTATAATCAGGTAACAATTCGGCATCAGAAGAATGTTCCATCTCACTGCGAATACTCTATCGCCCCTGGTGAACCTTTGTGCAGGAGCTATAGTAATTGCCCTTGGGCAAAGAATTGGCCGGTAGACTCTAGTCTGCAAGATGAAAAGATCTAGCACTTAAATTGAAATGATCACACTGGGGATTAATTATTCACAGATGCATGATTCGTCGGCGTGTTTGGTGCGCGACGGCGAGCTTGTGTTTGCGGTGGCGGAAGAACGGATCAGCCGGGCGAAACACGATGCGCGGTTTCCGGTGAACTCGATTCGCGCGTGCCTGGACTTTGCCCGGGTTAAAGCGGAGCAGTTGGACGAAGTGTGCTTTGGGTGGCAGGTTGCCGGGGCGGCGTTTCGGCATGATTTGAAGTGCTACGCTTCCGGGAAAATGCCCGCGACTTACATGAATGGGCTGAACTCGACGCTGCATTTTTTGAGCATGTGGCACCAGCGGGGCGGAGCGAAACGATTCACATACACGTTTGGTGCAACCAAGGCGCGCATGAGATTTGTGGAGCATCATCTTGCGCATGCGCTGAGCGCGTATTCTTTTTCTGGATTTGATGATGCGGCAGTTGTTGTGATGGATGGGCGGGGGGCGTGGGAAGCGAGTTCGATTTGGCATGGGCGAGACGGGCGGATCGAGCATGTTTTGACGATTCCGTTTCCGGACTCGCTCGGATATTTTTATAGTGAGTTCACGGAATACCTCGGATTTCAGCGCAACAGTGACGAGTGGAAAGTGATGGGCTTGGCGCCATACGGCAAGCCGGGCTTGGATTTGCGCGCGTTTATTGAACCAGAGGGTGCGCCCTACAAAGTGCACGCCAGGAAGCTTGTTGGGAACGGAGCGGCGTCGTTTGTGGAAATGGCGAAGTTGTTCGGGCCGCGGCGAGTTCCTGAGAGTGAGATCGAGGAACGGCACAAAGACGTGGCGCATGCGGTGCAGGATGCTTGCGAGATCGCGATGATGAGCGTCGTGAAGATGGCGATCAAGAAAACGAAGAGCAGGAATGTTTGTCTGGCGGGTGGAGTAGCGCTGAATTCGAAGGCGAACGGAAAAATTGCCGCCTCCGGGCTGGTGGACAAAATCTTTGTGCAACCCGCGGCTTCCGATGATGGCGTGGCGCTTGGCGCGGCGGTCGCGCCTTATCTTGATGCTGGCGGGCGTTTGCCGATGCAAACGATGCGGCACGCGTATTTGGGGCCGGAATTTGACGATGAGGCCATCGAGAATGCTATGCGCACTTACAAATTGAAATACGAGCGCTTGAGCGATGCGGCCGGGAGCGCGGCGGAGTTGCTTTCGAAGGGGAAAATTCTGGGATGGTTTCAAGGACGGATGGAATTTGGGCCGAGAGCACTGGGCAGCCGGTCGATCCTGGCCGATCCGCGCGATCCGGAAATGAACTCCAAGGTCAACAACGCCGTAAAATTTCGCGAGTGGTGGCGGCCGTTCGCGCCTTCGATAAAGAAGGAAGCGGCGGGAGAATATCTGGAGAGCGCGAGTGATTCACCGTTCATGATACTGACGGCGCAGGTGAGGCCGGAGAAGCGGGCGGTGATTCCGTCGGTTACGCACGTTGACGGGAGCGCACGCCCGCAAACTGTGGAGAAAGAGCTCAATCCACTTTACTGGCGATTGATCGACGAGTTCGGGAAGCGCACGGGCGTACCAGTGATCATGAACACGTCGTTCAATCTTCGCGGCGAGGCGATTGTGAATACGCCGACGGATGCGATTCGGACCTTTTTCAGTTCGGGCATGGATGCGCTGGTGATCGGCGGGTTTGTGGTGGAGAAATAATGTGAAGAGCCCGGATCAACTTAGGAGAAGGAACGTCATATCCATCATGGCGTTCGTTTTCGTCGTTTTTGCTTGTCTTTTTGCGCTTCTTCGATCCGGCAATATTTTCGGCGTGGACGGAGCCTTCCGCTGCCTTGAAGTGTTTCGCCACCAGACGCTCTTCTTCCATGGAAACAACCACACGCTGTATCCGGCCAATGTGCTGGTGTGGAGCCGCTTCACTGGTGCATTAGGACTTAGACCGGATGGTGCGGAAGAGTTTTACGGCATCACTCAATTGATGAATTGCATCGCGGGCGCCGGTTGCCTGGCGATTATTTTCTATCTTATGTATTTGGTTGCGGCTTCCACGCGGCTTGCCCTTGGAGTCGTATTGGCGTACGGATTTTCGAAAGCTTTTCTTCTCCATGCCACTAATTCCGCGGAACCATTGGTGGGCGTTTTCTGGAGCTTGGTGGCAATGTGTTTCGCTGCACTGTCGTTAAGGCGAAAATCAATTTGGCCGATTATTGCCTCGGCGCTTTTCTTTTCCCTCGCGATGGCCACCTACCAGTCGACGATTTTCCTCGCGCCGGCGGCCATTGTCCTGATATGGCACGGTCGATCAAATGGAGATGAGGATCGATTTTTATCGCGTGCGCCCATTATTGCAGTCTGTGAATTTACGTTGGCTGGAATAGCGGGATGCGCCGCCCTCTTTGGTTGGGCGTATTGGTTTCAGGGTTTTCGGGGCTTTCGCGGAATGATCGAGCATTTCTTCGCGCATGGCGATGCCAGAGTGTATCTGGGGGTGAGCGCCGGGAAACTATCAACCGTTCCGATTGGAATGGTGCGAAACATTTTTCCGATTGTTCCGTATTTTACCGGGCTTCGCAACTTGTTGGGCGGCCCTAAACTCACGCTGATTTCGCTCCTGATTGTACTTGGCATGTTGTTCGCTTTTATGGTTGTGTGTCTAAGACGATTGGCGGTGAATTGGAGCGGCTTATCCGCAGAGGTGCGGGCGAGCGTCTTGGCCGCGACTGTTGGCTTCGCTTTCACAATTATTCCGGTAATCATATGGGACCCCGGTTATGACAAACTCTGGTTGCAGCCACTGGCTTGCCTAGTGTTTCTCATTGGGATCGCGCTTAAGCCGATCGGCATGGATGTGAGAAACGGTTTAACGGTGTCGCGCGCCTTTTCGGTCCTTTTCCTTGTTGGTGTCTCGTTGAATCTCGTTTGGGCTGTGCGGAGCCATGAGACCAAGCTCCCCGACATAAGGGAAACACAACGGCTGGCCGCTTTCCTAGATAAGCAGGACTTACTCGTCGGCGATTGGGATTCTATCTCGACTCTATATGGGTATGGTTGGTCTGAGAATGGAGAGTTCATTTCGTTTCCGTCAGAGGCGGTTCTGAACGGCGCTGAGTCTGTGGTTCATCTTCGTGAAGCCGTTGGTGAAACTCAGAGACGAGGCGGTCGAGTATATTTCCTCTCACTGCTTGACGTGCCCCAAAATACCTGGGACTCCTTCCTTGGATCGAGGTGCGGAGTGCCATACTCCGAACTGGGTTCGTACAGAACGCACTCTAGAATTCGTGCAACGTTTTATGAACAGTCCTCGCAAGTGTTCTTGCGACAGCTCGATCTAACCGATGCGACTAATGTGTCTCGGTAATTCTGGCAGGGTCCGGGAATGAGCACACCAGAGTGAGTGAGCAGTGCATCATCGGGCCGCCTGACCGGGGAAATGGGCCGAGCAATGCCATGCGGATTATTGCCAATACTTGGGCGAGGCGTTGCGCTCTGTGAAGGGAAGGGCGGGCTGGGATTTCCGGTCAGCAAGAAGTCGGATGAGGTGTCACCGGGACAACGCGTCGATCAAGATTTCTTTCTTTTTTTCGGCGAGGGCGGCTAATGGAGCGAGCGAGGAACTGTAACCTGCAATTGCTGCAGCGGCGAGAAATACAAAGACTTCCGCAGGAAGCCACCGATCGCCGGTCCAACGGCTCATAAACAGAATGGGCGCGCTAATGGCACCCAAAAGGATTTGCGTGCTAAACCCGACAAGCACAGCCATGCCCGATTGACGTTGTCCGCGCATTTGTCCGAAATTAAGTTTGCGAGGGAAGGACAGAGAGGACCAGTTGGCGATGGTCAGTTGTCCGGAGATATTGAAGACGACCGCGGCTGCCGTGGCTGCAAGAACAGGCAACGAGGGAATCCCAACGAGGCAGGAAAAAGCAACCACGCACAACGTCAATTCGAACGAGAGCATTGCGACTTGCAGGAGATTTTTTCCAAGAAGGACTTCGCGAAAGCTGACTGGGGAAGTGAAGTACGCTTGAATGCCCTTTCCGTCGTACGCAAAACTGTTGTAAGCCGGGGCCATCAGAATGAGGAGGAGATAAGCCATCATCCCCGGAAAAAACATTTCGGTGGAAACCGGATGCTTGACGGCCGTGGGATGCCGGACCGCGAATTGGGTGGTGAAGAGCAGAACAAACACAGGAGGCATGATCAGCAGAAAAAAGGCAAAACTGTTGCGCGTGAGGTAGCGGTACTCCTTGCGAAGGACGGCGGCAACTTGCGGCGTCAGCAAGCGGAGCGCGTCGGAGTGTTCCGCGGACCGGGAAACAGGACGAGCGATTGCGCGAGCAGGGGCAGCTGTTTCGCTCAGCTCCTCGCCGCGGTATTGTGTTGCGAACCTCATCCATAAGAACACGCTAAAAAGTATTGCGTAGGCTGAAATGCCAGCGACGCCGAGGAGCGTATTTGCATACTGATCTTTAGCCGCACTCACAATAGCCTGGCCCGCAAGCGACGGCGGAAAAACTGCCAGATAAGGAAGCACTTGCCGGGCCCAGGGCTGCGCTGAATGGCCGTATCTCTGCAAGAGCGGAGAAATGAATTGGACGGAGACGGCAAAAAAAATGAACAACGCTAAAAACATTTCCCGTGCGCGCCGTCGAGCGAGGATGCGTTCGAGCCACGATCCAATCAGCCGCTCGAGTGTGATATTCATCAGGAGGAAGACAAACGAGATCGCCAGCATTGCTGGAAGGGCAGCAGGCTTCGCCGCAGAGGCACCGATGGTCATGGCGATTAGCCAGCAGACGGAGGTAATGGCGGCAAAATCCGAGAGGCCATAAGCGAGGCCGATAATATAGAACGCGCGAAGGCTGAGAGGAAACCGCAGCAAGGTGCGAAATTCAAATCCCGCGCCGAAGCCCGCCGAGAAGACAGGAAAGAGCTGCCAGAAGAGAAAGATTCCCCAAAAAAGTAAAGCGATCCAGGCTTCGTGTGCGCCCGACAAAAGCGTGTAAGCGCCGAAAAAGAAACCGACGGAAGTGCCGAGGACGGCTAGCCCGCCGAAAACGCCGGCAAGAATCATTCCTATCAAGTCCCACTGATTGTTTTTCTTGCGCAGATTGTTGCGCAGGATTCGCCAGCGAAGCCCGGCGATCAGGCGGACTTGTTCCCAAACGCCGGGAATGCGGGCTACATCAGCCACGAGAGCTCTTCGAGTTGGGGCTGCTGCGAGCCGTCCTGGCCCACGATCGAAAGGAAAATTTGTTCGAGGGTCGTCTTGCTGCCTTCCTCAACGGCGATCCCCGCGCGCAGCTCCTCGAGTGAACCTTGCGCGACGAGCCGGCCTTTATGGATGATGGCTACGTGGCTGCACAGACGCTCGACAATTTCGAGTACATGCGAGGTGAGAAAAATGGTCACACCGCGCTCGGTCATACGGCCCAGGAGCGCCTTGAGCGCTCCTGCAGCCAGCGCATCCACGCCTTCGAATGGTTCGTCGAGAAAGAGAATCCTCGGTCCGTGAATCACCGCAGCAGCCAGAGCGAGCTTTTTCTGCATGCCGTGTGAATAGTCCGCGATCAAGGTCTTCGGCCGGTCGGAAAGTTGCATGAAATCGAGCAGTTCTCCGGAGCGGCGCTGCGTCGTGGGACGATCCAGCCCATACATGCGGCCGACGAAACGAAGATACTCAGCACCCGTCAATCGTTCGAACAGGCCCATGCCTTCGGGAACGACGCCGATTTGGCGCTTCACGTCGACAGGGTGGGCAGCGAAGTCCAACCCGAGCAGCTCGGCACGTCCGGAACTTGGCGCCAACAGTCCGGTGAGCATCTTGATGGTTGTAGATTTGCCCGCGCCGTTGGGCCCGAGAAACCCGAAAAATTGCCCCGCGGCGACTTTGAGGTCGACTCCGTCCACAGCGGTCAAATTGCCGAAGCGGCGCGTCAGTTTTTCGGTCACGATGGCTGCGTCCGACATCGCGTCTCCCGTACACCGAATGTTTTTCGAATGAAGACTCTAACATGACTTCCGCGCGCATCAAGGTGATCACACTAATGCCGTTGCGGCCCGGCGAAAGAAAAGGTCAAGTGGGCTTTTGCGGATTCGGAGCCGTAGCGGCCGGTTGCAATTCCTTTGCAGGCAGGGCGGCGAGGACAGCCGGCAACTCCACGCGGAAGACAGCACCGCCTTCCTGCCGGTTGTAGCAAAGAATCCTGCCGCTGTGCTCCTGCACAATACCGAAACAAATACTTAGTCCCAGGCCAGTTCCTTTCCCGACCGGCTTGGTGGTATAGAAAGGATCGAAGACCCGGGAAGGTTCCTTGAGGCCAGGCCCGCTATCAGAGAAAAGCACGACGACGTAGGCGCGATCGCGCATCGTTTTGATGGTGAGGACGCCGGCTTGCATCGATTCCATGGCGTCGACCGCATTGTTGATCATATTAAAGAAGACCTGCATCAATTGGTTTCCATCGCCGCGAACGCCTGGGAGGACGGACTCTAGCTGGAGTTCGATGCGGACGGTCCCAGAACGAAGGTCGAGGGCCCGAAGTTGCACGGCGTTGGTGACCACGGTATTGATGTCCAGGAGCGTGCGCTCCGTGGGGACCTGCCTTGCAAAGCTGAGAAGATTTCCGACGAGTGTTTTTGTGCGGCGGGCCTGGTCGCGAATCTTCGCCGCGGTGGAACGGGCCTTTTCAGGCAGAGCCGGGTCCCCAGCCAAAAGATCCGAGAAGCCGAGAATGGCAGTCAGTGGGTTGTTGATTTCATGGGCGGCGCCGGCGGCCAACTGGCCTAGCGACACAAGTTTTTCAGACTGCACGATTTGCGCCTGGAGTCTGTGTAGATTCTCGATTGAACGCTCGGATTGGGCG
>Ga0070706_100003852_pt1 | contig 14657 bp, 11 predicted proteins | sample KBSK5501metaG_FD_65476 | JGI IMG/M metagenome (GOLD analysis project Ga0070706, IMG submission 65476) | Corn, switchgrass and miscanthus rhizosphere microbial communities from Kellogg Biological Station, Michigan, USA - KBS K5-50-1 metaG | ecosystem: Host-associated > Plants > Roots >...
GAGAGGGGAAGCTTGGCAAGGTCGCGGCGCGTCGAGTTTGGGATCCCTCGTCGCGACGCTCCTCGGGATGACAGGGCGCTTCGCGCCCAGAGTCAGTTTGGGATCCCTCGCTTCGCTCGGGATGACGGCTGAGTCCGCCGCGCTCTCGCTCCGCACCGGCCAAGTACCCTCGCCCCGCGGAGCGGGGAGAGGGTCGGGGTGAGGGGCGGCGCTGCGAATCCGGGATGAAAGCGGTTTCGGTCCGAAGGGCGCGATCGCATCGTTCTGGGAGGAGGAGGGGTCGAGAAGGAGGAAAAGAGGCACCCGTGAAGAGGGGACGCCTCCGCCTCACCCGAGCAGATTCTCGATCTTGACCGGCAGCTCCCGCACGCGAACTCCGGTTGCGTGGTGAACCGCCGCCGTGATGGCCGGCGCCACGCCGGCCAGCCCGATCTCGCCGATCCCGCGCGCGCCGAGCTCGTTGATCTCTTTGTCAGGGAAATCCACGAAATGCACGTCGATCGGCGGCACGTCGGCGTTGACCGCCATCACGTAGTCGGCGAGATTGCTGTTGATCGGCGCGCCGTTCTGCGGATCGTAAGACGTGTGCTCGAACAGCGCCATGCCGATTCCCATCACGACCGCGCCTTCGATCTGGTTGCGGCCGGCGAGTGGGTTCAGGATGCGTCCCGCATCGATGACGGTCACGACCCGGCTGACGCGCAGCCGGGCGATCTCGGGCTGCCAGGTGACCTCGACGAAGTGGCAGCCGAACGAGTGCGTCGAGAACTTCGGAGTCGGATTACCGAATGTCGATTCGGATTTGCCGCTGCCCGTGACCATTCGGACGTTGGCGCGCCGGAGCAGATCGGCGAACGCCACGCCGCCCGCCGGACCGTCAGCCTTCACGAAGACGCGGCCGGCTTCGAGCTTCAGCTCGTCCGGCTTGCGTTTCTCGAAGGGCGATCCGGGTGCCGTCGCAGCGATCGTCAGCAGCGACGCGATCGCGTTGTCCGCCGCCGCGAAGACGGCCGGGACCATCGAACCGGTCACCATCGAACCACCCGAGATCGGGCCTTCCGGGAGCGACGTATCGCCGAGCACCACTTCGACCTTGTCGAGCGGCACACCGGTCTTCTGCGAGGTCAGCTGCGCCAGGATGGTGTACGTACCGGTGCCGATGTCCTGCGTGCCCGAGGCGACGCGGGCCGTGCCATCGTCGCGGAGCTGGACATTGGCCTCGGCCGGGAATCGCGCCGCGAGCCATGCACAGCCGGCCATTCCCCAGCCGAGGATCAACCCGTCGCGATTCATCGAGCCGACTTCGCGGTTGCGCTTCGACCAGCCGAATTTCTCCGCGCCGAGCTCGAAGCACTCGACCAGATGGCGCGATGAGAACGGAATGCCCAGCGACTCGTCGATTTTCGGCTCGTTGAGAATGCGGAGCCGGACGGGGTCGATCTTGAGCTGATCGGCCAGCTCGTTCATCGCCGACTCGGTCGCGTAGAGTCCGGGCACGGCGCCGGGGCCGCGCATGGCCGTCGGCGAGCCGACATTTCGCCGGGCGCGGCCGAACGCCACGCGGAGGTTGGGCACGCTGTATTGGAACGCCGTCGCCTCACCGCAGTCTTCGTGATAGTTGTCGAGGATCGCCTGGTGGTTGACATAGTCGTGCTGGAGCGAGACGAGCTTTCCGGCGGCGGTGGCACCGAGGCGCACACGTTGCTGCGTGCGGGGACGATGACCGACTGCCTGGAACATCATCTTGCGGCTGATGACGAGTTTGACCGGCTTCTTGAGCTGCCGCGCCGCAGCGACGGCGAGCGCACAATGCGTCCAAGGCCAGAGCTTGCTGCCGAAACCCGAGCCGACAAACCTGGTGATGACCCGGACGTCCTCCTTCGGCAGGCCGAACATCTGCGCGAGAACGCTCCGAAGGTTGAAGACGCCCTGTGACTCCTCGTAAATAGTCAACATCGAACCATCCCAGATCGCCGTCGCCGCCTGCAGCTCGATGGGGTTGTGCGTCTCGGTCGGCGTGACATAGGTCTGGTCGAGCTTGACCGGTGCCTTCGCGAAAGCGCTCTCGGCATTTCCGCGCTTGCTTTGCACGCGCGGGGTTGGGGCAAACGTGGTGGCGACCACGTCGGGCTCGTCATCGGGTTGAAGATTGGTATCGACGTTGTATTTGTCCTTCGCGTATATCGCGCGAACCGCATCGGCGGCCGCCTTGGCGCTCTCAAATGTTTCGGCGACGGCGAGGGCGATGTACTGGCCGTAGTAGCGAACGACATCATCCTCGAACGGCGGGCGACGCTCATCGATGATGCCTTCGAACCCTTGTCCCTGGACGGAACGGAAGATGCGTCCGATGTTTTCGCGGTGAAAAATCGCGCGCACGCCCGGCATTTTTTCCGCGGCGGCCGTGTCCAGCTTGATCACTCGGCCGCTGGCAATCGTCGCCTCGACGGGAACGGCATACAACATCCCGGGAAAGTGGAAATCGGAGGCGTATTGCGCCTTTCCGCTCACCTTCAACGGGCCATCCACGCGCGGCGTTCGGCGACCGATCGGCGACGTCGTCGGGTTCTCTTGAGTTGTCGGCATGCTCCCTCCTTCAGGGGGAATCAGCTCGTCGCGGCCGTTTGCAGAGCGTGCGCGAGGCAGCGTTTCGCCAGCTCGATCTTGAATCCGTTCTCGCTCTGGGGCTTGGCGCTGCGCATCGCCGCTTCGGCTGCCTTGCGAAAGTTGGCTTCGTTGGCGGCCTGTCCGACGAGCGCGGCCTCGGCCTCGGGGGATCGCCATGGCTTGGTCCCAACGCCGCCCAGGGCGATGCGTGCCCGAGTCACTTTCCCGCCCGCGACCGTCACCACGACAGCCGCCGACACCAGCGCGAACTCGTACGACGCCCGGTCGCGCAGCTTCAGATAGATCTGCTTGTTCCCTGCGACGGGCGGCGGGAGTGTGACGTGCGTGATGAGGTCGCCCGGTTCCAGAACCGTTTCGCGATTCGGCGTGCTGCCGGGCAGAAGATGAAAGTCACCGATCGCGATCGCGCGTGTCCCCTTGGGTCCCTGCACGTGGATCGTCGCCTCCAATGCCGCCATCGCCACGCACATGTCCGAGGGGTTGGACGCGATGCATTGGTCGCTCGTGCCGAGGACGGCAAGCATGCGGTTGCTGCCGGTGATGGCGGGACAGCCCGTTCCGGGCTCGCGCTTGTTACAGGGCATCGCAGTGTCGCGGAAGTACATGCACCGCGTTCGCTGGAGCAAATTGCCGGCCGTCGTCGCCATATTGCGAAGCTGCGCCGATGCGCCCGAGAGAAGGGCCTGCGACAGAACGGCGTAATCCCGTTGCACAGTCGGATGGTGGGCGAGATCTGAGTTTCGAACGGTGGCGCCGATCGCGAGCCCCCCTTCAGGCGTCGCTTCGATCTTGCCGAGCGGCAAACGATTGATGTCGATGACCCGCGCCGGCGTCTCGACGTTCAGCTTCATCAAATCCAGCAGCGTCGTCCCTCCGGCGATGAACCGCGCGTCCGCGCCCTGCTGCGCGGTTTTCGCCTGCGCGGCCGTCGCAACCGCGGCCGCGGAATCTGGTGGGCGAACGAATTGGAAGGTATGCATGGTGCTCCCGCTCGCGGTTAAGTGTTCTTGCGAACTTGTTGGATCGCGGCCACGATATTGGCGTAGGCCCCGCAGCGGCAGATGTTGCCGCTCATCAGTTCCTTCACGGCCGCATCGTCAGGGCCGCAGGGCTCCTTGAGCAATGCAACGCCCGACATGATCTGTCCGGACGTGCAATATCCGCACTGGTATCCGTCGAAAGCAACGAATGCCGCCTGCATGGGATGCAGCGCGTCGGGTGTTCCCAGTCCCTCGATGGTCGTGATCTCTTCCCCGTCATGCATCAGGGCCAGACTGAGACAGGAGTTCACGCGCCTGCCATTCACATGCACCGTGCATGCGCCGCATTGCCCGTGATCACAGCCCTTCTTCGTCCCGGTGAGAGCAACGGTCTCACGGATGCAATCGAGGAGCGTCGTTCGAGGGTCGACGCGAAGCTGGCGGTCCTTGCCGTTGATGCGCAGCGTGATCGGGACCGCGCCCTCGATGTTCGGCCCGTCCGCACTTTTCGCGGGCGAGGCGCTCTGCTCGGGAGTGATCTTTGGGGGCGCCGGTGCGCACGCCGCCATGACTGCGGCTGCCGCCGTACCGGTGGTCCGAAGAAATGCCCGGCGGGTGGGATTGGACGAACTCGACTCTGGATCGTCTGGCATAGAGCCTCCGGTCGAATCAAGAGCCTATTGCAGCAACACGTCACTGTCCATCGTGCTGCGCTGCAGAGACGACCGCAAGCGCAGACAGATTCCGCAGTCGGTCATTTCGGACTCATGAGGATGCGCGAACGCGCGACGGCCGCTCACGCGGCGTCGCGATGTCGAGATGGTCATCGATTTGCATGATTCGGAGAGAGGGAGAAGAAAATGCGAAGCTCTGCGCGAAAAGGCGTCCCGGCCGGCGTTCTGGCTTTACTGTCCTGCGCTCTCGGCATAGCGGCCAGCGTTGGAAACGTCGTCATCCGCGAATGGGGCGTTCCGACGCCTAACTCGCGGCCCCATGATCCGGCCGTCGCTCCCGACGGCGCCCTCTGGTACACGGGCCAGCTCGCCAACAAGCTCGGCCGGCTGGATCCGAAGACCGGCGTCATCAAAGAGTTCGCGTTGAAGACTCCGGAGTCGGGGCCTCACGGCCTGGCCGCCGACAAGGACGGCAACATCTGGTTCACCGCGAACTTCAAGGCTTACATCGGAAGGCTCGACCCGCGCACAGGCGCCGTGACGGAGTACCCGATGCCCGATCCGCGCGCCCGCGACCCTCACACACTCGTGTTCGGGCGCGACGGAACGATCTTCTTTACCACTCAGGAGAGCAACTTCGTCGGCAGGCTGGACCCGGCCACCGGCAAGATCACGCTCCAGGAAGTGCCCACAGCCCATGCGCTCCCCTATGGAGTGATTCTCGGCTCGGAAGGCGCCGCGTACTTCTGCGAGTTCGGCAGCAACAAGATCGGAAAGATCGATCCGGCGACGGTCGCCGTCACAGAGTATCCGCTGCCCGCGGCCGCCGCCCGGCCCCGCCGGCTCACGAACAACCGGGACGGATCGATCTACTACAGCGATTTCGCGCGCGGATACATCGGACGGCTCGATCCGAAGACTGGCAAAGTGGAGGAGTGGGCTTCCCCGGGAGGACCGCAGTCGCATCCGTACGGAATCGCCTCCACGAGCGACGGAATCGTCTGGTACAGCGAGGCCGGCGTGAAACCCAATACACTCGTGGCGTTCGATCCGGGGACCAAGTCCTTCAAGAGTTGGCCGATCCCTTCCGGCGGCGGCGTCGTCCGCAACATGGTCGCGACACCGGACGACCGGCTCTACCTCGCCTGCAGCGGAGTCAACAAAGTTGCCATTGCGCAGGTCCGATAGCGCTCACCTCGGCGAACCCGGAACCTTTCCCCTGCTCCTTCTTCACGGAGCGAATCGCAAAATAACTGGTCGCCGGCAGCAGAACCATCGCCAGGGGTCAGAGGCGAAGAGCTGTCCCTCTCTTCCACGTCGCCGGAGCCTCGCCCACCAGCTTCTTGAACGCGCGGCTGAACGCCGCTTCCGATTCGTAGCCAACGGCGCCGGCGACCGCCGCAACGTGGCCGCCTTCGACCAGCAGGCGGGAGGCGAGCTGCATGCGCCACAACGCGAGGTACTGCATCGGCGGTTGGCCGACCATTTCCGTGAACCTCTCCGCGAGGACCGAACGCGAGAGGCCCACGAGTCGCGCCAGCCGTTCGACCGTCCACGGCTCGCTCGCCTCTCCATGCAGCGCGGCCAATGCTTGGCCGACAACCGGGTCTCGCAATCCCGCGAGCCAGCCCGTCTGGGCGGGCGGGAGCGTCTCGAGGTACCGGCGGATCGCCTCGACGAACATCAATTCTGAGAGACGCGCCAGGACGTTTTCGCCACCCGCACGCGCGCCGCCCGACTCCCTCACGGCGATGTTCAGCAGCGTAGCGAGCCATCCGGTCATCGCCTGGGGCCCTGTCGCCGAGAGGTGGATCACGGTCGGCAATGCGGCGAGCAGCGGATTGTACGGACGTTCGTCGCAGCCAAGGAAGCCGCAGACGACCCGCGTGCGCTCGGAGCCGCCGCCACCGAGCTCGTAGACCAAAGGCAGCGGCGTCGACGGGCGAGCGTACACCGACATGTCGGGCGCCGCCCGCATCCCGGGCGCGCTCGACAGGACGTGCGCATCGCCCTGGGGGAACAGGATGAGGTCTCCCTCTCGCAGGCGGATGGGGTCCTGGCCGACCGCGTGTCCCCAGCACGCGCCCCGCGCGATCAGGTGGTATTCGATGACGCGCTGGGCGCCGGGCATCACCCTCCCGGCAATCTCCCGCGACGGCGGCGCCTCCGCCACCCACGGAGAGCTCAGTTCGAAGTCGAAGTACACCGCACCGGTCAAACGGACCGCGCGAAGCACGTCCGAGAGGACGTCAGACGTCACGCCGACACTTCGTGAGCCGGACGTGCGGGCATGCGGTCCGGACGTGGGAGCAGGTCGGCGCTGAATGCGGACGAGCGGCTAAGCAAATCGGACGTTCGCTCATGGACCGGATGCGAGGCCTCGCGTAGGTTGCGGACTGCCGGGCGATGAGGCGCCGGCGGATGTCGAAAGGAGAGGTTTATGTCGCGAGTTCTTTCCCATGATCCGGCAGTCAACCGGGAGGGTTTCCTGCGAGCTCATGAGGTGGCCGATCGCTTCGACACTCGACGCCTCAAGTATCTACGAATCGCGCTGATATTGGTTGGCGTCATATTCATCGCGGGACTCTACCTGCTCATGATCGTCTGGCCAGCCGGCTGGACGTGGCACACGGGACATTCGGACTACTCATCAACGATGCTCGTCGGAGTTTACGCGACACTCGGCGTGTTCCTGCTCATCGCAGCGCGGAATCCGCTCGATCACTTGAGCCTGATCTGGTTCACCATCTGGTCGAGCACGGTGCATGCCGGGATCATGGCCGTTCAGGCCCTCGTCAATCCCCAGAGCCACGGCCATCTCCTGGGTGATGTGCCTGCGCTCTTCATCGTGGCAGTCGCGCTGGCCGTGCTGACTCCTCGAGGCGAGAAGGCCAGACTTTCGCAACGGGCGGCCTGACAGATCGGGATCATTCGCGGATGAGCGGCAAGAAATATCGGACGCCCGGTCAGGAGCTTTCAGGCGAAGCGCATCGTAATCAAGAGCATGCCGGCTAATGACGTGCCGGCGAACGAAAGGAGAGACCCATGACGAGTATCTTGTCGGCTGTTTCCAAGGCCAACCGGATCGTGTGAGCCAACGCGCGAATGCTCTCGCCGATCGCCTCGAACAAGGCGCCCACGCACTCGCCACCTTCGCGAGCGCCCTCACGGAGGATGAGTGGCAGACCCGTCTCCCTCATGACCGGCGCAAGATCGGTGTCGTCGTGCATCACGTCGCGACCATGTATCCGCTGGAGATCCAACTGGCACAGACGCTTGCCGAAGGCAAGCCGGTGACCGGCGTGACCATGGATGTCGTCAACGAAATCAATGCCGCGCATGCCAGGGAGAACGACGCTGTCACAAAAGAGGCGGCGCTCGATCTGCTCCGGCGCAACAGCACGGCAGCCGCGGCAGCCATCCGCGCTCTCAGCGACGAGGAGCTCGATCAGGCCGCGCCGGTGTCGCTCAACTCCGATGCCCCACTCACGTGCCAGTTCCTGCTCGAGGATCACGCCGTCCGGCATAGCTATCACCACCTCGCCCGCATACGAGGGGCTTTGAAGCAGTAGGCCGTGGCGTCTGACAAAGGTTTGAAGCCGTGGCAATGAGCGCGCCAGCGGACGAAAGGATAGAACCATGACGACTGTCGTGTCGTGCGATCCGGCGGTCACGCCGAAGCGTTCGCCTTCGGTCAAGGCACTGCAGCAGACCATGTGCTCCAACGCATCGGATGGCAGGCCGGAGATGCAGAGAGAAGAGTGCAAGGTCTACGTCGGGGGCCGGCGATCGTCGCCGCGTGTCCAGGAATACCGGGATTTTCTGCAGCGCAATGGCGTGCCGTTCCGCTGGGTCGACCTCGAGCGGGACCCCCTGGTGCGCCTGTTGCCGGGGTCGGGGGAGCCCCTGGCGGGCACGCCTTTACCGTTCTTCCTGCTGGAAGATGGCAGCCGCATGGACGTGGTTTCCAACAGTGACGAACAGAGGGGTTACACACAGACGCTGGCTCTTCTCGCCGAACGCGTGGGGCTCCACGTGCGGCCGAGCCGCGAGCTCTATGACGTTGTTATCGTCGGGGCCCGGCCTGCCGGTTTGACTGCCGCCGTCTACGCGGCTTCCGAGGGTCTCCGTACCGTCCTGTTGGAAAAATTCGCGCCGGGCGGACAAGCCGGAACGAGCTCTCGCCGGATCGGCAGCTCGACCTTGGTTTTTCCTACCTTCCCGAACAATGGGCTCCATTGGCTCACGGAGGGGCGCCCTAATCGAGGTCGAAGACCTGGTACTTGCATGCCTCGTTCAAGACCGTCCCCCAAACCTTATGAGAACCCTGGTGCTCGGACGGACCGAAGCTGATCGGCGTGCCGATGCCCAGATCCAGATTGCGGATTCCCTCGAGCGCGTCGATCAAGGACTCCGTTGTGGGATTCTTCCCGGCGCGTCGGAATCCCTCCATCAAGACGTTGGTGGCGATGTAACCCTCCAGCGACACGAAATCGGGAGACTCTCCGGGGAAATAGTGCTGCAGCGCGTCGCGATACTTGATGATCGTGGTCGCTGAGGAGTCAGCCGGCGGCACGACCTGCGTGACGATGACGCCGCTGCAGTACCTCGGACCGAGCTGGCGGAGCTCCTCGGCGAGCGCCGAGCTTCCCACGAACGACACGTTGGTGAAGATCACGTCGAGTCCCAGGTCTTTCACCTTCTCGATCAGCCTGGCCGCCGGCCGGTAGGTCGGAACCATGACGATCGCCCGGATCTGTTTCTGGTTCTTGACGATGGCATCGAGCGCGTCTTTGATATCGAGCGTATTGCGCTTGTAGCCGACCCGAAGAATCTGGTCCTGGTCGCGGCCGTAGCGACGCAGCGCGCGCACCACTCCCGCGAAGCCGGCGTCCCCGTAGCCGTCCTGCTGAGCGAAAACGGCGATCTGCGTCGGCCGGATCTTGCGCACTTCCACCAGGTGCTTGACCACGGCCGCCGTCTCTTCGACGTAACTCGCTCTGTAGTTGAAGACGTAGCGGTCCGGCGGCTCGCGCCGGAGCAGCCCCGCTCCCGTGAACGGCCCGAAGAGGAGCACTCGCTTTTCCAGGACGTAGGGGACGCTGACCTCGGCCGTGGGAGTGCCGACGTTGCCGATGATCGCAAAGACTTTCCGGTTCTCCACGAGCTCGCGCATCGTGTCTTTCGTGCGAGCGGGCTCGTAGCCGTCGTCGAGGGCGATGAGGGAAAACCGGCGCCCATCGATGCCGCCGGCATCGTTGACGAGATTCAGGGCCGTCTCGACTCCGAGCTTCATCTGGCGCCCGAGCTCCTTGGACGGACCGGTCAGGGCCGAGCTCATCCCGAGCGTCAGCGGTGGGACGACCGCGGGGGCGCGGCTGGGAGGCGGCGCCGACGCGGCTCTGGGGCGCAGAGCGAAGAATGCGATGGCCGCGGCAATCAGGACCGCGGCTCCGATCGCGATCCAGAAAATCGGTTTGGGGCTGGAAGTTCGAGGCGCGGCCGACAAAACCGGCGTCGGCCTCGATGGAGCAGAGGGCGCTGGAGCAGCCGCGCCGGCGGCCCGAGGGACTCCCGACTGAGCGGAAGTCGGCCGAGCCCGAGAAAAGAGGGGCGCTCCATCATTGGGGCAGTTTTCCCCTTGCAGAAACTCCTTCTGGCAGATCGGACAGACCTTCGTGCTAGCCATGGCCCCCCTCGTTCCCCCGCCTCGCGGCCGCGCGAGCGCGTTGGCGGGCGGCGGCGCCGTCAAGACGGCCCGGTCGAATGTTTTCTCTCCCGTTTCGGCGGGTGCGACTCCCCGAGTCGCTTCATCGAGAATGTTCGTCACTTCGAGACAGACCACCTTCCACGAGTCGGTGATGGTCTTCTCGGGCGCGCGAACGTTGCCGTCGACCTGAAATGTTCCTTCTCGCCCGTGGGCCATTGCCGCGTAGACGGCCGCTACCCCTCTGTGCGGCCCGAAACGCGCGTCCACGAGCTCCCCCTCGTCGATGAAGAGCTGAGCTTCTCCGTCGGAGTAGGAGACGGTCAATCTCGCTGTTTGACCGCTCGTGCAGTAGAACTGGATCAGGTCGGCGAGCGCCACCTCACCCAGGCTTCCCGCGAGGGGCATGACGACTCAGCCCGTCAACTGCCGGGATCCGGCAGCGAGATGCTGCAGGAACCCCCCGGCGGGTCCGCTCGAATACACGATTCATCGAGAGTACACCCGCGGCGCGCAGAACGAAGAACTGTTCGCGAGCCTCCGTTGGCAACGCCGGCCAATTGCCGCAGGGCGATGTCCAGAAACCGTGCAGATTCTCGAAAGGCTTCTCCAGAAGGGTCGGAGGTCCTCCCCGGTGGCGTGGCTTTTTGATTCGGACTGGAACTCGATATCGTTCGGCTGAATGAGAAGCGTCTTGCTGCTCGTCACTGCTCTCCTGGGCACTGCTTCCACCGTGCGGCCCGATTACTCGATTCAGGCGATTCGCTACGGGACCATCGCGAACTTTCCCGTGGCGTCCCTGGTGATGGGCGCGCCCAAGGACGAAAAGACCGACATCGCCATGGTCGTCTGGCTGATCCGCGGGGGAGGCCACAACGTTCTGTTCGACAGCGGTTTTCACCGCGAGGTCTGGTTGAAGAGATTTCCCACCGCTGACTACCTGCGACCAGACGAAGCCGTGAAACTCGCCGGGGTCCAGCCCGAAGACGTGACCGACATCATCGTCAGCCATGCCCATTGGGATCACATGGGCGGCATCGATCTTTTTCCGAAAGCAACGGTGTGGATTCAGAAGCAGGAGTTCGCCTATTACACCGGCGACGCCTGGCAGCCGGGCGGGAAGCATGGCGGCATCGATCCCGACGATGTGAAGGCCCTCGTTCAGGTCAACATCGAAGGCCGCCTGCGTCTCGTCGACGGCGACAGCGCCGGCGGCCAAGACGGTGTCGAGATCCTTCCCGGCATCCGCGCCTATATCGGAGCCCGCCACACGTGGGCTTCGCAGTACATTCGCGTCGATGGCGATCCGCCCTTCGTCCTCGCTTCGGACAACTGCTATCTCTACAGGAACCTCGCCGAGCACAAGGCCAGCGCCACCTTCAACGAGGCGGATCAGCCCGCCAACATCCGGAATCAGGCGCGGATGATCGAGCTCGCGGGCTCCGCGGACCGGGTCGTCCCCGGGCACGACCCGCGGCAATTCGAGAGATTCCCGACGCAGGGCCGGATCGCGAAGATCCGCTAACGACCCGACCCCAGCTTTACGGACGAGAAGGCGAAGCGGGCTACCGCATCACCGGATCGGATCGATGGGGGTCCGCTTCGGCTCCTTGCCGAACCGCATCCGCGAGCGCTCGATCAACTTTCGGATCTCCACGTCGCGATCCTTCGGCGCAGCAGTGGTGACCCAACCCCGAATCAGGCGCTCGGCGGCTGCGGTCACTTCGTCCACGGCGCGGTCGAAGAGCGCCTCGTTCGCCTTCGAGGGCTTGTTTGCCCCGCTCAACTTACGGACGAACTGCAAGGACGAGGCGCGGATCTCCGCCGCGGTCGCCGGCGGGGAGAAGTTGGCGAGTGTACGAATGTTACGGCACATGCCATCACTCTAACCGCAGCGAAGCTGAGGCGGGAACCCCTCCCTGACGAAACTCGAGGAGGCGATCGTACTGAAGGAGCTTCCCGTTCTACTCGTATCGCAGCGCCAGTGTCGGAGGAATACGGGATGCTTTGCGCGCGGGCACGTAGGCCGCCAACATGGTCACCAGAACCATGGCCGGCACGACCATGAGGTAAACGACCAGGTCGGTTCCGCCGGCATTGAACAACATGGAATTCATGAGCCGCTCGACGGCAACACCCATCGCCAGCCCGATCACCGTTCCCATCCCTACTAGCACGAGGCCCTTGCCCATCACCAGGCGCAGCACATCGAGGGGTCCCGCGCCAATCGCGATACGAATGCCGATCTCGCGGGTTCTGCGGCTCACGTTGTACGCCACCACCCCGTACAATCCGGTGATGGCCAGCAGGAGGCCCACCACCCCCAGAGTACCGACCATCTCGACCGCGACTCGCGGCCCTTCCACGGCGTGGTAGCGGTACAAGTCCTCATAAGTTCTCAGCTCGGAGATCGGCAGGTTCGCATCGAGCGTTCGAACGAGGTCCTTCACGGGGTTGACCAATAGCAGCGGATCGCCGCTGGAACGCAGCAGGAGGACCATTCGCGCGACAGGATGCTGGGCGAGGGGCAGATACACGAAATCCGTTGGCTTTTCGGAGGTCTCGCGATACTTGACGGTCTGTGCGATGCCGACAATCTCGACCGGCGTGCCGGTGAAGTTCTCGAGCCGGATGTGTTTGCCCACGGCATCGGACCGCGGCCAGTAGTGTCTCGCGAACTGATCGTTCACGACGGCGACACGCGGCGCATCCGCGGTATCGGATGAGCGGAAGCCGCGGCCACGCAGAATCGGGACCGGCATCGTCTCGAAGAACCCTTCATCGACGGTGTCCATCGCCGACGTGAAGTGCTCGCGATCGCGCGGCATCTGAAAACCCTCCGGCACGAAGGCGACGCGGCCAAAGTCGTCCAGTCCGAGCGGAGGGTTTTCGGTGAGGGCCGCTCTCTCAACTCCAGGCAGTTCTTGCGCGCGTTCGGCCAGTAGCTTGTAGAACTGCCGCGTCTGAGCCGCGTCGTACTGCACGAGACGCGGATCGAACCTCGCCATCAGCAGATGATCTTTCGCGAATCCGATTCCCTCGCGCAAGCTTTGGTGGAAACCCCGGTACATCAGGAAAGCCGCCGCGAGCAGCATCAGGGACGTGGAGACCTGCGCGACCACCAGCACATTCCGGCCCCACAGGCGTTTGCGGCCGGGCGCGTCCACATCGGCCGCTTTGAGCCCGTTCACCAGATCCGTGCGCGCGCTCTGGAGCGCCGGGGCCAGACCGCAGAAAAGCGCGCACAAGGCGGACAACGCGAGGCTTGCCAGCAACACGCGCGTGTCCATCTGGAACGGGACCTTGATCGGCAACTCGGTTGGAATCCGAAAAGTGCCGAGGGCCGCTATGGCGCCGTACCCGACGGCGATTCCGCCCAATCCCCCCAATAACGCGAGAACCAGGCTTTCGGTCAGGAGGAGCCGGATCAAACGGAAACGCCCGGCGCCTATCGCCAGACGTATGGCGATTTCGCGCGTTCGCGTGCGGGCCCGGCTCAAAAGGAGTCCCGCGACGTTCGTGCACGCCACCAGCAGCACCGCCAGCGCAAGGATCGTGAAGATCACGCTGAATTTCCAATTGATGTCATTGTCCTGTGTGCGCATTTCGAACTGGGTGTGCACCGCCGCTCCGCGGTCGCGATTGAGCTTCGGGTACTCGCGCTCGAAATCTCGCGCGAGCGCGGCGAGCTCGTTTCGAGCCTGCCGCAGCGTCGTCCCGGGTTTCAAGCGCGCTCTCACGGTCAACTCACGATCGTCGCGGTCCACGAAGAAATTCTTCTGCGGGTTGGTCGAAAAGACCCGCGCCATCGCCAGCGGCGTGTAGAAGTCGGGGCGTACGAATATCTGCATCCCCGGAAACGTCTCCGGGGCGACGCCGATCACAGTGAAGTCCGTGCCGTTCAAGCGAACGATCCTGCCGACGACGGAACGGTCGCTCGCGAATTCCCGCTTCCAGAAGTCCGGCCCGAGCACCACCACGGCATCCCGGCCCGGTACCCGGTCTTCGTCCTCCCGGAAACCGCGCCCGATCTGCGGTTCCACGCCGAGCACACGGAAGTAGTTGCCGGAAACCATCATTCCGCCCCGGACCCGCGGCGTGGCTTTCGGGTCGGCGGTGAATCCGACGGCCGCCACAGCGGTGTTGGCGGTCACGCCGTCGTAGCTCTGCATGTGATTCCGGATGTCCAGGTGTTCGGGATGGGAGAAAGAGTCGAAGCTCGTGTCGTGTGACGTGCTCACCAGAGTGACCACGCCGCCCGGGTGTGGCACGGGGTACGGCCGAAAAATCAACGCATCGAGCATGCTGAAAGGCGTCGCGGTCATGCCGATCCCGAGCGCGAGCGTGATCACGACGAACGCGGTCAGGCCGGGTGTGCGGCGCAGACTCCGGATCGCGTAGCGCACGTCGTCGAAAAAATCCGTCAGCCAATGAACGCGCCGCGCGTCTCGGATCTCCTCTTTCCGCTGTTCCAGCCCGCCCATCGAGCGCAGGGCCCGGTAACGAGCCTCCTCCGGGGAAAGCCCCTCGGCGATGCCTTCCTCGATCTTTCGCTCCAAGTGGAACTGGAGCTCCTCGTCGAGCTCCTGCTCCACCCGGCGGCGGCGGAAAATGGACTTGAGCCGCAAAGGAGCAGTGAACCACCAGTGTTTCAGTCGCATGGTTCTA
>Ga0070706_100003853_pt1 | contig 14651 bp, 12 predicted proteins | sample KBSK5501metaG_FD_65476 | JGI IMG/M metagenome (GOLD analysis project Ga0070706, IMG submission 65476) | Corn, switchgrass and miscanthus rhizosphere microbial communities from Kellogg Biological Station, Michigan, USA - KBS K5-50-1 metaG | ecosystem: Host-associated > Plants > Roots >...
GCGATCCGTGAGCAGATGGCTTCCGCGCTCGACCTGATCGTGCACCTCACCCGTCTCCGCGACGGCACCCGTCGCGTCACGCACGTCACCGAGGTGCAGGGCATGGAGGGCGACGTCATCACCCTGCAGGACATCTTCCTGTTCGACTACGGCATGGGCGTCGACGAGGACGGCCGCTTCAAGGGTCACCTCAAGGCGACCGGCATCCGACCCAGGTTCGCCGAGAAGCTGCAGGACCTCGGCATCCGGCTCAGCGCCGATCTCTTCCACGCGGAAGGATTCGCCCGGCGCGCAGTGGGCACGCGATGAAGAAGCTGTTCGCCGGCTTGACGCTGGCGATGCTCTTCGTCGTCGTCACCGGCGCGGGCGCGGCCTTTGGCGCGGACTCGCTGACGATCCGGCGCGTCGACACCACCAAGTTCCCCAACGTGAAGATCACCGCGATGCCGACCAACCCCGGCACCCAGGCGGGCGACTTCACGGTGAAGGAGGGGGGCAACCCGGTGAAGCTCGACGGCGCGGTCCCGCTGACCGCGTCGCCGAAGGGCATCGTCTTCGTCGTCGACACCTCGGGCTCGATGCGGCAGGAGGGAAAGCTCGAATCGGTGAAGGCGGCGATCAGCGGCTTCGCCAGCCAGAAGCAGCGCGACGACCAGATCGCCATCGTCAGCTTCAACAACAGCGCGGAGGTGATCCAGGGCCTCACACCCGACGGCGCCAAGGTCGCGAGCTCCGTCAACCGTCTCGTGGCCAACAACGAGACGGCGATGTGGGACGGCGTGAACACGGCGCTGCAGCTGCTGGCCCAGAGCCCGCCTGACCTCCAACCCAACGTGGTGATCATCACCGACGGTCGCGACACCGTGTCGTCGGCCAGCCAGGCGACCACGCGCGCCGGCGTCCTGTCGGCGAACGCGGCCGTGTTCACCATCGGCATCGCAGGCCCAGAGCTCAGCAGCGCCCCGCTGCAGGATCTGGCCACCGCCACCGGCGCGACGTTCCAGTCAGGTGCGCCCACCGCAATCGGGGGGATGGTCGGAACCGTCAACACCATCCTCAACAACCAGTACGAGCTCAGCTACACGTCGAGCGCCAAGGACTCGATCGACCTCGAGGTGAGCGCGGGCGGCCTGTCGACGAAGGCCAACGACATCGGCATCGGCACCGTCACCGAGGGCGTCTCCGCCCGGCCGAACGTCGTCGAGTCGACGACACCGGGCCTGTTCAAGGGGGCGGCCGCGAAATGGGTGGTGGCGCTCCTGGTGCTCGTCGCCGCAGGACTCCTCGCCTATGCCTTGATCCTCATCGCCGTGCGCGACGAGTCGCCGCTCCAGAACGCTCTGCAACCGTACGCGGCGGAGGGGCCGTCCATAGACGACGGCGGCCCGAGCGACGTGCGCATGGCCGAGACCGCGCTCGTGAAGCGCGCGGTCGAGATGACCGGGCGCATCGCCGAGGAGCGCGGCGTGTTGCAGTGGGTCGAACGCCAGCTCGAGCAGGCCGATCTGCCGCTACGCGCGGCGGAGGCCATCTTCTTCTGGCTCTCGTCGGTCGTCGTGCTCACCCTCTTCGGACTGTTCGCCACGCGGTCGTTGTTCGGCGCCGTCGTGCTGTTCGCCATCGCGGCCGTGACACCTGCCCTCGTGCTGTCGGCCCTGTCGTCCCGGCGACAGCGCATGTTCACCAGCCAGCTGCCCGACACGCTCCAGCTGCTCTCGGGCTCGCTGCGCGCCGGCTACTCACTGCTCCAAGGTGTCGAGGCCGTGTCGCAGGAGGTCTCCGACCCGATGGGCCAGGAGCTGCGTCGGGTCTTGGCGGAGGCTCGACTGGGTCGACCGCTCGAGGAGTCGCTCGCCGACACCGCGCAACGCATGGGCAGCCCCGACTTCGAGTGGGCGGTGATGGCCATCCGCATCCAGCGCGAGGTCGGCGGCAACCTGGCCGAGCTCTTGCAGACGGTGGGCGAGACGATGATCGCGCGCGAGCGGATGCGGCGCGAGGTGCGAGCGCTGACCGCTGAAGGGCGCATCAGCGCCATCATCCTGGGCATCCTGCCCGTCGCGCTCGGCGGCGTCATGTACGCGGTGAACCCCGAGTACATCCAGACGCTCTTCAACCACAGGAGCGGCCACATCATGCTGGCCGGCGCCGGTGTCCTCGCCCTCGTGGGCTTCTACTGGATGAAGAAGACGATCGAGATCGAGGTGTGAGGTGCTGATTCTTGCGGTTGCCGGTGCCGCTGCGGCCTTGGGCCTGTTGCTCTACGGCGTGCTTTCCGAGGCCGAGGAGAAGGCCACGATCCGCGCGTCGCTGCGTCAGCTCGGCACGTACGAGGTGGAGAACGTTCGTGACACCGAGCTGCTCACGCCGTTCCGCGAGCGGGCGATCGCTCCGTTCCTCGGCAAGATCACCGACCTGGGCCGGCGCCTCACGCCGGTCGAGTCGGCCCGGCGCAAGCTGATCCTGTCCGGGCGGGCGAGCCCGGATGCGCTCGACCGCTTCCTGGCGATGCGCGTGCTTTTCCTCGCGCTCATCCCGGTGTGGTTCGTGCTGGTGTTCTTCTTCTTGCCCATCAAGGGGACGGCGGCGTTCGCCGTGTTCGGGCTGCTGGCCGCGAGCTCGCTCCTGGGGCCGGAGGCGATCCTGAACCGGCGGGTGGCCGAGCGGCAGTACAAGATCCGCGTCAAGTTGCCCGACATCCTCGACCTCCTCACCATCAGCGTCGAGGCGGGCCTGGGCTTCGAGCAGGCGCTCGACCGCACCGTGGCTTCGGTACCGGGCCCGCTGTCGGAGGAGTTCGTGCGGATGTTGGGTGAGACGCGCGCCGGTGCCACCCGGGCCGAGGCCATGCGGGCGCTGGACGAGCGGACCGACGTTCCCGAAGTGCGGTCGTTCGTGCTCGCGATCCTGCAGGCCGACACCTTCGGTGTGTCGATCGGACGGGTGTTGCGCGCGCAGGCCGACGAGATGCGGGTGAAGCGCCGCCAGCTCGCCCAGGAGCAGGCGCAGAAGGCGCCGGTGAAGATGCTCGTGCCCATGGTGTTCTGCATCTTTCCCGCGCTCTTCGTCGTCGTCATCGGGCCGGCGGTCATCAACATCTACAACCAGTTCCTGAACAAGTAGCCGACGCCGCTCGTCGCTCAGGCCCTCCGCAGCCACCGATCCACCGGATCATGAGCACCAGGTCATGAGCTCGGTGGGGCCTGTCGGTGCAAGGCTGCGCGCCGACGCCATGCGGGCCGACGACATGGAGACAGCCGAGCGAGTGCCTCCGGCGCTCCCGCGCGCCGCGGCGCGCCTGTCCCGCCCGTCGCTTCTCGGTGCGGTGGGCGCCGCCGTCGTCCTCTGGGGCCTCGTGAGCGGCCTCCGGCCGCTGTTCGACAACTCGTTCCTCACCCACCTCGCCACCGGCCGCATCATCCTCGACCACGGCATCCCCCGGGCCGACCCCTACTCCTTCACCGCTCCCGGCCACCCCTGGGTCGTGCAGTCATGGCTCGCCTCGGTCGTCTACGCCGGGCTCGAGCGCCAGGTGGGTGACTGGTCGCTCGTCGTCCTCCACGGGGCCCAGACCGCGCTGCTGGCGCTGCTCGCGTGGCGCCTCACCCGTCCTGCGGGCAGCCTCATCGCTCGCATCGTTGCCGTGAGCCCCGTCGTCGCGCTGGGGGCCAAGCTGTGGTCGTCGCGCCCGCTGCTCTTCGGCCTCACGTTGTTCGCGGTGACCGTGCTGCTCGCGGAGGACGACCGGCGATCGCCCCGCTGGCTGCTGCCAGCAGGCTGGGTGTGGGTCAACACGCACGGGAGCTTCCCGTTCGGGCCGCTCTACCTCGGCCTCCGGGCCATCGGCCGACGCCTCGACCACCGGCCCCCGCGCCGACTCGTCCGTCTGCTCGCCTTCTCCGTCGCGGGCACGGCTCTCGGCGCCCTCAACCCGCTCGGGTTGCGCATCCTGCTGTTTCCGCTGCACCTGCTCGGACAGCGCGACGTGCTGTCGCACGTCATCGAATGGCAATCGCCGAACTTCTCGAAGCCCGAGAACCTCGTCTTCCTCGGGCACGTGCTGCTGGCGCTGCTCCTGCTCATGCGCCGGCCGTCGTGGGAGGACGGGATCGTGGCCGCCGTCTTCGGTCTGCTCGGCGCCGTCGCGCTGCGCAACACCGCGGTGGCCTCGTTCGCGCTGGCGCCGGTGCTGGCGCGCGGCCTCGGACGTATCGGCAGCATCACCGGAGAGCGCCGATCGTTGCCGTCGACGGCCGCGTTCGCCGCCATCGCGGCCCTCGGCCTGGTGCTCACGATCGGTGCCGCCCGAGGACCTGCGTTCTCTCTCCGGTCGTATCCCGTCCGCGAGCTGGATTGGATGGAGCGCAACCGCTACCTCGCCGGGCGCGTCGCCACGCAAGACTTTGTCGGCAACCTCCGCACCCTGCGCGACGGCCCTGGGCGCAACGTGTTCTTCGACGATCGGTTCGACATGTATCCCCGAGCGGTGGGCAAGGCGTCGTTCGACCTGCTCGCGGGGAGCCCCGACTACCAGGCGATCCTCGACCGCTATCGGGTCGACACGGTGCTCTGGGAGAAGAAGCTGCCCCTGGCGGTGGTGCTGCAGGCCGACCGTCGCTGGAGGGTCGTCCACACCACCAAGTCATGGGTGGTGATCACGAGAGCGGTCTGACGCGCGACGCCGCGCGCGCGAAACGGGGGTGCTCGGCGAGCACCCCCGTCCCACGTACAGCAATGACGATTGCAGGATCAGCTATGAGGCGCCGATCGAGCCGCCGACCTGGCTGAACTTGGTCGAGGCGTTGTTACCGAGCAGCGTGATGGCGGCGATGCACACCACGGCGATCAGGGCGACGAGGAGCGCATATTCCACGAGGCTGGCGCCCTTCTCGTCATCGGCGATCGTGAACTTGGCCTGCAGATAGTGCCAAACGGCAACCAGATCCATTGTCCTGTGTCTCTCCTGTTCGACGGCACCCGATGGGTTCCTGTGATGCAGTTAATGTCGGTGTCGCCGTCGGGCAGTTGGATAGGGCATTTGGATCATTTCCCCACAGCTAGCGGTGAATCGACTACGGACAGCGGTCTCAAGCAGGCGAGAGCTGCAGGAAAAGCCCAGGTCAGCGGCCTGCGCGACGCTCAGGCTGTTCCACGGCATCCCACGCCACGGGATGCTCGGTGAAGGTCAGTCGAGGCGGATGATGCCCATGCGCACCGCCCGGAGGACCGCCTGGGTTCGGTCGCGGGAGTCGAGCTTCTCGTAGATCGACGCGAGGTGGTTCTTCACCGTCTTGATGCTGATGTACAGCTTGGCGGCGACCTCTGAGGTCGAGAGGCCGTCGGCGACCAGCTGCAGCACCTCTTCCTCGCGCCTGCTGATGATGGGCTCGAGCTCCTCCGCGGGCGCGTCGGCTCGCTGCGCCTCCGCGAGCATCGACGCGGCCAGCTCGGGCGAGAGCGCGGTCTCGCCACTCGCGGCGAGCCGCACGGTTCGCACGACCTCGTCGGTCGAGCAGTCCTTCACGAGGTAGCCAGACGCACCGGCGCGAATGGCGCGGGCGAGCACCTCGCGGTCCGCATGCATGGTGAGGATCACGACGGGGATGTCGGGCAGGTGCTCGTGCAGCTGGCGGGTGGCCTCGACGCCGTCGAGCACCGGCATGGTGACATCCATGAGCACGACGTCGGGTCGCAGCTTGGCCGCCAACCGCAAGGCCTCCTCGCCGTCGGCCGCTTCGCCCACGACCTCGAGCCCCTCCTCCTCCAAGGTGCGTCGCAATCCCTCGCGCAGCATGCGGTGATCGTCGGCGAGCAGTAGGCGGGTGGTCATGAGGGTGCCTCCAGTCGGCAGCGCACGGTGGTGCCCCGGTCCGCCACAGAGTCGATGTCGATGCGGGCGCCTACCGCGTCCGCGCGTTCTCTCATGCCCGTGAGACCGTACGAGTCGAGACGACCGGCCTCTCCGGACTCGAACCCTTCTCCGTCGTCTGCGATCGTGAGCAGTGCATTCTGCCCGTCGCACTCCCATCGGACGCTGAGGTGGGCAGCGTTGGCGTGGCGCTCCACGTTGGTTATGGCCTCCTGGGCGATGCGCCAGAGCTCCCGTTCCATCACGAGCGGGAGGCGTCCGGTGCTGCTATGGCGGAACGTGACCTCAAGATCGGCCCGCTCGGCGACCCGCTTGAGGAACTCGTCGAGCGTCTCGGCTATGTCGTGCTCGTCCGTGACGTCGGTGCGGAGGTCGTAGAGCGTCTCACGCACCTCGGTCACAACCGTTCGCACGTCGGTGCGCAGCTGCTCGAGCTCGGGGTGCACGAGCTCGGTGCGCGATCGCTTGCTGATGCGGTCGAGCTCGAACGCCAGGTAGGCGAGCGCCTGGCCGATTCGGTCGTGGATGTCGCGCGCGATCCGCGACCGCTCCTCCTCGGCGCCCATGGTGCGCAGGCGTCCGAACCAGCGGGCGTTGTCGATCGCCAAGGCGGCGGGCTCGACGAAGCCGTCGAAGAGGCCGAGCTCGCGCCGTCCGAAGTGGTCGGCGGCCTGGTGCTCCAGCGCGATGAGCCCGACGAGGCTGTCGCGTGCGCGGAGCGAGGAGTACAGCCCGGACCGCGAGAGCTGGCCCAGCCCCGGCCCGTCCGTGGCGAGGTCGGCGATCACGATGCTGCCTGCGCCGGCCGCAGACGCGCGCAGCGGTGGTGGAAGGTCTTCGTCGCGCAACGCGTGCTCGGGCCGGACGCCCTCCGCCTTGCCCAGGATCCAGCCCGACGTCGCCTCGTCACGCAGGAGCAGCGCCGCCGTGTCGAAGTCGATGAGGTCGCGGAGCCTCGAGACCGTCGACGTCAGCACGTCGTCGAGGTCGAGCGACGCGGGAAGCGTCTGGGCGACGCGATGGAGCGAGAAGAGGAGCGCGTTGGCTTCGGCCAGCCGGCTCATGCGGTCGACGGCGAGCGTGCGGCGAGCCTCGACCTCGCCGAAGAGGCGGCTCGCGTATCCCGCCACGAGCGCGACGAGGAGCAACTCGACCGTCCACTGCGCGGTGTCGAGGTTGTTGTACGTCGCAGAGTTGTGAGTGAGGACGTAATGAGGCACGGCGACGCAGAACGCCACGGCCAGCGCGGTGCGCACCGCGAACGCGAAGCCCCGCGCGAAGCCCGCAGCCATGACCGCGGTGAGGAGGCAGAAGATGAATGGCGAGCTCCAGTACCCCGTGCCGACGACGGCCCAGACGTTGAGGGCGACCTCGGTGAGCACCGCGGCGATGCTCCAGAGCCTGCCGTCGTAATAGTGGAGCGGCCGGAACGTGCGCCACAGCGCATACCCCAGCAACACCAGTCCCCAGATGAAGACGCCGGCCTCGTAGTCCTGGCGGATGGCGGTGATGACGAGCCCCACGGTCAGCGTGCCCCACCGGATGCCGGGGATCAGGGGCCAGAAGGGCGCCAGCCGGTCGGACGGCGTCAACTCCAGCTCCGTCATGCCCGTCGCGCGCGAGGGGCGCGGCGATCGTACGGGCGGTAGTGCTTCGGCGCCCGGGGGGTCGCGCTGGAGCAGACCGCGCTCGCGGCTCGGGTCGGTGCGCTGACGGGCTATGGCGGTGCCACCTCTCCTCCGAGGCTACGTGCTCGTGAATCGGCGTTCTCGAGACGCGGTGTCGGCGAGAATCTCCGTCCTCGAGAATCGCGGCGATGAGCTCGTCGCGGATGAGCGTCGGCGGGTCGCGGCCCGAGGTTGAGCCTCACCCGCCGGATCCCTTGCCGGAACGCACCGGTGGGGCATCGGCCCGGCTGCCGGCGCGCAGGTGGGCGAACTGGGGCATGAGCCGGAACGGCACCGCCGCCCGAGCAGGATCCTCGCCGGCCTGGGTGAGCTCGTCGAGATGGACCTGTCCGAGGAAGCGGCCCGCCTCCGCCAGGTACCCGACGCGCTCGGGGTCGACCCTCATCGCGTACGCGGCGGTTGCGTCGGTGGCCACCGGGTCGGTGCCGAACACCAGGAGCCCGGCATCCTTGCGCTCGCCGCTGATAGGGCCGTTGCCGTCCATGCCGACGATGCCGTCGACGATGGCGACGTCGGGGCGCACCGCGGCGGCGACGTCGACGATGCTCTGCTCGAGCCCGGCCCAGTGCAGGACGTTCTTGGGCCATCCGTAGACGCGCCCGGGTACGCACCCGAAGCAGTTCTTGAGCGACAGCGTGACGCCTCCCCAGTGGTGGGTCTTCATCTTCGGCATCGACACGACAACGTCGCTCTTCACCACGATGTCCGGGAGCCAGAGCTCCCGCAGGTCGGTGTATCGGGTGCGCAGTCGCCGGCGCACGAGCGGGGCGAGGTTGAGATCGACGAACGGGGCTTCGACGGCGTGGAGCGCGCCGAGGAGCCCCGACCGGCTCACGACGTACTCCGTGTCGCGCCGGTGGCCCGGTCCCTCGCCGACGGTGACGGACGCAGCCCCGAGCCGCCGGAGCGCGAGCACCGCGGCAGCCACCAGACGGGGGTCGGTGTTGATCGCCGTCGACGGGTCGTACTCGACGAGGTTGGGCTTCACCAGCACGGTCTTCCCGCGCACGTCGACGCCCACCAGGCGCAGGCCGTCGCCGACGATCGCTTCGAGGTCGCGGTCGTAGGACGCGGCCTTCAGCACCGCCACCCGCGAGCGGCCCACGGGCGGGAACGCCGACCCTTCCCATCTCCGCGCCGGGTGCCGGAGCACGTTCGCGCCCACCAACCCCAGCGCCGCGACCCCGAGACCGACCTCGGCCGTGCGCATCAGGAACGTGCGCCGGTCCATGCCGCCGGACTTCGGGCCGCCGGTCTCTGGGCCGCCGGATTCTGGGCCTCCGGACTTCGGGCCACCGGACTCTGGGCGCTGCGCATCGGCTCCGGGGCCGGCCGGGCCGGTCGGCGGCGTGCTCACGGGGCGCCGCCCACTCGCAGCCGCTCGAGGCGGGGGCCGGTCGCCACCGCGGCCCACCCGATGGCGGTCACGTCACCGAGAAAGCCGGCTGTCGCGAACCGCGCGGCCAGGGCGTCCTCGATCTTGGCCGGGGGCTCGTCGCCCGTGAGCCGCAGCGCGGCGAGCGCGAGTGCCAGCGAGAGGCCGCCCTGCTCGTCGACCGCCCGCTCGAGCAGGATTCGGCGGCCACGGGCGAGCAGGTCGGGCTGGCCGCCCTGCAGCGCGATCACCGCCGTCGCCGTCGTCTGCACGAAGGGCGCGAGCGCCTCCCCGTAGACGACGCGGTTGCCGTAGTTCCAGCCGCCGCCCGCGCACTCCCGGTCGGCGAGCACCCGCAGCCCATCCGCGATCTCAGGAGCGGCGGGGCGCAAGCGGCGGAGGGCGAGCACGGCCCAGGCCGTCGGCTCCACCCAGCCGAACGTGGTGGGTGTCCATCCCCAACCCCTCGTGGTCGCGTCGTGGGGCACGAGCCGGTCGGGCGCGCCGCGCCGGGCCCGCAGGCGGGGGAGCACGGTCAGGGCCCGGTCGCGGGTGGGGCCGGGGTCGAGCGCGAGGGCCGCGAGCGCGGTGGCCGACGTGCTCTGGACCGCGCCCGGCACCACCGTGAAGCGTCCGTCCCGTCCCTGGTGGGAGGCCAGCCAGTCGCGCCCGGCCGGGTCGTCGAGCGCCAGCGTGGCCACGGCCGTGGGCTCGGCCTCCGCGGCGTGACCGGCGAGGGGCCCGAAGCCACCGTCGGCCGCGCGCGCGTCACGCAACGCCGCGGCCAGGCGCTCGTGGAGTCCGGAGGGCATCCGTTCCAGTGTGGACCGTGTCCGTGGGGTCGCCGGCGCACCCTCCGCCCGGCGCCGCCGGGTAGCGTCCTCGCCCTGATGCTGGTGGTGGGCCTGACGGGCGGGATCGGCTCGGGCAAGTCGACCGCATCCCGGCTCCTGCGCGAGCGGGGAGCCGTGATCGTCGACGCAGACGTGGCCGCGCGGAAGGTGGTCGAGCCCGGTGGCCCCGCGTATCAGGCCGTGGTCGACCGCTTCGGGCCCGACATCCTCGCGCCCGACGGCTCCATCGATCGCCCCGCCCTGGCCGCCATCGTGTTCACCGACCCCGCGGCGCGGGCCGATCTCGAAGCCATCACCCACCCCGCGGTCGGGGTGCTCATCAACGAGCAGCTGGCGGCGGAGGCCGAGACCGACCACGTCGTGGTGCTCGACGTCCCCCTGCTCGTCGAGTCCGGTCAGATGGCGGTGGCGGGTGTCATCGTCGTCGACTGCCCGCCCGAGGTCGCCATCCGGCGGCTGGTCGAGCAGCGAGGCATGGGCGAGGCCGACGCGCGTCGGCGGGTGGCCGCCCAGGTCAGCCGAGAGGAGCGCCTGGCCCACGCCGATCTCGTGATCGACAATGCCGGATCTCCCGAGGCGCTCGACCGCCAAGTTGACGCGGCCTGGGCGTGGATCCAAGGCCTGCGAGCCGCAGGCGAGCTGTGATGATCCGCCTGTCCTATTCAGTTCGTTCCCGGCCCTTCCGAAGCTAAAGGCGGACGCCCGACGGGTGCGGGCGCAGGTGAAGGAAGGCAGCGATGGTTGGTCTCGTCTGGAAGGCCTGGGTGCGGGCCGCCCAGAGCGAACGGGGCGCCAGCTTGGTGGAGTACGCGCTTCTCCTGGCGCTCATCGCGATGGTGTGCTTCGCGGCCGTCGGCCTGCTCGGGAACAGCACGTCGACCCGGATCAGCAGCTTCGGCGGGTCGCTCGGCACCGGGAGCTGACCCCCGGCTCAGCCCGGCTCGGGCGCTGGGCGGCGCTGACAGTTGTTGTCGCACCCCCTCGGTAGCATCCACAGGGCATGCCGCCGTTCAAGGTCGTCTCCGACTTCGCCCCCGCAGGCGACCAGCCCACCGCGGTCGAAGCCCTGGCCGAGGGAGTTCACGCGGGCAATCGCTTCCAGACGCTCCTCGGCATCACGGGTAGCGGCAAGAGCGCGACCATCGCGTGGACCATCGAGCGGGTGCAGCGCCCGACTCTGGTCATCGCGCCCAACAAGTCGCTGGCGGCGCAGCTCGCCAACGAGTTCCGCGAGTTCTTCCCCGAGAACCGGGTCGAGTACTTCGTCTCCTACTACGACTACTACCAGCCCGAGGCCTACCTTCCGTCGAGCGACACCTACATCGAGAAGGACTCGTCGATCAACGACGAGATCGACCGCCTACGGCACTCGGCCACCTCGGGGCTCCTGGCTCGGCGCGACGTGATCGTGGTGGCGTCGGTGTCGTGCATCTACGGCCTGGGCTCGCCGGAGGAGTACGAGCGTCAGATCCTGCGCCTCAAGATGGGCGCCCGCCACGATCAGCGCTACATCCTGTCGAAGCTCGTCGACATGCAGTACGAGCGGAACGACATGAATCTCGTCCGGGGCAAGTTCCGGGTGCGGGGCGACACGATCGAGGTGCATCCCGCCTACGAGGAGCACGCGGTGCGCGTCGAGCTCTTCGGCGACGACATCGAGCGCATCAGCCGCCTCGACCTCGTCACCGGCGAGCACCTGGGAGAGATCGACGACCTGACGATCTTCCCCGCCACGCACTACGCGACCGGCGAAGAGCGCATGAAGCGCGCCATCGGCGACATCGAGGTGGAGCTGCAGGAGCGCCTCGCCTGGTTCGAGAAGGAGGGGAAGCTGCTCGAGGCGCAACGGCTGCGCATGCGCACGCAGTACGACCTCGAGATGATGCAGGAGGTCGGCTTCTGCAGCGGCATCGAGAACTACTCGATGCACATCGACAGGCGGAAGCCGGGCGAGGCGCCCTACACGTTGCTCGACTACTTCCCTGACGACTACTTGCTCGTGATCGACGAGTCACACGTCACCGTCCCGCAGCTGCACGGCCAGTACCACGGCGACCGCTCCCGCAAGGAGACGCTCATCGACCATGGCTTTCGGCTGCCCTCGGCGGCCGACAACCGGCCGCTGCGCTTCGACGAGTTCTACGAGCGCGTCAACCAGTGCATCTTCCTGTCGGCCACCCCGTCGCCCTACGAGATCCAGGAGGCCGAGGGTCGGGTGATCGAGCAGATCGTGCGGCCCACCGGCCTGGTCGACCCCGAGGTCGTCGTCAAGCCGACCAAGGGCCAGATCGACGACCTGATCGAGGCCATCAACGACCGGGTCGAGAACGGCCAGCGGGTGCTCGTCACCACCCTCACCAAGAAGATGGCCCAGGACCTCACCGACTACCTGCTGGAGATGGGTGTGCGCTGCCGCTATCTGCACAGCGAGGTCGACACCATCCAGCGCATCGAGATCATTCGCGACCTGCGCCTGGGCGAGTTCGACGTGCTCGTCGGCATCAACCTGCTGCGGGAGGGCCTCGACCTCCCCGAGGTGTCGCTGGTCGCGATCCTCGACGCCGACAAGGAGGGCTTCCTCCGCAGCGAGACGTCGCTGATCCAGACCATGGGCCGGGCGGCGCGCAACGTCGACGGCCAGGTGGTCATGTACGCCGACAACGTCACTGAGTCCATGCAGCGCGCCATCTCCGAGACCACCCGGCGCCGCGGCGTGCAGCAGGCGTACAACGCGGAGCACGGCATCGACCCGCAGACCATCCGCAAGGCCGTCACCGACATCCTCGCCACGTTGCGGCCCACCGAAGAGACGCCCGTGCCCGGCCGGGGCCGTCGTTCGCGCTCCCGCGACAAGGTTCGCAGCGACTTCGCCGAGCTCCCGCACGACGAGCTGACACGCCTGATCCAGACACTCGAGGAGGAGATGCGCGAGGCCGCGGGCGACCTGCGCTTCGAGTACGCAGCGCGCTTGCGTGACGAGGTCCACGACCTCAAGCGCGAGCTGCGGGAGGTGGGTTGACGGCCGATCGCCGGCGCACGCTCGAGATCGGTGGGCGCGTCGTCTTCGTCTTGGTCGTGCTGCGCGTGTTTCCCGACGTGTTCTGGTCCGACGTGCACTACTGGTGGCTCAAGATGAACCACCTCGGGCTCCACTCGCTGCCCTACCGCGACTTCGTCTGGGAGTTCCCCCCGCTCACCGTGCTCCCGATGGCGCCGGCGACGTTCCTGAAGGACGCGGTGAGCGTCTTCGCCGTCATCTTCGCCACGCTGATGGCCCTGGCGGAGTACGCGACCCTCGAGCTGCTGCGCGCCCGCTGGCCCGAGCGGGCGCGCTCGCTCTCGCGCTACTGGTACGCAGTCGTCATCCCCCTGTCCACCGTCGCCTACTTCCGGTTCGACTACGTGCCTGCGCTCTTTGCCGTGCTGGCGTTGCTCGCGATCGAACGCGGGCGCTCACCCGCGACTGCCGTCGCGCTCGGGTTCGCCACCAAGTTGTGGCCCGTCGTCATCGGCGTCGTCCTCGTGATCGAGCGGCGCTATCGCGAGGTGGCGATCTCGATGGCAGCGGTCGCCGCCATCGTGATCGGCTGGTACGCGTTCTCGCCCTCGGGTTTCCACGACTTCCTGCGCTTCCGCCGGGGCGACGGCTTCCAGGTGGAGAGCTCGGTCGGCGCCGTCGCGCTCCTCGCCGGGGCCCGGCCGACGGTCGATTTCGGCTCCTGGGTCGTGGGCCTCGGGACCTGGCGTTGGGTCGACCCCGTGACGAGCGCCGCATGGCTGGTGCTCGCGGGAGCGACGACGGTTGCGGCGCGGCGGCGCCAGTACGACCCCTGGTCGGTCGTCGGTGGTCTCGTGCTCACGCTCATGCTTTCGTCCCGGCTCCTCTCGCCTCAGTTCCTCGCGTGGGGTCTTCCCTTCGTGGCCGTGGCATGGGCGCGCGACGAGCGCCTCGCCGGTGTGGCCTTCGGTGCAGCCGTGGTCATCAGCGTCGTGAATCTCTTCGCGTACGACTCGTTGCTCCACGGGAGCATCGTGTTCACCACCCTCGGGGTGATCAGGAATTCGCTCATCGGCGTCGCGGGCGTGCGCCTGCTCGTCGTGGGGCTCCGCGTCCGGACGGTGCCGGCGCGGTCGCGGTCGCGGACGCGGATGTCCCGGCCGATCGCAGCCACGTCGCGCTAGCTCGGCCCGTTGCAAAGGGTCGGCTACGATCAAGCGCACCCGAGCACGAGCCGATGACCGAACGGGAGCCTCGCGTCGGCGCTGGCGCGGCGATGTCTCCCGGGGAGACCACGTGCGAGAGGTCGAGGAGCGAGGGGCGTGCGTCTAGCTGAGCGGCCGGCGTTCCGGGAGACGACGGTCGCGTCGCGGTTCACACTGCTGAGCGTCGCGGCCGCGGCGTGGGCAGCCTTGACACTCGTTGTCGCGACCGGCTCGGGTATGGGCCTGCAGGAGGACAGCGCGCACTACATCGGCGCGGCGCGGAACTTGATCGCCGGCCACGGCCTCACGCTTCCGTTCGGTTCCCTGAAGCCTGGGCTGCTCACCCAGTACGCGCCCTTCTACGCAGTGTTGTTGGCGGCGCACAAGCTGACCGGCTTGTCGATGCTGGGATTTGCGCGCGTGGCGAACGTGATCTTGGCGGTCGTGACGGTGCTGCTCGTGATCCGCCTCAGCCGGGCGATCGCCGGCGACTCCCTCGGCGTCGCGGCCCTCGCCGCGGTGCTCGTCGTGTCGTCCACCCGGATGATCGCGGTCGGCGCGATGGTTATGTCCGAGCCGGCCACGATCTGCCTTGGCACCCTCGGGCTCTACCTGCTCTTCCAGTGTCTTGGACAACGCGATCGCGCGTCACGTACGACGCT
>Ga0070706_100003854_pt1 | contig 14649 bp, 16 predicted proteins | sample KBSK5501metaG_FD_65476 | JGI IMG/M metagenome (GOLD analysis project Ga0070706, IMG submission 65476) | Corn, switchgrass and miscanthus rhizosphere microbial communities from Kellogg Biological Station, Michigan, USA - KBS K5-50-1 metaG | ecosystem: Host-associated > Plants > Roots >...
GGCCGACAGATGCAGCGGTGCCAGAAACACCGCTGCCAGGCTCAAAAAACGGCGGTTTCGGTTGCGTTGAAGCATTTCCAGGTCGGAAAATCTCTATCGCAAAAGCCCAGCGCTGTCGCGGAGACTGCGAAGCTCGCGCAACACGAGGTTCATGAGCTCTTCAATGGATGTTTCTTTAGTTGGCCGATCCAAAGTAATCTGACCGTTTTGCAACAGATTGACCCGGTCACAGACATCAAAAATATGTGCGTAGTTGTGCGCCACCATAATTATCGAAAGGTCTCCCTTTTGCTTTAGACGTCGAACTAGATCCAAGATCGCAGTACTTAATGGTGCTAAGCCGCTCAAGACTGAGACACACTAGCAACTGGCTACGTTCAAATATTATCTCGTTTTGCGATATACTTGGAAAAGGTGACCACACCATATGGCTGCCAGCGGAATTGCCCGGAGCCGCGCAAAAAAATAGCCGAGCCGTTTTATATCGTTGCACGATATAGTTTCGATGCTAAATTAGAGAGGTTGCGGTATGAAGACCCCCGTCACTCCGCAGGGCGACCCGTTTCGTCTCTTGCCGAACCGTTCTCCCGCTCAAGCATAAGCGCATGCCGCCCAGCTAAACCAAGCAAAGAAAGTATTCACTATGGAAAAATTCATCGCCGAGTTGGTCGGCACCATGCTGCTCATCATTCTTGGAGATGGCGTTGTCGCTAACGTCCTCTTAAATAAGTCGAAAGGTCAAAATTCCGGCTGGGTCGTCATCGCCACCGGCTGGGCTATGGCCGTTTGCGTTGGCGTGTATGCAGTCAATCCGATCAGCGGTGGTCATATCAATCCGGCAATAACTATCTCTCCTGCGGTAATCGGGAAATTCCCCTGGACAATGGCGGTACCGTACATCATTGCACAGATGATCGGTGCGTTCCTGGGCGGCGTGATCGTCTGGCTCGCTTACCGGCGGCACTTCGAAGCAACGGAAAATAGCGACTTCAAGTTGCTCGTATTCTGCACTGAGCCGGCTATTCGTGATATCCCAGCGAACTTGCTGACTGAGATTATCGGAACATTCACGCTGGTTTTTGGTGTTCTATCCATGACTGCTCCGGGAAATCTAGGTCAGGGTCCAGGTTTGGCTGCCGCGCTTGGGCCTCTTGTTGTCACACTCCTGATCTGGGCAATCGGTCTTTCGCTAGGCGGTCCCACAGGTTACGCGATCAATCCAGCGCGTGATCTTGGTCCGCGCATCGCCCACGCGCTTTTGCCGATTCCTGGCAAGCGCGACTCGGATTTCGCCTACGGTTGGGTCCCGGTTGTCGGGCCCATCATCGGAGGTATCCTTGGCGCTTGGCTGTATGTCGTCCTGTTCGGCAGCGCGCCGCCCGCGGCCCACTAAAGACAACTCAGGCCGGGGCCAGCAATATCCTCGCGGCCATAGTTATCAATAGCTTCTTCATTTCTTTCTCCTGCCGAATTACCTTACTTGCCGAATTCTTTCAACAAAGTCCCCTTCACTTGCTCACAATGAATTGATGCGGCCAAAAAGGCCAAAGCGTAACCGCCGTCAGAAGGCCCTGCTGTTCCAACCTTCGGTGAGTCGCTTCCAGCGTTTCTTCATACAGGCGAGTCGGGTGGCCCAACGCCGCCGCCTCTCTTTTCATTAGCTGGACGAACGCTCGGATATTGGCAGCAGCAAATGCTAAATCTGGCGGAGTTAAACGATCGGTTACCGCCATACGTTGGACGCCGATCGCAATCCAGTCTCGCAGGAAGTCGACACAAGCAGATTCAAACTCCAGTGGCGCGCGGTATCTAGAGCGCTTTCCCAGAGCTCCTTTGGTAACCTGCTCGCATTTACATGGGGTGACATATGTCTATTAAAAGAACGACCGTAATAGCTTGCGCCAGCTTACCCCGCAATCGACTCCGTCCGACAAGAACCATTGACTATACCATTTCTCATATCTTGTACAACGATATAATTATCAAAGTTCGATCCCTTGATCACTTATTGTCACCGTGACCATCTCATGCATTAACTACATTCATACCCTGATGATCGAAATATCGCGGTTGCATGTATATCGTATAGCGATATAATGTTTAAAACGTCAGAGACGCCCTTCTCGCTGCAAATTATATCCGCGGAGGAAGTAACCTCGTGGCAGGGACTCCAGCTACAATGATTCCCTTCGTGGAGCGGATGCCCAGACCACCGATGGTCGAAGCGCACCGCTCGATGTCCTGGATTACCGAACGGCTCAGCGGCATCCCGCTCAGAAAAACCCCTGCGTGGTGGTGGTGCTCTCTCGCCATTACTGGGTCATTGGCGGCTTTCGGTGTCTTCTGTATCCTTTATTTGCTTTTCACCGGAGTCGGCGTTTGGGGAAACAACATTCCGATCGCTTGGGCCTGGGTATTACTAACTTTGTGTTTTGGATCGGTATCGGTCACGCCGGTACACTGATCTCGGCTATTCTTTTCCTCTGCCAGCAAAAATGGCGCACCGCCATCAATCGTTCAGCTGAAGCGATGACCCTTTTTGCCGTTATCTGTGCCGGAATTTTTCCGGCAATTCACGTGGGTCGGATCTGGATGATCTGGTTTTTAGTCCCAGTGCCGGTCCCGAACTGGATCTGGTCAAATTTCCGAAGTCCGTTGCTCTGGGATGTATTCGCCGTCTCCACCTATTTTACCGTTTCGGTATTCTTCTGGTACCTGGGCTTGGTCCCTGATCTCGCCACGATGCGCGATCGCGCGCGGTCTCCAATTGCTAAAATTTGTTATGGTCTAATGGCTCTCGGATGGCAGGGCGGTAATCGGCAATGGCGGCATTACGAGATGTCTTACCTGGTCCTGGCCGGCATCTCTACTCCATTGGTGTTGTCGGTTCACTCCACCGTATCATTTGATTTTGCTACCTCGCTGATCCCAGGCTGGCACACGACGATCTTCCCTCCCTACTTCGTTGCTGGCGCAATTTTCGGCGGGTTCGCCATGGTTCTAACGCTGCTTATTCCGGCGCGATCGCTTTACCAGCTTCACGATATAATCACATGGAATCACATCGATGTGATGTGCAAAATCATTCTGCTGACCGGATCAATGGTCGGTTACTCCTATTTCATGGAGTTCTTCGTTGCCTATTACGGCGCCAATCCGTACGAACGATTCATTTTCCTGAACCGCTATTTCGGTCCCTACTGGTGGGTCGGATGCGGGATGTTTGCCTGTAACGTCATCATTCCTCAGCTGTTTTGGATACGCGCCTTTCGACGGAATATCGTGACGGTCTATTTCGTCGCGATGTGCGTGAACGTAGGCATGTGGTACGAGCGGTTCGCCATCATCGCAGTGTCACTGCACCGCGACTTTCTGCCATCAAGTTGGCGAATGTACTATCCGACCTGGGTCGATGTCTTCACCTTTGTCGGCACAATCGGCATTTTTGTGACGCTATTTCTACTGTTCATCAGATTTCTTCCAATGGTCGCGATGTCAGAGGTAAAGGGCGTCCTTCCAGAAGCTAACCCGCACTTTCGCCCGGTACCCGTCCCAAAACCCATCCCGGCCATCACTATATGACTCCAGCCCGCAATAAGAGACTCCTAGGCGTAATCGCTGAGTTCGGATCTGCGGCAGAGTTGTACCGAGCCGCGGAGCGCGTGCAAGACCGCGGCTATCGCTTATGGGATGTGCACTCCCCGTTTCCGATCCATGGTATGAATTAGGCCATGGGGCTAAAAAGGTCTCCGCTCGGTTACATCATTTTCTGGGGCGGTTTCACCGGCTTCCTCACGGCAGTGTTGCTCCAATTTATTCCGAGTTCGTTTCTCTTCCCGCTAATCGTACACGGCAAACCGGTAACCTTCTTTACCGTTCCGGCCTTCTTCCCGATCATGTTCGAATTGACGATCCTGTTCTCCGCGTTCACCGCCTTTTTTGGCGTTTTCGTGATGAACCGGCTTCCTAGGCTGCATCATCCTCTCTTCGACCATGAGCCTTTTCAACGAGTCACCGATGACGCGTTTTTCCTCGTCATCGAATCGTTTGATCCGAGTTTCCGGGAGATGGAGACCACCGCGTTTCTCGAAAAGATCGGTGGAAGAGAAGTAACACTCCTTTTTGAAAATGATTGAGCAGGCCCTGGCCAGTCTCTGTCTGCACCCGAAGGAAAACAAGCCGCTAACAGACCACCGTCGAAAAATGAATTATGATCAGGTTCCGGTCGCAGAGTCCCTCCGTGTAACGCGCCGTCTCCTCCTTGTTTTATTGATCGCCGCCCTCGTTGTGCTTGCGATAACACTGCTAGCGGGATTCCTTGCACCTGCGGGCAGTCAAGCGCGTCACCGGTTCGCCTTTTCCTGGCTATTCGCCTTCCTCTACTTCTTCACCATCCTGATCGGCTGTTTCTTTTGGATCATCGTTCATCATTCTACCGATTCTGGTTGGGGAATCCTGGTACGCAGGCAAATGGAAAACTTGGTTGCCTTGATTCCTTATATGGCGATTTTTTTTCATTCCGTTGTTTTTGCTGCGGACAGAGATCTGGAATTGGATCAGCGCGAAAAGCCAAGTCCCGATGGATCCGCTATTGAAGGCCAAGTTGGATTATTTCGAGTTTCGAATTGGAGCCATAACAATCCCTTTTTTCTGGATCAGGGCGATAATTTACAGCCTTAGCCTGAATTTCTTTTCGCGATTTTCAGGAACGGGTTATCAGTTCTTTGTTGCTCTTCCCGAGTGAGAAATTGGCGCAGTTCCGACTCAATCTGTTGCACCGTGTTGGTGAGGTCCGAATGTGATGCTCCCGATCATAGTCCTCGATTAACCGCTGGTACGCGTGGCAAAGAATCGCGAGTCGCGCTAGAAGGTGAACCGAAATAACCGCCTGTCCTTCCGGGAGCGGGCACATCCTTTTGGCGAGCAAACGCAAGCTTTCAGCGTTCAACAGAAACTCTTCGCGCTTCACGGAATCCCAAGCCGGGTTATTGATTTGAACCGATATCTCCTGAACATCAAAGTCAATCTTGACGCTGAATCGCGACTGATCTTTCCCCTGGAAAGAGAGATAAAGAACCTCGTCCGAGCGATTCTCAGCGTAAAGTCCAGCGCCACGCCGCCGTACATCTGTCGACCAATCATCGACGAGCGTTTTAAGTGCTTCCGGCAAATTGCTCATGCGCCTGTCGCGGTATGGATGAAACTGCGGGGCCGGACATACCTGAAATCAAGATCGAATCTCAAGTTTCAGCGCTGGCAAAATGTCTGACCCCGATTTGGTCGATCAAAAGCGTTCCAGTTCGATTTTTCCTTCAGCTAATTCGATGAAGCCTTCGTCAAACAGATAATGCTCAGCCGCATCCTGCTGCGCCATTGTGACTTCATCAAAGTATTCGAGCACAACCAACTCATCTACGCCCAAGTAGCAAGGTATCACACGGACTGTGCCGGCGCTCGGCGTTTTGATCAATAGTTGCGTCTTCACTACTTGCTCTCTTACTCTTCTCTGCTGCTCAGTTTCGCCAGTACAGTATAGTCTTCCAGTGTTGTTGTATCGCCGGTCACTCGACCGCTGCTGGCGACCTCTTTGAGCAGGCGGCGCATGATCTTGCCGCTCCGTGTCTTTGGTAACGCATCAGCGAATCGCACATCGTCCGGCTTGGCGATGGCGCTAATAACCTCTGCGACATGTTCTCGGAGCGCCTCCCTTAGTTTGGGCGTCGGCTTCTTAGGTTGCTTCAATGTCACAAAAGCAACTACCGCCTGACCTTTCATCGCGTCCGGGCGCCCCACTACGGCCGCCTCAGCAACATCTGGATGGCTGACCAGTGCGCTTTCAATCTTTGAGGTCCCCCCAACCGGTGACCTGCGACATTAAGAACATCGTCAATTCGGCCAACAATCCAGAAATAACCATCCTTATCCCGGCGCGCGCCGTCGCCAGTCAAATACATCCCCTTAAATTCGCTCCAATACTGTTTTTTGTACCGCTTTACGTCGCCCCAGATCGCCCGCAGCATAGAGGGCCACGGTTTTCTGATCACCAGTTTGCCTCCCACATTCGGCGGAACTTCTTCACCCCCTTCATTCACGACTGCTGCGTCAATGCCGAAGAATGGTAGTGTTGCGCTACCCGGTTTCAACGGAGTCGCGCCGGGGAGCGGTGTGATCATGATTGAACCAGTCTCTGTTTGCCACCAGGTATCCACAATTGGGCACCGCCCTCCGCCAATGACCGTGTGATACCACATCCAAGCCTCCGGATTGATCGGTTCCCCGACAGTCCCAAGCACCCGCAACGAGGAGAGATCGTGGCGATTCGGGTATTCATCACCCCAGCGGATAAAGGCCCGAATCGCAGTCGGCGCCGTGTACAAGACGGTTATGCTGTATTCTTCGATTAACTTCCAAAATCGGTCCGGTTCCGGCCAGTTCGGAGCGCCCTCATACATAAAAGCGGTAGCACCAATACAGAGTGGTCCGTAGACCACATAACTATGTCCGGTGACCCAGCCGACATCAGCGGTGCACCAATAGACATCGTCTTCCTTTAGATCAAACACATACTTGGTGGTGAGCGCTACTTGAAGCATGTATCCCGCAGAAGTGTGCAGGACGCCTTTTGGTTTGCCGGTTGAACCGCTGGTGTACAAAATATAAAGCGGATGCTCGGCATCGACCGGTACCGGCTCGCAATCCGCATCGACATAGTCCATTTCACGATGCCACCAGACATCGCGGCCCTCGGTGATCGTGATCTGGTTATTAGCGCGTCGAAAAACGATGACTTTTTCCACGTGCTCATTCTGTTGCAAAGCCTCATCGACATTGCGCTTGAGTGGCACAATCGCCCCGCGTCGATAGCCGCCGTCGGCCGTAATGATCATTTTAGCCTGACTGTCGTTGACCCGATCTTTGATGGCCGAAGAACTGAATCCACCAAAAACCACCGAATGAATAATGCCCAACCGCGCACATGCCAGCATCGCAATCGCCACTTCCGGGCACATCGGCATATAAATGATGACACGATCGCCCATTCTGAGATGGTTCCGCCTTAAAACATTGGCAAACTTGCAGACTTCGCGATGCAGTTGCTGGTAGGTCAGCGTTCTCTTATCTCCTGGCTCCCCTTCCCAGATCAGGGCTGCCTTGTTCCGTCGCGCACCGCCGAGATGGCGATCCAGGCAGTTCTCCGAAACGTTCAGCTTTCCGCCAACAAACCACTGAGCAAACGGTTCCTTCCAATTAAGAACTTTCCTCCATTTCTTGCGCCAAACGAGCAGTTCCGACGCTTGCCGGCTCCAGAACTCTTCCGGACTCTTAATCGATTTGCGGTAGAGCGCCTGGTACTCATCGAAAGCTGAAATATAGGCTTTCTGAGAAAACGTCTTGGCCGGATGAAAAACCCGGTTCTCGATCAGGTGTGATTCAATGTTAGTGTTAGCGCCGGGAGAAGGCGAGCTACGCTTCCGGTCTCTCATATTTAACCCTCCGCGTGCGCCGCTATTGTTGCCGCCCAGATTCCTTCGGCCGATGCATACCAGGCCGCCAGCGCGGTTAATATTCCGAGATATCCACCCAATACGGTGAGCCAGGCCTGTGAGGCAAAACTTCCGATCGCCAGCACCAAATATGTTATCGTCAGGAGAACGAAAACTGTCAACACCGGGCGGCTAAGCGCCGTGGCCGCGACCGTCATATATGCAGTGAAGATGGCCCAGGCGAGTAAGAATATTCCCAGGGCCATCGGGAGCGCAGCCGGCGGGATCTTTCCCACGTTGAATGTAACGAGAAAGGCGAACGCCATCCAAAACGCTCCGAACGATGTGAAAGCCGTCGCACCAAACGTATTGTTCCTTCTGAACTCCCACATTCCCGCACAAAATTGCGCTAACCCGCCGGAGGCACTGGCCAAGCCAACAACCACCGTGTCTCCCCCCTTTGGGATCCATCCGGCGTTAGCTGCCGAAAGTACGAATGTCGTTAATGCAAATGCTCCAAGGCCAAGCGGAGCTGGATCTGCGATTCTTTGCGGTCTCGTAATCTCACCAGAAGGCCTGGCGGCTGTTGCTGCTGTCGTTGTTATCGCCATAGTCGAAGTTACCTTTCAATAGTTTTAGTTTGGAGGTAAGAGGTCCGGAAACTTCCCGGAGCAGGCAAGTTCGTGACGGAGTATATAAATTGAAAAAGCGCCTTGGTTGAGTCTTCGGCCCGCTGCCGCAGAAAGCTGTCAAACGTGCTGGTATACAATTCGCGCTTCCGGCCAGATCCGAACATTTGGAGCTAGGCTGCATCCCTTTTTCGCCGTCTGGACGCTTCCCGGCCATGTTGTTTTATGCTTCCTACCTTCTTTCTGGATGAGAGTGAGCCAGGACCCGATCTACATTCAGAAATATCTACGCTCGGCCCACTTGACTGCGCCAAGGAGCCGCCAAGCGAACCCTGCGCTGATTTAAGCTTATATCGTGATACGATATTTGTAAATGCCCAATTGACGTTTACCCCAACTCGCTCTGCTCCGCCAAATTCTTAACCCTCTATTCAACTTCTGTAGCAGCACGTGCTGATTTACGCGGATTACGCAGAGGAAAGGTCCAAACTCCGTACCGCTCAGTCGCCTCGAAGCCGGACCGCTCATCAGGATTGGCCGTCTGGCAAAGAGGTCTGCACAATCGGCCTGTCCAAGCTTTGTTGTTCTTCCACAGTCAGATATTGCCTCAGGTCCACCTCCATTTGCCGTACCGTCTCTCTGGAGCTATGACTGTGATGTTCCTGGTCATAGTCCTGCAGCAATCGCCGGTAGGCATGACAAAGAATTGAAAGTCGCACCAACAGCCGAACCGGAACGACCGCGTGTCGTTCTGCCAGCGGACACATCCTTTTTGCCAGGTAACGAAGACTGCCGGCGTTTAGGAGCAAAGTCTCGCGCTTGACCCATTTCCATTCCGGCCGATTCAACTCAATCCTCAACAGCCGGTTTCGAAAATCAATCTGCAGGCTGTAGCGAAACCGATCCTTTCCTTGCAATGAAAGATGGAGAACCCCCTTGCTCCTTTTTAGCGAATCAAGTCTCGCGCCGCGCCGTTGTACATCGGTCACCCAATTCTGGACCAGCCTTTGCCAGGCAATCGCCGAATTGCTCTGAAGAACCTCCGCTCGCCCACTTCCGCAAGGCGCTAGTCGGCCAAATTGATTTGGTAAGCCTGGCCCTGTCATTGCTGCAAACGTAGTCGATTCGGCAATGATTTGCTCATGCCACTCCTCTATGTTTAGACAAGACAGGTGGCGATATTGTTCAAATATATATCGTGGCGCGACATATTACTGGAAGGCCCCGCCCGCGCCTTGTGCGAAAGCCAAGCACGGTCACCGGCCAGTTCGATCTTCTCCGCCTCAATTGGAGCATCGCGCCTGATTTGTGCGAATTGAGCGCAATAAAGATTCTCAGAAACGGCTTTATTTGATATCGCTTCACGATATACGTTGCATGCTGAGAGATTTTCGCCAGTTGGTCGTCAAAATTCTTTATGCCAGTCCACTCTAAAGGTCGGCCCGCCCCTCGGCTCAGTAAAGCCCAGTACGAGTTGCTCGCGGCATTTCGCTATCAACTGCGCCAATTTCTCCATTTCAGCGAACTAGCTGCGCAGAACGCCGGGCTAACTCCGCGGCAGCATCAGGCTTTACTGGCCATAAAGGGATTTCCGGGCCGCGAGAGCGTCACGATCGGCGAGTTGGCTGAACAACTTCATATCGCTCACCACAGCGCTGTAGGCTTGGTTGATCGATCGGTAAAACAAAATCTTCTTGTTCGAGAACAGGGTATCGAGGACCGGCGCCAAGTCTATATCAAATTGACCAACCATGGCTCGAAAGTTCTGGAGCAGCTCGCCGGCGCCCATCGGACCGAAATTCGCCGACTAGGCCCAAGACTGAAACTGCTGCTAGACAGTCTGATGCGAGATCAGAATTCAAAGCTTTCGAAAAGACCTACCAGTCCGCCTTCCAGACAATCTGCGCGACAATAGGATATCCAAGCGGGCGAAAAGGAAATTCGTTTCTGTCCGAGCGGAGTCACGATCGACACGTCCTTTCATCAGGATGCGGCGTTGCTCGGCTAACCTCGAGAAGTGCGCGTTCGCGGAGGCTTCCAGCTGTAGCTCGCAGCTCGGCAGCTCGCCTGGCTCATTCTTTTTGAAAACACACTATATTGTAGAGCGATATATTGGCAAATGCCTGCCGCGAGCACAGCAACCGCACGGACTCGGCCGCTCGACCAAGAAAGGATTACCGCTCGAATCCGCCGACATTTGCATCCGTGGAATAAAATCGCGGCGTGAGTAAACTAGCGATAGCCCGAAGTAAAATCTAGTAGGCAGCGTTCAATGAAACGCCGCAAAAAGGGAGCCCGCACTTTAGTGTCGGTGCCGATGATGAAGATCCGGATAGTGCGGATGAGTATGCGTTAGTTCGGCATGCTCGTGAACATGAGAATGCGGTTCGCCCGGTCGATCCTCCGGCCGATGAATGTGTTGATGGTGTTCGTCATGCCAGTGCAGATGCTCGTGCGTCATTGGTTCATGATGATGCAGGTGAGAGTGATTCTCCGTAAGATGAAGCCAGACACCGGCAACCATTAACGCTCCGGCCAGCCAGAAAATCAGCGATGATTGCTCATGTAGAATAATCAATGATAACGCCGCACCAATGAACGGCGCGGTGGAAAAATAGGCGCCGGTTCGCGCCGTTCCAACGTACCGCAGAGCCAGTACAAAACAGGTCAGACTAACGCCGTAACTTAGGAATCCGACCACGCCCGCGGCCGCCAGGTCGATCGCTCGCGGAATGCTGGCGCCAGAAATTAACGCAACTGCGACATTTACCGTTCCCGCTACCAAGCCTTTTATTGCCGCGACCTGCACCGGATCCGCCGCGGAGACTTTGCGTGTGAGATTATTGTCGATCCCCCAACAAAGACATGCACCGCAAATTCCGAGCGCTGCCCATGGAATACCGAGAGTCGGCCGGGTTTGCCACGAAAGTAGAACGCCACCGGCGAGAATTGCGACCATGCCGACAAAGATTCGCCGATCGAAATTCTCCTTAAAAACAAACCAAGCCAGCAGCGCTGTGAGCACGCCTTCAAGGTTCAACAGAAGCGACGCAGAAGAGCCAGGGGTACCGGTTAGCCCAAACAGCAAAAGCACCGGAGCGATAACGCCGCCAGCTAAAATCGCCGCGCTGAGCCAAGGTAAGTCTCCGCGCTGCAATCTGGCTTCTCGTTTGTTGTGAGCGGTGAGCAGCCCTCGGATTGCTAACCAGATAGACAATCCGACGCCGGAGCTCAAATAGAGGATTCCGGCAAGGAGCATTGGACTGATATGTCCAACCAATAACTTGCTGAACGGGGTGCTGGCGCCAAAGAGCGCCGCTGCCAGCAGCGCTACCGTAACACCTCGTAAGCGATCGTCGATCTTCATTCCGAGACTCTTAGAACTGCCTTGCCGGGAGGGATTTTCTTTGCTGGAAAGTATGCTCGGGGGGCTTCCTCGAAAGGGAACACTTGACTGACAATTGGCCGCAGAACCCCTGCGTCGATCAGCCTTCCTAGTTCCACCAACTGTTGTCGATTCGCTTCTACGATGAAGAAAGCCTCTTTCACTTTCGTATCTTCCGCTGACTCTGAGCCAGCCGCGACGGTAATGACCCGCCCACCTTTCTTGATCGCCCCAAACGAACGCGTGAGTGTATCCCCGCCTACCACATCCAGAATCAGGTCGGCATCCTTAACCACATCTTCAAATCTTGTTTTCCGATAGTCGATTACCTCGGCAGCGCCTAGCTCTTTGACAAACCCGACGTTTACTTCAGAAACAGTAGTTGCAACCAATGCCTCTTTCCAAACAGCCAATTGAATCGCGAAGCTGCCTACACCGCCTGCTCCACCATGGATCAAGACTTTTTGGCCAACCTCAAGTCCTCCCCGATCAAACAACGCTTGCCACGCGGTGAGTCCTGAGATCGGGACTACGGCGGCCTGTGAATGGTTAATTGAAGCGGGTTTTGGAGCGATCTCCGCCGTAGTTGTTACACAGTACTCGGCCGCCGCGCCATCATTAAACCAGTCATTGAGACCGTAGACTGCGTCACCCTTTTTTAGCCCTTCTATATCCGGCCCAACTTCATCGATCGTTCCGGAAAACTCATGACTAGGAACCGGCAAAACCCTGGCTTCGCCCTTCTGCGTATGCCAGGTCGGATACCATTCCAACTCGCCCGGCGTTATTGTTGTAGCATGAACACGGACCAGAACCTCGTTCGAGCCAATTTTTGGTATCGGAATTTCATCCAGGTCTACGGTCTTTTGGCCGCCGGATCCATGAATACGCATAGCTTTCATAGGTAAGCACCAAAACGGCGATCGAAAGGATAGCAATCGCGGCATCCGCTATCTCTTCTTTTCGGCCAGTATTCGCTCTAAATACAACTTTAGTATGACAGCGCTGTTACGTTTCAGGTCTCGCGTGCTGTACAAAAGCGTTACGGTGCCTAGCCTGGCCGCATCCAATAGCGATCGTAAGGCCGAACGATTCTTTGCCAGCTCGGCTCGGTACCGTTTTTTGAATTCTTCCCATTTTTCCGGATCATGGCCAAACCAGCGACGGAGATCGGGACTAGGCGCCGCTTCCTTGCACCACGCCGCCATGTGCAACGCTTCTTTTCTCATTCCACGCGGCCAGAGACGCTCCACCAGAAATCGTGTGCCATCCTCTTTCGAAGCTGGATCATAGACGCGTTTGACCTGAATCATCGTTCCTCCGAAGCTTCAGGTTACCCTCTTTTTTGGCTCAATCCAGCGCCTGGATTATTGAGCGCCAACGCCGACGAACTGAAATTGGGTATGTAGCCCGCCGCGGTTATTAAAGGAATAGAATTCACCCGCGGATCATCAACTATCTTCGAAGGGATCCGCTTAACAACCCGATATGTCTCTCACTTGCTGGAATAGAAAAACTAGCGTTTGCGCGTCGCCGCTAGTCATACCGGCCATTGGAGGATTTCCCCAGATGCCAAATTCACCCGAAGCGGGTTTCCAGGCGGCAATATATTTTCCCCAAGAATGTAACCTGATCGCCATCGACATCTACGTGCGGGATGTTTAAATGGTCAAAGTTTTCCTGGTCTGATACCTAACAGAAGCTATGCAAACGCCCCCAGAAGAGTACGACCTTGTCGTTCTTGGCAGTGGTGAAGCAGGTAAGTACCTCGCCTGGGCCCAAGCAAGGAAGGGCAAAAGCGCGGTCGTTATTGAACGAAAGTATATTGGTGGTTCTTGCCCAAACATTGCCTGCATGCCAAGCAAGAACATCATCCACAGCGCCAAGATTGCTTCGTACTTCTGGCGAAGCGCGGAATTCGGTATCAGCAAGGACAATACACGAATCGACATGGCATCGGTGCGCGATCGTAAGCGGAAAATGGTTGACGGGATGATTCAAGTGCACCTCGACAATTTTAAAGCGAGCGGCGCGGAACTGGTGATAGGATCCGGCCGATTCATCGGACCGAAAACGATTGAAGTTGAGCTGGCCAATGGCGGCACCCGCGTTTTCCGAGGAGAAGACGTTGTTATCAGCATAGGCTCTCGTGCGACGATTGAGCAGATGCCCGGCCTGGCCGAAGGAAATCCCCTCACCCATATTGAAGCTCTCGACCTTGACCATATCCCTGGACACCTCCTGATAATCGGAGGCGGCTATATCGGCCTTGAACTGGCACAGGCAATGCGTCGTTTTGGCAGCCAGGTAACGATTGTTGAACGAAATAGCCGTCTGGCTCATCGCGAAGACCAGGATGTTACCGACATGCTCGAGAACATTTTTCGTGAAGAAGGAATTGGGATCGCCACCAACACCGGTATCACCCGCGTTGAAGGAAAATCGGGTGAGTGGGTGAAACTCCATGCCAAGCAAAATGGGACCGAGATCGTTCTGGAAGGAACGCATCTCTTGATCGCCAGCGGACGAACTCCCAACACCCAGGGCATCGGTTTGGAGCTGGCCGGAGTCGAAACCACTGAACAGGGCCACGTCAAAGTGAACGAGCGCCTTGAAACAACCGCTCCAGGTGTCTGGGCAGTAGGAGATTGCGGCGGTAGTCCCCACTTCACACACATCGCCTTCGACGATTTCCGCACCGTACGGGACAATCTCGCAGGCGGTAATCGGGTCACTACGGGGCGCCAAGTGCCGTTCTGCATGTTCACCGACCCCGAGTTTGCTCGGATCGGCTTAAGCGAAACCGAGGCGAACAAACGCGGAATCGGTTACCGGCTGGCCAAGATTCCAATGCTCACAATTTATCGGGCCAGGACGATATCCGAGACCCAAGGTTTTTTGAAAGCTCTTATCGATACCGAGAGTGATCGCATTCTTGGCTTCACCGCCCTGGGAGCATCCGCGGGAGAAATCATTGCGCCCGTCCAGATCGCGATGCTTGCCGGCCTCCCCTACACGGTCCTGCGTGATGCCATTCTAACCCATCCGACGATACCAGAGGGACTCATCCCGCTATTCTCTGCCGTGCCATCAAGATCAAATTGATAACAAGACGCAGTTTTGAAATGATGCAGAAAACAACAACCACAAA
>Ga0070706_100003855_pt1 | contig 14647 bp, 15 predicted proteins | sample KBSK5501metaG_FD_65476 | JGI IMG/M metagenome (GOLD analysis project Ga0070706, IMG submission 65476) | Corn, switchgrass and miscanthus rhizosphere microbial communities from Kellogg Biological Station, Michigan, USA - KBS K5-50-1 metaG | ecosystem: Host-associated > Plants > Roots >...
GCCAGCGAGATCGAGGAGATCCTCGTGGCTGTTCGAACCGGAGTGTCTCTGATGAAGGCCGAGCGGCGGATCGGCACGACGCGGAGACGGCGCCGCCTGGCCGGAACCGCGGCGGCCGCGGTGCTCGCGCTTCTGACACTTCTGCTTCCGGGTGGGTCGGCGCGGCGGCCTTCGTCCGACGCGGCGGACGAGCCGAAGGTTTCCTCCGCGGCGACGGCACTGCAGCCGGCGGCGCTGCCTGAAGAGACCGAGCCGATTCGAACGAACGCAACGGTCTACGACTGGAATCCCGGCGCCGGCCGGGAGGAGCCGCGGGTAGTTTGGATCGTGGATCGGGGGCTGGACATCTAGGCAACACCCCCGCCGGCCCGGAGCGGGCCGGGGATTTCCTGCGCGTGAAAAAGAAGATCTTCCTCCTCGTCGCCTCGATCTCGCTTTCCGCCCTTCCCATCCGGGCGGAGGAAGCCTCCGTGCGCGTCTTCGTGCTCAAGCACAAACGCGTCGAGGAAGCGGCGCTGCTCATCAGGCCGCACCTCTCCGAGTCCTCCTCGATCGTCCTGACGCAGAAGTTGAACGCGATGACGATCACGGACCGTCCCGAGAAGCTGGATCAGATCGGCAAGGTGCTGGCGGCCTTCGACGTGCCGCCGCGGGGGTTCACCTTCGCGATCAAGCTCGTGCGCGCCCGAGCCGACGTCCCCGCGGGCTCGATCGCCAAGGAGATCGGCGGGCTGGGCGCCAAGCTGAAGTCGCTCTTCCAGTTCAACGACTATGCCTTGATCGATTCCGCGGTGCTGCGTGGGATCGAGGGTGGTCAAGTGCAGTACCAGTTCGCAGGCGAGTACACGCTCGCCTTCACGATTCGGCCGGCGGGAGCCGGCAGCGAGCTGCTTCTCTCGCCGTTCATCCTGTCCCGGCTGCGCAAGACCGACCGGGGAATGGCGTTCGTCTCGCCGCTCTACACGGCCGCCATACCGGTGAGCCTCTCCCAGACCCTGGTGGTCGGGGCCTCGAAGGAGGAGGGCTCGAAGAGCGCGCTCATCCTGATACTTCTCGCGCAGGAGATGCCTCGCCCCGATGCCGTCGGGAGTGGAAGTGCGCGCGCGAAAACGGTCGAGAAGCGGCCATGAGCGAATTTCGGGTCAGGGTCGGCTGGCCGGACGGCTCGGTGGCCGAGCAGTCGGTCATGGCGGCCGACATCGGCGCCGCGCGCCTCGAGGTCGAGCGCCGGGGCGGCCACGTCTTCGACGTGCGTCGCAAGGGGCTCGCGATCTTCGGCGGCGGACGCTCCGTCGGCAAGGGTCGCCTGAAGATGGGCGACTTCCTGATCTTCAACCAGGAGCTCATCGCGCTGCTGAAGGCGGGGCTGCCGGTCGTGCGCTGCTTCGAGATTCTCCTGGAGCGTCAGAAGAGCGCCACGTTGCGCCGCGTGCTCACCGACGTCCGAGAACGCGTCAACTCGGGCTCGTCGATCTCGGAGGCGTTCGCCGAGGAGGGGGACCTCTTTCCCCGCCTCTACTGGACGTCTTTGAAGGCGGGGGAGAAGAGTGGCGAGATCGAGGCCGTCCTGCGCCGATATCTGAAGTATCAGAAGACCGTTCTCGCGATGGCGCGCAAGGTCGTCTCGACGCTGGTGTACCCGGCGATCCTGATCGGCCTGTCGGTCGGACTGATCGCGATCCTGATGACCTACGTCATCCCGCGGTTCTCCGAGTTCTTCACGGACTTCAACGCGGACTTGCCGCTTTTGACCGTGATCGTGCTCGGAGTGGCGAACTTCATGAAGGCCAACTTCCTCTTCATCGTGGCAGGGCTCGCGGGAAGCGGCTTCCTGATCTCGCGCTGGCTCAAGACCACGACGGGGCGCGAATGGCTCGACGCGGCCATCCTCCGGCTGCCGGTCGTCGGAGGCATCTTCCGGCGCTTCGCGATCACGCAGTTCACGCGGAGCCTCGGGACGCTGCTCTCCGGCGGCACGCCGCTCGTTCCCGCGCTCGAGAACTCCTCGGATGCGATCGGGAACCGCTCGATCTCGCGCCGCGTCCGGGAGGTCGTGCCCAAGGTCCGGGAAGGGGGAGAGCTCTGGCGCGCCCTCGAGGGGACCGGCATCTTCACGGACCTGACGATCGAGATGATCAAGGTCGGGGAGACGTCCGGCGCGCTGGAGGAAATGCTGACTTCGGTATCGGAGTTCTACGACGAGGAGATCGACCTGCTGCTGGCTCGCGTGATCTCGTTCGTCGAGCCGGCGATTCTTGTGATCATGGGGGGCGTCATCGTGACGATCCTCCTCTCCGTGTATTTGCCGATCTTCCGACTGATGTCGGCGATCAAGAGCTGAGCCCGAGAAGGAGAGCCCACGGATGGCCAAACAGCTGAATGGCGATGTCCGGTTTTCTTCACGCGCCGAGGAGGAGGCGCAGGGCATCGCGCTGGCGGAGCGGCTCGGCCTGCCCTACGTCGATCTGGCCTCCTTCCGGGTCGATGCGGAGCTCTTCCGCTCGATCCCGGTCGAGTGGATGCTGCGCTACTCCTTCGTTCCGGAGAGCCGCACGGAGAAGGTCATGACGGTCATCTGCGCGGACCCGACCGACGTCGTGCGGCACGATGAGCTGGAGCTGCTCGTCGGGCTGCCGCTGCGGGTCAAGGTCGGGAGCCGCGCCGCGATCGCGGACATCCTCCAGAAGAGCGAATCCTCTCAGCGGGTGCTCGACGAGGCGACCGAAGACTTTCGAATGCAGCTCGTCTCCGAGGAGGAAGGGGAGGAGACCCTCACGATCGACAGGATCGCGCAGGACGCCTCCCCGATCATCAAGCTCGTGGACTCGGTGGTCTTCAATGCGATCCAGCGCCGGGCCTCCGACATCCACATCGAGACCCAGGAACACGTCGTTCTCATCAAGTACCGGATCGACGGCGTTCTCTACCAGGCCATGGACCCGATCGACAAGCGGCACCACGGCACGATCATTTCCCGCATCAAGGTCATGTCCGAGCTCGACATCGCCGAGAAGCGAGTCCCTCAGGACGGCCGCTTCAAGCTGCGCGTGCGGGGGCGCACGATCGATTTCCGCGTCTCGATCATGCCGACCGTGCACGGGGAGGATTCGGTCATCCGCATCCTCGACAAGGAATCGGCAAACGCCGAGTTCAAGAGCCTGAACCTCGAGGTCGTGGGCTTCGACGCCGACACGAAGAGGAAGCTGCGCAAGTTCATCCGCGAGCCCTACGGCATGGTGCTCGTCACCGGGCCGACCGGCTCGGGCAAGACGACGACGCTCTACGCTTGTCTCTCCGAGATCCAGTCGATCGAGGACAAGATCGTCACGATCGAGGATCCGGTCGAATATCAGCTCCGCGGGATCACGCAGATCCCGGTCAACGAGAAGAAGGGTCTGACCTTCGCGCGAGGACTGCGCTCGATCCTGCGCCACGACCCCGACAAGATCATGGTCGGAGAGATCCGCGACGAGGAGACCGCGCAGATCGCGGTTCAGTCGGCCTTGACCGGCCATCTCGTGTTCACGACGGTGCATGCGAACAACGTCGTCGACGTGCTCGGCCGCTTCCTCAACATGAAGGTCGAGCTCTACAACTTCGTCTCCGCTCTGAACTGCGTCCTCGCGCAGCGCCTCGTCCGGAAGATCTGCCTCCACTGCAAGGAGCCGCTGGCGCTCTCGCCCGATGCGCTCAGGGAGGCCGGTCTCGACCCCGCCGCGGTGAGCTCGCGCACGTTCTACGAGGGGAAGGGATGCCTCGAGTGCAACGGGACGGGCTTCCACGGGCGGATGGCGATCGCGGAGCTGCTCGACTTGTCGGATCGGATTCGCGGCCTGATCCTGGAGCGGCGCCCCGCGGCGGAGATCAAGAAGGCCGCTCGGGAAGAGGGAATGATCTTCCTGCGCGACGCGGCGCTCGCCAAGGTCTTCGAGGGCTCGACGACGCTGCGCGAGATCAACAAGGTCACGTTTGTCGATTAGAGGCGTCGAGTCCCGCGGCCTGCGTCCGGCGTCCCGAAGGGTGGCCGCGTGAAGCTCCCCTTTCTCCAGTCCGTCGTGCCGCCGCACGTCTTCTGCCTGCTGGAGGAGGGAGTGACATACGCGCGCGTGCGCCGCGAAGCGCCTCCCGGCTTCGAGGAGGCCCGCCACTTCCGCTACGCGGGAGGGCCTCTGGCATCGGGTGCCTCGGGCGCGCCGATCGTCACGCGCGAAGCGGTCGCGGAGGCCGTCAAGGCAGCGCGCGCGCTCTCGGGCGGGAACCTCAAGCGGGCCTCCCTGATCGTCCCCGACGAATGGGTCCGTGTCCTGCCGGTCGAGCTCGAGACGATCCCGGGTCGCGATTCGGCCGGTCGCGAGATGGTGCTTTGGAAGCTCAAGAAGCTGATCCCGGGCTCGATGCCCGAGATGGAAGTCGTCTACGAGCCGATTCCGGTGCTCTCGGAAGAGAAGCGAGTCCTCGTGGCGGCCGCGGCCCGCGAGGCGATCGACGCGATCGAGCGCGCCTTCGAAGAGCTCGGCGTCCGCGTCGGTTACCTCGCGCCGGCCAGTCTCTCCCTGATCGAGGGCCTGGCCCCGATTCTGGCGAAAGACGCCGGCGGCGACTATGCGCTGCTCCACCGCTCGGCCGGTACGCTTTGTTTCCTGATCCTTCGGGGCTCGAGCCCCATCTTCTTCCGCCAGCGGCCCGCGGACGGCGACGAGGAACACGAGCGTGAGGCGCGGCTGTCGCTTTCGTACTACGCCGACCGCCTGAAGGGGCCGGGACTGGCTGCGGTCTACGTCCACGACTCCGTCCCGGGTCGATCTCTCGAGAGGATCTCGGCCTTCACGGTGCCTCCGCGCCCGCTCACCGGGGCGCTCTTCGAAGCGGCGCCCGACTTCGACGAGCGCCTGGCGGCGCGGCCCGAGCTCCTCCCGGGCTTCGCGGCCGTGTACGGGAAGTGATGAGCTCGTCCTGGAACTTCGCCCGGCGTCCTTTCCACGACGACCGGCCGGCCTACGCCCTCGCGGGCGCACTCGGGCTGGCGGGTCTGGTGCTGCTCGCGGCGAACATCCGGCTCTTCTCGGACTACCGCCGGCAGGTCGCCGACACGCGTTCGGACATCGCCGGGCTCGAGTCCCGACAGGCTCGTGCGGACCACGCCGCGGAGACCTCTCGAAACGCCCTCTCATCCTACCGGCTCTCCGCGCTCGCGGAAGAGAGCCAGGGCATTCTGCGCATCGTGGCGGAGCGGCGCTTCTCATGGACGGGTCTGCTCGCTCGGCTCGAGCGGGTCCTCCCTCCGGAGGTGGGCCTCTCCAGTCTTCAGCCCCACTTCGAGGGCCCGGCGGGGGAGGGCGCGATCGACATGCAGCTCTTCGCGCGCAACCGCGAGGCCGTGGTTCGGACGATCGCCGCTCTGTCCAAGGACCCGGCGTTCGGGCGCGTCGTCCTGAAGTCCGAATCGGTGGGTGAGCCGGGCGCCCGGGAGCCGTTTCGATTCGAGATCGACAGCCGCTACGCGCCGGAGGAGCGGCCGTGAGCCCCGACTGGCGCCGCCGTCTCCCGATGCTCGCGGCCGCGGCGATCTTCGCGGTCGGCAACCTCGCGTTCTTCCTGAACTATCGCTCGACCTTTCACGACCGGCGTGAGGCGCTCGAGGCGCGACGCGATGAGCTGCGCCGCGCCGTCGAGGCGCGCGAGGCGGAGGCGCGAAGGCTGGCGGGACAGCGGGAGCGGCTGACCGGCGTCTCCTCGGCGATCGAGGAGTTTTACGGCCGGCGCATCGGTCCCCAGCGCGAGACCCTCGCAGCGATCGTGGCCGAGGTGCACGGGCTGCTCAAGGACGAGGACATCGCCGCCTCGCAGATCTCTTACACGACGAGCGCGGTCCCCAAGCTGCCGCTGACGCAGATGCGGGTCTCGTTTCCGATCCACTGCGATTATCCGCGTTTCAAGCGCCTTCTCCGCGATTTCGAGGGGGACAAGCGCTGGATCGCCGTCCGCGGCGTCGCGATCAACCGGGACGCCGAGCAACCGGGGTCGGTTCAGGTCCAGCTCGAGCTGGTGACGTACTTCACCGAACCCGAGGGCGCGCCGGCTACCGAGAAGTCCGCCCGAGCCGCCTCGCCGACGCGGAGGGCCGGCTGATGGCGGCGTCGCTCGGATCGAAGCGCCAGGCGATGCTCCTCGGCGCCCTCGCGGTCGTCCTGCTGCTCGCGGTCGTGCGGTGGAGGTCGGGAGGAGGCGGGCGCGCGGGTTCTCCGGATGGCTCCGCCACCGGCCGCTCGTCGCGAGTTGGAGACGCCGACGGCGCCGATGCTGCATCCCCCGCCCGCGGACGGCGTCCGGCGACGCGAGAGGTCTCCCCGGACGAGGTGCCGATCCTCTCCGTGAAGGACCTCGGCCCCCCGCCAGCGAGGCGCGTGGGGGACTCCGGACGCGACCTCTTCGATTTGCGCGAGCCGACGCGGCCGCCGCCGCCGACGCCCACTCCGGCTCCGCCGGCGGCGGGAGAGGCGGCCTTCATCGGCCCGCCTCCGCCGCCGACGCCCACCCCGACCCCCAAGCCGCCGGAGATCACGTTCAAATTCCTCGGCACATTCGGTCCGAGGGAGCACCCAATCGCCGTGATTCAACAGGGAGAACAGGTTTTCAACGCTCGGGCCGGCGACACCCTGTTCGGGAAGTTCGTACTCCGGAGGGTGGGGTACGAATCGATCGACGTCGGCTTCGTGGGCTTCTCGTCATCCGAAACGAAGCGTCTGGGGATCACGCCGTGACGCGCCCGGCGCCGGCAAGAAGGGGACACGATCGATGAAGCTGTTGCGCCGCTGGACCGGTCTAGTCTTGCTCGCCGCCACCGTCGCGTGCACCGCTTCGACGGCCTTCCAGGAAGCCCGGCGCGCGGAGGAGCTGGGCCAGTGGGACCTCGCCGTGCTCAAGCTCTCGAAGGCTGCGGAGCTCGAGCCCGGCAACCCGCAGTACAGGTTGTCGCTTCAGAAGGCGAAGCTGCGAGCGTCGCAGGCGCACTTCGACAAGGGAAAACTCTACCGCTCCTCCGGGAACCCGGAGCTGGCCGTCCTCGAGCTCCAGCAGGCCGTCCTTCTCGATACGACCAACGACTACGCCGCGGTGGAGCTTCGCAAGGCACAGGACGAGTACGCCCGTCTCCAGGCCGAACGCAGCGGCGAGAGCCGCATCGAGAAGCTCAAGAAGAGGGCGCGCGGCGCCCGCGCCGTCACGCCGATGTTGGAACCGTCGAGCGACAAGCCGATCAACCTGAATTTCCCGCAGCCCAAACCGATCAAGCAGATCTACCGCGCCCTCGCCGACGCGGCCGGCATCAACATCATCTTCGACCCGCAGCTGAAGGACGACAACGTCTCGATCGTCTTGAACGGCCTCGAATTCCAGAAGGCCCTCGAGACGCTCATCCGCCAGGAAAACCACTTCTACAAGATCATCGACGAGCGGACGATCCTGGTCGCGGCGGACACGCCGCAGAACCGGAAGACCTACGAGGATCTGGTCATCCGGACCTTCTTCCTCTCCAACGCCGACGTCACAGAGGTCGCCAACGCCCTGCGCGCGCTACTCCAGACGACGCGGATCTCGGTGAACAAGGCCGAGAACTCGATCACTCTGCGTGACACGTCCGACAAGGTCGCCGTGGCGGAGAGAATCGTCGAGCAGAACGACAAGCAGGTCTCCGAGGTCGTCGTCGACGTCGAACTCCTACAGGTCAACACGTCGAAGGCGCAGGAACTCGGACCGCTGCTGAGCGGGTACTCGGTGACGGCGGCCGTCCCAGCGCCGGGAGGGACGACCAACCTAGGCGCGGCGCTGCCGCAGGGCACCTTCACCTGGGATCAGCTCAAGCAGCTGAGCATCTCGTCGTTCGGGTTCTCGCTTCCGACGGCGACCTACTTCTTCGTCAAGAACAACACGGACGCCGAGCTCCTCGCAAAGCCGCAGCTGCGCGTCGCCGAGGGGCAGAAGGCGCAGCTTCTGATCGGCGACAAGGTCCCGATCCCAGTGACGAGCTTCAACACGAGCAACACGACGACCGGCGGCGCCATCGTGCCGATCACGTCCTTCCAGTACCAGGACATCGGCATCAAGATCGAGGTCGAACCGCGCGTCCACCACAACAAGGAGATCACGCTGAAGCTGATGGTCGAGGTCTCGCAGCTGAACGGGAACGCGCCGGGCACGACTCAGCCGATCATCGGCACGCGCACGATCTCCTCCAACATCCGATTGAAGGACGGCGAGACGAACCTGCTCGCCGGCCTCTACCGTCGGGACAAGACGTTCAACCGCGATCAGATTCCCTACGTCGGGGACATTCCGCTGCTGGGTCCGCTTCTGTCCCACAACAAGCGCGCCTCGCAGACGACGGACCTGGTCCTGACGATGACGCCGCACATCATCCGCATCCCGGACGTCACGGCCGAGGACCTCGAGCCCGTCTACGTCGGCACCGACGCGAACATCTCCTACCAGGGCACGCCGCGCGTCGAGAACCCCAATCGGGACGCAGGCCCGTTCGATCAGACGGGCAAGGGGGTCGCGCCGCCTCCGCGGCCGACGCCGCCGCCCCTGGGCGCTCCGCCGGCGATCAACCTCGCGCCCGCCGCGCCGCCGACCGATATCTTCCGGCCGACGCCCCCGCCGCCGCCCTCTCCGCAGTTGGCGGTTCCGACACAGCCGCCGCAGGGGCTGAAATCCGAGAAGTCGGCGGAGTCGAGCGTCGCATCCGCGGCGGCGGAAACGGGACCGACACCCGTCCTCCTGGATCTGGATCCGGCCTACCTGACTCTCGCAGTCGGGCAGCAGCAGCCGATCCTCATCCGCGCCACTTCGGCGGGCGGCTTCCCGGGCGGAACGCTGACGGTCCACTTCGACCCGTCCATCGCGGCCGCGGTGGCCGTCCGGCCGATTCTCGGCAGCGCGACGGGTGTGGCCGACAGCCGCATCGATGGGAACAGCGTGGTCCTCGAGCTTCCCTCCTCAAGCGAACTGTCCGGCACACGCGCCGTCGCCGAGATCACGCTGCGCGGCATCGCCGCGGGCCGCTCGATGCTTCTCTTCGAGCCACCGGATCTGCCCGGCGCCTCCGTGAGCACGTCGCAGGCGGTCGTCGAGGTTCGATGAAAAAGGCGTGGCAATTGAAAGCTCGAAATCGTCGAGGACACGTCTCCGCTCCCTTCGCCGCGTCGAGCGGCGCTCGAGAACCCGCCGCTCGAACAGCCGCCGCTCAAAACGGCTTCACGATGGTCGAGCTGGCCGTGGTCGCGGCCATGATCGCGATTCTCGCCGCCATGGCCGTTCCCGTGGCACGCTACTCGCTGCGCCGGCAGAAGGAGCTGGAGCTGCGCTACGAGCTCCGCCTGATGCGAGACGCGATCGACAAATACAAGCAGCTCTCGGAATCCGGCCAGATTCCCCTTCAGATCGGCGGCGAGGGCTATCCGCCGGATTTGGAGACGCTGGTGAAGGGCGTGACCCTCGTCGGCCAGCTGGAGAAGAAGCAGAAGTTCCTCCGCCGAATCCCGATCGACCCCATGACGGGAAAGACCGAGTGGGGCCTGCGGTCCTATCAGGACGAGCACGATTCCTTCGCCTGGGGGGGACAAAACGTCTACGACGTGTACTCGCTCTCCGAGGCGAAGGCTCTCGACGGGACGAGCTACAAGGACTGGTGATGGTGGGGAAGGCGGGAGGCAGAAGGCGGAAGGTAGCAGCCGGCTCGTCCGGCTTCACCCTGCTCGAGCTTCTCGTCGTGATGACGATCATCGGCATACTCGCGGCGATCGCGGTGCCGGCCCTGAGGGACTCGCCGAAGCGGGCCCGGGAAGCCACGCTCAGAGCGGACCTCTTCACGTTCCGGAGCGTGATCGATCAATACAAAGGCGACAAGGGAAACTACCCGGCCGACCTGCAGGTGCTGGTCAAGGACGGCTACATGCGCAAGATTCCCCTGGATCCCATGACGAAGCAGGCCGATTGGGTGCTCACGATGGAGGAGGAGCCCTCCCAGCCCGACGATCCGAATCAGCAGCCGACGCCCGGGATTGTCGACGTGCACAGCGCCTCGAAGGAGAAGGCCCTAGATGGCACGAGCTACGCGGACTGGTGATGTCGAAGGTCGGTAGGCTCCCGGCTCAATCCGGCTTCACCCTCGTCGGCGTCGTGGTGTTGATCGCCATCCTCACGATCCTGATCGCCGCGGTCGGTCCCTCGGTAGCGACGATCATGCAGCGGGACAAAGAGATCGAGCTCATCTTCCGCGGCAAGCAGTACGCGCGGGCGATCGTCGCCTTCCAGAAGCGATTCGGACGGCTCCCAAACGAGCTGAAGGAGCTGTACGAGAACCGGCCGCACACGCTCCGACATCTTTGGAGGGAGCCGATTTGCGACTGCGACGACTGGCAGGTGATCATCGCCGGCACACCCGAGGCCGTTCCGATGGGCCAGCCTCAGCCGCCCGGAAGCGGCCTGGGCCGGACGCCCGGACCGCGGCGCACCCCCGGCTCCGGCAACCAGCCGCCGACGACGTACGGAGGCATGTTCGCCCCGACGCCCGCGCCCGACGAGGGGGCGTTTCCCCCTCCACCGCCCACCCCCACGCCCCGATCGATCTTCGACAGTTCGATGGGCAAGCCCATAGGCCCGATCGTCGGAGTCCGCTCCAAGGTGCACAAGCAGGCGCTGCGGAAGTGGCGGGACAAGGAATACTACGACGAGTGGCGCTTCATCGCGGGGGACGCGGACTACGACACTCTGAGGCCGTTCGACCCGAACCAGCTCAACTACAGAACGCCGACGCCCTCTCGGTAAGCCTCTCAGGACAAGCATCTTAATCCCTCACGCCGCGCCGGCTGCGACGGCGTACAATCGTGGCTCCCGCCGGGGGTCCCGATGGTCCAGAAACACATCCTCGACAACGGAACGACCGTCTTGATCGACGAGATGCAGGACGTCCGCTCCTTCAGCCTCGGCTTCTTCGTCGGGGCCGGGTCGGAGGGCGAGCCGGCATCCCGCCAGGGGATCTCGCATTTCCTCGAGCACGTGCTGTTCAAGCGGACGCGCCGGCGCTCGACGGTCGAGATCGCCCGGGCGATCGACCGGCTCGGCGGGGACGTCGACGCCTTCACGACCAAGGAGTACACGGGCTTCTACGTTCACACGCTGGACGCGCACTTCGACGAGGCGCTCGATCTGATGGGGGACATCGTCCTCTCGCCGGCCTTCGACGCGACCGACATCGAGATGGAGCGCGGCGTCATCCTCGAGGAGATCGGGGAGGCCAACGACAACCCGGACGATCTGGTTCACGAGATGTTCGTGCGCTCCTTCTGGCGCAGCCACCCCCTCGGAGCGCCGATCCTGGGCTCGGCCGACACCGTCCGATCGATCGGCCGAGACGACCTCTACCGCTACTACCGGGCCCGTTATCTCCCCGGAAACCTGATCGTCTCGGTGGCGGGGCACGTGCGGCCGGAGCGCGTTCTGGCCGCGATCGAATGGCTCTTTCGGCGAAGGCCGGCCCGGGGCGGGATGCGCAAGCGCCGCGTCGAGCGGGCTCCGCGCTCCCACCAGCACATCCAGGTTCGGTCGCGCCGCGGCCTGGAGCAGGTGCACGTCTGCCTGGGGGTCGCCGGACCGCCTCAGGCGAGCTCCCGACGCTTCGCGGCCAACCTGCTCGACATCGTCCTCGGCGGAGGGATGTCGTCCCGCCTCTTCCAGCAGGTTCGGGAGAAGAACGGGCTCGTCTACTCGATCGGCTCGACCCTCAGCTCGTACCGGCTGGGAGGATACGAGACGGTCTCGGCCGCCTGCGCCCCCAAGAACCTGCCGCGGGTGCTCGAGGTGACTCTTCGAGAGCTGAAGAAGCTGAAGCGCTCGGGGGTTCGGCCGACGGAGCTGCGCTGGGCCAAGGAGAACCTGAAGGGCAACATGATCCTCGCTCTGGAATCCACCGTGTCGAGGATGTCGTCGGCGGCGCGGCAGGAGTTCTACCTGGGTCGGATCGTGCCGCCCGAAGAGCTCATCGCGAAGGTCGAAGCGGTCACCGAGGACGAGGTGGGCGAGGAGTCCGAGCGGCTGCTCGACGGGCGTGTTCTCTCCCTCTCGGTCGTCGGAAACGTCGGGAAGCTGCCGCTCTCCGAGCCCGATCTCGCGCTCGCGCTCTGAATCGGCAATCGGCGGTCGGGAATCGGCCTGGCATGGTAAATAACTCCCTCCATGGAGGACGTCACCGTTCTGGTCCGCGTCCTGTCCCACGGGGAAGGTCTGCCGCTTCCAGCCTATGCGACGAGCGGTTCGGCCGGCTTCGACTTGCGTGCGGCCGTCGCGGAGTCGCTGACGCTCTTGCCCGGCGGACGCTCGCTGGTTCCAACGGGTCTCGCGGTTGCGATCCCCGCCGGCTACGAGGGGCAGGTTCGGATGCGCAGCGGCCTCGCCCTGCAAAGCGGCCTGACGCTTTTGAACGCACCCGGGACGATCGACAGTGACTATCGCGGCGAGGTCCGCCTGATCCTCGCCAACCTCGGATCCGAGCCGGTCACGATCACGCGCGGCGATCGCGTCGCTCAGCTCGTCATCGCGCCGGTCGCGCGCGCCGCTTTGCGGCGGGTCGATGAGCTGCCGGCGACGTCGCGACACAGCGGCGGCTTCGGCTCGACAGGGAAACAATAACGCCGCGCCCGCGCTCGCTCGGGATCCTTCGCCCTGCAGACAGCCGTCATCCCGAGCGACAGCCGTCATCCCGAGCGTAGCGAGGGATCCCGGACTCGGCGCAGGATGATGGCGAGAAAGTTCGGGATCCCTCGTCGCTTCGCTCCTCGGGATGACAGGGTGCTTCGCGCCCGAAGTCGCTTCGCGAAGCTCCTCGCGCCGTGCACGAATTCTGGCTGAGGGCTGACAGCTGACAGCTGACAGCTGAAAGCTATAATCTCAACGTGCGCGTCACGGTGCTCGCGTCCGGCTCCGGCGGCAACTGCTGCGTCGTCGAGTCGGGCCGGACGCGCGTGCTCGTGGACGCGGGGCTCTCCGCGAAGGAAATCGAGCGGCGGATGGCGGGCCGGGGAATGTCGGCCGACTCGATCGCCGGAATCTTCGTCACGCACGAGCACATGGATCACGCGAGCGGCGCGCTGGTCTTCTCGGCGCGGTGGGAGGCCCCGGTGTTCGCCACGGACGGCACGGCCGCGGCGATCGGACTGGACGGAGACCTCTTCTCTCCGTTCGTGCGGGTCGTCTCGGGCCGGCCGGGCCGCGTGGGAGACCTCACGTTTCACCCGCTCGCGACCCCTCACGACGCCGCCGAATCCGTCGCCTACGCGTTCGAAGACGGCGACGCGCGCCTCGTGATCGCCTCCGACCTGGGACGCGCCGAGGACGTCTTCGTCGACTTCCTTCGGACCGCGACGACCGTGATGCTGGAGATGAACCACGACGAGGACATGCTGCGTGACGGGCCCTACACGTGGGGGTTGAAGAAGCGAATCACTGGAGGATGGGGACACCTGTCCAACCTCCAGTCCGCCGAGGCGATCCGAAGGTCGGCGGGACAAGGCCGCCGGCGTGTGGTCGCGACGCATCTCTCCCGGACCAACAACACGCCGGAGCTGGTTCGAACGGTCCTCGCGCTGGCGATCGAGAGATCCGGATGGCCCGTGCCGTTCGCGATCGCCGACCAGATGGGGGAGTTGGAGGCCTTCGACGCATGAAGGTGGAAGTCCGGGTCTATCCTCGCGAGGGGGTCCTCGATCCGCAGGGGAAGGCGATCGCCTCCGCCCTCGGCCGGCTGGGGCACAGTTCCGTTCGGGACGTGCGCGCCGGAAAGGTGTTCTTCCTGGACCTCGCGGGAGACGATCCGCGAGCGGTCGAGCAGGACGCCCGCCGCATGGCCGAGGAGCTGCTTGCCAACACGGTCATCGAGGGGTTCGACGTGCGGGTGATCGGGTGATCTCGTGAAGTTCGCCATCGTCGTTTTCCCCGGATCCAACTGCGATGCCGACTGTCACCACGTCGCCAAGGACCTCCTCGGCTGCGAGGCGGAATACGTCTGGCACCAGGACCGCGACCTCAAGGGCGCCGATGCCGTCATCCTGCCGGGCGGATTCGCCTACGGCGACTACCTCCGGGCGGGCGCGCTGGCGCGCTTCTCGCCGGTGATGGAGAGCGTCGCGGAGTTCGCGAAGCGCGGCGGCGCAGTCCTGGGGATCTGCAACGGGTTCCAGGTGCTGCTGGAAGCGAAGCTGTTGCCGGGCGCGATGCACATCAACCGCGGGCTGCGGTACGTGTGCCGCGACGTCTTCCTCCGCGTCGAGAACGACGCGACGCCCTTCACCTCCCTGTACGAGAAGGGGAGCGTCATCAAGATGCCGGTCGGCCATACCGAAGGCAACTACACGGCGCCTCCCGCGGTCCTCGAGGAGCTCTCGCGCGAGGGGCGAGTCGTCTTCCGTTACTGCGATGGGGAGGGGCACGTCGTCGACTCGGCCAACCCGAACGGCTCGGTCGACGCGATCGCCGGAATCTCCAACCGCGGGGGCAACGTCGTCGGCCTGATGCCGCACCCGGACCGATGCTCGGAGAGCCTTCTGGGCAACGAGGCGGGGATCAAGATGTTCCAGTCCGCGGTGGCCGCGCTGGC
>Ga0070706_100003857_pt1 | contig 14643 bp, 16 predicted proteins | sample KBSK5501metaG_FD_65476 | JGI IMG/M metagenome (GOLD analysis project Ga0070706, IMG submission 65476) | Corn, switchgrass and miscanthus rhizosphere microbial communities from Kellogg Biological Station, Michigan, USA - KBS K5-50-1 metaG | ecosystem: Host-associated > Plants > Roots >...
CATAACTGCCGTTGTCGAAGCGGTGCAGCAGGCGTGTCTTCACGAGCACGCCGGCCAGCCGCAGCAAGGTGGCCTTGTCGAGCCCGGTGAGCTGCGCCAGCTCGCGCAGCTGCAGCCGCAGCCGCTCCTCCGAGAAGCATTCAAGGATCGCGATGCCGCGTTCCAGCACGCCGGAGGGCGGGGTGGGCGGCGTGACGGTCGGGGCGGCGGCGGTTGCAGTGCGGGGTCGGGTGGCCATGGACGATGTGACGAGCGGCATGGCGCCATCGGGGTGTTCCCGTTGACAGCCATCGGGCGCTTCAGTAGAGTTTCGTTTATTGAAACACGTTTCGTTGAATAAAACTATATCGATAGTCCCGCGTCGATATTCCCTTTTCGATATTCCCGCATCGATGTTCCGGTGCCCCGTCGCGTTGCATGAATACTGTCACAGCCCCCTCGTCGTCAACGCCGCCAGAGCACCTGCTGGACCGCCTGGCGGCCATCGTCGGCAGCGCCCACGTGCTCGCGGCCGCCGCCGACACGCTGCGCTACGAAACCGACTATCGAGGGGTGTTCCCCGGAGCATGCCGGGCTGTCGTGCGACCGGCGTCGACCGAGCAGGTCGCACGCGTCGTGGCCGCCTGTGCGGCGGCCGGCGTGGCGCTGGTGCCGCAGGGCGGCAATACCGGCCTGGTCGGCGGGTCGACGCCCGACGAGTCGCGGACCGAAGTGGTGCTGAGCCTCGATCGCATGCGCGCGGTTCGCCGGGTCGATGCGCTCGACGGCGCGATGACCGTCGAAGCCGGCTGCACCGTGCAGGCGGCACAGGAGGCCGCGGCCGAGGTCGGGCGTCTGTTCCCGCTGTCGCTGGCGTCCGAAGGCAGCGCCACGATAGGCGGCGTCTTCTCGACCAACGCGGGCGGCGAGCAGGTGCTGCGCTACGGCAATGCACGTGACCTCGCGCTCGGAATCGAGGTCGTGCTGGCCGACGGCCGCGTGCTGGAGCTGCTCGGCGCGCTGCGCAAGGACAACACCGGCTACGACCTGAAGCAGCTCTTCATCGGCGCCGAAGGCACCCTGGGCATCGTGACGGCCGTCACCGTCAAGCTGTTCCAGCGGCCGCGCAAGGTGGTGACGGCGTGGGTCGCGGTACCCGACCCGCAGGCGGCGGTGCAGTTGCTGGCGCGGCTGACCGAGGCGGTCGGCGAGCGCGTCACCGCCTTCGAGCTGATCGGCAGCGGCGCGCTGGCGCTGGTGCTCGAGCACGCCGCGCCCGGCATGCGCGCGCCGCTCGGCGAGGTGCATGCGTGGTCGGTGCTGTTCGACGTCTCCGAGGTGTCCGCGGGCCTGGACCCGACACCGGCGGTCGAAGAGGTGCTGGCGGTCGCGATCGAGCGGGGACTCGTCATCGACGCGGCGCTCGCGGCGTCCGAACGCCAGGCGCACGACTTCTGGGCGCTGCGCGAGCACGTGCCCGAGGCGCAGCGCAGCGAAGGCCCGTCGATCAAGCACGACATCTCGGTCGCGGTGTCGCGCATCCCGGCGTTCATCGAGCAGGCGGACCCGGCGCTGCGTGCGCTGCTGCCCGGCGTGCGCATCGTCTGCTTCGGCCATGTGGGCGACGGCAATCTGCACTACAACCAGAGCATGCCCGAAGGCATGGGCAAGGCCGACTTCCTGGCGGTCGAACAGGCGATGCACGCGCTGGTGCACGACACGGCCGTGCGCCTGCACGGCTCGATCTCGGCCGAGCACGGCATCGGCCGCCTCAAGCTCGATGCCTTCGTTCGATACAAGCCGCCGGTCGCGCTCGACACGATGGCGCGCATCAAGCGCGCGCTCGACCCGGCCAACACGTTCAATCCCGGCCGGCTGCTGCCGCAATCGCTGCTCGACCAACCCTGATCACACGAGACCCGTCGCCATGCCCGTTTCCGTTTTCGACATGCAGTCGCTCCAGCACCTGTGGGGCACCGACGAGCTGCGCGCCATCTTCTCGGAAGAGAACCGCATCCAGAAGTGGCTGGACTTCGAGGCCGCCTTGGCGGCGGCGCAGGCCGAGCTGGGCATCGTGCCCGCGGCCGCGGCGGCCGAGATCGCGGGCAAGGCGCAGATCGGCGTCATCGACATCGCCGCGATGTCGGCCGAGATCCGCCGCATCAAACATTCGCTGGTGCCGGCGCTCAAGCAGCTGCAGGCCGCGTGCTCCAAGGAGAACGGCGAGTGGCTGCACTACGGCGCCACCACGCAGGACGTGGTCGACACCGGCGTGGCCCTGCAGCTCAAGGAGTTCCATGCGGTGGCGATGCGCGATCTGCGCGCGGTGGGCCGTGAATTGGCGCGGCTGGCCGTGGAGCATCGCTCGACGCCGATGGCCGGCCGCACCCACGGCGTGCAGGCACTGCCCATCACCTTCGGCCACAAGTGCGCCGTGTGGCTCGACGAGCTGGGCCGCCACCAGGCGCGGTTCGGGCAGTGCGAGTCGCGTGTGCTCGTGGGCATGGTGGCCGGTGCCGTCGGCAGCCAGGCGTCGCTGGGCCCGCAGGCGCGCGAGGTCGAGCGGCGCACGCTGGACAAGCTCGGCCTGGGCGTGCCCGACATCAGCTGGGCGCCTGCACGCGACCGCTTCACCGAGTACGCGATGCTGCTGGCCATGCTGGGCGCGACGCTCTCGAAGATCGGCAACGAGCTCTTCAACATGCAGCGCAACGAGTTCGGCGAAGTCGAAGAGGCGTTCTCCGACGGCAAGCTCGGCTCGTCGACGATGCCGCACAAGCGCAACCCCACCTCGGCCGAGAACCTGGCGGGCCTGTCGCGCCCGCTGCGCTACAACGCCGCGTTGATGCTCGAAGGCATGGTGCAGGAAGGCGAGCGCGACGGCATCGCATGGAAGATGGAATGGAAGGCGCTGCCCGAGTGCTGCCTGATCGCCGGCGCCATGCTGTTCCAGGCGAGGAACCTGCTCGCCGGCCTGCGCGTGGATGCGCCGCGCATGGCACACAACCTGGACATGATGCGCGGCTACCTGCTGTCCGAACGCGTGATGCTCGAGCTGTCGGAGCGCGTCGGCAAGCAGACCGCGCATGCCTGGATCTACGAGGCCTCGATGCATGGCATCACCCACAAGCTCGGCTTTGCCGACGCGATGCGCCGGCACGAGGGCTTGTCGGCCGTGCTCGGCGACGACGAGATCCAGCGCATGACCGAGCCGACCGGCTACCTCGGCGAATGCGAGCCGTCGGTGGACCGTGTCGTAGGGCGGCAGCAAGGCTGGCTCGAAAGCTGAGCGACCTCACGCCGCGCAGGAGACAAATCATGAAGATCGATTCACGCCCGACCCGGCGAATGCTGCTGCAGACCGCGGCGGGCCTGCTCGGTGCCGCCGCCGCACCCGTCTGGGCTCGCTATTCCGATCAGCCCGTCAAGCTGCTGGTCGGCTTTCCGCCGGGTGGCGGCGGCGACCTGTACGGCCGGCTGATCGCCAACGCGCTGCAGAAGTCGCTCAAGCAGACGGTCGTCGTCGACAACCGCCCGGGCGCGGGCGGCAACATCGCGGCCGACCAGGTGGCCAAGGCGCCGCCCGACGGGCTCACGCTGATCCTCGCGATGAGCGGCAACTTCGCGGTGACGCCGGCGCTGCGCCCCGCCGCCGTGCCGTACAAGGTGCCCGACGACTTCGCGCCGATCGGGCTGATCCTCGAAGCGCCGCACGGCCTGTTCGTCGCCGCGAACTCGCGCTTCAAGACGCTGCAGGATCTCGTCGCCGAGGCTCGTGGCGGCAAGCTCAGCTTTGCGTCGACCGGCGCCGGCGGCGCGGCGCACATCGGCATGGAGATGATCAAGCAGCGTGCGGGGCTGAACATCCTGCACGTGCCGTACAAGGGCAGCGGCCCGGCGATCAACGATCTGCTCGGCGGCCAGGTCGACATGTTCTTCGCCACCGCATCGCCGGTCATGGGCCAGGTCAACCAGGGCGCTGTGCGCCTGCTGGCGCTGACCGGCGACAAGCGCAGCCCCGCCGCGCCCGGCGTGCCGACGTTCAAGGAGTCGGGCATCGACGTGGTCGTGACGCAGTGGTACGGGCTCGCGGCGCCGAAGGGCACGCCGCCGGCGATCCTGAAGACGCTGTCGGAGCACCTGTCGCAGGCGCTGGCAACGCCCGAGGTGCGCGACACGATCCGCCGCGACGCCGCGATCGAGCGCGACGTGCCCGGCGAAGCGTTCACGCGCTACATCCTGGACGACATGGCGCGCTACCGCAGCGGCGTGCCGCCGGAGCTCGTCAAGCACGTGATGCAATGAAGACGTCCGCCACAACATCCATGTCCACATGACCGCGCAACTTCCCCTGATCGCCCCGGCCGAGCTGCAGCGACTGCTGTCGCAGGCATCGGCCAACGTGCTGATCGCCGACTGCAGCTTCGAGCTGACCGACCCGTCGGCCGGCCGGCGCGCCTACGAGGCCGGCCACCTGCCCGGTGCCGTCTACGTGCACCTCGAGGAGAGCCTGTCGGCGCCCAAGACCGGCCGCAACGGCCGCCATCCGCTTCCCGAACGCGCCGACTTCGCTCGCCGCATGGCCGCGCTGGGCGCGGACGACGACACGCTGGTCGTCGCCTGCGACAACGCGGGCGGCATGTATGCCGCGCGCCTGTGGTGGATGCTGCGCTGGGCAGGCCATGCCGCATGCGCCGTGCTCGATGGGGGCGTCGCGGCCTGGAAGGCCGAAGGCCTGCCGATCGAAGCCGGCCCGCCTGCCGCGCGTGCGGCCGGCGGGTTCACGCTGCGCAACCCGCTCGTGACGGCCGTCGACTATGCAGCCGTGCGGGCCAATCTCGCGCAGGGTGAGCGGCTGGTGGTCGACGCCCGCGCGGCGGACCGCTTCCGCGGCGAGAACGAGACGCTCGATCCGATCGGCGGGCACATTCCCGGCGCGCGCAACCGGCCGTTTCGAGACAACCTCGGTGCCGACGGTCGTTTCAAGCCGGCCGCAGCGCTGCGCGCCGAGTTCGCGCAATTGCTCGGCGACCGGCCGGTCTCCAGCGTCGTCAGCCAGTGCGGCTCGGGCGTCACCGCTTGCCACAACCTGCTCGCGATGGAGGTGGCGGGCCTGCACGGCGCCGCGTTGTACCCCGGCTCGTGGAGCGAATGGAGCGCGCAACCGGGGGCGCCCATCGCCACGGGGGACGAACGCTGACGCGGTGCGCATGACGGATCGAGTCGATCGGGTCTTCCGCCCTCACAGCGCGCACTGGGGTGTGTTCTCGGCGGCGTGGAACGGCCAGACGCTCGCCGTCCGGCCGCATCCCGGCGATCCGGATCCGAACCCGCTGCTGCAGAACTTCCCGTCGGCGCTGCGGCATCGCGCGCGTGTCGCCGAGCCGATGGTGCGGCGCGGCTGGCTGGGCCGCGGACCCGGGCCCGACACGATGCGCGGTCAGGACGGCTACGTGCCGATGCCGTGGCCCGAAGTGCTGGACCGCGTGGCCGACGAATTGCGCCGCGTGCAGCGGGCCCTCGGGATCGGCGCGATCTTCGGCGGCTCCTACGGCTGGGCCAGCGCCGGGCGCTTCCATCACGCCCAGAGCCAGGTGCACCGCTTCCTGAACACCACGCTCGGCGGCTATGTGCGCTCGGTCAACAGCTACAGCGCCGGCGCGTCGGGCGTCATCCTGCCGCACATCCTGGGCAGCATGGACGAGGTCGCGCGGCGCAACGTCACATGGGAGCAGATCGTCGAGCACAGCGATGTCGTGCTTGCCTTCGGTGGCATGGCGCTGCGCAACTCGAGCGTGGCTTCGGGCGGCATCAGCCGCCACATCGAACGCGAGTCGATGCGCCGCGCCGCGCAGCGCGGCTGCCGCTTCGTCAACATCAGTCCGCTGCGCCACGACCTGCCCGAAGAGGCGCAGGCCACCTGGCTGGCCGCGCGACCGGGCACCGACACCGCGCTGATGCTGGGGCTGGCCCACACGCTGGTCAGCGAGGGCCTGCACGACCGCGCGTTCCTGGCCGACTTCTGCGACGGCTGGGATGCCTTCGAGCACTACCTGATGGGTCGCCAGGATGGCCTGCCGAAAACCGCGCGCTGGGCCGCCCGGGTGTGCGGCCTGCCCGAGGCCACGCTGCTGGCGCTGGCGCGCTCGCTCGCCGGCAAGCGCGTGCTGGTGGTCGTGGCTCACTCCCTGCAGCGTGCCGAACACGGCGAGCAGCCGGTGTGGATGGGTGCGGTGCTGGCCGCGTTGCTGGGCCAGATCGGATTGCCCGGCGGCGGCTACAGCTACGCGCTGGGCACGCTCGCGCATTACGGCAAGCGCACGAACGCCGTGCCCAGCGCCGCGTTGCCGCAGGGGACCAACGGCGTCACGGAATTCATTCCGGTCGCGCGCATCGCCGACATGCTGCTGCACCCCGGCGAGCCGTTCGACTACAACGGCCAGCGCCGCACGTACCCGCACGTTCGGCTCGCGTACTGGGCCGGGGGCAACCCGTTCCATCACCACCAGGACATCAACCGGCTGCGCGACGCCTTTCGCACGCTGGACACGCTGATCGTTCACGAGCTCGCGTGGACGGCCACCGCGAAGCATGCCGACATCGTGCTGCCGTGCACGATGACGCTTGAGCGCGAAGACATCGGCGCCGCGCCGACCGACCCGCTGATGGTGGCGATGCACCGCATTGCCGAACCCTACGGCCTGGCGCGCGACGACTACGACATCTTCGCCGACCTCGCCGAGCGGCTGGGCCGGCGCGAGGCCTACACCGAAGGGCGCAGCACGCGCGACTGGCTGCGCCATCTGTACGAGAAGACGCGCGCCGCGCTGGCGGCACGCGGCGACGAGGCACCGGACTTCGACACCTTCTGGGAGCGCGGCGAACTGCAGCTGCCGCAGCAGCCCGACGACGGGGGCATCCTGCGCGCGTTTCGCGACGACCCGCGCGGCCACCCGTTGCCCACCCCGAGCGGCAAGGTTCAGATCAGCTCCGCGGCGGTAGCCAGCTTCGGCTATGCCGACTGCCCCGGGCACCCGGCCTGGCTGCCGCCGCAGGAGGCTCCGAACGCGCGGCATCCGCTGTTCCTCGTGGCGAACCAGCCGGCCACACGGCTGCACAGCCAGCTCGACTTCGGCAGCCACAGCGCCGACGCGAAACGCCGCGGCCGCGAGGTGTGCCGGCTGCATCCGACCGACGCCGCGGCACGCGCCATCGCCGACGGCGACATCGTGCGGCTGTTCAACGACCGCGGCGCCTGCCTCGCGGCGGCGCGGGTCACCGACGACGTGATGGCCGGCGTGGTCCAGCTGCCCACCGGCGCCTGGTACGACCCCGACGACCCGGCCGCGGCACGGCCGCTGTGCGTGCACGGCAACCCGAACGTGCTGACGCACGACGTGGGAACGTCGTCGCTCGCGCAGGGCAGCAGCGGGCAGCTCGCCGTGGTGCAGGTCGAGCGCTTCGACGGTGCCTTGCCGCCCATCCGCGCCTACGATCCGCCTGCGGCGGCGCCGCAATAGGGCGTAGGGCGTGGAGCGAACGAGCCGCTGCTAGACTCGCGCCATGCCGAGCCCCACCTCGATCTTCGAGAAGATTCGAATTCACCGCTGACCGGGCACGCGCGCGTCGTCCCGGTCAGCCGGGTCGATGCCGCGAGCGGGCTGCTCCACACGTTCTTCGATCCCACGCGCATGTTCACCGCCGACCGCGGCCTGCGGCCGGTGCGTCCTCAGTGACCGGGATCGAAACGATGAAGCCACGAGATGCCACCTCCGCCACCTGGGCCAGCCTGGAACAGGTCTACCTGATCGAACGCGACGCGGGCTTGCTGTGCCGCATTCTGGGCCTTTATGCGGCGCGTGGGATCGACGTGCTGCGTGCGGACTACGCCTACGCAGCACAGGACGTGATGACCTTGAAAGTCTGCGCGGCCATCGAGCTTGCAGACACCGCCGAGGCCCTGCGCGTTCTGGTCGAGAAGGCGGCGACGTTTGCGGGCGTGCTGGCCGCTGCCGAGCAGCCATAGGCGCTGCGGCCTTTGCCCAGCCTTACGTGACAGGCCGGGGTGCCGCGGCACCCCGGATAGCCTGCGCAGCCCCAAAAGTCCAAAAGTCACCGCCAGCGTTGGCGCTGACGCTAGCGAACTCAAGGGCGCGAGCGCGAGCGCTCTCAACGTTCGCTAGGGAACAGACACAGTACGGTGGGGCTGCCGACACTGCGGCCACTCTGAGGAGAAAAGCATGCGCCGCACATTGATCAACCATCGCCTCAGCATGCAACACGAACTCGATTTCGACAACAAGTGGAGAGTCGCAGTGGCGGTGCTACTTGTCAGCGTCCTGACTGGCGGAGTCGTCTTCCGGCTCGTTACGTCGCGCGGTCCCTCGTGGGTCTTCTATGCGATCAGTGCAGGCGTGCTCACCTTGGTCGCTATCGACGTGTGGGAACACTTCCATGCTGCGCGCGTGAGGATTCAAGCGATGCGTGTTATGAACGGCCTCGACAACTGTGATCCCACGCCTGCTTGAGCGGCCATGTAGTTGGCAAGGCCCCGGACTGAGAGATTGGACAGAGAGACGCGCCCGTCCGCGTCGCACGGAAACACAAACCCGTGACCGCGGTTGTACAAGTCGATGAAGCGCAACTCGTATTGGTCTAGATGCGTCGCACGGATCAATGGGTTGTTCATGAACGATCTCCCCTGGGCTGGCGGGGCACGACTTCGCGAGTCGACTACCTGGGCGAAGCCGAACAGGCACCGCATCGAATTGAACGATCCGCGCGTCGTCGCGACATGTCTGTGCGCTGACAGACACACCGCAACCCGCTGTCGCCATTTGCATGCGCAGCACGCCTGCTTCTGTGCGGTGGCAGACAGACATGAGGATGAGGATTGCGTAGCTTGGCCACGCCAGCCGGTCCGACGCGGATTCGGCTCCTCTACCAACTGGAGATCATCATGCTGTACACCATCGCCGTAGTGCTTCTGCTTCTTTGGCTTCTTGGCTTTGCGACCTCGTTCACCGCCGGCGGCCTCCTGCACGTGCTCTTGGTCTTTGCTGTGGTCGTAGTTGCGTACCAGTTGATCACCGGCCGCCGCGCACCTTGACGCTCGCTGCCTCGGGCCCGGACCTGACCACGCGAGCCCGTGCGGTGCTCATTCCTGACTGCTGGCCTGCCGTATGAGGGGGAACCAAAAGTGACGCTGTGCCCCATCGCCATAGCTGTTGGCTGCAAGAAATGCCCGGCCTTCGCGATATGCCCTGTGAAGGGTGTCATCGGCGACTACAAGAAGTCGAACGGTGTACCGCCGAAACCGCCGCCGGGCAAGTAGCGCTGGTTGCCGGAATCGGACAGAAGCGCGCGAGCTATTCGCTTCCCGATGTGCGGGCCTGTGGCAGAACCAAATTCGGCAGGCGGCGTGCGAACTCGCGCAGCGGTGCGATTCCACTGGACTGGGCGCGCGCGCGCCAGTCACACAGTTCCTCCAACAAGCGGTCGGTAGTTGCGGGCCGAGTTGCGCTCGAGCGGCTCCAAAGCGCACTCAGCTCCTGCCGCATCGAATAGACGGTCTGCAGGAGGTGTGTCTCGTGCAAAACGGGGCCGAGCCTGAGCGGTTGGTGCGCTCTTCGATCCCAGGTATGCAGGCGCAGCCAGCGCATCAACTTGGCCGCGGACACCGCGTCGATTCCCTCTGCGCCGTGTAGGTCGCCGCACCGCTCGAGTCGGCTGATTTCCTGCAGGCATGCATTTCTGACTGAGCGCGTGTATTGCGCCAGCACGAAGTAGCGATGCGTGATGACGGCCCGCAAGGTGTCTGCGTCGCACTCCGTCTTGCTCGGGCTGAATTGGGGTACCGGCGCGATTCTGTTGACTTTGGCCAAGCCCAGCATTTCGAGGAGCCGGATGTACATCCAGCCGATGTCGAACTCATACCAGGCACTCGAAAGCTTCGCCGACGTCGGGTGCGCATGATGGTTGTTGTGGAACTCTTCACCGCCGATCAAGATCCCGATGGGGAAGACATTGGTGCTGGCGTCCTCGACCGGATAGTTGCGGTAGCCCCAGTAATGCCCCATTCCGTTGACCACACCGGCGGCCCAGAACGGTATCCAGACCATTTGAATTGCGAAGATGAACAGACCCCAACCGACACCGAACAGCACCGAATCGACCAGTCCCATGGCGACGGGTCCGCACCAGGAGCAGCGCGCATAGAGATGGGTCTCGATCCAGTCAGTCGGTGTGCCGCGGCCGTATCTTTCAACCGTCTCGCGGTCGCGCGATCCGCGCACGTAAAGAAACACGCCGCCCCACAGCACGCGCGCGATGCCGAAAACCTGTGGGCTGTGCGGGTCCTGCGGTGTTTCGCACCTGGCGTGATGCTTGCGGTGGACCGCCACCCACTCCCTGGTCACCATGCCGGTGGTGAGCCAGAGCCAGAATCGAAAGCAATGACTGATGCTTGAGTGCAAATCCAGCGCGCGATGCGTCTGATGCCGGTGCAGGTATATGGTGACCGAGGCGATCGTGGCGTGTGTCAGTGCAAGCGCGACCAATGGATACGCCCACCACTGCAGATCGAAGAGTCCGGAGAAGACTATCGTAGGATTCATCTCAGCAACTCAAGACGCCCCTTTGCGTCGAAGTCGCAAGACCAGCTTGGTCGCCGAGCCAAGTGCAGTCGGTGCGGTACCGCACATACAACCGCAGTCGGTGCCGCCAGCGGCGCTTCGAGCGGCGCGTTCTATTGCGCGATGTTCGCGGGGAGTAGGCGGTCGTACTCCTTCTTCACGACCGTATAGCATTCGCAGGTCCGCCGTTCGAGCCCTGGGCGGTCGCGCACGGTGATGTGACCCCGCTTGTAGTTGATCAGTCCGGCTCGCTGCAGGCTGATCGCTGTCTCCGTCACCCCCTCGCGGCGTACGCCCAGCATGTTGGCGATGAGCTCCTGCGTCATCACCAGTTCGGGTCCCTGCAGGCGGTCCAGGCTCAGCAGCAGCCAACGACACAGCTGCTGATCCAGCGAGTGGTGGCGGTTGCACACCGCCGTCTGCGCCATCTGCGTGATCAAAGCCTGGGTGTAGCGCAGCAGCAGATGCAGCACCGGACCGGATCGGTTGAACTCTTCCTTGAGCAGCTGCCCGCGCATGCGAAACCCTTGTCCCGCGCTTTGCACGACGGAGCGACTGGGCGTGGTTTCCCCACCCATGAAGAGCGAAACCCCGACGATGCCCTCGTTGCCGACGACGGCGATCTCCGCCGAGGCGCCGTCTTCCATGACGTACAGCAGCGACACGATGGAAGTGGTCGGAAAGTACACATGGGTCATCGCGACCCCGGACTCGTACAGCACCTCGCCCAGAGGCATATCGATCGGCTCAAGGGCTGGCAGCCAGCGCTCCCATTCGGCAACAGGCAGCGCCGCGAGAAGGTGGTTCTGCCGGGGATCGGGACGCGTTGCCATGGCAGCTCCAGCGCGGGTCAATCTCCGAAGCCGTCAAAGTGGTTAGCTCTGGCAGACGACCGACGCTTCGAGTGTAGGCAAAGAAGCGCGCGCCAGTATGTGCGAAAGACCCCCTAGGCTGGTGCCTCCGGCGCCTGCAATTGATCGACCTTCGCTTCGTATCCGAGCTTCGAGCGGCGGCAGGCGACGGACAAGCCACAACAGGCCCACGAAGATGCCCGCTAGGCCGAATTCCAACAGGCCACCGATAACGTCGACAAAGGGTCCGCCAAGCCTGCGCCCGCCGTGTGAGCTGACCTCAGAACTCGGTGCGCAGCAGCACGCTGAGCCCGCGCCGATGCGCATGGAGTGACAGCTGGCTGGTTTCGCTCAACTTCGCGCGCAGCAGCGTGCCGCGATCGAGGCCGAGCACCGAGTCCGGCGCCGCTGCGAATTCGAGCCCAATGCGCGGGGCCCGTCCGGGCGGGGCGCTCCGCCAGCCGAAGCGCAGGTCCGGGTGCGCGTCGCCGTACAGGCGCAGTTCCTGCGGCGCCCGCTGCTCGGCGACCATCCGCGACACCATGCCGCGAAGCGGCACGCTCTCGTGGTTGCCAAGATCCTGGCCCAGCGCATGGCCACAAACCAAGCCGGCCAGCAAGACGCTGAGCGGGCGAGTGGTGGTCTCACAAATGATGGTCATGACACGCAACTGCGAGGCACCCGGCTGATCGGCATGACGCTCATCAGGATGCCCCGTGGGGACGATGCGCTCCGTGTGGGTCGCCAGTCTGTGCGCTGTCGCACCAGCGGAGGCGGCCGCATGCGTCCCAGGTTCCATCCCGATCGGCTGTCGCCGACCGAATAGGCGGCATCGTGTTGCGGCGCGTCCGGGGGATCAGTGCCCTGTCGAACAGACTGCGAGCGCGGCGCCGGCCATGCTCATCCTCGTCGCAAGGAATCGTCATCATGCGTACCCAAACTCTTCGTCGCCTGGCTTTCGCCCTCGTGGCCGGCGTCGCGGCAGTCAGCGGCGGGCCAGCGCGGACCCGCCGTCACGCGTCGCGCGTCTCGGCTACGCGAGCGGGGCAGTCAGCTTCTTCACCTGCTGGGGAAAACGATTGGGTGCGAGCGACGATCAGTCGGCCCCTGAGCACCGGCGATCGCCTGTGGTCGGATGCGGGCGCGCGCGCCGAGATCCAGGTCGGCGGCGCCATGATTCGCATGAACGCCGGCACCAGCATGGGCATCCTCAATCTCGACGACCGCACCGCCCAGCTGCAATTGACACAGGGCACATTGGGCGTGCGCGTGCGTCGTCTCCAGCCCGATCAGGTGTTCGAAGTCGACACGCCAAACCTTGCCTCTATGCTTCGGCAGCCCGGCGCGTACCGCATCGAAGTGGAGCCCGACGGCGTTTCCGGTCCAATTGCGCGAACGCTCTCATCTGCGCGCGAACCGGCGCCCCACCTCGACCGGAGTCAGGTGCGCGTTGCGAAGTTCTAGCCCTTCTTGCCGCCGACGACGAGTAGCAAGCCGCCCACGACTACCGCGGCAACGCTTGCCCAAACCGGAATGTTGACGGTCTGCTTCTCTCTTACTGATAGCTCGATAGGCCCGAGCTTCGCCTCGTGAGTTTCCTTGGTGAAGCTGAAGGTGCTGAAGACCACGCCGAGCACACCCGCAACGATGAGCAAAATTCCGACCATCTTGATCGTGTTCATTGGACGCCTCCCCCTGTTGCCTCGATGGCCCATCGAAAGCGACAGTCCTGATGATGAACGGCCCTGGTTAGGGCCCTCTCAAGAAGTCGCCAGGCCGAAACATCAAGTGCGCGATTTGTCACCCGCGGGAGATCAATGGCCATCGGATCTCCGGGCCGGCGAATCCTGCTGCACCTCGCGCGTCGCGCTTCGCAACGCCTCGAGCAAGTCGCCATCGGCCAATACCGTCCTGACCGCCTCCAGCGGCGGCACGAGGCAGAGTGACTCGAGAAGTATCGATGCCACCTGCCTGGCTTGACCCGGCGTGCACCTTTCGCGCACGGAATAGATCCGCGCGAATTCGGCTTGCCACTGGCGACTTGCGACGCCATTGTCGACCCCGACCAGCTCATCGGACCAAGTCACGGTGGCCTCCGTTCGGGTCGGAACCCCGCCGCGTTGGACCCCGCCGATGCCGGGACCTGTTGCCATTCATTGTCAGCCAGAGATTCAAGCCGAGAAGCGCAATCACTGTCGCTCCTTCAGCCCAGAAGACAAGGTGTAAGCCGGATGCCGATAGCAACACCATCGCGATGACACCAACGACAACGCAGACGAGTAGCGAATACGAGCCCGCACGCCAAAGGTGTGCACGATCAATCTCGGCTTGCATAGTGGACCCTCGACGCGACCCATTCACTCGAGCCGCTGAGAAACTATAGGTAGCTCGATTCGCACATTCTGTGCGCTGTCGCACATTGCGCCGGTCGCGACGCCGCGTCGCGGAGTCGTGGGTACAGGCTCAGCACGCCGGCGCCGCAGGTGCGGACATCGCCGAGGCGGTCGAACAGGCCGAAGGTGTCCGCGACTGCGGCAGGCCGTGATACACGGTCATCGGCAGCGATGCGGGAACGAGAAGGTTGGGCTCGCCGCCGCAGTCTTCACCTCACTCAAGAGGCCACGCGCCCCCTCAGGCGACGCGGAACAGCGCAACCTGGATGCCCACGCGTGTGCCGAAGCCAGCTATTCACCGGTCGGCAACTGTCGCGACGCTCGGCGCTTGCAGCAGCGTGTCGTCGCGCGGCACCGTGCTCTGCACCAGGCAGTTGTCAAGGTTCCGCAGGCTGTTGCAGCGCCAGACCGCCTCGGCGTGTGTGGCAGTGGCTTGACGGCGCAACTCGCCCTGTTGCACGGCCCCGCGCAGCACGTGGTGGAAGGCTAGCAACAACCCAACGATGGCGATCGTCGCCAGGATTCCCAGCCAGACCGGCGGGTGCATGGTGTGGCGACGTGGCTTGACTGCGTTCATGGCGGTGTCTCCTTCGTCGAACGACACGAACCCTAGCGGTCCGCCGAGCGGCCGTCTGTTCGGCACCGAACTCGTCGTGCGCGCGCACCGACGGCCTACGTTCGCCGGCGCACAGACGCGCGGGAGGCCAGCACCTACGGTGACTGTGTCGCCAACAGTGATTCACCCGTGCCTCATGTCCATGTACATATCCTTGACGGAAGGTCCAC
>Ga0070706_100003863_pt1 | contig 14635 bp, 11 predicted proteins | sample KBSK5501metaG_FD_65476 | JGI IMG/M metagenome (GOLD analysis project Ga0070706, IMG submission 65476) | Corn, switchgrass and miscanthus rhizosphere microbial communities from Kellogg Biological Station, Michigan, USA - KBS K5-50-1 metaG | ecosystem: Host-associated > Plants > Roots >...
TTTGCGTCGTGTGAAAAACTCATCATGAAGTTTTTAAGTCAGGGTAATCACAATCTAAAAAATACCGCGCTGCCAAAAGTCAGAAAGAGTATCACGCTCACAAAGGCATTCGTGGTAAAGAACGCGGCGTTTAGTTTGCTCAAATCATCGGCGCGCACCAGCGTGTGCTGGTAAACCAGCAGCATGCCAACCGCAATCACTCCCACGACAGCGATTACTCCGAGGTTAGTAACCAAGTATAGCGCAACCAGCGCCGCAAATGCTGCCACGTGCAGCGCACGCGCGATCCACAGCGAGCGCGCAATGCCGAACCGGGCGGGGATTGAATACAAAGCTTCGCGCCGATCAAAATCGTAATCCTGGCAGGCGTACAGCACATCAAAACCTGCGGTCCAAAGCATTACAACCAGCGACAGTAGCAACGGCGCGGAACTGTCGACCGCGCCGCGCACGGCGATCCATGCGCCTGTTGGAGCAATCGCGAGACACCAACCAAGCACCAAATGCGAGAGTGTAGTCCAGCGCTTGGTGTATGAGTAAAGCACGATGCTGGCCAGGGCAATCGGCGAAAGAATCAACGTTAACCGATTGAGCATCGCCGCGGCGAACAGAAAGATGCTCGCTGAAATAATTGTGAACGCCCACACGAAGCCAATCGACAATGCACCCGTCGGAATTGCGCGCATCTTCGTGCGCGGATTGCGAGCATCGTAGTCCCTATCGGCAATTCGATTAAAAGCCATCGCGGTCGAGCGGGCACCTACCATCGCCACCGTGATCCACAGAATCTGCCACCCGCTCGGTATCCCACGAGCTCCGAGAATCGCGCCCAGGAAAGCAAACGGCAACGCAAAAAGCGTGTGCTCGATCTTGATCATCTCGAGCGTGATGCGGATGTTGTGGACTACAGTTGCCATCGAACTCAGAACTCAGAACTCAAAACTCAAAACTCAAAACTCAAAACTGATTACTCGCCTTTCCATCGCGTTGCCGTCGAATGGGGAATCGCGAACTGATCGAGGATGCGAAAGACCAGGTGATCTACCAGCGCCTCGATCGTTTGCGGTCGATGATAGAAGCCCGGACTGGCCGGTAGGATCTGCGCGCCTGCGTGCGCCAACTTCAGCATGTTCTCCAGGTGGATCGCATTGTAGGGTGATTCGCGCGGTACCAATACTAGCTTGCGTCCTTCTTTCAGCGTTACATCTGCGGCGCGATGAATCAGGTTCGTGCCCGCGCCCGAGGCAATTGCGCCCACGGTTCCCATCGAACACGGCACGATGATCATACCCGCTTGCGGATGTGATCCTGACGACGGAGTCGCCGCCATGTTATCAAGCCGGTGCAAACGGATCACCTTTGCATCCGCCGGCAAACCAATCCAGTCGTGGATCTTTTTCTCGTCGGCTTCACGCAGATCGAAACCCAGCTCGACCATGGCCACCGTCTTGGCGGAATCCGAAAGGATCAGGTTAATGCGCTCAACGACTCCGCTGGCAGCCAAATGTGTCAGCGTTCGATGAGCATAAATCGCGCCCGAGGCGCCGGTGACGGCGACAGTCAGTTCCATGAGTTTTACGCATTCGCGATCTTACGTTCGCCGGAGAGAGGTTAGCAAGGTAGCTGCCTTTTTGCGCCTGAGCTAATCGAGCGTAAAACTTCGATGCTAGAATGACTCGCACAATGGCGGCGAACCTTCGAAAAGACCAGTCGCAAACTCATTCCAGCACGGCGAAGGCAAAGCGTGACACGCGCGTCAGTGTTCGACTAAGCAAGTTTGCGCGAGCACTAGTCCGCGAGTGGAAGCGTTTGGAATTGCCGCAGGCAGACGCGCAGGTGATTGTGGCCGTTTCAGGAGGCGCTGATTCAACCGCACTTTTGCTATTACTCGATGAGTTAATCAAAGCAAACAAGTTGGACATCAGGCTTTGTGTGGCGCATCTCGATCACGGATTGCGAAAGGACGGAGGGCCGCAAGACGCGCGCTGGGTAAAAACGCTGGGGCGACAACTCGGCCATGAGATCGCGGTCAAAAGAGTTGACGTAAAACGGCTCGCTGGAAAAACCGGAGACAATCTCGAGCAAGCAGCGCGTCGCGCGCGTTACGAATTTCTGGCGAACGTAGCGAGTAAAAAGCGAGCAGCCGTAGTCTTGACTGGCCACACGTTGGACGATCAAGCAGAGACGGTTCTGCTAAACCTGTTGCGCGGCAGCGGTTCAGGCGGCCTGGGCGGCATTGGGCCAGTGCGACGACTCTGCAAAGAGAGTGAAATATTGTTGGCCCGGCCTTTGCTTTCATGGGCTCGACGGCGCGACACAGAAAGCTACTGCCGTTTGCGAGGTGTTGATTTTCGCATCGACGAAATGAACTCAGATGTTCGGTTCGCACGTGTGCGGGTGCGGCGTCAACTGCTTCCACTGATGGAGAGTTTCAATCCAAAGATTGTTGAGAGCCTGGCGCGTGCCGCGGAACTTTTCCGCGAAGACAGCGTCATATTAGAACACGCGGCGAAGCGGCTGCTGGAACTATCCAGAGAATATGACGGCGGCACGGAAGCTAAAGGCGTCACGCGGCAACGTCTGCGACTAGAGCTGCTGGTCGCCGCGCAGCCGGCTTTGCGTCGCCGCGCCTTACGCCAATGGATTAATGAATGGCGAGGCGACCTGAGAAGAGTTGAGCGGGTGCATATTATCGCCGTAGAGAGTTTGCTGCTTGGAGAGCGAGGTGGAAGAGTGGTGGAACTGCCAGGTGGCGCGAAGATCTCTCGCAAACGCGGATTGTTGGAATATTTGGACTGAGGCAAACATTTTCTTGGAGTGAATGTGAACCGAACGGTAAATCAGGCCGTAATATCCCGCAGGGGACGACGGAGGCACCCGCCCGTGCGCACAGAGCATCTTAGAAAGCTGTTACGCGGGGAAATGCGGTGGTGTTGGCTCAAGCTGGTGAGCCTGGGCCCGCTCTTACAAGAACGACCCGATTTGAGGTATTATCGTCGACGGAGGCAGTAAAGATTTGAATTCGACCGCAAGACAAATCATTTTTTGGCTCTTAATCATTGCCGGCGCGCTCTTGATCTACAAGCTGGTCAATCCCGGCAGTAAGAATACGCAGAACATTGACCTGACTGAGCTCGACAAGAAGATCATGGCCGGTGAACTGAAGCAGTTGACGGTCGGTCAGAACGAGACTGTCGCTATCGACAAGGCTAGTGGCGTGGAATATCACGTTAAGCTTACCAACGAGCCGGCAAAGAACGACCTCCTCAAGGAAGCGCGCGAGGTTGTAAACGGCAAGGCCCGCGTGGATAAAGTTGACGAAGAAGCTGGCAACAGCTATCTCTGGCCGGCGCTCTATTATCTGCTTCCCTTCGTGCTGATTTTCGGTTTCTGGATTTTCATGCTCCGGCAGATGCAGTCCGGCGGCAATAAGGCTCTGTCGTTTGGCAAGTCGAGGGCGAAGCTCCTCAGCAATCAACAGAAACGGGTGACGTTCAAAGACGTCGCCGGTGTCGAAGAAGCCAAGGAAGAGCTGCAAGAGATTATCGAGTTCCTGAAAGAGCCCCAGAAGTTTCAGAAGCTGGGCGGTCGCATTCCCAAGGGCGTTTTGATGATGGGCCCGCCGGGCACCGGCAAGACTTTGTTGGCGCGCGCGATTGCCGGCGAGGCGAATGTGCCGTTCTTCTCGATTTCCGGCTCGGATTTCGTCGAGATGTTCGTCGGCGTGGGCGCCTCGCGCGTGCGCGACCTGTTCGAGCAGGGAAAAAAGAACGCGCCGTGCATCATCTTTATTGACGAGATTGACGCGGTCGGTCGTCATCGCGGTGCAGGCCTCGGCGGTGGCCACGACGAGCGCGAGCAGACGTTGAATCAGTTGCTGGTCGAGATGGACGGCTTTGAGTCAAACGATGGCGTGATCTTGATCGCTTCCACCAACCGTCCCGATGTTCTCGATCCGGCCTTGCTTCGTCCCGGGCGATTTGATCGCCGGGTCGTCGTATCAAGACCTGACGTGCGCGGGCGTGAAGGCATTCTGAAAGTTCACACGCGCAAGATTCCGCTGGGCGAAGACGTTGACATTAGCGTGATCGCGCGCGGGACGCCAGGCTTCACCGGCGCGGACCTCGCGAACCTGGTCAACGAAGCCGCGCTCAACGCCGCGCGCTACAACAAAAAGGTTGTGTCGATGGCCGATTTCGAATTGGCCAAAGATAAAGTCTTGATGGGCGCCGAGCGCAAGAGCATGGTCATCTCGAACGAAGAGAAGCGCGTCACGGCTTATCACGAAGCCGGCCATACGCTGGTTGGGTTGAAAGTGCCGAACGCCGATCCGGTGCACAAGGTTACGATCATTCCGCGTGGCATGGCGCTCGGTGTGACGCAGCAATTGCCGGAAGGCGATCGACACAACTATACGCAGGAATACCTGCTGGGCCAGATTTCAATTCTGATGGGTGGCCGCATTGCCGAAGAGACTTTTCTCGGCAGCATCACCACCGGCGCGTCGAACGACATCGAAAAGGCAACCGAGCTGGCGCGCGCGATGGTTTGTGAGTATGGGATGTCCGAACTCGGCCCGCTGACCTTTGGTAAGAAGGAAGAGCAAATCTTTCTCGGCCGCGAGATCGCGCAGCACCGAGACTATTCGGAAGAGACTTCGATTCGCATCGACTCGGAAGTGCGCAAGATTGTCACCGAGCAGTACGAACGCGCGCGAAGGATCATTGAAGAGAATCGCGACACGATGGTGCGTCTGGCGGAAGCTCTTCTGGAACATGAATCACTCGACGGCGTGCAGATTCGCCGCATTGTAGCCGGCCTGCCGCTGGAAGACACTGAGCAGCCAACGACGGTAAGCTCCGACGAACAGCCGCAGGTGAAAGAACCAACCACGCGACCACTGAAGCCAATCCTGCCGCCCATTACCGGCGGTACTCCGGCGCCGGCGTAACTCGGGACAATAGCCCGACCGTGAGGGAGGGTCATGATTCGGAAAGATATGAAGGCGAGAGTCGCGACTCTCGCCTTCATGCTTTTGCCGAACTGCCGCAACCCTGTCAGGGTTGCGGCGATTGGTTGCTGCAATCGTATCCCAGGGTACCCGCTGCCGCGGCAACCCTGGGCTTTGTTACCCAACCGCTTCGGTTGTCTTTTCTTCCTGGGTCTGGTAGGTGAACAGGGAAGTGTTGACAGCTTCTTTACTTTTTCCGCTTCCTTCTTACTTTTGCTCTCGCAATGACTGAAACCGCAGACGTCGTCATCATCGGCAGCGGCATTGTTGGCTCGAGCGTCGCTTATCACCTGGCGCAAGCCGGATGTACGAATGTGCTGGTAGTCGAGCGCGAGACGCATCAGGGCAAAGGCTCGACTGGCAAGAGCATGGGCGGCGTGCGCGCGCAGTTCTCGACGCCAGTCAACATTCAGATGTCGCGCTACTCGATCGACTTCTTCTCACGCTTTGACGAAGTGGTCGGCCACCCCGCGGATTACCGCGCGCATGGCTATGTATTTTGCGCTACTACCGAAAATCATCTGGCTTATTTGAAAGCAAACCGCGAGCGACAGATCGCGCTGGGCGTGACTAACGTCCAATGGGTGTCGCCCGAAGATATTGTAAAGATGGTGCCGCAGTTGCGCGTCGACGATATTCTGGGCGGCACGTTTTGTCCGACAGACGGCTTTGTCGATCCACACAGCGTGATGATGGGATTCATGCTGAACGCGCGTGAGCGCGGCGCGCGTTTGTGGCTCGATACACAAGTTACAGGAATTGACGTCGAAGATGATCAGATAACAGGCGTGCAAACATCGCGAGGCCCGATATCAACGCGCATCGTTGTCAACGCCGCCGGCGCGTGGGCCGCAGCGGTCGCGAAGATGACGAGCACCGAATTACCGGTCGAGCCTCTACGCCGCCAGTTGGTTCCTACTGAACCGTTCAATCAACTTCCGAAACGCTTTCCGATGGTGATCGATATGTCCACCGGCTTTCACTTTCGCCGCGAAGGGAAGGGGATTCTGCTGGCGTGGAATGATCCCGACGAAACGCCGGGCTTCAAAACAGAATTCGATTCAACATTTGTGGAAAAGATTTTGACTCACGCAGCTTCGCGCGTGCCTTGTCTGGCGGAAGCCGAAGTAAATCCGCGCCGCGCCTGGGCCGGATTGTACGAGATGACTCCCGATCATCATGCCATCATCGGCCCGGCGCCGAACGTGAGGGAACTGTACTTCGTCAATGGCTTCAGCGGCCACGGCGTCATGCACTCTCCCGCGTCCGGTCGCGTGACTGCGGACCTAATCATGCAAGGCCACTCTGATCTCATCGACGCCTCGCAACTCAGCGTCGAACGGTTTAAAGAAGGAAAGTTGTTGGAAGAAACGGCAGTGTTGTAGGTGTTCAGTTGCCATGTCTTATAGGAGCTCTTGGCTCGATTGAACATAGCCTCGTTTTGAAAGATTGTTGCGGAAATAAATTGCGGCGCGCGTCTTGAGCACGCACGCCGCCGATGGACCCGTGATCATGCAGGCTATGCCCGCGCCGCTCGAGCCTGCGGCCGGTCGAACCGCGCGACTTCCTTCGCTGATGTGCGTTGCAACTTGCCGGATGCGCGTGTTTCGCTCCGATGTCCGCGTCGATCTTCGCGTTTGAACTGCTTCTTTTTTTTCTCGGATGCGAAGATTTGACTCCATTTGCCGTTCTTAAAAACGATCTGATAGCCGCCGGAAAGAATCTGAAACGGCTTGCTTACTTTCTTGAGATGATCGAACGGCACTGAATTCGCCTTTCGGAAGATTTCAAAGTACGACGGGTAGATAAAGTCGCTCATTGGAATTCCGTTCACATTGAAGCTCAGCGCCTCAACCGGATCAGCGCTCTCGTAAGCGTAGGTCGCTTTTAGATCGGGTCCCGTAGTCATCAAGTTGATGGCCGGGTCAACCAGCATCTCGACCAATTCATGCGAGGCTGACACACTCACGAGATCGCCGTTGTCGATGGTGGTTTTCACGAAGACTTTCGAAAGCGGCAGTCCGTCCGGGGTCAAATCGTGATAGGCGAGAGCGCCGGGCGCATCCGCGTTGTCAAGGAAGACCATCGCCCACGTGTTGGGCATAAAGCCGGTTGTCTTCGTTAATTTTGCCGGCGTCCCCCAGACTGGCGCCACGTGTTTGTCCACATAGGCCTGCATGGCCGTAATTAGAGCGTCGAGATTGACACCCAGCGGAGTCACCGCCCTGTTGAAGCACGCGATGGTTGGAGTCAATCCTTGATTGAAGGCTCCGAATACCGGTTTGTTATTACTCATGTTTCCTCCCAGGAAGGTAGCTAAGATGATTAGTTCGTAATGAGTCTTTGTTGACTCATGAGTCAAAATGCAGGTCGCCGAACCTATTCAGGTTGTTAAACTGAAAGAGGCTTGAGCTACCACCTGTTAACGAATGGCGCGTTCTTCATTTTGACTGCGAACAACTTAAAGGCTGGCTCTGGGAGTGTGCGACGCTCGCAGGCTCTGAGGACCAACCGCAAATGCGAGGGGGCGCGAAGACTATCTCAATTCGCCGTGGCCGTCAAGAGACTTTGCAAGATTTCGCGCAACGATCACTAAACCAAGTGGAATCGCATTGTCATCGATCGTTTTGGACAACCATCGAGTAAGGCGTGCCGGGCTTACACAACTTGCGCATGAACTCAGAAGTGCGAGAATATCGTTTGCCGCTAATCCACATTTTATTTTCAACAATACTTGTCTGTTCGAGAGTAAGGTTGCATGGAACGTCGAATAACAGGCTGGCTTAGTCCGAATTTGCAGATGGAGATGCCGCTGGTCGCTTACGGGCACTCCGGTCAAACATTGCTGATGCTGCCAACGGCAGCGGCGGACTATCTCGAGTACGAACGGTTCTATTTAGTCGATGCAATTAAACCGTTCATTGAGGCGGGCCGCATTCGCGCGTACTCAATCAACAGCGTCAATCGTTACAGCTTGCTCAACGAGCAGATGCCTCCGCATCTGAAGGCGGAGTTGTTGACGCGATATGATCGTTACATCGTCGATGAAGTGCTACCGCTAATTCGTAACGACAACGGAGAGGATGCCCGGCCGATTACGACAGGCGCGAGCCTGGGAGCGTTTCTCGCCGCGAACGAGTACTTTAAACATCCTGATTTGTTTCGCGGCACGATTGCCATGAGCGGCAGCTACGACATTCGTTCCTATTTGAATGGCTTTTATGATGACAACGTCTATTTCAACAATCCGGTCGATTACTTATCGAAACTGAACGACGACTATTACCTGCCGATTCTGCGCAAAGCGGACTCGATCTACGTTCTTTCCGGGCAGGGCGCCTACGAAGATCCGAAGCGCAGCCAGCAACTTTCAGAGATTCTGAAAAGCAAAGAAATTCCACACACGCTCGACCTGTGGGGTCCCGACGTTAATCACGACTGGCCCTGGTGGCGGAAGATGCTGCCGCACGTTTTGTGGAAGATAGTTAGTTGAAGTCCGATTACTTTGAAGCTAGGAAAAACGCGGCGACTGAAGAACTTTCAGCGCCGCGTTTCATCCTTCATCCTTCCGCCTTCACCCTTAATTAGGCGGACCGTCGTCGCCCTTCTTACCCTTCTTTTTTGCTGGTTCGGCTTCGCGCGGGCGAGTCTGTGCGGGCGTCGCGGCAGGCGCAGCCGGATCAACTCGCTGTGGTAGTTCAGTCGTGCCGGACGGCACATCACTCTTCGGCGCCGGCGGTAAGGTCGTGTCCTCGAGCTTCGGCGTAGTGATCGCGCTCGGGTTCGGATTCGCGTTCTGATCCGTTTGATTCTGTTCTTCGTCCGTGGTCATCTGCGCGCGTTCCAGAGCCAGCTCGCGCTGACGCTGCTTGTACATCTCCTTCATGTCTTCGGGCATCGCCGGCGGTTTCGGGAAATCTTCTTTCGGCTTGTCCTTCAGAAAATCGCGCATGTACTCGATGAAGAATGGCAGCGCGCCGGCCGCGCCGGTCATCTCGTTGCCGAGCGGTTTCTTTCTTCCCGGATAACCCATCCACACGCCGGTCACGTATGTCGGCGTATAGCCGAGAAACCACACGTCGGTATGATCATTGACCGTGCCGGTCTTGCCCGCGAGTGGAACGCCGAGTACTTGCGCTGCGGAGCCGGTGCCGCCCTGGATCACGCCCCGCATCATCGAAACCATCGTCAGCGCCACGTACTCGCTGAAGACTTTGTAAGTAGTCTTTTCCCATTCCTCCAGCACGGCGCCGTCGCGATCGAGCACGCGGCGAATCATGTGCGGCTCGACGCGAATGCCTTTGTTCGGAAAAACAGAATACGCCGACACCATCTGATCGAGCGGCACTTCAGTCGCGCCCAAAGCCGACGGCAGATACGGCGCCATCGGCACTTTGATTCCGAATCGCCGTACCATCTGCGCGCCGGTTTGAATGCCGACGGTCTGCAGCAAGTGCACCGCGGGAATATTCATCGAGTGCGCCAGTGCTGTCTTCAAAGGCATGTCCGCGCAGCCGAGCGATCCATCATAGTTGTGCGGCTGCCAGTCGCCGATGCTGATCGGCGCTCCGCTGACAGTCGTGTCCGGTGTCATGCCCCACTCGATCGCCGCGCTGTAGATGAATGGCTTGAACGCCGAGCCGGTTTGGCGATAGGCCTGGAATGCGTTGTTGAATTTGTTCGTCAGAAAGTCATAGCCGCCGATCATTGTCATGATCTCGCCGGTCTTCGCATTCAGCGTCATCAGCGCGCCTTGTACGCCGGGAATCTGCTGCAGCTCGACTTTCAAACGATGAGACTTCTTTTCGACTTCTTTGATTTCGAACTCGGCCAGATAACCCGGTTTGAATTCGCTGCGCGGCGTGCGCTTGCCCCAACCCATCTCCGCTGGCGTCACCGTTGCTGTGTAGTTGCCAAAACGCACCGTGGCTTCGTCTCGACCCTGATCGACCTTCGTGACCAATCCCATGATGAATCTACCGGGCACGTAATCGTTCCGATACCAGTCGGGATATTTGTAACTGGCGAGTTCCTGTTGCGTCGGCACGCCGTTGTTGGACGAACTGGGAATCATTTCATAAGAAGAGCGCCAGCCAGTGTGCGATTTGTCATAACGTCGCAAACCGGCGCGCACAACTTCATAGGCTTTCTTCTGCGCGGCGACGTTGATGGTTGAGTAAACCGACAAACCCGTTTGCGCCACCCTGGTCGTGTACTTGTCTTCCAGATCCTGCCTGATGAACTCGATCGGATAATCAAATGCCGGAGATAGCGCTTGCGGTGGCTGATAGTATGCCGAGTCGGCGAGTTGAATCGGTCTGGCTTTGGCTGCTTCCACTTCCGATTCCGAAGCGAAGCCGTTTTTGGCCATCAGATCCAATACGAGGTCGCGTCGCTTCTTTGCCTCGACGGGATTGGTTGTGGGCGAAAACTTACTGGGCTCCTTAGGAATGCCGGCCAACAAAGCCGCCTCGTCAATGGTCAAATCCTTCGCCGGTTTACCGAAGTAGGTTTCGGCGCCCGCTTCCACACCATACGCGTTCGCCCCAACAAAAATGTGGTTGGCGTACAGCTCCATGATCTGGTTCTTGGTGTAGTAGCGCTCGATTTGCAGCGCCAGCACCCACTCGTTCATCTTGCGCTTGAGGGTTTGCTCGCGAGTAAGAAACAGATTCTTGGCAAGCTGCTGAGTCAGCGTCGAGCCACCTTCCACTTTGTCGCTGGTGAGATTCTTCCAAGTCGCGCCAACGATGCGAATTGGATCGATGCCGATATGATCGTAAAAGCGCGCATCCTCAACGGCGAGGATCGCGTTCTTAATATTGGGCGGAATCTCTTCGTACTTCAGCGGGATGCGCTTTTCCAGGGCGAACTCGCCAATCACGGTCTTGCCATCGTCGCCATAGACGCGCGTAACTACGCTGGGTCGATAGGTCGCCAAAGCGGCAACCTCGCTGGCGGCTTGCGAATAATTAAGTTGATAGGCGGCGATGATACCGGTCAACCCACCCGCAGCCAGCGCCAACAAAAGCACTGCCGGCAACCAGAAACGGCGCAGCATGTGTTTCCGTTCACCGGGCGGCGCGCTGACGATTGCCTGCGGTGTATATGATTTCAAACGAGAGCCAGGAGGTCTTGCAGCCATATGATTTCTGCCTTCTTCGAATAAAACATTGCTTTAAGTCGCGATCGGCGACAACGTGGCTACCCACAGTGCCGAATTTCGCGACCTTTACCGAAAGAGATTATAACCTAGCCGGACTCGAACCTCGATCTCGTGCCTCACCGACGGTGAGTGCGAACTGATCGATCTCGGCAGCTGGGAAGAAGATCACGTCCGTGATCGTCTAAAATTAGTTGAGTTAGCTTAGGTCTTGAATTTCCGGGGAAACAGAACCCCGAGCGGTAGCAAGGGGATGATGCCACTCAAGTTGAGTCCATGATCCGGTCGCATCCACCACCCCACGCGGGCTGCCCGCGTGGGGACCCCGGTCCGCTCCCGGTTCTGTACTAGCGATAATGAAGACATTAATTCTTGCCATCGTGGTTCTACAACTTTCGGCAATCGGCTGTCACACACAGTCGCACAGATCAAGCTACGCAACCAGAGTTAGTCCCGATTCAGCTCCATTCCGTGCGATCCATCTGCCCGTTGCCACGCATCCTGTTAGTGTCAGCATCGCCGATGTAAACAAGGACGGAAACGTTGACATCCTGGTCGCGAACGGTGGCAGCGGCAAGCTTTCGATTTATCTCGGAGACGGGAAAGGCGGCTTCTCGCAACCCAACGGTTCCCCGTTCTCGGCCGGGCAGAATCCCACGGACCTTGCCACCGGAGACTTCAATGGCGACGGCAGTCTTGATATAGCCATTGCAAACCACGGCGTTAAATTGGTGACCGTGCTTCTGGGTAACCGCAAGGGCCAATTTTCATTCGCACCAGGTTCACCATTCAACGTTGAAAGCAATCCTCATCCTCACGGAATCGCCGTCGCGGATTTCAATGGCGACAAGAAACTGGACATTGCAATTGATAGTTGGGCCGAGAATAAATTGCTCGTCATGTTTGGGAATGGCGACGGCACCTTTCAGACGCCGGGGATAAAATTGGATGTCGGCAGGATGCCCTACCAGCGACTGCGCACGGCTGACTTTAACGAAGACGGCAATCCAGATATCGTCACACCGAACTTCGAAGGGGCTTCGGTTTCAGTCTTGTTTGGCGACGGCCGCGGAAATTTCACGCGCAAGGATTTTGCCGTGCCCCCCGATCCTTTCGGAATTGCCATCGCGGATCTTAACGGCGACCACCATCTCGATATCGCAATCGCTCACTACTCCGGCCAGGGCACGGATCCAAGTAAGAACGGTCTCTCTGTGCTATTCGGCGACGGAAGAGGAAACTTCTCACTGGCAATGGGTTCACCATTTTCAGTCGGACACTATCCAGGGACACTTGCCGCGGGCGACCTGAACGGGGACGGAATCGCCGACATCGTCGTGCCGAATTATCAAGACGGGACGTTGACCATTTACCTTTGCGGGCGAAACGGAATCACTCCGGCCAGCTACTCTCCGATTCGCGTGGGTCATACCCCGGACGGGGTTGCCATCGCGGATCTCAACCATGATGGCAAGGGTGACATTGTTGTCGCAGAAGAAGAGGACAACGACGTTCTGGTGTTGCTGAGCAAGTAGAGAAGTACAATGTACAGAACCGGGAGCGATAGCGACCCGTTGCGAGTCAAAGCGCCAAAGGCGCGCAATTTAATAGCCTGGACCAGAGGCCCAGGAAAACGCAGAGGAAAATGAATCAAGCCGCAACGCGACGAAATGATCTTTTTTCATCTGTAGGATTGCGCGAACTTCATTTCGCTCCTTCAGAGCTACACTTGATAAATTGACGTCGTACCTGGGGCGTTGCCCCAGAAGGCTTCTACATTACGCGCCGTTGGCGCTTTCCCATCCATTCACGATTTACGATTCACTATTTACCGTTCTTATTTGGACTGCGGATTCATTTTCGCACGTGATCCCGCCGATGAATCGGTGGGCAATGGCCTATTGTCCGCTGCGTGGAGTGAGTTGGCTACTGCCCTGATAACTCGCGCGCCTTTTTCCTTTCGCAGGTTATCGCCTTATAATCGTTTTGCTCGCAAATGGGGGCGACAGGCTTCGACAGGAGCCGTAACGACCGTCGCGATGCATGCCGGGCTACCTTATGCAGCTCGTTAAAACGCGTAGGGAAAAACAACTGCCAATACTAACGAATTGGCCCTCGCTGCCTAAAAGCCAGTGAGCGTCTCGCCGCAAGTTGCTCATGCGCGCGGAGTGAGATGTCACTTAGATGAGCTGGCCCAACTTTTCGGTCCGTGAAGTTGGGCGAGATCAAGTCGGACTAGCCCGTGCTGAGGTCTTGCTGCTTCACTTACTCAGCGTCTGGCGAAACTTGTCCGGCCACAAGCCGGGCGAAAAGAGAGGCAGCTAAGCATGTAGAGTCCTTCGGCGTTGGCTTTTGGATCCGGGTTCAATTCCCGGCGCCTCCACCATCTTTGAATTGCGGATTTCGAATTGCGGATTGCGGATTTGAAATCCAAGAGTAGGACCTAGATTTGAAACCCTCAATCCGCAATCCGAATTCCGCAATCCGAAATCCGAATCTTCCCATCGGCATCTTTGACAGCGGCGTGGGTGGACTCACAGTCTATCGCGCCCTGCATGAGGAACTGACCAACGAGCGTTTCATCTATCTGGGTGACACGGCGCGCGTGCCGTACGGCACGAAATCACTGACGACGGTCGAAAGGTACGCGGTCGAGAATGCGCAGTTCCTGGCGGAACATGGCGTCAAGTTGCTGGTCGTCGCTTGCAACACGGCGTCGGCGCTGGCCCTACCGGCGATTCGTCAGGCGCTGAATATTGATGTCGTCGGCGTGATTGGTCCGGGTGCGCGAGCGGCTGTTGCCGGTTCTAAAGAATCTAACGGGAAAAGAATCGGCGTGATCGCCACCGAATCAACGGTGCAGAGCGGCGCCTACACAAAAGCGATCGAAAGAGTTGATCCAAACGCGGTGGTGATCGAACGCGCCTGTCCTCTGTTTGTGCCTTTAGCCGAAGAGGGTTGGGTTGACGACGAAGTCGCTCGAACCGTTGCGGAAAGCTATCTAAGTGACCTACGTTCGAACATCGACACTCTTGTTCTTGGTTGCACTCATTATCCGATTTTGAGAAGCGTGATTCAGAAAACTGTTGGTGAACAGGTTGAGCTTATAGATTCCGGCGAAGCAACTGCACGGGAGGTGAAATCGCTATTGAAAGAAAAGAACCTGGATCGATCGAGTCCGGGCACCGGTGCACTCGAGCGCCACCTGTGCGATGATCTGGATCACTTTTATGTGACCGACGCCGCCGAAAGGTTTGCGCGCGTGGCGGAAAGATTTCTGGGCAGCAAGCCCGCGCGCTTGGAGGCAGTTGAGGTCTGGGGACACGATGAGCTTCGGTCGGAGTAGAAAGCGCCTTAACTCCCTCTCACTCTGGGAGAGGGCCGGGGAGAGGGATTGAGATAGTCGGGTCGGCGCTGTACTACGCCCTCTCCCTTCCCCCTCTCCCAAAGGGAGAGGGAAC
>Ga0070706_100003867_pt1 | contig 14628 bp, 15 predicted proteins | sample KBSK5501metaG_FD_65476 | JGI IMG/M metagenome (GOLD analysis project Ga0070706, IMG submission 65476) | Corn, switchgrass and miscanthus rhizosphere microbial communities from Kellogg Biological Station, Michigan, USA - KBS K5-50-1 metaG | ecosystem: Host-associated > Plants > Roots >...
AGCCGACCATGCTGATGGGTTTTTCGATGTTTGTACCATTGATTATATGCCCCTGCTACGAGCGTTGAAACTATTGCCAATTGTCAAGAAAGGTGAACATAGAGGTCTGCCTGAAATTACGTTTTATAGAGCAAAATCAGTTTCTATCGAGAGTCGGAATTCCGTGAATGTACAGCTGGATGGCGAAACAACCAGCTCAAAAAGCTACTCTGTGGAGAACCTGCATGCTGCCCTGTTGGTGCGTGTCTAAATTTTAAAGGGAGAGTTTAGGGAGTCGGGCAGTTATTTCGTTACTTTGAAAGCCGAGGGACAAAGCCTCACCAGTGAACATTGCTCGCAGAGTGGTCTGCGGGCCTGACAAATAGCTCTTCCATGAAAGATCATCAGGTGTGAAAGATCTAGCCAATCTTGACGTGGCACAAGTCGCATCAAATCTTGTTCAACTTTTACCGGATCCTCATTGGTCGTCCAACCAAAGCGGCGAGCAAGTCGACCAATATGCGTATCAACGACAAATCCTTCCACAATGCCAAATGCGTTACCTAGTACGACGTTTGCGGTCTTGCGAGCAACGCCGGGAAGTGTGAGCAAATTTGCCATGGTACGAGGTACCTCTCCATTGTAGTTCGTGATGATACGTTGACATGCTGCACGTATATTTTTTGCCTTGTTTCGGTAAAAGCCAGTTGATCGAATATCCTGTTCTAGCTCCTGCTGGCTAACTGTCACATAATCTTCAACACTGCGATATCTTTGGAAAAGTTCACGAGTGACAATATTTACACGTTCATCCGTGCACTGTGCTGAAAGCTGGGTGGCAATCAGTAATTCAAGTGGATTTGAGAAATCGAGAGAACATTTCGCATCGGGGTAAAGTCGCCACAACTCTGCGGTAATTGCCCGAATTTGCTCCGGTGAACCTGGTGCAGGGCCGGTATAAGTTCCTTGGGACTGTGAAAGAAGTTCCATATCTACTTTCTTATCACTTTACAACTTTAAGGGTGTGATTATAACCCTCACATGCTAAGCCTTCTCACGTTGCTTTTGCAAAATATCTCGTAGGGCATCAGCCTGTCCGCGGTTGTAGGCTGCGGAACGTGTTCGTGGCCCGACAATTGGCAACGAGCTTTTTTCTCGAATTTGGGCTGCTCGTTCGTGTTGCACAATCTCGTGGACAAGTTGCCGATCACTTAATCGCCAGCCTCGGGTATGAGCGTATTCGGCAAATTGCATTAGGCGAGAAAAACCCTCTAGGTAATCTCGTTCTGTTTCCTCTTTTGTTGGCAGCTGTTGCATGGTATTTTTCTCACTTGAGCCGTAATCTGAAATACATCTTCTGGTGCTATCGCTAATGAAATTATGTCAAAAAAGCTCAAAGGTGTCAACGATTCTATCCAACTCTGCCATGAGTTGACATTGCCATCAGGTCACATACGCGAAGACCATTCTATTGTTTCACATCTACAAATACATCGTATCAGGATTTTATCGCTGAATACGATTGTCGCTACTGGATTTCAATTTATCAAGCCGCGCCGTAAGACCCTTGCTTTTAAGGGCTGATTCTTACCCACATTTTACCAACGGAGGTGAAGAGCAAGATGAGCGCCCGGAAGCAAGCGTTTGCAAGAAGAGCCAGCCATTCCAAATGGTTCGCCAACCGGGAGGTCCATCGTGGGAGCGTGGAAGACGAGCCACCCAGGCGGGCTACCTCCGTCCGAGATCCGTGCCCACCGTCATGGTGGCAGGCGACCCGCCAGTGCGCTGGGCAAACACGGCCAGCATCAGCGGCCCAATCACCGCATTCGCGGGGCGCTCTGGGTCTTCCCGAGCGCAGGCACGCACCTGCAACAAGCGCACGGCCAGTGGGGACAACAGACCCGAGCCTCCGCATCAGGCCGTCAACCATTTGCAATTGCCGTTCTTCAATGCGACAGCCACTTTTGAGGCAGTGGTGAGAGTCCTCCTCACTCCAGCGACACCGGTACCAGTCCACGCGCTCCCATGCTTGTTCGAGCGTCATGGTGGGCACCGAGGGAAGCCTGAGCCATTCCAGCAGCTCCTCTGCATCTCTCGTCTGCTCTTCCCACACGCGGATGACCCACACGGTCACGGGCTCCTTGCTCGCTCGTGGCGCGTTTCGCGGTGGTAAGAGCGTCATCTGCCCAAAGGCGAGCTGGAGCTGGGTCGAACGTGCCTGGCGACCATGCCTGGCGGGAACCTCGAACGGACGACTCGCCTGGCTGGGAAAGGCGCGTGCCTGCATCAGCGAATAGCTGATCTCTTCCTCGCACACCTCGACGTGCCGTGACTTCCCCGCTCGCACCAGAAAATGCGTCTGCGTCGAGCGACAGGCCTGGAAGAAAGGGAACCTATTGGACACCCCCAAAGGTTTGCTCGGCCCAGCTCTTGGGGTCCAATACTACTTGTGTCTTCATCCTGCTATTCTATCATTTTGTTAAATGTGGGTAAGAATCAGGCTTATTAGGGTAGGGATACAAGGCGCGTTCGTGCGCCGCGTCGCGCACGATGGTATCCCTGGCGCAGCCAGGAAGAACTGAGAGGAGTGTTCTTGGGTCAACAGCTAACCCAATGGGGAAACCCAGACGGGACAACAGCCTGCTGGTAAAGCGGTGATCGGCGGAGGGCGTGAGAAGTCGAGGTGCCGCAAGACCCGCACGATACGGGTAAGAGGCTGTGTGCAAAGGCCTGAGAAGGGAGATGAGAGAGGATAAGGCAGATAAAATGGCCTGGTGAGCGACTCGGCAAGGAAGGGTACCAGGTGGTAAAATACAGGAGGAGTGAAAAAGGAAAGAGAATCCCGAGAGGGGAAAGAGGGAAGAGGTGGAAAGATGCAGCGAAGAAGTTATCCCAGTGATGTGAGTGAGAGGGAATGGGCGATCCTCGAGCCACTCATTTCGCCCGCCAAGCCCGGTGGGCATCCTCGCACGACCGACATGCGCGAAGTGATCAATGCCATCCTCTATGTAGATCGCACCGGCTGCCAATGGCGTGCCTTGCCGCATGAGTTTCCGCGCCTCTACGACGGTCTGGAGCTACTTCCGCACGTGGCGCAACGACGGCACGTGGAAACGGATGCACACAGCCCTGCGCGAACAGGTGCGCCTGAAAGCTGGGCGCCAGCCGACTCCCAGCGCCGCCATCATCGACAGTCAATCGGTGAAGACGACGCAAAAAGGGGGGCTCGCGGCTACGACGGGGCCAAAAAGGTCAAAGGCCGCAAGCGCCACTTGCTGGTCGATACGAATGGGCTGATTCTGCATGCGCAGGTGCATGAAGCCACCATCCAGGACTACCGTGGCGGCAAACGCTTGCTTGCGCCGCTCAAAGAGGCCTTTGGGCGTCTGAAGCTGATTTGGGCCGATAGCGGATACAAGAAGGAGGGCTTCGACGAGTGGGTCAAGGCGACGCTGGGATGGGAGGTCGAGATCGTGGAACATCCTTGGAGTGGCTTACGAGGCGTCTGGGCTCGCCATCCGATGCAGTGATCGATTGGGAGCAAATCCGACCCAGTGGCTTTCATGTCCTTCCACACCGCTGGATTGTCGAGCGCGCTTTCGCCTGGCTTTCGACGTGGCGCAGGCTCTCCAAAGACGATGAGCTGCTCCCCAGCAGTGAAGAAGCCTGGATGCACCTCGCCATGATCCGCATCATGGTGAGACGCTTGGCACAAACCCAGACCTGAGGCCTTTGCACACAGCCTCTTAGACTGGATTGTTTGAAACCCAATCTCCGATCGGGGCGACTTGTCCCCCACCGGCATCACGTCTGCAGCCGGTGCCATGGCGTGCGATGGTAGAGGGTCGCGACCATCGCACCCTCTTCGCCGTGGGCGGTGGCCGATGAGGCTAAGCAAGGAGATGAGTGGGTGCCCTACGTCGATGGCTAGAACGTACCATCGTGACGCAACGCGGGATCGCCTTGCTCATGCGAGTGAGATGGCGACGGAGGACTGGTAGTAGTCGTGAGAGTCATGCCTCACCAGGGAGCGTGGGAAGGCCACGTACAAGGCGAAGCAGTCCAGGCGGACAGCAGTGCAGAGGGAAGCGCACGAGATGTGCGTCTGCTGAACTGGCGCACTGCTGCTGCTGGAAAGCCACGTGAGCTGGAAGAGTTCCCATTACTGTGGTAAGGGCACCATGTTATTGACATTGGATGAGGATTGTAGTATATTTGTTCTAAATGCTAGTAGTGAGTACTTCAGTACCCTGCCGGGCAGCGTGCTTCCGTACACTCAGAGAATCTGGACACGAACGAAAGAGGAAGGTGTCTCATGGCCTCATATTACTGCTGTATCCGTCCTGCTGACGTGGCTCATGGACACCCTTATCTGGTGTTTGACTGCCAGGGAGAACTGCACCTACCACTCATTGTCTTTGCGAAAGAAGCACACAGTCGCCTGGCCCCCTCATCCGTCAAAAAGTACCTGACCGGCATCTTGCCCTGGTTTAGTTGGCTGGAAACGGATGGATGGCAAGTCCAGGCTGGACGAAGATGGGATGACCCGCCAGAGACGATCCGTGGAGCCGTGCGAGAATATCTGGTCGGCCAGCTTCAGTGCCGGGCTAAGCCATGCAAAGGCGGGGGTGAATGGCTCGAGACCACGGAGGAGGCCACTAACCGCGTGCGGATCTTGCTCTCCGGCCTCAAACTGTTCTACCGAATCGCGAAAGCACGTGGCTACTATCCGTACGCCAATCCCCTCGTTGGCCCTTTTACAGATCCTGTAGAAGCAGCTCGAGCGCAGCTAGCACAGGACGGAGACCCTCCAAGGATGCCAGACATCAGTGGGGTTGACGAGCCCCGGCGTACTGGACGCCTCACCGATAGCTATTTCCTCTTGAAAGACCAGTGGATTCCGCAGGTCGTAGCAGATACCTCGCTCCCTCAGAAAATTCTCGATGGCGGGCGGGTGCTCAAGCAGCAAGGGAAGGCTTGGGGACTGCGCGAGGAGTGCCTGGTATGTCTCTTGTTTGAGACCGGCGAACGGGTGTCGGAGATCATGACCCTCACACTCGGCGATTGGGAGAGTCGTGGCCTGAAAGACACTGCATGGGCACGCAACAAAGGCAGCCGCAGATGGCGGGCCAAATTTGTGCGGTTTTCGGAAGAGACGGTGAAATTGCTCACTCGCTACTTCGACACTGAGCGCAAAGCTATTGATCCTCACGGCTACTCCTTGGACGATTACCTTCACCTGGCGCAACGCGGAGCGATTGATCTGAACACCGTACAGCTGTTTTTGAGCAAGCAGGGGACTCCATGGACCGTTGCGTCCTTTCGTGCCAACTACTGGAAGAAAGCGTGTGTGGAGGCTAGGCTCGACGTGGACATCCACCAGGCGCGGCATTGGTATGTCACCCAGGCGCTCGCTGTCATTCATGAGGATGCGAGAAGGGGCAAGAACACCGTCGAGCGTGGGCTGGAAGAATTGATTGCTTACATGCACTGGCGTTCTGGCGAGCAAGTGCTCAGGGCCTACAACCACTTCTACCAGCCCACTCATCATGCAACCACTCAAAATAGCATTTTCAAGAAGCTGCGACACCACAGCCGACAGAACACCCAGAAAGGAGTGCCTCGGAAGAAGAACCGCCCATCAACAAGGTCGTCCCCAGCATCAAAGACGCCCGCTCAGGGAAAAGAACGTCTGCAGGACGGAGCCACCCTCTATGAGTTTCTCATTGGGACAGGAGGATACCATGGTGAATCTCTTCTCACGGATTGACCCGTGGAAAGAACTCGCGGGACAATGTGCCCTCGAGGTGCTCTGTGCCCCGAAAACCTGGGGTGATTCATTGCGACCATCCCCCATCGAGGTACCGCAGAATCTGGAGGGTATCGTCACCTATCTACAGAGGAACGTGGTCGATCATCCCTGGGCCAACCACCTGGTGCTGCTTGCGGCCGTCCTCTACAGTCAGCATCTCCAGTACAAATCGGTCTTCGGCACACTCAGCAGACTTCACAGGGGCTTTTCAGACCTCTTTGCTGCTCTCAGCCTGCGCTCGATGGCAGACTGGGATGTGGACAGGCATATGACCTTGTATTTGGGTGGTCACCTCCTTAACGAGCATACCTCTTCTCAGCGGGCAAACTTTTGGAGATGCTATGTGTCGAGTAGTGTGCACCTGAAACGTTGGCTCACGGGTCTACCAGCCGAGCAGCAAGCTCAGTACCTTCCGTACATCCTCCCTTACCCTCATGATTCGCGCGAGCTCGCACGGCTGAGTGGAGGAACTCAAGTGACGCTCGATCAGCAGGAAAAGCGGAAAGCCGACACCGACGCCCTCATGCCGTTCTACATGGATCTGCGCACGCAGGCCCATTTGCGCTACAACTTGCTCGTGCGCATCCGCAAGACCTATCGCAAAGCAATCCAGGCGGTGGAAAGCGGAAAGGCAGACCTGCCCCTCGAGATCGAGATGCGGGAGGGCGGAAAGGAACGTCTCGTCTTCCGCCTGTGGGATCGTCGGACGTTTGTACTGGAACATCCCAAGCTCTTTTCTCAGGCAACAAAGTGGGATGCCCGCAACAGGCGGAGAGCCTACACTCCTACGAAAAACGCTTACTTGCTGGAGTTTGTGCGAGTCGAAGCCCTTGATGGCACCGGTCCAGTGACAGGACTCTGGTTCCTTGAGTTGCTGGAGCAGGGGTTTTGGGAGAAATCCTCGGTTCAGGATCTCCAGAGGAGGTTGAAGCGAAGCAAAGGTGGCTAAGAGCGCAAGGATATGCAGAGGGTGAGGAGGAGCAGACGGAACCGTTCCAACCTGAAACATCTGGGATTCTGCTCCCATCCAAGGCCTCAGGAGATGGCCAGACCACCCGCCATTTTCGCCAACGGGCGGGAGCAATTTTCATCTCCGTCGAGCCCTTCTTCACTGCGGCAACCTTTGGCATGGTGGCGCTCCATATCCTGACGGCAAATGGCATGCGCATTAGTGAGTTACAGCAACTGCGCGCCGCCTCCGAGTGTATCGTGCCCATTGTCCTCCCTTCTGCTCCTGACGCTGAGGATCAAACCCCCATTGTTCATTGGGAGGCGCGTGTCGTTCCCAAAGGGCATCGGACACCAAAACCATATTACTTTGATGACGAACACCTGCGCTTACTGTCGCTGATAAAATATATGCTGTGCGAACATTACGGCATCAATCCGCAGACCGGCGGCGATCTGCCCGTGGTCTCCCTACGAGGCGACAATGCTCATCGGTTCAAGCCCGATCGCTACCTGTTTCAGTACGAGCATCGGGCCTTAAGTCAAGTGGACCTTCGGGTTTGTATGCGGTTTCTCGTGCACGGTCTGGTGTTCCAGACACTCGATGGGCGTAAAGTGACGGTACGACCGCATTTACTGCGGCATGGCTTCGCGACCTGGGCGCTCAATGTCGCTAAAGAACCTGTTGATATTGTTGGAGCTATTCTTCACCAGAGGAACCTCGATGTCACCAAGTACTACGGTCGACCCAATCCACGCTTGATTGCGGAGCGCAGCCATGGACTGATGAGCCAGATTTCTAGTTATATTGACGTGGATGAACTGATCTTGCGCAGCCCAGAAGAGATCCGGCAGATGCTGCTCAAAGCGCAGACCACGCACGGTACCCTCGCGCGTGTCCGCGGGGGACGTTGCCTGGTGAGTGGCGAATGCCCCATCTTCTTTGCCTGTATCGGCTGCGCTGCCAAAGCTCCTGATCCGACCCAACGTGGAGAGGTGGAGGAAGTCAAGCAGGTCACGCTGATTCAAATCGGCAAGGCGCGGAAAAAAGGGCTCAGCCTGGAAGTGATCCAACTCGAGAAGAAACTCAAACAATGTGACGCCGAGTTGCGAGAAATGGAGATGATGGAGATGTGCCGCGAAGATGAGCGACGAGAACCGGAGGTAAACTTCGACCTTGACACCTAAGCTACCGAAACGCCAAGCTCCTCCCTGGCTTGATGAAACCGTGTATGTTCCCAAGCGGCAGCGCACTATTGACTTAGTAAAACAAGCCATTGATATGCTGGTAGAGCAACGTAAGCAGGATGGCACAACACGAATCTCACTCAGCACCATCATTGCGACCACTCGCCAACTTGACCCGGCGGGCAAAGGCGTCGCACATACCGCTATTCTGGAGAATGAAGAGGCGTATGCCTACTACAAGCGCAATCGCACCGCAAACAAACCGAAGAAGCGCCAACCAACGCCCAGGAACGTTGACGCAAGGCGAGTAATCAAAGCTGATCGCGACCAGGCCCGTGTCCGGCAGCGTTACATGAAGCTGAACCGAGAAGACCTTGTGGTCCAACTGCTCTCGGTTGAACAGCAGTATGCAGAGCTTCACGAGCGTTATCTTGCGACAAACGACAAATTGCTGGAATGGCAATTACGTGCAGAGCAAGCCGAGGCACAACTGAAGACACGGCAGGAGCGGTCAAGGAAAGAACAGCCACAGGTACCCAGGTTATCATTGCCAAAGCAGCGTCATCACCCAAGGGCAGAGCACACCACAGGTCCACTCCCCAAGCACCTTATCTCATTGCTAGCTTTTGCTAGGCATCACAATGTCGCTGAAACCAGAGTACAGACTCACGTGGACCTCGGACTCCTACCGGCCAAACGTGGGGAGTGGACGGATACCGACGGCACAGCCGTCACGCTGGCCCTGGATGCATCAGGGAGAGCAGCTTTCTATCAACTGTATCAGGGGGTTCCTCCCTTTCTCGAATGTCCGCGGTGTCCCCACCAGGAGACGAAGCCATCTATTGACCAGATAAAACAGCGATGAATGTTCTCTAAGTGCTCTCCAAGGAAGCATATGACTACGTTTCTTTGGGAGAGCCAAAGAAACCAACCGATACAGACTACTAGGGAGGAAAACCTCTCGTTTCCGGTATGCTGGGAGCAAAAAAGAGTAGGACTGTATGGGCATGTTCAAGCGTGCATACTGCTACAGGTGCTATCCAACTCACCAGCAACAACAGATTCTTGCTCGCACTTTCGGTTGTGCGCGCTGGATCTACAACTGGGCTCTTGCGCGCAAAAGCCGGGCCTATCAAGAGGAGGGCAAGCGCCTCACGTACGGCGATCTCTCCGCCTGCCTGCCTGTCCTCAAACAGCAACCGGAGACGGCTTGCCTCGCTGAGGTTTCCAGCGTGCCCTTACAACAAAGCCTGCGCCATCTGGATCGTGCCTTCGTCAATTTCTTCCAGGGGCGAGGGAAATACCCGCGCTTCAAGACGAAAAAGCGAGGCAGCCAGACGGCGACCTACACCGCTACTGCCTTCACCTGGAGGGATGGCATCCTCACGTTGGCAACAATGGACGCCCCGCTCGCGCATTCGCTGGTCTCGCCCACGGCCCGTGGGAGCGATCCCCTCGACGGTCAGAGTAAGCCGTGATAACGCGGGTCGCTATTTCGCCTCGTTGCTGGTTGGGGCAAAGATCGAGCCTTTGCCTCCCTCACCAGAGCAGATCGGAGCCGATCTGGGATTGACCTCGATGGTGATCACCTCCCAGTGATCTGCGTCGAGAGTTTGGCGGTCAAGAATATGATGCCGAACCACTGCGAGGCTCTGGCCATTGCCGATGTGGGATGGGGCGAGTTCGTGCGCCAATTAGCCTAGAAGGCGCAATGGTACTGGCGCACCCTGATCAGGATTGATCGCTGGTTCCCGTCCTCGAAAACCTGCTCGTGTTGTAGCTATGTGCTTGAAAGCCTGGACTTAGAGGTTCGTGCATGGATGTGTCCCCACTGTGGAACCCATCACGATCGAGACGTGAATGCAGCAAATACGGTCCTGACCGAGGGGCTGCGTCTTTCCGCCGCAGGGCTTGCGGTGCTGCTGCCTGTGGAAGCGACGTAAGACCAAACCTGCATGGAACCAGGGAGGGCTGGCGCTGATGAAGCAGGAACTCTCACTCGCGAGGGTGGGGGAATCCCCGGCATGTATGCCTGGGGAGGATGTCAATCAAGGAAATCGTCTCTGGTAGATTCACTGATAAACGCTGCTATTGACTCGGGTGAAAAGGTTGCAATACGAGTGGGATTGAATGCTTCTATCTCTGGAGTTGACAAGCCGTTGATTTGATCTGCAACACACCGACCGATGGCAGGAGCGAGTGCAAATCCATGACCAGAAAAGCCAACCGCAAGAGTTAATCCACTCAAACCCGATACTTGACCAATGAAAGGAATGTCATCAAAACTTTGCGCTTCCAATCCACACCAGGAGCGGGCGATTTGCTGATCTCCCACAACCGGCAGTAGTTCCCTGGCCGTTGCCCAGTTGCCCTGGATGCTAGTTGAGCGTATAACATAAGAGCGCCGATCAGGTGAGGGGTCGCCAAGCCAACCTCCTCCCAGAAGAAATGCACCGTTTGCAACTTGCTTAAGCGAAAGAACACGGCTAACAGCGCTAATCACAGGCTCTAGCTGATAGCTTGGAGAAGGAGTTGAGAGGATCATCTGAAAAGCACGTGTTCGTATTGGAAGACGCAAACCAACAGTCGCTGCTAATTCATCGCTCCATGCACCTGCTGCTAATATGACATGTTCCGCTTTTAGCTCGCCGCGCTCTGTTTTTACCCCTACGGCATGATCATTATGAATGAATAAACTCGAAGTGTAGATACCAGTCCAATAGGAAGCTCCGTGGCGTTGGGCAGCTTTAGCAAAAGCGCGGGTCGTGAGAACAGGGTCTGCTTGTCCATCATCGGGGCTGTAACTTCCAGCTACGACTCGATCATTGAGCCCTGGTACAATGGAAAGCGCCTCTTTACGATCTACAAATTGAACATTAGCGAAACCCATCTCATGTTGTTTATCGACAAATTTGGAAAGATGGCTGGCCTCGATATCGCTCTCCGCAAGTAGTAGGTTCCCACCTCGGCGATAGCGCAAATCTGCTTCGAGTTCCAGTTCTAATGTCTTCCAGCGTTGGATAGCCTCTATAGCTAACTTTGCTTCGGCGGGATGGCGTCCTTGCCGCCGAATTCCACCAGCGCTAGCCCAGGAGGCTGCAGGTGAGTTAGCTATCTGTGCCCTATCTATGACAAGCACCTGACGCCCTTGCCTTGCCAGGTGGTAGGCAATCGAATTCCCAATTACCCCTCCACCCACTATGAGAATAGCAATGTTTGCTGTAGCCATACCTACTCCCTTTTAAACCCAGGTCGAATCGATCGTGTAATTTTTCTGCTGGTGCGTCAAACTTGGGTGATGTGTGGGAGCGCATTCTGAAAGGATGAGAATGGACCACAATGATTGCCTGGCATGATACCCCGTAAGTGAGTGCCGCTTTCTTCGTAACTTTCGTGCTCGATTGTCCCGTATTGGTGGAACAATGCTACGAGTTCACCACGGTTAAAAGGAATAAGCACATCAAGAGCGACAAATTGTAAGAGTAGGTTTTCACTGATGCAGCAAAGTAGGACATCAATCCCGTCTCCTTTCAACGCTGATACTCGTACCATGGGTAATACAGTCGCTGCGCCTGGCAATCGCAAGGTAAGATCAGGTGACAAGACATCTACTTTATTTAATGCCAACATCAAGGGACGACCTCCAGCACCGATCTCTTCTAACACCTCTTCTACAGCCACGACCTGGCGCTGCATGGTAGGACTTGATGCATCTACGACATGTACTATGAGATCAGCCTCTGCGACCTCTTCCAGCGTAGCGCGGAAGGCAGCTACCAGCGTGGTGGGTAGGCGCTGTACAAAGCCCACTGTGTCGGTTAGCAAAATCTCTTACCCTCCCTCAAAACGCACCCGTTTTGTCATTGGATCGAGCGTTACAAAAAGTTTGTCTTCAGCTACACTTTTCTCATGCGCAAGTCGATTTAAGAGCGTAGATTTGCCTGCATTCGTATAACCGACTAGCGCTATTATAGGTGCGCCTACGATTTTACGTCTTAAACGATGGAGCTGTCGATGGGTACGTACATGTTCTAGCTCTTCCTCAAGCTGATCTTTTTGGCGACGAAGGAGTCGCCGGTCCACCTCAATCTGTTTCTCTCCTTTGCCAAACTGTACTAGACTACAATATGCTTTGCCTTTGCTAGCTTCCCTGCCCATCATTAGCGCTGGCGTTTCGCAAGTTGCTTCTTCTGGAACGCTTGAAGTGGCCCACTCTGATTCTGCGGCAGAGAGCCGCACAAATGCACATAGCTTTCCTCATAAGATTCGTGTTCAATGACCCCGTACTTATGGAATAAAGCCACAAGATCGCCCCGATCGTAGGGAACACGCACATCGAGCGCAATGAACTGCCGGAGGAGGTTCTCGCTGATGCAGCGTAACAGGGCATCGATACCACTTCCCTGCAATGCTGACACCTGCACTGAGGGCAGTGTTGCAGCAGTACCAGTCAAGCACGACAGTTCAACTCCATGTCGCAGATCCACCTTGTTCAGAGCGATGATCACCGGGCGTCCCCCCGCGCCGATCTTCCCCAATACTTGCTCGACCGCCTCTACCTGGCGCTGCATCGCAGGGCTGGCGGCATCAACCACGTGGACGAGCAGGTCGGCTTGGGCTACCTCCTCTAGCGTCGCGCGAAAGGCCGCCACAAGTGTTGTGGGTAATCGCTGTACGAAACCGACCGTATCCGTCAGCAAGAACTCCTGACCGCCTGTGAGCCGGATACGCCGCGTGGTTGGATCGAGCGTGGCGAAGAGCTTGTCTTCGGCTAGCACTCCCGCCCCGGCGAGCGCGTTCAGCAGCGTTGACTTACCAACGTTCGTATAGCCAACCAGGGCGACGACCGGCGCACCCACACTCTTGCGGCGCTCGCGGTGTAGGTGGCGATGCGTCCTCACCTTTTCCAACTCTTCTTCGAGTGCATCCTTCTGGCGACGAAGCAAGCGGCGGTCAACCTCGATCTGCTTTTCGCCCTCGCCACGCTGCTGCACGCTGCCCTTTTGACGGGAAAGATGTGTCCACTGTCTCGCTAGCCGTGGTAAGTCATACTCGATCTGTGCTAGTTCAACCTGGAGATGTCCTTCTCTTGTGTGGGCATGTTGACCAAAAATGATTAAGATCAATGCTGTACGATCGAGCACCTGCGCTTCTAGTGTGCTTTCCAGCTTGAGGTGCTGCCCAGGAGTCAATTCGTGATCAACGATGATGCCGTCACAATCATGAAACTTTACCAGATCCGCAATTTCCTGTAATTTTCCGGAACCGAGTAAAGTTCCGGGATGAGGACGCGCTAAACGTTGGATGACATGCTCAACACAAGCTACACCTGCAGTCGTTGCCAGTCGTTCAAGTTCGTCCAGGGATTCTCCCACAGGCCAATCGTTGTCAGGTAGGTCGATACCTACAAGGATAGCACGCTTTGGTGCGTTTGATAGCAAGGTTTCTGTTAGATTTTCTTCATCTGCAGAGTGAATAGAGTGTTCAGGCATATAAAACTCCTAAGAATCATCTTGAATCACAAATCAAGTCATTTTTTAAAGGAACACAACTATGAGCTATTCCAGCATAAGGCTTTGAATGAAGCTACTTTCGCATATTTGTATGGAAAAGGAGGTGGCATGAATGATGCAGGGGTGGAAGTTGTGGATGTAGATTTCAAAGCCCACAGTCATCAACAGCAGAAAACCTCCTTACCTCATACCATAATAGAAAACAACGTTTACGTTCTGATACAAGCAGTATCATACGTAGTTTGACGCGTTCCGTAATCAAGGTAATCGGTTAGATGAAGGTTTTCACTGGTCTCTCCTGTAGGTTGTTGTGTATAGAGTACATGAGGCCTATACAAAAGTCAAGGGCTGAAATTGCTCGCGTTCTACTCTCAGGGTGTAATGATATAATCTGCTTACCTGTTACGGCGGTTCTGTGTTTTTCGATCAGTATTACACATACGAGTTATAACTACTCTCTCAGGCAATGTTTCAAAGGAGACCCATTCAATGTCCCAATTGCCCGATTTAAGTTCCTATCGTCGTTATTTCCCATCTCTCGAGCTCGAAGTGAATGCTGGGCCAGTTATCTATTTCGACAATCCTGGTGGTACGCAGGTCGCACAACAGGTGATAGATGCGATGGTACATTACTTCCGTGAGGCCAATGCCAATTCGCATGGAGCCTTTCTAACCAGTAATCGTACCGATCAAATTATTGCAGATGCACGCAGTGCTATGGCCGACTTTTTACATGCTGCCAGCCTAGATGAAATTGTATTCGGTCCAAATATGACCACCCTGACTTTTGCTTTCAGTCGTGCAATTGGTAAAACTCTTCAGCCTGGTGACGAGATCGTTATAACTATACTGGATCATGATGCAAACGTAGCACCCTGGCTTGCTTTGCAGGAGCGCGGAGTGTTCATTCGCACTGTAGATGTACACCCTGACAATGTGACGCTTGATATGGAAGATATGCACGCAAAGATTACCGACCGTACCAGGGTTGTAGCAGTTGGATATGCCTCAAATGCGGTAGGCACAATTAATGATGTGGCTACAATCATTCGATGGGCGCACGAAGTAGGCGCATTAGCATGGATTGATGCTGTGCAGTTTGCTCCTCATGGCCCGATCGATGTACAGGCGCTCGATGCTGATTTTCTCGTCTGCTCGTCTTATAAGTTCTATGGGCCACATGTAGGT
>Ga0070706_100003868_pt1 | contig 14627 bp, 22 predicted proteins | sample KBSK5501metaG_FD_65476 | JGI IMG/M metagenome (GOLD analysis project Ga0070706, IMG submission 65476) | Corn, switchgrass and miscanthus rhizosphere microbial communities from Kellogg Biological Station, Michigan, USA - KBS K5-50-1 metaG | ecosystem: Host-associated > Plants > Roots >...
GAACGACCCCAGCTGGGTCCAGAACCGCGCCGGACTGGCCACCCTGCCGGACCTGATGGGCCTGGTCAGGGCGGGCTGGCTGGAGCCCTGGACGGGGCCTAGACCCCCTTTGCTAGCATCAGATGCTAGCATGAGCAGAGGAGAGGAGAGGAGAGGAGAAGGGGTCGCTATCGCGGCACCACCACAGCCGGACCTGGACGCCCTGCGCGATGCCCATTTTGCCAAGCGGGATCAGGAGGCCGCGCAGCGAGCCACCCGCGCCCTGTCAAGGAAGCTTGATAAACCTTAACCCCCCGGGGGTATACGATGGATCACAATGACGGCAATGCCCTGGTACACCCCACCACCCGGTACGACGGCCTGGGCACGGCCAAGTACCAGCGTCCCGTCCGGCTGGATGGCACGGACCAGCCCGGGGGCAAGCACGACGGCTGCAGGCTGTTCGTGCTGGACCTGACCCATGACGGGGCGGCCCGCGTGGCCGTAGCCCGCTACTGCGACCTGGTCGAGGATAGCAGGCCGGTACTGTGCCGGGACATGCGCATGGTGCTCAAGTCCCTGCCCCCGCTGCAGGGGCCCAGCAGCTGACCAGGCCCCGCCCCGATCCGCGGCAGCCGGTGACCCGGGAGGACCTGCCCACGGTCACAGACCCGATCCTGGCCTACATGCAGTGGCGGCAGGCCTGCGGGCTGCCCATCAGTGACTGGTGGGCGGACAAGGTGCGCACCGCTCTGGAGCGGCAGGGGCTGGTGAAACCCCGTCCGGGCTTGCGCACCCCTGCGCATGATGGTACTGTACCAGCTGCTGATCCACCACCACCGGAGGGCACGTGAATCCTGACCAGCTGCGCCGCTTCAACGCCATGCTGACGCTGCTGCAGGGCGCCAGCAGCCCGCAGGAGGTGGGCGGCGCCCGCCTGCAGATCACCCGCTTCGTGAACAAGCTGCTCAAGGATGCCAAGCTGCCCACCGTTGGCGGCCAGCCGCAGGAGGAGGCCTGATGGACCAGCGCAGCGTGCTGCAGGACTGGGTCATGCGGCTGCCGTTACGCCACCAGGGCACCCTGCTGACCGGGGTGCGGGGCTGTGACCTGGCGCCCAAGACGGACGCCAACCTGGCCAGCCTCGAGAGGCACCTGGTGGCCTTCCTGCGCTGGTGCTTCATGGTCCCCGCGGATGACCGCGAGGTGGACGCGAAGCCCGGCTGCTGGTTCCGCAGCATCCCACCCCGGTCCTGGCGCCCGTCCGCCCTGATGCACTACCCCCTGCACTGGTACAGCCACCTGATGCACGCCTTCGAGGTGGTGGGCTACTGCCACCCGGACGGGGACGTGGCCGAGGAGGGCCTGCGCATCTACCTGGCCATGGCGCGGGCCCTGCACCTGGAGCCGGAGGACCGGTCCGAGTTTTATGACCGGCTGACGGAAGACCGGATCAGCACCGGCACGGTGGTGTCCTGATGGCTGACCGCATCAGGCGCGAATGGGACGCCTACGTGCGGGACGTAGTGCCACCGGACGCCCCAGCGGTCCAGGTCCACGAATGCCGCCAGGCCTTCTTCAGTGGCGCCGTGGCCACGTTCATGGAGATGACGGGCGGGCTGACCACGGGCTCGGCTGTGCAGAAGGCCGACCTGAAGATGATGGCGGACCTGCACAGCGAGCTGCTGGCCTTCACCCGGGATGCCCTCCAGCAGGCCGAGGCCGAGACGGAGCCCGGACCTGTAGACCGGCTGGACCAGCCAGCACATCCGGCACCAGGGCGGTTAGAGGTGGAGGCCATGGGCCGCGGCGCCATACGGCGCTGCCTCGAGGGGCTGCCGGTGGATGTTATCTGCACCCTGTTCCTGACCCGCAGCGGGCCCCAGGGGTTCCTCACCTACATCAGCAACGGGGACCGGCAGGACATGGTCAGGTCCGTGGTGGAATGGCTGGGCAGGATTGCCTCAGCCAGTCCGGAGCACAGGGCGGACGTGAAGGCCGCCCTGGACGATCTGATGCGGGGGTCCTGATGGCCTACGCCATCCAGTGCTGCATCCGCTGCAACGCGCTCGAGAAGGGCCACACCGGCCCCGCGGACAAGTACCTCTGCAGCAGCTGCTACGGCGCGGGCTGGCGGGTGGACTCGGTGGGCAACCTGATCCCTCCAGCCAAGCCATGACCCGGCGCTGCCTGGGCCTGCTGGCCTTCGCCTTCCTCGTGGCCATGATCCTGGCCTGGGTGGTGGCGTGAAGCGGCGCTGGCGCCGGGTGGGCCCGGCCCGGGACGGCACCTGGGAGTACCGCCAGGGGGACCAGGTCCTGGCCACGGTCCGGCGCGAGGACCCGCCCGGCAACAGCCACTTCTCCCTGTGGACCATCAGTGACCAGACCGGCCACGAGCCTACGCTGCGCGAGGCGAAGCTGCGGGTGCAGCGCAAGCACGGGCCGCCCGGGTGATCAGCTGCTGGGCGCAGCGGGCGGCGCCAGTCCTGGCCGAGCTGTTCGCCCCGGGCAAGACCCCCACCCGCCAGGACATCATTGACGCCTACCCCTTCGGGGAGCGGAAATACTGGCCGTACATGGTCTGGCTGCGCGAGGTGCGCCGCTGGAAGCACGCCCGGCGCCTGGGGATGACCACCCCGTACAGCCTGCGCGGGGTCAACCTGGACGGCTTCAAGATTGGCCACCAGGGGTACACCCTGGCGGTCCTGGAAAGGAGCAAGGCCCCATGAAATGCCTGAGCCTGCATCAGCCCTGGGCGTCCGCCGTGGCCCAGGGCGTCAAGAAGTGCGAGACCCGCAGCTGGGCCACGGCCTACCGCGGCCAGGTGGTGATCCACGCGGCCAAGGTGGTGCCCCCGGACATGCCCGAGCTGCTGTTCCGCTGGACCATGGACCAGCTGGGCATCCAGGTAGGCACCCTGGCGCAGCTGCCCCGCGGCGCCGCCCTGGCCGTGGCCACCCTCGAGGACTGCATGCCCATCACCGCGGCCCTGGTGGACCTGCTGACGCCCGAGGAGCGGCGCTGGGGGTACTGGGAGGCGGGGCGGTACGCCTGGGCCCTCAGTGACGTGATCCCGCTGCACCACCCGGTGCCGCTGCGGGGGCGCCAGGGCCTGTTCACCCTGACCCCGGACCAGGAGGCCATGATCCGCGGCGCGGGCCTGCTGCAGTCCCTGGCCATGGCGAGCCGGGTGACGGATGGCTGAGACCAGCCATGTGGTGATGTTCAGCGGCGGCATCGGCTCCTGGGCCGCGGCCAAACGGGTGGCCGCAGTGCACGGCACGGCGGGCCTGATCCTGCTGTTCACCGACACGCTCATCGAGGACGCGGACCTGTACCGGTTCCTGGCCGACGCTGCGGTCAACGTGGGCGGCCAGCTGGTGCGCATTGCCGAGGGGCGGACGCCCTGGGAGGTGTTCCGGGACCGCGCCCTGCGCTGCGGCCAGCTGCACTACTGGGGCGGGCTGCCCCAGGCCCAGGACCTGCTGGTGGAGTTCGGCCTGGGCGTCTGGTCCCGGGGCGAGCGCCCGGTCTTCGGCCTGCGCACCCGTCAGCAGGATGGCCACCGCCGCGCATAGCGTTACATTGCACCATGCCCATGCCCCTGCGGGGCCGGATGGCCCGCTTCGTTGAGCAGCTGCTGCTGGACCCCAACCTCGACCAGACCCAGGCGGCCATTGCTGCGGGCTACAGCCCCCGCACGGCCACGGTCCAGGCCAGCCAGGTCATGGCCGATCCCCGGGTGGTGGCCGCCCTGGCCCTGGCCAAAGAGCAGCGCCGGGTCCGGGTCCAGGTGGAGCAGGATGACGTGCTGCGCGAGCTGATTGGCCTGGTGCGCAGCAACGTCCAGCACTTCGCCGTGGATGACCTGGGCAACATCACCCTGGCCCCGGACGCCCCCGAGTCCGCCTGGGCCGCGGTGGCCAGCATCAAGCGGAACATCCGGCATATCAGCAACGGGCCGGACCAGGACCCCGACATCGAGTACACCTGCGAGTTCCGCCTGTGGCCCAAGGACCGGGCCCTGGACCTGGCCATGAAACACCTGGGGATCAGCGGGGTGGACCGCCACGAGCACACCGGCAAGGACGGCGCCCCGCTGATGCCGGTGCCCAGCGTCATCCAGGTGGTCCTGGTCAAGCCAGGGAAGCGTCCCCGCCGCGTCAAGTCCCGCCCCACCAGCTGACCGCATGACCACCACCGCCAGGGTCGAGGCGGCGGAGGTCCTGGGCTTCTTCTTCGAGCCCCTGGGCCGCTACCGCTGGCGGGTGGCCTACGGGGGCCGGGGCGGGGTCAAGTCCTGGACGGTGGCCCGGGCCCTGCTGATCCACGGCGCCCAGCGCCCCCTGCGCATCCTGTGCGCCCGCGAGTGGATGTCCAGCATTGCGGACAGCGTGCACCGCCTGCTGGCGGACCAGATCGAGCTGCTGGGCCTGGGCGGGTTCTACCAGGTGCAGAAGTCCACCATCCTGGGCGCCAATGGCACCCAGTTCATCTTCAAGGGCATCCGCAGGGACATCAACGAGATCAAGTCCACCGAGGGCGTGGACGTGTGCTGGGTGGAGGAGGCCGAGGCGGTCAGTAAAGAATCCTGGCTGGTGCTGCCGCCCACCATCCGGAAGAAGGGCAGCGAAATCTGGGTGACGTTCAACCCGGCCCTGGCCACCGATGCCACGTACCAGAAACTGGTGGTCAACCGTCCGGCCCGCAGCATCGTCAAGAAGACCGGGTGGGAAGACAACCCCTGGCTGTCCGCGGAACTGGCCGAGGAAGAGGCCGAGCTGCGGCGCCTGGACCCGGAGGCCCATGCCAATGTCTGGGGCGGGGAGCCGTGGACGCGGTCGGACACCCAGGTCTTCGGGGACAAGTGGGAGCAGCAGGACTTCGAGGTGGTGGGCGTGCTGGACAAGGCCACCGGGGCCCTGACGTACCACGGCTGGCAGGGCCCGTACTACGGCGGGGACTTTGGCTTCGCGAAGGACCCCGCCGTCATCCTGCGCTGCTGGATCAAGGACAGCAGGCTGTGGATCGACCACCAGGTGGACGGGGTGCAGCTGAACATGGATGACCTGGCCCGGGCGTATGACCGGGTGCCCGGCACCCGGCTGCACACCATCCGGGCGGACAGCGCCAGGCCGGAGACCATCAACGAGCTGCGGCGCCGGGGCTTCAATGTGCGCGGTGCCAAGAAATGGGACGGCAGCGTTAAGGACGGCATCGAACACCTGCGCTCGTACCAGCGGATCATCCTGCATCCCCGCTGCAAGTTGGCAATTCAAGAGGCAAGGTTGTATCGTTACAAGACCGACCCCCGGACTGGCGACATTCTGCCCATCCTGGTAGATAAGCACAACCACACCTGGGACTCGGTCAGGTATGCCCTGGACCCGCTCATCCGCCGCAAGCGGCGCCCGCAGCTCCTGATAGGGGGTACTGAATAGCACCATGGCCGGGACCCCTGACCGTCCCTCCCTGATCAGACGCCTCCTCAGCCTGGGCAGCCCGGGCGACCCCGCAGTCCCCACAAACGGCAACGGCAACGGACACGGCCCCCATGCCACGGCGGGCGTCAAGGGCGGGGTGGTCCTGGGCCCGGGCGTCATCCCGGGCGTGGACTTCTTCAGCCCCGACGGCACCCGCACCATCATCCAGCTGGTGGGCGGCGGCGGCAGCGAGGCGGAGCGGGTCAGCGCCCAGACCGCTTACGCTGCTGCCGCCTACGCTTACGTGGCCATGCGGTGGCGCGCCAGCCGCCTGGCTGAGCCCCCGCTCATGGTGGTCAAGGAGGACCAGAAGACCGGGGACGAGGACTGGCTGCCCAAGCATCCGCTGGGGGCGCTGCTGGAGGCGCCCAGCCCGGACTACGACATGGGCGAGCTGCTGTTCCGCACCAGCCTGTACGTGGACCAGACCGGCATGGCCCTCTGGGTCAAGGACACCAGCGGCAACGGCCTGCCGGGGCGCCTGACGCCCTTCAGTGGCACCCAGTTCGAGGTCCGGTCCACCCGGGACCTGCTGCGCGGCCAGTTTGTGGCGCAGCTGGCCACCGGGCCCAAGACCTTCACCCCGGACCAGGTGGTGTTCTTCGAGGAGCCCAACCCGGCAGATTGGACCCGGGGCCTGTCCCGGCTGGACGTGCTGATGGGCTGGCTGAACCTCAGCACTGTTGCACGTGCAACAGTGCGGGACCTGCTGGCCAATGCGGTCTGGCCCAGCGTGATCCTGCAGCCCGATCACGAGTGGAACCCGGACGACAAGGAACTGGCCGAGTACAATGCGGCAGCGGCCAAATACGCCCAGCCCGGCAGCCGGGGGAAGCCCATCACGGTCCTGGGCGGGGGCAGCGCCACGGTGGTCAGCGCCCGCATCAAGGACCTGATCCCCGAGGACGTGCTCAACCGGGTGGAGTCCATCACGGCCAGCGTCTTCGGGGTCCCCGCCATCGTCCTGCAGTACCAGGTGGGCATGGAGAACAGCCCCTGGTCCCAGATGGCACAGGCGCGCAAGATGGGGTACGAGGACACCATCGAGCCCGCCTGGCGCCAGGTGGAAAAGCGGCTGGACCGGCAGCTGCTGCGGCCCATGGACACGGACCTGACGCACCACGTTCGCTTCGACACCACCCGGGTCCGCGCCCTGCAGGCCAATCAGACCGAGGAGGCCACGGTGGCCGCCCTCTGGGGACGGGCCGCCAGCCTGAACGAGCGCCGGTCCAAGATGGGCCTCGAGCCCTCGGATGATCCGCGGGCGGATGACATCCCGGAGCTGACCACCCCGGTGCCCGCGCCCTTCGGCGCGCCCGCGGGGGACGGCCAGGATCAGGGCACCCCGGAGCAGCAGCAGGCCAAGGCCCTGGAGCAGAAGCGGGGGGACATCTGGCGCCTGTTCGACATGGAGGCCAAGGCCCAGGCCGTGCCGTGGGAGGGGGCCATCACCGGCTTCCTGACGGACCTGCGGCTGCGGGTGACCCGCTTGGCCAGCCACACGCTGCGGGCCGACAAGGGCGTGGACCCCGGCAGCGCCCGCAGCTTCCAGCTGCAGCTGGACGCCATCATGGACGCCAGCAAGCCGCGGCTGAAGACCCGCACCTACCCCCTGCTGATCCAGACCGGCACCCAGGCGGTCAAGCGGCTGTCCAGCCGCATCGGCCTATCCTTCAGCGTGCTCGAGCCCGGCCTGCTGCAGTATGCCGCGCACCGGTCCGGGTTCCTGGCTGACGTGATGCTGGACGGCACCGGCAAGGCGGTGGCCAAGGCGGTCCAGGACGGCCTGGCCGCGGGCGAGACGGTGGGGGCGCTGATCAAGCGGCTGGAGACCCTGCCGGACTTTGACCGCACCCGGGCCAAGCTGGTGGCGCGCACCGAGACCACGGCGGCCTGGAACGGGGCCCAGCGCCGGGCCCTGTCCGAGTACAAGGCCCGCACGGGCCGCGGGGTCCGCAAGTCCTGGCTGTCCAGCCGGGATGACCGGGTGCGCGAGGAGCACCAGCTGCTGGACGCGGAGACCAGTGACGTGGGCATCCCCATCGACGAGGCCTTCAGCAACGGCCTGACCGAGCCGGGCGAGCCGAACTGCCGCTGCACCCTGGTGTACAGCCTGGAGGCCGCGGATGGGTCCACCACCGACCTGGACGAGCCGCCCGCATGATCCGGCCCCCCGTGACGCCCGAGATGGTCAAGCTGGCCCGGGAGCTGGGGCTGTCCCCCATGGCCGTGGCCCGCAAGCTGGATCAGATCGCTGACCGCGTCCTGCGCGGGACACCCCTGGCGGGCGGGGAGCCCAGGGGGCTGCTGCAGGACCTGAAGCCGCACACCCCGGAGGATCATCATGGGCCGCAAGGCTGACGCACCCCCGGGGGACGCCCCCGGGAGACTGTTCGCCCCGTTCGAGGTGAAGGCGGTGCAGGATGACGCCCGCACCTTCGAGGGCCTGGCCAGTGTCTGGGACCTGGACCTGGGCGATGACGTGGTCCACCGCGGGGCCTTCGCGGACACGCTGAAGGACTGGCGCAAGGGCACCACCGCCATGCCCCTGCTCAACAGCCACAACCACTTCGACATCTTCAGCGGCCTGGGCCAGATGCTGGACGCCGAGGAGACGAAGGACGGCCTGCTGTCCCAGTGGGAGGTCATTGACGGGCCGGACGGGGACCGCACGCTGGAGCGCCTGCGGCCCAGCAAGCGGACCGGGCGCGCCGTGGTGGGCAGCCTGTCCATCGGCTTCAACCCGGTCAAGATGGACTTCGAGGACAGTGACAAGGCCCGGTTCGGCCAGATCAGGCATCTGCGCAAGGTCAACCTGAAGGAGGTCAGCCTGGTCCTGTTCCCTATGGCGCCGGGCGCGCTGATTGACCTGGCCAGTGTGAAGTCCGCGCTGGCCCAGGGACGTGCCACCCCGGAGGAACTGGCGCAGCTGGCCGCCTACCGGGACGAACTGGACGCCGCCCTCAAGGGCGTGACGCCCGCCCCGTCTGGGGACATCGAGCCCCCGGACGTAACCCAGCTGGACCGCCTCCGCGTCCAGCGTCTGCGCCTACTGGCGCGAAGGAGCTAGGCACCATGGAGAACCTGGCGCAGCGCCAGCAGGACCTGGACAGGATTCTGGACGAGGCCTCGGCCCTCCAGGCCAAGTACGAGGGGAAGAAGTGGGACCCCAAGGACCGGGAAAAATTCGAGGGGCTGTGCGCCGAGGGCAACGAAATCCAGCTGGCCATCAAGGCCGAGCAGGACTTCAAGGCCCTGGATGACGCGGCGCGCCGGGGCCGGGAGGTCATCAATCCCAGCCTGCCGTCCTCGCGCAATCAGCCGGGCAACGGCAAGGCCGCCCAGGGCGAGATCGCGGGGTACATCAGCCTGGGCGATGCCGTGCTGGCGTCCGAGGCCTTCCAGAAGTTCGCGAAGGACGGGTACGCCCGCGGCCACGTGGCCGTGGTCAGCCTGGCCACCGCCATCATCGGCAAGAACGTGGTGCGCGGCCCGCGGGACGAGCCCCTGGTGGCCCTGTCCCGGGACACCCGGAAGGCCTACCAGGACTTCCTGGAGACCAAGGAGGCCAAGGCCGTGCCCACCGTGGGCGCGGGCATCCTGGAGCCGGACCGCATCGCCCGGATTCCGCAGGTCACCGCGGACCAGCGGCTGCGCATCCGGGACGTGATCAGCACCGGCCAGACCGGGGCGTCCGCGGTGGAGTACGTGCGGGAGGAGTCCACCAGCGGGTCCGCCGCGGCCACCGCCCACGGGGTGGAGAAGCCGGAGCTGGGCGTGGTGTACAGCCTGCAGTCCGCGCCCGTCCGCACCATCGCGGGCTGGATGCCGGTGCAGAACCAGCAGCTGGAAGACTGGGCCCAGCTGCGGTCCCTGATCGACGGGCGGCTGCGCTACAGCGTCAGCCGGACCGAGGAGCAGGAGATCCTGTACGGGTCCGGCGCCCCGCCGCACCTGGAGGGCATCCTGACGGTGGCGGGCACCACGGACATCGCTGCCGATGGCCGGTACGCCCCGCTGACGGACACCCTGATCGACGTGGTCCGCCGCGGGATCACGGACGTGTTCGTGGCGGGCTACGAGCCGAACGCGGTGGTCCTGCACCCGTTCGACTGGGAGACCATCCTGCTCGAGAAGGGCACCGACCAGCGGTACGTCTGGGCGGTGGTCACCGACAACAACGGCAGCCGCATCTGGGGCGTGCGCGCCGTGGAGTCCGTGGGCGCGCAGTCCCGCGCCACCGGGGTGGACATCCCGCGCCGGGAGCTGATCGTGGGCGACTGGCAGATGGGCGCCCAGCTGCTGGACCGCATGGACCTCACCGTCCAGGTGGGCCTGGTGGACCGGCAGTTCGTGGAGAACATGCGGACCATCCTGGCCGAGGAGCGGCTGGCGCTGGCCATCTATGCGCCCGCGGCCTTCGCCCACTTCACCACCCAGGACGAGAGCTGATCCGGTGGCCTGGATCAGCCGACCCGCGACCCGTGGCGCCCCGGATGTTCGGGGCGCCCGGCGAGCTGGGGCCCGGTCCGGCCCGGGGGGCAGTTACCCCCGGGCCCCCGCGGCGCCCAGCCAGCAGGCGAGCGCCAGCAGCAAGGCGCCGCCTGGCAGCACCGGCCCGGTGCAGGCGAGCCCCGCAGCGCGCCGTCTGGCCGCTGATCAGGGCGTGGACCTGCGGCGGGTGAAAGGAACCGGCAAGGCGGGCTTCATCACCGCCACGGATGTCCGGGACCATCTGACCGTGCCACGCTGACCCGTGGCCCGCTTCGATCTGAGGGCGCTGCAGGCCATCGCCCGGCGCCACCCGCCCCTGCCCCAGACCTTCGTGGAGACCGGCACCTGGACCGGCAACACGACGCGTCTGGCGCTGCAGCACTTCAAGAAGGTCCACACCATCGAGCTGTCCGCGGACCTGTTCGGCACCCATAGCCCGGGCCTGCTGGCGCTGGGCGCCCGGTGCCACCTGGGGGACACCCGGGACGTGCTGCCCAAGCTGGCGGCCACCCTGGTCGGCCCCGTCTTCTGGTTCCTGGACGCCCATGCCACGGATCAGTGCGCGGGCGCCGTGTCCGGCCCCCTGCCCCTGTTCGACGAGCTGGAGACGCTGGGGCGGCGCAAGTTCCGGGACATCATCGTGGTGGATGACGTGCACTGCTTCATCACCCACCGCGAGGCGGCGCTGAAGGAGCGGCCCGGGCGCGCCGTGGCCTTCGCGGCCAACCCCGAATGGGACCGGGTGCACCTGGCCAAAATTGCCAGCTACTTCCCGCACCACCGGGAGGCCATCATCCTGGGGGACCAGGCCGTGGTGTACCGGTGAGCGTGCCCCGCGAGGTCTTCCGCCTGGCGGTGGTGACCAGCTGCTTCCGCTATGGCCGCTATTTGGCCGACTGGGCGGCCAGCCTGACCGCCCTGGCGCGCAAACCGGACGAGGTGGGCATCCTGGTCCACGGCGGCCTCGAGGCCGACAGCGTGGCAGCCAGGGCTGCGGCGGACCAGCTGCGGGCGGCGCACATCCCGGTGCACCTGGTGGTGGAGCCGCAGCTGCTGGACCTGGGCGTGGCGCGCAACCGGGCGGTGGCCCTGACCACGGCGCCCTGGGTGATGCACCTGGACGCGGACGACGCCCTGCTGCCCTGGGCGGTGGACGACATTGCGGCCCTGGCCCCCCTGGGGGACGTAGTCTGCCTGGGCTACGAGCGGACGGGGGACCTGCTCGCGGGCCCGCGGCAGCGGTCCAAGCTGTACAAGAGCAGCGTCGGACGGGGCGCCCTGGCCAACCCCACCCCGGCCAGCGGGGTCAGCCCCTTCCGCCGCGTCTTCTGGGAGCAGCGGCCCTACGTGACCGACAAGCGGGCGGGCGGGGGTGGCTGGGACACTGCCCTCTGGCTGGGCTTCGCCCACCTGGGCGCTCGTTTCGTGCCCACCCGCCGCCCGTGCTTTCAGTACCGGCAGCATGCGGACAGCATCTTCAACACCCGCCGCGGGTCCGGCTGGCCGCACGAGCGGATGGGGCAGCGGCTGCAGGGCCTGCGCCGCGGGGACCAGGGCGTCAGCATCATCGTCCCCTGGTCCCCGGATGATCCGGGACGAGAGGCGGGCTGGGCCTGGGTCAAGGCCCGGTATCAGGCCCTGTACCCAGACTGGCAGCTGCTGACCGGCAGCAGCAGGCGGGGCCGGTGGCGCAAGGGCGAGGCCGTGATGGACGCCCTGCAGCGGGCCACGGGCCGGGTCCTGGTGATTGCTGACGCGGACTGCGCCGTGCCCGAGGTGGCGCTGCGCCAGGCGGTGCAGCTGGTGGAGTCCGGGGTGCCCTGGGTGATGCCCCACCGCAAGGTCTTCCGCCTCAGCCCCTCCCAGACAGCCAACTGGCTGACCCTGGACCCGGCCAGCTGGACCGCGCCGCCCAGCCATGACCTGACCCGGGCGCCCTATGCCGGGCGCGCTGGCGGGGGCATCGTGGTGGTGGAGCGGGCGGACTACATGGCCTGCGGCGGCATCCCGCTGGCGTTCGAAGGCTGGGGGGCCGAGGACGAGGCCCTGGCCGTGATCCTGGACACCCTGGCCGGACAGCACACCCGGCTGGAGTATGACCTGGTCCACCTGTGGCACCCCCCGGCGCCGGGCCGGATGGCCGCGGGCGGGTCCACCATGGTCCGCAACCGGCCCCTGTACTACCGGATCAACGCCCTGCGCGGGCAGCCCGAGGCGCTGTGGCGGATGGTGGCCCCGCCCTGGGCGGCCAAGATGCGCCCCAACGTCATCCCCGTGGACCGCACCGCGGACCGGGCAGCGCGCCAGGCGGAGACCCGCCAGATCGTCGCCCAGGCCCTGCAGCGCACAGCAAGGGAGGCCAAGCTCATGAACGAGACCCCGGAGGACCTGCAGGCCAGACGGCGGCGCCAGGTGGCCGCCTTCAAGGAGGGGCAGCGGATCAGGGCCGAGGCCATAGCGGCAGCCCGGGGTCCGCGCCGCAAGGCCGAGCCGGTGGAGGACAAGATGGACCGCCCGCAGGAGGACAAGGGCGGCGGGGTGGTGCTCCGTGACGACCGGGTGCCCGCATGATCACCATTGCCCAGGCCGTGGCGGTCATCGGGCCGGTCAACAATGAGCCGCTGCTGCAGCGGCTGATTGAGTCCGCCACGGGGACCTTGGGCCGGACCCTGCTGCGCTATCTGGGCCCGCCGCTGCAGCGCACCGAGGTACGGGACGGCACCGGGGGCTACAGCATCTGGCTGCGCGAGGACCCGACGCCGGACAGCGTGGTCAGCGTGCGGACCCGGCCCGACATCTTCCAGCCCTGGACGGACCTGGCCAACCCGGACCCCGACACGGGCCAGGTAGTCTACGCCCTGGACGGGCGGCGCCTGGATTCCCGCAGCGGCTGGCCGGTGGGCCGGTCAACTGTGGAGATAACGTACACCGCGGGGTTCGGGGCGGACGAGGGGCCGGTGGAGCTGCAGGAGCTGGTCCTGCAGATGGTGGCGGACCGCTGGGCGTCCCTGCCCACCCAGGGCGGGGTGGGCGGGATCAAGTCGGAGACCATTGGCGATTACTCGTACACCAATTTCACGGCAGCGGAGATTGCCGGGATTGCGGGCGGCCTGGGCCTGGACTGGGAGAAGTTCGCCCGGCAGTGGAAGCGGCACCTGATATGAGGCGCCGCAGCCGCTGGTACACCACCGCCCTGGTCTGCAAGTACCACGGGGTCCTGGCCGCCACGGTGGCCCGCTGGTGCAGGCTGGGCTGGATGCGTCCCGCGGTCAAACGTCCCTACAAGGGCCGGGAGCGGTGGATGATCCGGGCCCCCTGGAAGCTGGCGCGCCGATGAGCTTCCTGGGCCTGCTGGACCGCACCATGGTGATCCACCGGCCCCTGGACTCGTCCGGCGAGCTGCGGACTCGGGCCACCAGCTACGTGCCCCAGGGCGGCCCCGTCCCCTTCACCGCCCGGCGCCCGGTGGGCCTGCTGACGGACGTGGGCCCCGGCCTGGCGGATGTGGGGGACCGGACCGTCTACTGCGAGGCCGACGTGGACGTGCGCGAGCGGGACGTGCTTGAGCAGATGACGGGCCCGGATGACCTGGCCCTGCTCGAGGTCACGGGTCCGGTGGCCCGGCCCCGGGGCCATCACTGCGAGCTGCGGTGCCGCTTCTTCCTGGGTGACCTGACGGCAGGGGGCAGCTGATGCTCGAGATTGGCCCCGGACGCTGGGAGGGCCTGGACGGCCTGGGCGAGGCCATGCTCCACGAAATCCGGGGCGAGGCCGAGGACACGGTGCTGGCGGTGGTCATCTTCTTCAGCGGGGAGATCAAGACCACGCTGTCAGGGGGGCGGCATGGCCGCAGCTACGTGGTCAGCAGGACCGGGCGCCTGCACGTGGCCAGCGCGCCGGGCGAGGCCCCGGCCAGCTTGACCGGCAACCTGCGCAACAGCATCGGCTACAGCCTGCCGGTCTGGGAGGGCTGGACGGTCAGTGCCGAAGTAGGGGTGGGCCTGGGCACGGTGCCCAGCGGCGGGGCGCAGGACCCGGCCAAGACTTACGCCCGGCGCCTGGAGTGGGGCGGCGCCCACGTGACCCGCAAGACCGTCCGGGTGCAGCTGGCTGATGGCTGGATCACGGTGAAGGCGGGCACGGTCATCAGGATATTGCCCCGCCCCTACATGGAGCCCACCGCGGTCCGGGTGGAGCCGGAGATTGCGCGCATGATGGACCGGGGGATGGCCGCGTGAAGTGGCATCAGGTGCTGCAGGCGGCCAGTGACCTGGCCGCGGCCACCCCGGCCCTGGCCAACATCTACGGCGCGGACGGGTTCCGGTATGCGGGCACCAGCCCCTACGTGACCCCGGCGCTGGAGCACCAGCTGGTGGCGGACGGGGAGGACGAACTCTGGGCGGTCTGCACTATCCAGTTCGACCAGTGGTGCCGGACCATGGAGGACCTGCTGGCCAGCGAGCACCAGCTGCGCCTGCTGTTTCACGTGGAGACCCAGCGGGACTATGCCGGGATGCCGTGCTGGTCCCAGTACAATGATGGCGAGACCCTGGCCAGCCCGGACCGGGACGGGGCCTTCGGACGGGCGATAAGGTTCCGGATGTCCACCCTGCGCGAGCGGTACGCACCTAACCCCTGAAGGAGATTGCACCATGCCCGCTTACAACCT
>Ga0070706_100003869_pt1 | contig 14626 bp, 19 predicted proteins | sample KBSK5501metaG_FD_65476 | JGI IMG/M metagenome (GOLD analysis project Ga0070706, IMG submission 65476) | Corn, switchgrass and miscanthus rhizosphere microbial communities from Kellogg Biological Station, Michigan, USA - KBS K5-50-1 metaG | ecosystem: Host-associated > Plants > Roots >...
AGATGTCTGAAGGAAGCCAAGGCGGAGTACGCGAAGCTGCAGTGAAAGGGCCTCTAGGCTGGCAGTGGCTAATTTTAAGTTGCTGATTTATAAGCTAGTTTGGAGTGGGGAGGCGGCGCTAAAATCTCGGTAAGTAACACAAAACAAGCTTGATATTTGGTTTTTCCGCGATAAAGTCTTCGACGACGGAAATATCGCTGTTGCGGGTGTGGCGAGCGGCTCTTTCGAGGGGGGGTTCTGGGAGTACACGCTCCAAATGACACCCAGCTGTTCAGCGAAGTGGTAGAGGTCGCGAAACTGAAGAATCAGAGGGAGGATGGGGAGTGGGCCCGCTGGTACGAGTATTATCACGCTCTTGTTCTCCGCCCTGCTGACCGGGACGTTCTCTTCCATGTGCAAAGAGGTCTCCATTTCAACCTGCAGACCGCCGCAGTATATCTCCTACTCAGTACTCCGATCGTTCCTGGGATTCGACGCTGGTGGTGCATCTTGCCGGCTTTCCTCTGGGCTGGGTTCCTTGTAGTTGAGGAGTTTGCGGGGCTCCAGCAATGGGCAAACAAGTGGTCGACGCTCGACAAACAGATCACATACCTCATGGAACTTGGACGTAGCATGCAAACCGCTTAAGCTAAGGATGAACTCTAGGATTGCACCCAGGCACTAGTGCTGTGCCAAAAAACAGCCGTTGAACGCTGAGTCCATGCCACTGATTTTATTTCCCAAACCAGATGTCTGTTGGGCAGAGGTTGTCAACATTTGTGAGCAGGGCGCGCGCTATGCGCTGGTTCACAACTGTTCACTTCGTTGCTGAGCCTGTTCAAGACCTAAGCCGGACCCGGAACCGCGTCCTGGGTCGGATCCTGACGTTGTGCCACCGGTAGGTCCTGAACCTGAGCCGGATTTCCCTCCGGATATTCTTCCTCCCCAACCCGAGCCTTCCCCAATCTAGAGTTGACGCTGTGCAGCCCACACGATTCGTGCAGCACCTTTCCTCGACGGATCTGCGCTTAGCGCCGGTCACCAAGGCGACGCCTCTCCTCCCGCGAAAACCAGCATCACCCCATAGCCGCGCTGCGATGGTTCGGCATGCGGCACGATGATCGGCATCAGCCACGAGTGCTTGTGCGCGAGGTGACTCATATGTGTCTGGTAAACGTAACGTCCGATAAACCAGCCCATCACTCCCCCAGTTACCACATCAGAAGCAAAATGCTTCTGTGCCGCAATCCGGGAGGCGCTCACTATACTGGCCAGGCTGTATGCCGTCACTTGCACAATCGGATTGTGCTTGTACTCATGGGCCACCAACGACGCAACCGACCACATTTGAATCGCGTGCCCCGATGGAAACGAAGTTCCACCACCCCAAAAGTTGCCGGGATGGCTCTCATCCGGCCGGTTACGCCGTGTTACTTCCTTGAGAACCCCAGCCACAATCAGCCCGTCCAGTAAGGACTCTGTGCCAAGCACGCCGATCTCCCGCGCTTTCGCGTGATCGCGTAACACTCCATATCCGTAGTAACCAGCCACAATAGGAATCAATGTGTAGGATGCGCCGATATTTGAAATCCGCCCACCCCACCGGACTTGTCCACGGCTGTTTTCAAACAAATCCGCAATGTGATGATCGGCCGCAATCAATCCACCTGTCGTCGCCCCGAATAGCAGCCACCACTTTGCATTCTGTCGGTCGATGTGAAAAGGACTGGTCAAGATATCCTTCTGGTCAAGGACGATATTGAGGAACAACTTCCGTCCGAGTGGTTTCAGTCGCTCCGTATCCCCAGGATAGAAAATGCGGTCGCGCTGATCGAGAACTGGCGGAGGCTCAACTTGCGGTGGTGATTCTTGGCTTGCAGTTCCAATTTGAAGCGAAAAACCTAAACACCATTGAGATCGTAGATCGGGTGTAACGGAGCAGTTCGCATCATCTTCACTTGCGGCTGGGCTACTCGCAAGGATCGTGGCTATCGCAAACGCCCCTATCCATCGAATGGCTTGCACTTACACAACCCCACTCCGCCGGTCGCTCAAGTAATACCGCCGGCTGTCTGTTGTACCGACCCTCGACTGATGCATCTGCTTGATGACCTCTGACGTAGCAACATCAGCGAGACGACAGAGCAGAAACCGTAAAGCGCGTGACGGGCATGCAGCGGTAGGCTGCACAGAATAACCTGAACGACGCGCATCGCATCGGGGCGTCGTTCACCCGGTAGTCGATTACTTACACGAGTCGCTGACCATCTTTACGTCTGTGGCCTTCAAGTGCCCGTGCTCAGTGTCACTCTTCTTCATGCCGGCGTCCTTTGCCATCTCCTTAGCGTCTTCCTTCATGTTGTGCATCTTCGCATTCGAGACGACTCCCGTCACAGTCACGGTATGGCCCAAGTGGTCAGCGAGGGCCACCTTACTGCTTGTCACCTCCCACGTGCTTCCGTCATTGGCCGTGAGCAGGAACTCTTTCGCGTCATCGCCTTTTGCCAGACAGCCGGTGATGTCCCTTATGTCTGCTTTTTCCTTCGCAAAACCAAATGTACAAACGGCAAGGATCAGACTCAAAAGCAGTTTGATTTTCATATTCGCCCTCCCGGACGAGATTTGTAATGGACTGAGATGAGAAATGTGCTGAAGAGGCTGTATGGGCTTAGATACCAGGATGACTCGGCCAAAACCTCTTCGAAAGTTACACCGTAAGAACTAAGCGCTCTTGACGACCCCACTATGATCAGTGCCTGTGCTATTTCGGAGGCGGCTGTTGTTCAGGTTTCTTCTTTCCGAAAACTCCCATCAGTTGCTGCAGGGGATTTTGTTGCTGATTCTGCTGCTGGTTCTGCTGCTGCCCGTGCGGCTGCCCGCTATTTTGCGAAGGATTCTTGGTCCCGCCCAGGAGGTTCTGCAATGCTCCGGCCACCGACTCAGGGTTGCTCAGATTAGGCACCAACCCCTTGATCTTCATCTGTGCAATCTGCTGAACATCCGGAGAGAATTTAGGATTGGAGAAGGTGCCGGTCAGCAGGGCCGGAACTACCAATTCCCCTGGTTATTGGCCAGCGCGGTTTGCATGAAGCCGCCAATATTATTACCGCCAACCTTCTGACTGACAGATTGGGAAAGTACTGCGGTTAACCGCAGGTCGAGGCTTTCATCCGCCAGGTTTGCGTCACCGGCTGCCCCTACGTTTCCAATATCAAGCTTGGCCCTGGGGATTGTCCGTATGAGCGATTCCATTCTTCACCAGAATGTTTCCCGTTATTGTGGAGATATCGGTAACGTCGGCGGCGGACTGCGATGCGGCATTTGCATTCAGAAAACGAGCAATGGATGCCAGTTCGCGGCCGATGTTCGCGCCGGAATATCTAACGTTGTTGAACTGCACATCAATCTTGCCATTCAGCGCACGCATGATCTCCGCAGAGCTCAGACTCTTCAGCGCCCCAACCGCGTGCAGATCCAGATTCATGGTGCCCTCGCCTTTGACTTTGTCCAGCGAGGTGATCCCATAAGCTTTCGTCATGGAAAGAATTGCGGCGAGCTGAGCATTGGGTGCGCGGACTTGCGCGTCGACCACAGGTACGGGCGCCAGGTAATCGCGAAGTGCGAACTGCGTATTCAGCGTCGTACCAGCCGATGTCACATTGAAGGGACTGGAGTGGATCTCAGAGGGCGTCAGGCTAAGATTCACAGATGGAATCTTTATAGGCTGAGCCATCTCTTTGCCGCTCAACTGAATGTTGCTGCCGGCAACCGTTCCCGACAGTGCCGGCTTGCTGGCTGATCCGCGCATCTGCAGATTGGCGTTCACATTTCCGGTTGCCGTGGTGCCCTGCGACAGAGTCATTCCGGACGCCGCCGCTAATTTCGCTGCTTCTGCAATCGAAACATCGAAACGTTGTTTGCTTTCACATTGAGATCAACCAGAGCCGGCGTGGGCTTCGCGTTGACCGTTCCGCTCATCTGCACGGGGGTAGCGCCGAGCTTCACGATCAGGTTGCGCATTGCCAGTAGATCGGCGGAAAGATCATCGGTGAGATCGTATTCAGCGGTCACGGGAAAACCCAGCTCCATACCGCGCACCTTGCCATTCTGGATCTGAGTCTGCCCCTTCGCCGTGACTTTGCCAGACTCGCTGTCGATTCTTGTTTCGCCACTGAGAATACCGTCCGTGCCGTTCAAGGCAGGCGAATTGAGAAACTTCGACAAGTCATTGATGGTGATCTGCTTCAGATTCAGAGTGCCGTGGAAGGGCGTGGTCTCAGGGCGACCGCTGACAACCGGCCCGCCTTTGCCTTGTAAACGTACTTCCTGCGATCCCGACCCTGAGATATGCGCAGCGGCATCGATGGTAAATGGCTCGTTGAGCGAGAAATCCTCTGGATTGACATCAATATGGTCGTACAGCGAAGGAGTCTTGCTCTTCGTTTGATCCAGAATCGATAACTGTCCATTGCTGATCGTGAGTTTCCCAAGCGAGAGTTGCTCACTGCCTGAAGGTGGTTGCGTAGCTTGCGGTGCTGATTGCGGCGAAGGCTGGCTGGCCGGAGTCTGCGGAGAAGGGTTCCGCGTTGGCTGTGTTGGGGACGCAGGCTCTGCGCTTTGCGACGGGTGACCCAACGAAGCAAAGTTCCACACGCCCGCACTATTCTTAATCAGGTTTACAACCGGACGCTGCAGGTCTAACGAACTCATCTCGATCTGCTTGTGCAGCAAAGGCGCGAACTTTACCGACACATCAAGTTCTTGTGCTTTGATGAAAGGTGCGTCGGCACTGAAATGGGTATCGTCATTGATGGCCGGGTTCTGCACCCGGAAGCTCGGTGGCCACACTTTCAGATGCATATCGCCAAGAGTTACGGCGCGTCCCAGGCGCTTTTCGAGCTGCGACTGGATAGTCCCACGGTACTTGTTAACATCGAAGGTCGCCGCAAATATGATGAGAGCTGCCGCCATCAGCAGTATGAAGGCGCCGATCCCTGCAACTACTCTACGCATGATCTCCTCCATGCCCGCCGTTCGATCCGCCAGGCCATAAATCGCCATAAATCTTGGATGAGATTGACGATCAGGGGTTGGCTTCGTAATTAACTGACAGGAAGGACTTTAACGTTTTCCTAACCCTGCCAATGCGGTTCGTATTCGCGCGGATGATTCTAGGCAGCTGAATACCGGCTATGAAGATTCCAGTGGCGAGACTCTGCGGACCCACCATACCTCGTATTACCCATTTCGGACGCTTCCTCCCTGGCACAAAACCGGACCCTGGTGTTGTATCTTGAGGAACAGATGGGGCGTCAGCATCTAAGCGAACGTGGTTGACGGCAAGAAAATGCAGACTAGGTGCCATCGGAGCGGACGCATCCCGATTGGTTGCGCATAGACCTCAGAGGGTGCTCTTCCATTCCATCCCCTGCGCTTCACTGCCAGGGGAGAAGTACCGAAAACCACCACGCCTAAGCAACTTAAGGTCAGGTTCGACCATCCCTTCCAATGCCGTAGCGCTTCTGGAAGGCGGGCAGGGTCTGGAAACATATGTCTGCAGCGACAGCAGGAGTTGCCGAAAGGCAACGAAGCGTTCACTTGCCAGGGTCTTCATCCCGCGCAACAAGAAGCACGATTAGGTTCACCGAGCTCCTGAAGCCTCATGTGTGGTCTCTGCTCCTCGGATTAGTCGCTGTGGTCGGTGAAGGCCTAGCCAACCTGCTCCAACCTTGGCCGCTGAAGATCGTGCTCGACGATGTCCTGCGCTCCCGCGAGAGTCATGCGACCGTCATGCACTGGCTTTATCGCTTTGTCGGAAACGACAAGATGGCACTTCTGACATTTGCTTGCCTCGCTGTCTTGGCGATTGCCGTGTTGGATGCCCTGTCCAGTTACTTCGAAAAATATCTCACGACCAGCGTAGCGCAATGGGTCAGCTATGATCTGCGTAGGACAGTTTATCTGCACATCCAGAAACTATCCCTCGCTTTTCACGATCAGAATCGCACCGGCGACCTGATCAGTCGCGTCACCAGCGACATCGATTCGATCCAAAGCTTCATCATGCAGGGCCTGCTGGGAGCTTTAGTGAATCTGATCACGCTGATCGGCATGACTGTTGTGATGTTTTACGTCAACTGGAAATTTACTCTCATCGCGCTTTCCGTGGCTCCGGCGTTGTTCGTCATCGTTTATTCCTACACCCGCAGGATCAAGAAAGCATCACGCGCCGTTCGCAAAAAGGAGGGTGAAATCACTTCCGTTGTTGAGGAGGTCTTGTCCTCCATTCGCGTGGTAAAAGCCTTCGCCCGCGAAGACTATGAAGTTCGCCGGCTTGAGGAAGAAGGGCTGGAGGGAGTCGAAATCGCTTTGCGCGCACGGAGCTTGAAAGCGAAGTTGACGCCAATCGTTGACGTGATCGTAGCCGTGGGAACTTGCCTGGTCCTATGGTTCGGCGCTCGCCTCGTCTTATCTGGAAATCTGTCAGCCGGCGCGCTGGTGGTTTTCATTCTGTATCTCGGCAGAATGTACAAGCCGATGCAGGAACTTTCGAAAATGACTGACACTTACTCGAAAGCGGCGGTTGGCTACGAACGCATCAGGGAGATCCTGGAAACTGACCGCGAGATCAAAGACATACGGCGAGCGGTTTCCGCCCCACGCTTCAAAGGGCACATTGAGTTCGACCATGTATCGTTCTACTACGTCCCTGAGAGTCCCATTCTCAAAGAGGTGAGCTTCGAGATCCAGCCAGGCGAAGTCGCGGCGCTGGTGGGGCCCACTGGCGCCGGGAAAAGCAGCATCATCAGTTTGGTCGCCCGGTTTTATGATCCGATTTCCGGTTCGGTGAAGATCGATGGTGTCGACATCCGCAAATTTCGCCAGAAGTCTTTGCGCCAGCAGATCAGTTTTGTTTTGCAGGAAACAATGCTTTTCCATGCACCGATCTGGCAGAACATCGCCTATGGCAAACCCGAAGCTTCCCGCCAAGAAATCATTCGCGCTGCCGAACTTGCGAACGCAAGCGAGTTCATCGACAAGTTACCCGAGGGCTACGATACAGTGCTCGGGGAGCGGGGGATGACGATCTCAGGCGGCCAGCGCCAGCGCATAGCGATTGCGCGAGCGGTCGTTCGGAACACTCCCATCCTGATTCTGGACGAGCCCACCACGGGTTTGGATTCGGCTTCGGAGAAACTCGTGATTGAGGCCCTCGAGCGGCTCATGCGGAATAGGACGACCATCGTGATTGCGCATCGCCTCTCCACGGTGCGCGACGCGGACGTCATCTTTGTCGTTCAGGACGGACGCATCGTCGAACAAGGAAAACATGACCAACTCCTGGAACGCGGAGGACTGTATTCCGAGCTTTACGAAATCCAATTCCATGAGGAAGGAAGTATCGAGCCGCACGGTTCGCGCTCGATCTAGAGTCCGTCCAATTCTGCAATACGGGACTTAACCACTGCTGTATATTGATCGGCTTCTTTCTGGGAGTAGCCGCCCGCGCGAAACGCATCTTCAATCTGTGCGTCCGAAAGCTGAGCCAATTGCGAGCCAATCCACCGCGCATCTTCCCTGGGAATTTGTTTGCCAATCCAGCGGGTTCGCATCTTGCCGAGAAAGAATGGCAGGTTGAATACGTAAAGGAATGGTGGATGCGTTGGAAAAGCAAAATCCACGTTACTCTTCGTCACCTTCGAGATGAACTTGGAACGCCGGTAAGCAGCGAAATTGTGCTTCGTGATCTTGTCGCTGTAACTCTTGCCGCTTCTGCCGAACGATGCGCCGAGGTCGCTCACTTCGTACAGTGTCTGATCGGGATTCGCGTGACCTTCAAAAATCGCATTGTTTTGATCATTCAAGTCCCAATTGCTTAAGAGCGCCATCATAACCCGCAATCCGTTGAACTCTCGCGTGCCCTGGAATGGGTTGCGCCGCCAACTCCAGTTGCCAATTTTCTTACCATTCTTGTTTCTCTGGAGTCGGACACCCTTCACCCTGTTCTCTTCAACGAATTCCTGTCCGCGCTTCAGAGGCGGCAGCCCTTCTATTGTCGCCACTGGCAAAAAATAGTTTTCATTCGTAAGAAAGCCGACCGCCCAGAGCAGGCGAGTGGCAACCGTTTCTGGCTGGGCCTCAGGACCGGTCTTGGCTTTCCATTTTGTGCCATCACTGTCCCGGACATCGAATTTTGGGCTCGTCCCGGAATCGTCTTCCTTGACGAACGTCAATGGTGCGTGCGGCTGCCCCGCCGGACCTCCAGGGCCATGGTAAAGGTTGCGGGTCTTGATATCGACGGGTTCGATCCACAAGAGAGGACGCTGGGTTGCGATCGCTGCTGCGTGAAATTGCTGCGCTGATAACAGGAAGGGGATACTCCCTATCATTCCGCAAAGAACGAGGCTGCGCAGCTTCCTTGAAGTCACCAATGCGTTCCCGTTGTCCCGATCATCATGAAATTGGACACAGCAAAGCGGTTGTCAGATGCCAGGCGATCAATGCCGGTTGTTTGCCCAATCCGTCACCCAGGCAGCTCTGATCTGCATCCAAACGCCTGGTAGAAGGCGAATTGGTGAAACTACTCATACAGCCCGCGGATGGCGTCAGCCGAGTGCTCAAAGGCATTAGGAAGGCAAAAAGAAGTGTGGAGATTGTCATCTTCCGCTTTGACTGGGACGAGATTGAGCGAGCTCTGGTTGATGCCGTGGAAAGAGGCGTATTTGTCCATGCTCTGATTGCTAACACCAATCGGGGTGGCGAAGACCACCTGCGGCGTCTGGAAAAGCGGTTGCTAGAGAAGGGCGTTTCGGTGGTGCGTACTGCGGGCGACCTTCTCCGATACCACGGCAAGATCATGCTCGTAGATCGCAAGGAGCTTTACCTGTTGGCATTCAATTTCACACACATGGATATGGAACACAGTCGCAGTTTTGGCCTGATCACAAGAAATGCGAAGTTCGTTCAGGAAGCAGCAAGACTTTTCGACGCCGACACCAAACGCCGGACCTACGTTGCGCGATATTCCAAGTTTATTGTGAGTCCAGTCAATGCCCGCAGGGAGCTCGCCACATTCCTGAAAGGGGCAAAAAAAGAACTGCTGATTTATGACCTCAAGGTCAGCGATCCCACGATGCTGAGAATTCTGGATGAGCGGAGGGGTGCCGGCGTGAACGTTCGCGTCATCGGGGAAGTGAGTCGAGGGAGGCTGCCCGCACGCACCCTGAGCCGGCTTAGGTTGCACGCCCGCGCCATTCTGCGGGATCGGCAGGATGCTTTTGTCGGAAGTCAGAGCCTGCGCCAGCTCGAACTCGACGCAAGGCGCGAAATCGGCATGATCTTTCGAAATCGCAATACTGTTGCGACGCTGGTCCGAACTTTCGAGGAGGATTGGGGGGCATCTGAGCCGAATCAAGAAATCCAGGCAGCTGCGTGGGAAATCGGAAAAACTGCGAAGAAGGTTGCCAAGGCCGTGAGCAAAGACCTGCCGCTAGCCCCTGTCGTCAAGGAAGTGTTGAAGGAGATCCGTAAGAGATCGAAATCCAGTCTAGGTGCTAAGAAAATGGAAGAAACGGTCGAAGAGGCTGTCAGAGAAGGAGTCAGAGAGACGGTGAAAGATGCGGCGAGAGAAGTAATGCAAGAAGCGGTGAAGGAGGCCGCCAAAACTGCGAAAGTGGCACAGTAGCGCCTTTCCGCGCGGCGGACTGAGTGCTGCAGGACGTGCGGTGGTACTTGCGTGCACAGTTGCGTATTTAGCAACACTGGTACGCGCGCAAGCACCCTTAAATCCGCCCACGCAACCTGGTGAGGACCGTATCATTCAAGACTTCCAGGCTCGCGTCTCGCACTACGTGGAACAACGCCGGAAGCTGGCGGGAAACTCCCCCAAGCCCACCACGTCTTCCGAGAAGCTGGACACTGCCCAGCAAGAACTTGCGCGCAAATCACAAGTCACTCGATCGCAATCTGAGCGTGGAGACATTTTTTCGCCCGAGATTGCGGCCTATCTCCGTCGGCAGATTGCAGCCACTTTGGCGGGACCCCAGGGTAGAAGAATTCGATCAAGTCTGCATCGAGCCGAGCCGATCCAGGACGTGCCATTACATGTGAATCAAGTCTACCCGCAGAAATTGCCCTTGCAGTCCACACCACCCTCATTATTGCTGAACCTTCCTCCGCTGCCCAAGGAACTGCAGTATCGAATCGTTGGCCGGAACCTGGTACTGCTGGATGTTACCCCTAAGCTTATCGTCGATTTTGTTCCCTCGGCGATCCCGTCAGACAAGGACTGAAATCGCATGCTTCGCCGTTGGCTCTTGTTGTTGCTTGTATGCGCCCACCTCTCGCAGGCGAGCTGCGGAAGTCCACCACAACAGCCCGCAGTCGTTCTCTCAGCGGCGCCGCAGCAGGCCCAACCTGGTCTCGATCTTCGGCTGCCTCTGGAATCGAGCTCCGTCCGCTTCGCTGTAATCGGAGACAGCGGTACGGGCGGGCGCGGGCAGTACGAGGTAGCCCAGCTTATCGAAGCCTATCGCAAGCTCGTCAAATTTGATTTCGTCATTATGCTGGGCGACAACATCTATGGCGGACATCACTCATCCGATTTTCGGAGCAAATTTGAAGAACCTTATAAGCCTCTGCTTGACGCCGGAGTGAAGTTTTACGCGTCACTCGGAAATCATGATGATCCGGCTCAGGAGCGCCTGTATAAGCTGTTCAACATGGGCGGCGAGCGTTATTACACTTTCAAAAAAGGGAACGTGGAGTTTTTTGTGTTGGACAGCAACTATATGGATCCGGGTCAACTCGCGTGGCTCGAGCAGAACCTGAAAAAATCCGACTCGAACTGGAAAATAAGCTACTTTCATCATCCTCTATATTCCGATGGCCGCACCCATGGACCCGATCTGGACCTCCGCATACGATTGACGCCACTCTTTGAGCGATACTGTGTCAATGTGGTGTTCTCAGGCCATGAACATGTCTACGAGAGACTGAAGCCACAGGGGTCAACCTTTTACTTCATTCTGGGCAATTCCGCCAAGCTCATGACTCACGACTTCAACTCGTCTGAACAAATGAAAAAAGGCATGGATACTGATCGTGCTTTCATGCTGATCGAGATTTCCCGTGACCGTTTGTATTTCCAGGTGATTTCTCGCGCCGGGAACACACTCGATTCTGGAATGGATGAGCAGCTTCCATGCCTGCCTGATTCGCCATAGCTTCCTGGTTTCAGGGCCAAATCTTGCAGTAACACGGAATCCAGCAGACCGGGGACTAGAAGCATAGGAAATTCAAAATCTCGCGTCACATGACCTACAGGGAGAACCCGCAAGGATGCGTCCGGTGCTCGCGAGCGGTCGTCGTGGATATTGTTGCCGAATTAGGGCGCAGGTTGGCCTAACAAAAGGACAGCAGAGCGGCAGTGTGCTCGGCCTTACCTTCTGACTAGCAGTTATTTCGGAGCGATTCGGCGCACTCAGGTCAGTCGCTTGCCTTTCGAGTCCAGCAGCGGGTCTCGTTTGAAATTTCGCATGATTGATTGGGCCCAGCATCGAGGCTTAGGCCGTGGCCGTCGCTCTTGCCCAAGATGGCAAAGACGGCGTCTAAGGTCTTCTGCATGCCGCGTGGAGCGAACAGGCCAAAGCTCCTGACAGCGTGTCGGTAACGTTCTGGAATGTGCTGGCTCCAACGCTCAACGAACTCCTCCGGCGAGCACTGCACCGACACCTTGCCCCGCAACTTCTTGTCTTTGTACCAAAACCGGAGGACTGCCCCTTCCACCTCAGTGACGCGACTCTGTGCAATCGGTGGTCGCCTGACGTTCTTAGAGTGTCGATCTCGGGCATGCCGAAACCCGGCAGCAGCGTCTCAAGCTTGATGTCGTCCGTGCGGCCACGGGATAGCAAGATGTCGACCAGGAACAACCTTTAGCCGCTTGAGCGGACGGAGAAAGCCTCACGCACGGAGACGACTTCGGACGGTGGCTTTCGCACATCGCGTAAGGGCTTTACCGGATACCTGGTCAGGTATTCACCGTGACAGCGGCCAGATACAGTATTTGCGGTAGCGCGAATTTTCCGCTATGGCCGGCGAATCTTGCAGCATGGTCGCAGTAATTTGGCTGCACACAAGAGCTGCAATAATTCCTGTGCGTGGCAGCCAACTGATGCCCGTGATACATCCTCTCAAACCAAGCATCAGCGCCGAAGAAGCCGGCTGGGTCATTTATTCCTCGTTTGGAGGTGCAGTCAATGAAGAAATTATTGGGTGCCATAGGGGTTCTGATAGCAGCGCTTGCGCTTTCAGCCCTCGCACAGGGGCCGGGCAGGCTCTCGCCGGACGACCAGCGCGAGTTCGACAAGTACTACACGAAGTGGGTCAACGATACCCGCCGGAACGACCGGGACGACATTGCCAAAGATGTGGGGCACATGCGGGAGATCATGAACCGCAATCAGATTCCCGCCGACGTGCCCTTTGAGCGGATCGCGAGCACGGGAGACGCCTACGCTGTCGGTTACTATCGTGGCCGACTATCGACCGACGAGCAGCGGGAATTCGACAAGTACTACACCAAGTGGGTGAACGACACCCGCAAGAATGACCGGGATGACATTGCGAAGGACGTACGCCGCATGCAGGAAATCATGGCGCGAAAGAACATCCCGGCGAATGTGCCCTTTGATCAGATTGCCAGCACTGGTGATCCCCGTTCGGAAGGCTATCCGGCACGGCGGGACTGGCGACAGAAGCTCTCTTCCGACGACCAACGCGACTTCGACCGGTACTATGCAGAGTGGGTCGAGGACACTCGCGCGGACGATCGCGATCGGGTTGCCAAAGATGCCGGATACCTGCAAGCAATCATGGCACGGAACGGCATCCCTGCAGATGTGCCCTTCGATCACATCGCGGCTGTCGGGACCTACGCGGATACAAGGTACCCGGACGCCACTCGCGCCTGGCAGGGAAGGCTTTCGGCTGACGACCAGCGTGAGTTCGACAAACACTACGCAAATTGGCTGGAAGACACGCGCCGCAACGATCGCGACGACATTGACAAGGACGTGCGCCGCATGCAGGACATCATGGCGCGGAACGACATTCCTGCCAATATTCCTTACGACCAGATCGCGTCTCCCGATGCCGGTCACTACCACTAAGCCTTGCTTAAGCACCGGAGGTGCATCGGCATGCACCTCCATTTTCTTTCGCGATCCGCCGGAACGTTAGCCCGGATGCTTCCCCCCAAAAACGGCAGCCTAGTGTTTGCAAAGATTTTCTCCCAACGTCATAACCACTTCCGCTTCCTTACTGTACTGTGTAGGCAAGAATGTCTTGCTGAATCGGGCTCGCCGCTGAAGAAAACGCACTGTTGGCCCGGCTGCCCACCAATCGAATCGTGCCCACAACAAGCACCAGAATGACGGCCAGCATTACAGCGTATTCAGCGATGTCCTGACCTTGCTCGTTGCTCCAGAGCGTCTGAAGAAACTCTTTCATGTGCTCCTCCTTACCACGTTGCTGCCCTCACTTCGTAGGTTGCTTCATGCCCAGAAATAGCGCATCTCCTGCACCTGTTTCATTAAAGAACCCGTAGATAATTGCGCGTCATCTAAGTAGCCCTGAGGAACTGCAACATGAGCCAACGGGAGACGCCAGCCTTGCGTCATCGCCTGAACGATGATGCTTTTGATGTGATTTTTCGTACCGCTCGAACCTACAACGGGTGGCTGGATAAGCCCGTGTCAGATGAGACTCTGCGAAACATTTACGACCTGATGAAGCGGGGACCCACGAGCGCCAACGCGTCGCCCGCCCGGTTCCTGCTCCTGCGGACGAAGGCTGCCAAGGAGCGACTGCGTTCGGCGCTCGCGCCGGGCAACGTGGAGAAGACGATGTCCGCGCCTGTGGCAGCGATCGTCGCTTATGATCTTCGTTTCTACGAGAAGCTGCCGAAACTTGCCCCGCACAATCCGAGCTTTCGAGACTTATTCGCGAACAACCCGGAACTCGCAGAAGCTACGGCAAAGCGAAACAGCACGCTGCAAGGCCCATATTTCATTATCGCGGCTCGCGCACTTGGCTTGGACTGCGGACCAATGTCGGGATTCGATAACGCCAAGGTCGATGAGGAGTTCCTCGGCGCGGGCGTCGAGCGCGAGGGAATGTGCGAAGAGTACGTGCCGGGAACGATCAAATCGAACTTCCTTTGCGACATCGGTTATGGCAATTCGGCATCGGTGCGTCCCGTGCGCCGCGTCTAGAATTCGGAGAGGTTTGCCACGTGCTCTGAGTGGTGTCACCGTTTCCAGCGTGCAAGCGCTACGCCACCACAAGGGAAGCTCGCTCGACTCGTTGTTTCGATGGAGCCAGCACGATCAACGCTTCGCCGATCACAACAAGCACAGCCGATCCAACCAGAAGTCCTAGGCGTTATCCCCGGGCGTCCAGAAATCGCTCTGGGCGGCCTTCACGAACCACGCCTACTCCCGGAACTGGCTAATGGCGAGTGATCGTGCCTTAGGCGCTTCCACGAGTCGGGTAAGATCGGTGTGACTTGTAGCGCCTTCCAAGAGGAAGAACGCTTTTGCGGAGTCAGGAGAGCCTCGCCCCCTGCGAATTATATCGGAAGATTCGT
>Ga0070706_100003870_pt1 | contig 14623 bp, 18 predicted proteins | sample KBSK5501metaG_FD_65476 | JGI IMG/M metagenome (GOLD analysis project Ga0070706, IMG submission 65476) | Corn, switchgrass and miscanthus rhizosphere microbial communities from Kellogg Biological Station, Michigan, USA - KBS K5-50-1 metaG | ecosystem: Host-associated > Plants > Roots >...
GGCTTTTCCAGAACATCCGCGAACGCCAGGGCCTGGCTTACGCGATCTACAGCGATCTTTCGCCCTATCGCGATACCGGATGTCTATCGGTTTATGCGGGAACCTCGCGCGAATCGGCGGGCAAGGTTGTGCGCTCCGTTGTCTCAGAGTTCCACAAGCTTAAGGCAGAGCCGGTTCCTGAAGAGGAACTCCGGCGCTCGAAAGACCAGTTGAAGGGTAGCTTGATGCTGTCGCTGGAATCATCGAGCGCGCGCATGTCCAACCTGGCCCGCCAGGAAATGTACTTCGATCACTTTTACGGCTTGGATGAACTGATCGAGCGCATCGAGAGGGTCACGGTAGAGGAGTTAACTGTGCTGGCCAACGAGTTTTTTCAGACCCAATCAATTGCCGTAACCGTGCTCGGAAATCTTAATGGTTTGAAGCTGACGCGCGATCAACTCGCCTGCTGAATTTACTTCCCGATAGCAACCCGGTTCCCCGCAGAAAGTTGCGCTTCATCGTTGACATAGTTCCTGACACTTTGTCAGTCCAACCCGCATCTAATCGGGTAAGTGAGCAGAACCCCCGTCGCGGTGAGTTTGCAGTAAGACGGGCAGCCTGCAGTGGATCGGAGGTAGGTTATGGCACAGGTGATTGAGTTTTACATTCCCGCAAGCTTCAAATCGAAAGTGAAGTGGATTCCACCAGAGCAGCGCGGGAAAGTTATCACATTCCCAACTGACCTGAAAAAGTCCGCCTAGGAAAGTAAGAAGAGTTGAGTTCAACGCCCGGCCGTTTCAAACGCGAGCCGGGCGTTTTGTTGTTTTCCTGTCCCCCTAGAGCTGCCCGTAAAATCAATCTGGACCACAACCAGCGCTGGTTTCGCTGGCCTCTAAGGAAATTTCAAGGCATACTAGATCGTAGGCCCGTCTCCCCACGGGCGGGAGGCCTCGTCGTCATGCCCTTGCCGGAGGAGAATGAATTACCGGAGTTGAACCCCTCGTTCGGGGATGATTCTGAACAGAAGCAGCGGCGGCAGATGCTTATCGCCCTGGCTCTTCTGCTCATTGCGTTGATCCTGGTTCTGGTCAAAGATCGCGAATTCTGGTTCCCCCCGGCGGCCGCTACGGAGTCAGAATCGGAGCCGGCAGAACAGATTGCGCCCGAGGCACAGACGCAAAACAAAGCCGCGACCACCACCTCGAAACCCTCAGTTCCAGCGCGCTCAAAAGCCAGGCCTCGCACGCCACCCGCGGCAGTTGCCGCTCCAAGTCCAGCGCCCGCTCTGGCGCCGGTAGTTACCAACCGAACCGTGCTTCCTCCACTGGAGGTCGAAGTGGTGGCTGGCGACGAGCACCGGACAATCCGGGCCGGCACAAATTCGGTCAAGGTGGACTTGCAGCCCCGCACACCCGTGACTTCCGCCCCGTCGCCTTCTGATTCGGGGGGAGTGGCCGATGCCACCGCCCGAGTCCATCTTTCCCCGGGCACTGCCGAGATCGTTTCACGCCCGGTTGAACCTAACTATCCCCTCCTGGCTAAGCAGATGAAGGTTCAAGGCGCAGTCGTGCTGGAAGCCCTGATTGGCCGGGACGGGAACATCCAGGATCTCCATATACTCAGCGGACCTGCGATTCTTTCGGCCGCAGCCCGCGAAGCCGTGAAGCAGTGGCGCTTCAAGCCCTATTTGCAATCCGGTCAAGCGGTCGAAACTGAGGCTCGCATTACGGTAAACTTCACTATCTCTACCCAGTGATCATTGCGGACGTGCCCCACTCTTCGCGAATGACGCGAACCGCGGGCGCCCGGCTAACACTAGGTGGTAACCGCCAAGATGGCATTTGCAATCTCCAGTACGAGTTTTTCCAATGGTGGTGATATTCCGAAGAAATTCACCTGCGACGGCGCCGATGTGTCGCCTGAACTCTCCTGGACCGAGCCGCCTCCGGGCACACAGAGCTTTGCCCTGATTGCCGATGATCCCGACGCTCCCTCCGGGACCTGGACCCACTGGGTGCTATTCGACCTGGCGCCCGCCACAAACATTCTGGCGGAAAGTGTGAATAAGATTGACGAATTACCGGGCGGCGAACGGCAAGGGCGCAACGACTTCCGCAAGATCGGCTACAACGGCCCCTGTCCGCCTCCAGGCAAACCTCATCGTTACTTCTACAAACTCTATGCGCTCAACGGCAAGCTCGACCTCAAACCGGGTGCGAGCAAGCAGGAATTGGAACAAGCGATGGAAGGTCGAATCCTGGGCAAGGCGGAGTGGATGGGGAAATACCAGCGCTAGTTGGGGCGCAGAACTTTCATTCCTGGTTTTCCATTCTTCGGTTAGCTTAGTGGTCAAAGTCTTGAACCGGCATGGGCGCCAGGAACGTACTACCGTAACTCAGGCAAAAAAGTTAACAGGCGTCCCGACTCTTGCCAGTCGCCGGAGGCCCGACAGCCTTCCCCCAGACTGCTCGGCAATGAAAGCAGTAGAGGTCAGGGCTGATGCCTGGGAATAGCACTTGCGTGCCAAAATCATGCCACCAACGAGCCCATCTATTGAAGGGCTCCCGTGCGGGCCGGACTGGCTGCAGAGCTCTCGGGGGCGCGTTCGACCCGGTTTCGGCCTTTCGCCTTGGCGCTATAAAGAGCAAGATCGGCGGCGCGCAAGAGTTCCTCTCCCGTGGGAGGGGTCGAGCTCAACCGCGTGCTGCGTTGCCAACCCTATGCTGATGGTCACAGGAATCGGCCCGGCCTCGGTGTTGACCGGCTTTGCGGAGACGTAAATTCGGATCCGTTCCGCGGTCAAGACCAGATCTGACGGCGCGCACGCCGTCAACGTGATCAGGAATTCTTCTCCTCCGTAACGGCCCACATAGTCATAATTTCTCACCGATTCAACCAAGCGGCGCGCTACTTCACGCAGTACAGCATCTCCAGTCTGATGCCCGTAGGAGTCGTTGATTCGTTTGAAGTGATCAAGGTCGGCCATAATCACCCCGATGTGCTCACCGATTCGAACCGTGCGCTGGGTTTCCCTCTGCAGTAGACGCATGATCGCGCCTCGATTCCAGAGGCCTGTCAGATGGTCATGCGCAGCCTCGAATTGCAGCTCCGTGTGGGCTTTCCCTAACGCCGCCTGCAGTTCCAGAATTCGTTTGCCAGCGCGCACCCTGGCACGTAGCTCATTTACATCAAAGGGCTTGGTCAAGTAGTCGTCGGCCCCTGCTTCGAAGCCGGCTACCACATCCTCTTTGGCTCCCTTGGCAGTGAGCAGTAGTACATATTTATACGGACCGTGTTGGTGGCTGCGAATTCTGTGGCATAACTCAATACCATCCAAACCGGGCATGATCCAATCCAGGATTGCCATCTGGGGGCAATCCTCTTGTTGCAGCACGCGCCAGGCATCCCACGCCATTTTCCACGACCGTGACCCGGTAGTTCCACTTCTGCAACCAGCTCTGCAGGATGCGGCGAAAAATGGGGTCGTCCTCCGCGATCAACACGGCATCTGGCGATGATTTTCCACTGGCATTGAGGGCCAGATCTTCGCCGGGTGGCACAGCATTCACGACACCGCTCCGGCAAATTCTTTGAGGGTGAGGCGCAACCCAGTAAATTCCTGGTCCAAAAGTGTGAACACTTCTGTGGCCCGGGACAGATTTTTCTCATGCCCCATGTCCTCCAGTTCTTGGGCAGCTTGCGTCGCCTTCGCGGCACCCAGATAGCCAAGTTCTCCCTTGATACTATGAGCTGCCCGCATGATTGCCTCCGGATCAGCCGCAGCGATTGCCTCCCGCAGCTTCTGCAACAGCTTGGGCGATTCCTCCAAGAAAATCTGGCATAGATCCCGCAGAAGATCCTCATCTCCGCCCAAGCGCTCCAGTGCCTCGGCCTTGCCCCACAATAGTTCCCCGCAAGGGTTCGGGACTGGGTCAGGTGGTGCGCTTGAGACACGGGAGAGAGTTTCTTCGATATCACTCAGGTGTATTGGTTTCACAATGCATCCATCCCTTCCAGCTTACAAACAACGTTGGCAGTTACCCTTCAAGGCGTGAGCGGTCACGGCGAAGATAGCCAGGTGAGTCCTTTCTGGGAATGAGAGCACACAAGGTTAGACACACTGATTTCTTCGGCAAGACGCGATTCTCCTTTAGGCTGCGCATAGCGTAATGGGACTGGTGCGGCGTTCCGAGCAACGCGGCCCGAAAGGACATGTCCCACGGGCCGGGGGTGGCATTGATGTTCTATCGAAAGAACGCGAGGCGTTCGGTTAATTTCCCACAGCGTTTCCGTAAAGCTGGCGCCTGAACCGCCGATGACTGAGACACATGGGCATTCAGTGCGATCTTGTCCCCCCGTTCCTCGTCTGTCTAATCGGCTGGCGGCGAAAGAGTTACCTTCGATGAAGCACGAGTCCGACCCTCGCCTGGTCAAGCGGCTCGGCACCTTCGCCGGCACCAGCAGCCTCTTCTCAATGGCAACTAACCGGGGCAGATTGGCGGGATGGGCATTTCACTTTGAAATTCCGAAGAGTTGGTCGGCCGACACCGATGAATGAACCAACCTACAAGCCGAACCTCTCCCGCGCTACGCTGGGAATGCTGGTGATCCTCGGACCTGACTCGCAGTGTGTCATGGTCGCCAGTGTGTTCGTCGAGAATCGGAAAATACCGCTATCTGTCTCTACTTTGGGTGCCGGCGAAACCGGCTCAACCGTGGTCTTTTTGATAGTCTTTGATTGCGACGTCGGAAAACGCCGGTGCCTATCCCATCACGCACCCAGATCGGAATCGTAGGCGCGGGACCAGCTGGCCTGGTGCTTTCCCACCTTCTCCATCTGCAGGGAATTGAATCGGTCGTGATCGAAAATCGCAGCCGGCAATATGTTGAGGAACGCGTCCGCGCGGGCGTTCTGGAACAAGGCACCGTTGACCTGCTCACAGACACCGGAGTGGGCGAGCGCATGAAGCGCGAAGGTATGGTCCACTATGGAATTGAGTTGCGCTTCCATGGACGCCGCCATCGCATCGATTTCAAGGATCTGACTGGAGGAAAAGGCATCACCATCTACTCCCAACATGAAGTCGTCAAAGATCTCACCAACGCTCGCCTCGCGGCCGGCGGTGAGGTCCTGTTTGAGGTCGAAAACGTCAGCGTGCACGATTTCGATGGCTCGAAACCTAAAATCCGATACCAGAAAGAAGGCCTAGACTGCGAGCTGACCTGCGACTTTATTGCCGGATGCGACGGCTTTCACGGCATTTGCCGGCCCAGCATCCCCGCTGTCGTTCTCGCCGAGTATGATCGGGTCTACCCCTTCGCATGGCTTGGCATTCTGGCGGAAGCGCCGCCCTCCTCGGAAGAACTCATCTACACCTATCATGATCACGGTTTTGCCCTGCTCAGCATGCGCTCAGAAAAAATCAGCCGCCTGTACTTGCAATGCCAGCCGGACGAAGACATCAATCTGTGGCCCGACGAAAAGGTCTGGGAGGAACTAAATACCCGCCTCGCCTCAGCGGGCTGGCAACTTACCCAAGGTCCGGTTATTCAAAAAGGCGTAACCGGAATGCGGAGTTTCGTGGTCGAGCCTATGCAGTACGGCCGGCTGTTTCTCGCCGGTGACTCCGCCCACATCGTCCCGCCAACCGGCGCCAAAGGCCTGAATCTCGCAGTCGCTGATGTTCGCGTACTGGCCCGCGCGCTGGCGCACTTCTACACCACCGGACATCACGACCTGCTTGATGCGTATTCTCAAACCTGCTTACGGCGCGTTTGGAAGGTGCAACGGTTTTCCTGGTGGATGACCTCCATGCTGCACCGCTTCCCCGACGAAAATCTCTTCGACAGTCGCCGCCAGCTCGCCGAACTGGACTACGTAACCAGCTCGCGCGCAGCCTCCCAGAGCCTGGCGGAAAACTACGTGGGTCTGCCGATGGAGTGGTGAACTTGGGGCGATTGTGCTTGGGGCGGCCGCGGAAGTGCGGCCCTTCAGGGCTGCGGCGGCTGGGTAGGAAACAGGACTTCAGCCCCGAAACAAAAAAGCCCGCCAGGGCAGTTACCTGACGGGGCTCTCTGATTCTAATCGCACTGACCGCTAGGCCGCTTTCTTCGCCTGTCGCACCTTCGCCCAACGTGCCCTCTGGGCTGCGGCGATTTTTCTTCGGGCAGCGGCAGAGAGTGTTCTCCGTCTAGGTTTTGTGTAGGAACGTCCGTCATCCAACTTGCCCAGAACTGAAAGAGCAGCGTCCACATGTCTTAGTTGGTTAACCAAACTGGTTCGTTCCAATCTTAGTTGCGAGACAACTGACTCCAGTCCTTTCAGATTTGCCATGTAACCCCCTCAGCTACTGATCTTAACAAACATAGCGTGGCTGTGGGAGTAACCCTAGGCTGCCAGTAAGTCCCGGGCTTCCCGCCGCGGGAATCTCCTACTGGGCGGAACCGAGTGAGAGTCCTTGTTTAGTGCTCGTGGCCAGCGTCCTCCAAGGAAACCTTGCCCCGGAACATGCGATAGATAACGAAGAAGTAAGTGAAAGCTAGAAGCATCCCGAGCACCCACCAAGCCAGCCCTACGCGCAGAGCATACGGCCCGGAAAGAGCCTTCTGGATGGTGAGGTCGTGCGCGGGGTCGACGCTGGAAGGCAGCAGACGAGGATACAGGCCCACAGCCGCTCCCACCATCATCCCCGCGAGATAGACACATGAACAAGCGAAAGCCTGGTGTTCGGCTTCTTGACGGCAAAAATGAATGATCCCCACCAGCCCTAGCAGTACCAGCACAGGGATCCCGAAGGCCACCGGATACATGCGGTAGTTCGCAACCGAGTCGGGGCGTGCAATCATCGTCGCCGGCAAACTCAGGACTGTGACTGCGAGCAACACGATCCACAGGCGCCGGACCAGGACTCTGGCACGCTGTTGCAGGTCGCCGTCTGTTTTTATGGCCACGTACAGTGCTCCATGAACTGCCAGTGCGACCAGAGCAACAACGCTCCCCATCACCGTATACCAGTCCAGGATGCCGGGTTCGTCACCAACGCGCCAGTTCGTCCAAAGGGGAAGAAAGAAATAACCATCGTCGGCTAGGGGAACGCCGCGAATGACATTGGCCAGAGCGGCGCCAAAAAAAATCGCGAGTAGCGCACTCGAGAAAAAGAACAGCCCATCGAAAAAAGATCGCCAGACCCCAGAATCGACCTGCATGCGGAGTTCGATGCTGGCGCCACGCATGATCAGCAGCCATAGCACGATCATTAGCGCAAGATAAAAACCGCTGAAGGCGGAGGCATAGAGCAGTGGAAATGCGAAATATAGCGTGCCCCCCGCGGCGATCAGCCACACTTCGTTGCCGTCCCATACCGGGCCGATGGCGCGCAACATGAGCTGCCGCTCCTTTTCATTATGGGCAAGAAACGGGTGCAGAATGCCTACCCCAAGGTCAAACCCGTCCAGCACCACGTAGGCGACCAGCATGATTGCGACCAGCCAGAACCATACGAATCCCATTTGCATTCCTCAACCCACACTTACCCGTGCGCCATGCGCCGTGCCTGTCGCCCCGCCCGGGCCTCTATCGATAGCGCGATAGACCAGAACGATAAACAGAATCGAGAGTACGGTGTACATGCCCATGAATCCCAGCAAGGTAAACAGAGTATTAGCGGCCGACACACTTTTCGAATAACCTTCCGAGGTTCGCACCAGGCCATAGACAATCCAGGGTTGACGGCCGATTTCCGCGGTCATCCATCCCGCTGTATTGGCAATGTACGGAAGCGGGCAGCTCAAAAGCAGCGGCCACAGCATCCAGCGGCTCTGCACGAGTTTGCCGCGCCAGAGTAGAACAGCTGCCACGGTCATCAGCAACGCAAAATACGTGCCCAGGCCAGCCATGATGTGGTAGGCGTAAAACAAAAGCGGAAACGGCGTGGGCCACTGATCCCGGGGAAATTGATCGAGGCCCTTGACCTCGGCTCGCGTGGTGCCGTAAATCAGGAAACTCAAGACATCGTTCACCACCACCGGGTTGTCGATGTGCTGGCGTTCCTCGTCGGGCTGCCCCATTAGCACGATGCCAGCGCCTTTCTCGGAGACAAACAGACCTTCCATGGCAGCCACTGCCACGGGCTGATGTTTGGCCATGTAACGGCCGTGCATATCTCCGGTGGGAAAAATCTGTGTAATGCACGAGACAAGCCCGGCAATCACGCCCACCCCCAAGAAAATTCGGCCATGCTCGGAGAAGCGATTTTCTAGAACATAAAATGCGCCAACGGAACACATGACAAAAGCGGCTGTGATTACTGCGCCCGACATGTTGTGCGCATACTGCAGCAACGCCCATGGATTTGTCAGCAAACCCCAAAAACTCGTCACCTCATACGAACCATTCGGCAGGACACGATAGGCAACCGGGTGCTGCATCCACGCGTTGGTGACAATGATGAAAAATCCCGAGATCCAGGACCCGAGAAAGACCAGGAACGCAGACGCCCAATGGCCCCACATCGAAAGCCGCTTCTCTCCGAAAAGAAACAGCCCCAGGAATGTCGACTCCAGGAAAAACGAGAAGACGCCCTCCATGGCAAGGGGCTGGCCGATCACTCCTCCCGTGACCCGGGCGAACTGCGACCAGTTGGTGCCGAACTGGAATTCCATGGGAATTCCGGTCACTACGCCGATAAGAAAATTGATGGCAAAGATCCTAGCCCAGAACCGTGCCGCTTCGTTGTAACGCTCGTCTTTCCGGGTGATCGCGATCGTCTTGAGAACCACGATCAATAAAGCCAGCCCCATCGTCAGCTGAGGAAACAGATAGTGGTAAGTAACTGTGAAAGCGAAATGCAGCCGATGGAGGAGCAGTGCGTCCATGGGCCAACACTTTACACCAGTTCGGCGGAGCCTTCCGCGGATGCTTGAACACAGCTGGGGACGACCTGAAAGCGCTAAGACTGAAGGCGGTAAGGCATCCGTAAGAAGAAGGGCTTGGCAGGTCACAAATCAACAGAGTAGGCTTCTTCTCCTATGCAGTTATTTGGAGCGCACATTTTCCCGCGACGTAGATCCATTCTGTTCCTGCTGTTCTTCATCCAGTTCCTTGTCTCCGCCCCTGGGGCCGCAGCTGTGAACTTCACCCTCGAACAGGTGATGAGTTCGCCCTTTCCTTCGAACCTGGTCGCGGCGTCCCGCGGCGGAAGGGTAGCCTGGGTGTTCGATGCGAAAGGAGTTCGCAACCTATGGGTGGCGGACGCGCCCAACTTCGCGGCCCGGCAGGTAACGCGCTATGAGGGCGACGAAGGTTTGCCCATCGCCAGCCTGCGCATTACTGCGGATGGCCGCACTCTGGTGTTCGTTCGCGGCAGCGAGACCAACGAAAATGGACGCGTCGCCGATCCCACCAACGGAGTTTGGTCGCGGAAGCAACAGGTTTGGGCGGTCGAGGTAGACGCAGGCGCTCCCCGAATGCTGGGTGAGATGGGCTGCGGCGAGGAAGAATGTGAAGACGTTGAACTGTCACCCGACGGACAATTCGCGGTGTGGGCGGCGCGAAAACAGTTATGGATAGCTCCGGTCATGGGAGCAACCCCGGCTCATCAGCTCACGGATCTTCGCGGGGATAATTCGGATCCACGATGGTCTCCCGATGGACGCCAGATCGCGCTGGTAAGCGTGACGATCACAGCTTCATCGCCATCTATGACTTCGGGCGCGAGAGTGTGCGCTATCTTACTCCGAGCGCGGATCGTGATGTCATGCCCCGCTGGTCGCCGGACGGGCGTCAGCTTGGCTTTGTGCGACTTCCCGGCGTTCAAGAGAAGCTTGCGTTGATTCCGGTGCGTCCTGTTCCCTGGGCAATCTGGGTGGCTGATTCTGCGACCGGAGAGGCGAAGGAAATCTGGCGCAGTGGAAGGGAAGCGAACGATTCGTTTCCTAAGGAGACGGCTGACAAATCCTTCTACTTCGCCGGCAACGACCAGCTGCTGTTTGCCTCCGAACAGGATGGCTGGAATCACTTGTACTCCGTCACCGCGTCAGGCAGCGCGCCGGTGCTGCTCACTCCGGGATCGTTTGAGGTGGAAGATGTCACGCTCAGCGCCGACCGGCGCTCGGTCATCTTCTCCTCGAATCAGCAGTCTTCGAATCCGGAGGACATGGAGCGCCGGCACCTCTGGCGCGTTAGCCTGGAAGGGGGAAAGCCGCAGTCACTGACCAAAGGGGAGACAATCGAGTGGAGTCCGGTGGAAACCGGGGTGGGAACTCAGGTGGTATGCCTTGGCTCCAGCGCGACCGTTCCTGCGATGCCGGTTCACCTGACAGCGCGGGGAAGGGAGTTGCTGGCCCAAGAAGCGCTGCCTGCCGACTTTCCCGCAAAACAATTGGTCACGCCCAAGCAAGTCGTCTTCAACAGCGAAGATGGTTTGGAGATTCACGGCCAGTTGTTTGTTCCTGCGGGACGAAACCAACCGGGGCCGGCTCTGATCTTCGCCCATGGCGGACCGGTGCGGCAGATGATGCTCGGCTTCCACTACATGTACTACTACCACAACGCGTACGCCATGAACCAATACCTGGCGAGCCAGGGCTACGTTGTGCTCTCCATAAATTATCGTCTTGGAATCATGTATGGCCGTGCTTTCCGGGAGGCCGACAACGCGAGTTGGCGGGGAGCAGCGGAATATAAGGACATTCTCGGGGGAGCCAGGTTTCTGCAGAGTCAGGCGACGGTTGATCCCAAAAAAATTGGGCTCTGGGGTGGGTCTTATGGCGGATATCTGACGGCCCTGGGGCTGGCCCGCAACTCCGATGTTTTTGTCGCCGGAGTTGACCTGCACGGTGTGCACGACTGGTCAGTGTTTCTGCCCCATTGGGAGCATCGTCCGGGAGCGCCGGATGCGAAGGAGGCCGAGAAGTTGGCGTTCGACTCTTCGCCGGATGCGGCCGTGTCCAGTTGGAAGTCGCCGGTATTGCTGATTCATGGCGATGACGACCGCAATGTCCCGTTCGGGCAGACCGTGGACCTGGCCCAGCGGCTGCGGGAACGGCACGTGGTGTTTGAAGAGCTCATCTTTCCGGATGAAATCCACGATTTCCTGATGTGGAAGGACTGGATTAAAGCCTATCACGCGACCTCTGACTTTTTTGACCGGAACCTGAAACCGGCGAGTGCGCGAAAGCGACCGTGATTGCAGGCGGGTAGCAGAGTGGTAACAAGTTCCTCTTGCTCTTCTTTGCATCCAGCCAATAGTATCGTGGGCAGCGACTCGTGAGTTGTATTCGATTGCCATTTCAAGTGCTGCGACATCGGTTTCTGTGGCGGCAGAGGGCTCCCATCGGTCCCGGCGAAATACGCCGCATTGAACGATGGCTGGCGACAGCCCGCGTTTTTTTGGCTATTTCTGCCCTGGTGGCCATCCGGATGGATCCGGGTGAGATCCGCTACTCCTTTTGGGCCTACGGCCTGCTGGCGTTCTATATTGCCCAGGGCGTAATTGTCATCTTGCTGTTGCGGCGCCGCGAACAGTCGACGGTTTCATTTCGCCGCCTGGTTCACGCGGCGGACATAGTTTGGCCGGCGTTGATATCAATCTTCGCCACCGGCCAAGCCAATCCCTTCTTCCTTTTCTTCGTCTTTGTGCTGGCTGCCGCCGCCTACCGCTGGGGTTTATGGGAGACCGTGGCTACGGCAGCCTCTGCGGTGTGTCTGTTGTGGCTTGAAAGCCTGGCACTTCAGCTGGGGTTCTTTGACTGGGTGGACAAGCAACTTTCGCATTTCCACTTGCCGTTGCTTCGGGTGCAACCTACAGATTTCGAGCCCAAACGTCTTTTCATGCTCTCGATTTATCTTCTGGTCATGGGACTATTGCTGGGATATTTAGCCGAGCAGCAGAAGCAGTTGCGCTCGGAAAAGGCGGTGATCGCGCGCATAATGGGGAAAGTGCGGGTCGAGGCCGGCCTCAGCGGCACGCTGCAGGAGATTGTGGGCGAGTTGCTGGTCATGTACGGCGCGGGGCGAGCCCTGATCGCGTCGCAGGAAGCCAGCGGCCAACGTGTGTATGTCGGTGAAATGCTGCTTCGAAACGGTGAGCCTTCCTTTTTCCGCTGGCTCGAACCTCTGCCTTCCGACCGCGAAATGTACCTGTTCAACAGCCCGGCTGAAACTTCGTATGCCTGGCGCAACGGTCATGCAGGCAGTTCAAGCTGCGCGCTGCTGGGCCTGGACCATGCCGGACTGAAGGTTCCGGATGCGGCTTCGGAATCTCTTGATCGGTTGGCAAACCAGCATGCCTTCGACCATCTCATGACGGTTTCCTTCATCTTCGGCCAGGAATGGCGGGGCCGGATTTTCTTTCTTGACCCGTCATTGACCGGAGAGATGACGGAAGAGCTGCGCTTCCTGCAGGAGCTCGTACGCCAGATCGGTCCCGCGGTATACAACGTGTATTTGTTGCGACGTTTGCGGCTGCGGGCCGGAGCCCTGGAACGCGCCCGGTTTGCCCGCGAACTGCACGACGGCGCGGTTCAGTCGCTGATTGCGGTGGAAATGCAAGTGGATGTGCTGCGACGCCAGTCCGCAACCCGGGCCGAGATGGTACCCGAGGAGTTGGGCCGGATCCAGGGGCTCCTGCGGGAAGAGGTTCTCAAGCTGCGGGAACTGATGCAACAGATGAAATCGCTCGATATAGACTCCAGAAAGCTGATCGGATTTCTGTCAGATACGGTGGAAAGATTTCAACGCGAAACCGGGATCACTGCGCGGTTTTCCTCCGATCTGGAAGCGCCGGACATGCCCCAGCCTGTCTGCCGCGAGTTAACCCGCATTGTGCAGGAAGGCTTGGTCAACGTGCGCAAGCACAGTCGTGCGCACGCCGTCCTGGTAAGGCTGGGTGCGGCCAATGGCCGCTGGACGCTGGTGATAGAAGACGACGGCCGTGGCTTTCCCTTCAGCGGCCGCCTGTCTCAAGAGGAACTGGACGCGCTCGGACGAGGGCCGCTGGTTATTAAGGAACGGGTGCGTGTTATTGCAGGCGAACTCGCGATAGAATCAACTCCGGGACAGGGCTCGCGTCTCGAAATCAGCGTCCCGCAGAAGCCGGAAGCGGCCTATGGATAACCGAAGATCCCAGCCCGTGCGCATTCTGCTCGCCGACGACCATCCTATCTTTCGCGATGGCCTGCGCCGACTTCTGGAAGCCGAACCCGATCTCAAGGTTATCGGGGAAGCATGCGACGGGGCCGAAGCAGTAAAAATGGCCCAACAGTTGAAGCCTGACATCCTGCTTCTAGATCTGGCGATGCCCCGCATGCCGGGACTGGAAGCACTGCGGGAGATGAGTTCCGGTCCGGTCTCCAACTCAGTTCGGGTCATTCTGCTGACCGCTGCCGCCGAGAAGAAACAGATTGTTGAGGCCCTGCAGCTGGGGGCGCGCGGAGTCGTGCTGAAGGATTCTGCCACCCAACTCCTGCTGAAAAGCATCCACACGGTCATGTCGGGAGAGTACTGGGTGGGCCGGGAGAGCGTGTCCAACCTGGTGCAATATTTGAGGAATCTGGTGCAGTCCTCCGGGGAAGAAGCGAAGCAAAAAAAGTTCGGTCTTACGCCCCGAGAGTTGGAGATTGTCTCCGCAGTGGTGGCGGGCTACTCCAACAAGGAAATCGCCGAATACTTCAAGATCAGCGAAGACACGGTCAAGCACCATCTGAGCAACATTTTCGACAAACTGGGGGTCTCGACCCGCCTGGAGTTGGCCCTTTTTGCCGTCAACCAAGCCTTGCCCATCAAGACCATCGCCTAAAGGGCTAGCACTTTGGTGCTATGTCTTTCCACAATTGGGCTATTGGCAGTTCGGTACGCCACATTTACCCTAGTAAAAGATTTGCAACTCTGGGTTTAGCGCCTGCGGCGTGGTTGCGGCGTCGGCAGGCAAAGAACTCAGAAGGGACGAACCGTAGTTCCAAGGAGGGCGGCAATGACGAAGTGGCTCGGGAATATCTGGTACGACGATCAAGGGCAGGACGTGGCTGAATATGCCGTGATGCTGGCTGTCATTCTGGTGATTGTAGTGGGCACGATCCGGTTGATCGGCTCCAACGCCAATAACGTGTTTTCGTCAGTCGGAAGCGCGATTCAGTAAGCTCGACTAAGTTGGTCTCCAGCCTCCAACCCATTCTCACGCCTGGAATCCCTTTCATCTTTCCCTCGACTGTCGGCGATAGCCTCGCGGGGTTTTTCTCTCGGGTGGGGCTCGACCTCGTTCCGCTTTGAACCCAGATCTTGCTTGCACCCAAGGGTATATGGGCGGCGCAAATCGGCCCCGGGGAGGGGTGATGCGCCATCCCAAAAATCAAAATGCTTCAGGAAGTTGTCAAGCCAACTGGAACACGATATGCACCAGCGCGGTGTAATCGGAGGGTTGCCCATCCCGCTTCGCTGGCTTGAAGCGAATCTGCTCGGCGGCATGAACGGCCGACTCATCCAAACCGTGGCCGAGACCCTGCACCACCCGCACAATCCGAAGCCTGCCGGAGGCTTCGAAGACCACTTCGAGCACTACTTCACCTTCGATGCGCAAGTTTCTGGCTTCCATCGTATAAGCTGGGGTAGGTTTGGAAATCACTTCAGCGGGAAGCATTTTTGCCG
>Ga0070706_100003871_pt1 | contig 14623 bp, 10 predicted proteins | sample KBSK5501metaG_FD_65476 | JGI IMG/M metagenome (GOLD analysis project Ga0070706, IMG submission 65476) | Corn, switchgrass and miscanthus rhizosphere microbial communities from Kellogg Biological Station, Michigan, USA - KBS K5-50-1 metaG | ecosystem: Host-associated > Plants > Roots >...
AGGCTCCAATTGGGGAACTGGAAATGCAAGGAGTCCCAGCGCTCGGAGCGCCAGCGCTCGGCCAGCCGGGCCCGCTCGAGCACTAGGTGCTCGCGGCCTCGCTGCGAGAGGCAATGGCTCATCGCGAGGCCGGCCTGCCCGCCGCCGATGATCACCGTCTCGATGTTCTCCATCGGCGTCGTCATGGTCCCTCCGAAGATCGCTTCGGCGCAATGAAACCTCCAAATCGACCGCGACCGCAACCCCTTGGTGGCAGGCTTGCCGTCGGAGATCTTGCCTTGCGAGAAAGTGACCCGCCGTATCGTCGACGCCGACGACCGTGGACAGAGCGTGACTCACCGATAGCCGCGCGAGTACCCTCGCTGGTCAGGCTTGCTGCGCGCCCGATCCGCGTGCCCGGCCACCTTCGAGATCTCTGCGCTCCACCGCCTGCGCGTACGATGTGCAGCGTCGCGTGACCGCCCGGCCGACCATGAATCCGCTTCGCCGCCAGCTCGTCCTCTGGGTGGGCATCGCTTGGAGCGTTCGCGCGGGCGCCGAGCCGGGCCGGCCTGCGCGCGTCGTCGGCATCCTCGGCAGTGCCCGGGGCGACGCGCCAGCGCAGCAGCTCGTGGCCGCCCTGGAGAAGCTCGGCTGGAGCGAGGGCCGCAACATCCGCTACGACTGCCATGCAGGCGGCGACGACTACGAGCGGCTCGGCGGCATCGCCCGCGCGCTCGCGGCTGCCAACGCAGATGTCATTGTCGTCACGGCTGGTGTCACCGCGGCGCTTGCAGCACGCGACGCCGCCGGAACGACACCCATCTTCGCGCTCGGTATCGCCGACCCGGTGCGCTTCGGCTTGGTCCGCAGCCTGGCAAAGCCGGACGGCAACGTGACCGGCTTCGTGGCCACGACGCCGGCCTGGGGCAAGTACCTGGAGTTCGCGCACGAGGCGCTGCCGCAGGCCACACGGTTTGCGCTCCTCGCCAACCCCTCCAACGTCGTCTATGCCGACTATGTGGATCAGAACGAGGCTGCGGCGAAGGCCCTGGGGCTGCAGCTCAAAGTGCTCGTGGTCGCTGACGAGGTCCAGCTCGACAGCGCGTTCGATCTCCTGGCCCGCGAGCGCGCGGACGTGCTGGTCGTCGGGCCTGACCGGGTATTCATCCGCCACATGGGCAAGCTGCTGAAGCGCGCGCAAGAACAGCGGGTGCCGGTCGTAGGACCGGGCCGGCCCGCCGCCGTCGGCGGCGCGCTGCTGTCCTACGGCCTGGACGCGCGTGAGATGTACGAGCGCAGCGCGGCGGCTGTCGACCGGATCCTGCGCGGCGCGAAGCCGGCGGACATTCCTTTCGAGCAGCCAACGCGATACGAGCTCGTGCTCAACCTCGGCGTGGCACGGCGCCTGGGCATCGCCGTACCGGCGTCGCTGCGCGTGCGTGCGGACGAGGTGCTGGAGTGATGGTCGTGCGCGGGCCGGCGGCACCCCAAGCCCGAGAGCGTCGTACGGCCCGAAGACGACATCGCAGCACCGGCGCTCGCAACACACGATGTGGAAGTACGCAAGGGTTGATGGAACCGTCCGGTACGCCCCAGCACCGCCTCGAGAGAGGCATGCGCCATCGACCGGACGATTTCGCCGGGCAGGCCGCATCCGTGCGCCGAGACCACTCGGTCGTACGACTCCTGCATCTCGAGGCACCCTGGCTCGTCGAACGATTCGCTGGACAGGTGGAGCGCCGCAAAGTTGTCTGCCCGCAGCAAGCCCTCGAACACGTACAGGCCGAAGTCGTCTCCGGGGATAGCGCGTGATGTCGGACCTGTAGGCCCCGATGCCGCCGCCGTGCGGCGCCAGATCAACTGTCGCTGATCCCAGTCGAGGAACCTCGACGATTCGATTGTCCTTGTCCCTCCGATACGCGGCAGCCAGGTCGGCGTATGACTAGAAGTCCTTGGCAAGTTTGGTGAGCACGCGTGATTGTGTCGCGACCGCGAGTCGATGCAGTGCATCGCACCGGGCAGGTGACTGTTCAGATCAGGCAGCGATCGGTCACACTAGCCGCTGGAACTAGCCGCTGGACTAGCGCTGCCGACCCCAACCTGACGCTTCGTGCCCCCAATTTGATGTCCGGGGAGCCGCCGTTGGGGGCGTGCATCCGCATCCGCGTAGAGGATGACCTGCCGGCGCGAGCCCAGCCGTTTGCTCACATCGTTGCCCCGGATACTCTGCGCATGCCTTTCACATTCTGTTCTGGCGCGAGAACGCGAATGAACAGGCCGACCGCCAGCCGCAGGCGAGTACCGACGCGCAGGTCTTGCAGATTCATGGTGTATCTCGGTGATGGGTTGGAAATGGGCCGGTGGCGGAGGATCTTGCGATGGCGGCGCTCAGGCAGGTCTTCGATGAGCGCGCGAAGAAGCTCATCGGCTTTCGGCGCGTCGAGGGTCAGGTTGATGACGACCCGGACACAGTGGTCTCGAGTCGGAACGTGCCGACCACCTGCGCGAGCCGGGTGGCCTGTTCCTTCAGGCTCTCGGCCGCGGCGGCCGACTGCTCGACCAGCGCGGCGTTCTGCTGCGTCATCTGGTCGAGCTGCGCGACCGAGCCGTTGACCTGGCTGATGCCATCACTCTGCTCGGCCGAGGCCGCGGTGATCTCGCCGATGATGTCGGAGACGCGCTGCACGCTGGCGACGATCTCCTTCATCGTGCTGCCCGCATCGCCCACAAGCTTCGAGCCGCCCTGCACCTTCTCGACCGACGCGCCGATCAGGCCCTTGATTTCCTTCGCCGCCTCGGCGGAACGCTGCGCCAGCGAACGCACCTCGCTGGCGACGACCGCGAAGCCGCGGCCCTGCTCGCCGGCGCGTGCCGCTTCGACCGCGGCATTCAGCGCGAGGATGTTGGTCTGAAACGCGATGCCGTCGATCACGCCGATGATGTCGGCGATCTTCTTCGAGCTCGCGTTGATGTCGTCCATCGTCGCGACGACCTGAGACACCACGACGCCGCCGCGCGCGGCCACTTCGGCGGCCGATGACGCGAGCTGGTTCGCCTGGCGCGCCGAGTCGGCCGACTGCTTGACGGTGCCGGTCAGCTGCTCCATCGACGAAGCGGTCTGCTGCAGGTTCGACGCGGTCTGCTCGGTGCGCACCGACAGGTCCTGGTTGCCGGTGGCGATCTCGCTGGACGCGGTGCCGATGCTGTCGGCGGCGCTGCGCACCTGACCGACCATGCGGCCCAGCGATTCGCGCATCGCCACCAGCGCGCGCGCCAGGTCGCCGAGCTCGTCGCCGCGTGCCTGGTGCGGCTTCGGGCTCAAGTCGCCGGCGGCGATCGCATCGGCCAGGCGGATCGCCTCGGCCAGCGGCTCGCGGATCGAACGCACCAGCAGGAAGGTCCCGGCCAGCATGCCGACGATGACCAGACCGACGACGGCCACGGCGACCGTCAGCGTCAGCCGCCGATCGGCGGCCACATGTTCGCGCGCGGCGCGTGCGCCGTCTTCCTGCAGCGCAACGAAGTCGGCCAGCCCTTGCAGATAAGGCACGGTGGCCGGGCTGAAGGTCTTATCCGCCTCGGCGCGCGCGCCGTCGATGGCGCCGGCCGCCTTCAGCTCCTTAACCTTGGTCGACGACGCCAGCACGATCTTGCGCGCCTCGGCGATCTTCGTCGTCAGCGCCTTCTCTTCGTCGGACTGCGGCAGCTCGGCCAGTTGCTTCTGCAGCTCCGTGATCTTCTCGATGGCCTTCGTGTTCGCCTCGTTGAGCAGCTTGGTCGTGACCGGGTCGGCGCTGATCGCGCTCACCAGCGAGCGGCCGACCGCTGCTTCGGTCATCTGCGACCAGCGCGATGCGAGCCGGATTTTCGTGTCGGCCATCAACAGAGTTTTCTCGGCAAGCTCCTGCGACTGCGACGCACGCAGCGATGCAAAGCCGAGCAGCGCCACCAGCGCGGCGATGAACAGGCCGACCGCCAGCCACAGGCGAGTACCGACGCGCAGGTCTTGCAGATTCATGGTGTATCTCGGTGATGGGTTGGAAGAAGCGGGCCGGTGGCGAAGGATCTTGCGATGGCGGCGCTCAGGCAGGTCTTCGATGAGCGCGCGAAGCTCATCGGCTTATCGTGAACATCATTGACGAATCGCTCGTTGGCGTCCGCAACCGATTTCAATGACAACCCGGCCACTAGCAGAACCAAGGCTGCAAGGCCACCGAACGCCAGAGTCAACTTGCCGCGAACCGTCATATTTGTGAATCATGGTGGCTCCATTTCGGCAATGATCGTCAGCGATCGCGGCGCGACCATCGGCGGCCATTCCTGGAGATTTCGGCAGCGATGCGACAGGTCTGACTCAGTTTCGGCTGAATATCGCGTCAGCCTTTCCTGACGTGCGCCTTGGAAAGGACAAGGCGGTTCGTGCTCAGCCCAGGCCACCCATCCCGATCCCCTGAACTGGACAATGAACACTCCTGGAATCCGATCTGCTGTGCACTGCGCGCCAGCATGAGATCACGCGATTGGCATCGATGCGTAGGGCACCCACGTGGGCGGTTCGTTGTGCCGGGGATAGAGACATCCAGACGCAGCCGAGCCTGCCAGACCCACGCGTGCGCACATGATCGAGGAGCTAAGCTGGGTGATAGGCAACTGGGCGTCCGAAGCGGACTTCGGCGGATGACTGGAGATGGCCGGGACTACCCGTTCGCGACGCTGGTCGAGAGCTGCCGCCGAGCAATCTGGCAATCACGCCGAAGGACTGCTGCCGGGCTTCGCCTCGAACTCAACGTCTCGGCCAGGTGCAGACGTTCGCCAATGCCGGCTTTTGGGAAGGCTTCATCTCGGCCTTGAGCTTGAATTGGCCGTGATCGCTTGACCCACTGCCGCCACCGCAGGATCGCTCGCCGCGGCCGGCCTGCTCAGCGTTTGATGTCTTCGGGAAACGCCAGCGCCTCGATGTCCGCATCGCGCAGCGCGGCGCCTTCGGCGTGCAGACGGTCGAAGGCGGCATCTCCCAGGGCCGCGCGCGCCAGTTGCACGGCGTGGGCGATGGCGGCGGCTTCGTTGGACTGGCGCTCGCTGACGCGAGCATTGCCGGCGTCGGCATAACCTGCCAGGCGCGCAGCGGGCTCGAAGCGGCCCTCCAGCGCGGCCAGCTGGGCGAGGTAGTCAGCGTAGAAAGGTTGCATGTCGAACAGCGGCGCCTGCGCCCAGCCGTCGCGCAGGTGCGGCCGGGCTTGCTCGTGCTGGCCCAGAGCCAGTAACGCGGCGGACAGGTTGAGGCGGCCGAAGGCCAGTTGTTTCTCCCCCCGCCCACCGGCCAGCGCCGCGACCAGGCCGCGCCGGTCGTCGCAGCCTGCGCAGCGTTGCCGGCCGCGAGTTCTGCGTCGACGAGGTTGCCCAGACCAACTCTGATTCCGTCCGAATGCCCGCTGGCCTCTTGCAATGCGTTCTGCCGGAGCGTCCACTCCAGCGCCGCCGTCGTGTCGCCTTGCGTCTGTGCAAGGGCGAACTCCGCTGCGGCCAGACGCTGGCGCCGAACCGGCGGCCACGCCGGGTCGGCCAGCGCACGGGCCTCCGCCAGCGCCGCCTCGGCCGCCAGCGGGTCGCCGCCACGGGCCTCGGCAATCGCGAGTTCGACCAGTGCCATGTGACGCGCCCAGCGAGCCGGGGCGGGTCCGGAGGCCGTCACTGGCGGCAGCCGCGCCACGCTGCGCCGGACCAGTGCCACTTGGCGCGGCCGTTGGGCATTGCCGATCGGCGTCACGCTGCAACACACCCTGGCCAGCAGTTCGGCACGGTCGATGCGCTCGATCAGCGGCTCGACCGCATCCAGCAGCGCCAGCCCCTCGCGATGGGCGCTGCGTGGCAACGCCCGGCCGAGCGTCGTGGCGATCTGTACCACCCGCCGCGCATCGTCGGCCGCCCGGGCCCAGGCCAGCGCCTCGCGGCCATTGTCCAGGTCGGCGGCCATCGACTGCTGCCACGCGTCGACGCCGAGGGTGCCGGCGTACGACTCTTCGTAGGCGGCATCGAACAGGTCGGCCACGGCCTGCGCATGGCGCTGGCGCAGCGCCGCTTCTTCGCCGGCGTGCTGCAGCTTCTCGCGCGCGAAGAGCCGCGGCGTCTCGAGCAGGCGGTAGCGAGGCTCGGCCGCATCATCCGGCGTGAGCGCCATCACCAGCGAGCGGTCCACCAGCAGCGCCAGTGCATCCAGCATGGCCCATTCGTCGAGCTCCCCTTCACCAGCCGGGTCGGGCACCACCCGCTGCACCAGCGTCAGCGACGCGCTGCCCGCAAACACCGCGAGCCGCCGGAACACCGCCTGCTCGCGCTCGTCCAGAAAGCCATGGCTCCACTCGAGCGTGGCGCGCAGCGTCTGCTGCCGCGCGGGCGCCATGCGATTGCGGTTGGTGGTCAGCACCTTGAGCCGGTCGCCCATCGAGCTGGCAAGGCGCTGCACGCCGAGCATCGGCGCGCGCGCGGCGGCGAGTTCGATGGCAAGCGCCAGGCCGTCGAGCTCGCGGCACAGTTCGATCACCGCCGCAGCGTTGGCGTCGGTGAGCGCGAAGCGTGCGTCGGCCGCCCGCGCCCGGTCGGCAAACAGCGCCACCGCACCGAACTCCAGCGCCTGGGCCGCCTCCAGCGGGCCTTGCGGCACGGTGAGCGCGCCGATGCGGTAGGCGCGCTCGGCGGCCAGCCTCAGCGGCGCCTGCGTGGTGACCATGAAGCGCACACCCGGTGCCTGGTCCATCACCGCCTGCACCAGCCGCGCCACGCCGTCGACCACCTGCTCGGCGTTGTCCAGCGTCACCAGCAGCGTCAGCGGCCGCAGCGCGCTGCACAGGCCAGCGAGCGGATCGCCGCTGCCGATGCGCACGCCGATCGCCGCGCCCACGGCGCCCGGTAGGGCCTCGGCGTCGGTCACGGTGGCCAGTTCCACCCAGCACACGCCGTGGCTGTAGGCGGCCTGCCGGCCGGCCGTGAGATGCATCGCAACCGTCGTCTTGCCCATGCCGCCCGCGCCGATGATGCTGACCAGGCGGTGCTGACCGATCAGCTCGTTCAGCGCCGCCAGATCCTCGGCACGGCCGACCAGATGCGGCAGCGTGGCGGGCAAGTTGGTCTGGAGCTTGGCGGACTCGGGGAGTGGCGCGGCGGGTGCGGCCAGCGGCACCGCCGCGATGGGCGCTGCGGTGGGCGCCGCAGTGGCCGTCTCGAGGCGCGCCGTGAACCGGTAGCCGCGCCCCGGGATGGTCGCGATGACGTCCCCGCCGAGCACCTTGCGCAACGCGCTGATCTGGGTGGCGAGGTTGTTCTCCTCGACCACCAGCCCCGGCCACACGCGCTCCAGGAGCTGGCTCTTGGTCTGCAGCGCACCGGGCTGCTCGAGCAGGGCCAGCAGCAGGTCGAAGGCGCGCGCGCCCAGCGTAGCCGGCTCGCCGTCCACCAGCAGCCTTCGCTCGCGCGGCTGCAGTTCGTAGCGGCCGGCAAAGCGCACGGTGTCGCTGGACGGTGATGCGGATACGGCAGGCCCGTCGTCGCCGGATGGCCAGGCCCGCCAGGCCCGCACCGGGTTCGGCACGTTCTTGAGCGCATGCTCGCCCGCGTCCTCGAAGCGCGCGACCGACTTGGCGGCGAGCAGGTCGCGGATGGTCTGCGACACGACCACCTCGTCTGGCTCAGCCAGCGCCTGCAGACGCGAGGCGATGTTCACGCAGTCGCCGTATGCGCTGCCGTCAGCCTTCTCGATCACATCGCCAAGGTGCACGCCAATGCGAAACGGCAGCCGCAACGTCCCGGTCTGCGGGTTGGCGTGCGCCACCAGGCGCTGCTGCACGGCCAGCGCACAGCGCAGCGCCGAAGCCGCACTGTCGAAGGCCAGCAGCACGGAGTCGCCGGCCATGTCGACGACGCGCCCCTGATATTCGCCGCAAGCGCTACGAAATACCGCACGGGCGGTGTCGAGCAGGTCCACCGTGAGCCGGTCATCGGTGGCCATCAGGCGCGAGTACCCAGTCGCGTCGGCGGCGAGGATCGCGATCAGGCGTGCCTGGGGCAGCAGAGCGGCACTCACTGCGATTCAGGGTCTGTTCGGTGGGCGGGGCAGGTGCCGCAAGCTTAGCAGGCGCGCATGGCCGTCCGCATCCTGTGCGGTGCCGGTTCAGAGCAGGCGTGCGCCTCGTAGTTTGGCCAAACGCAGCGGGGCCTTGCGCTTTCGTGCCGGCTGGTCGCGCTGGAGCGAGAGGTCGGTTCAGGCACGCTGCACGGGCTGCTCTGCGTGGTCGACATCGAGCTGGAGCTGCGGCATGGCCGCGGCGGAGTTCGAGCGCTTGAAGGCCGAAGGCGCGTCGCTGCGCGATGCCGACATCGCGGCGCTTGCGTTCGCCGAACGCGAGTCGGCCCGGCCTGATCCGCGCCGTCATCGTTCCGCGAACATGTCGCGGTTCAGCCACGTGCCGAGCCAGCGGCCGACTCCGCGATCGCGGGCCTGCAAGCGCTCGCGGACCACGCGCTCCCAGCGCTCGACGCCGGCGCAGCTGTCGAACGGCCAGGTCGGAGCGAAGCCCTGTTTGCGCATGAAGCCGGCCATGCGCAGGTTGTCGGCGAGCACGTCGCCGTAGAGCCAACCGATGCCGGCCGCGCGCGCCGCATTCAGCAGCTGCCGCATCAGCTCGTCGGCGACACCGCGGCCGCGACAGGCATCGCTGACGCAAATCGCGAACTCCGCGGCGTCGCCTTCGGCACCCACGACATAGCGCGCCTCGCCGGCGATCGCCGGGCTTTGGGGCGACCCGGCCAGCGCGACGAACGCGACATGCCGCACGCCGTCGGCTTCGCTGAGGTGGCGCAGCAAGGCCGGCGTGCAGCCGTTGATCGCGCCGTGGAAACGCAGGCGTCGCGACGCCGGGTCCAGAGCGCGGACGAAATCCTGCAGCAAGGGCGCGTCGGCGGGCCGGACGGGCCGGACGGTCACGGCGTGACGGGGCGGTGCAGCGAGGGTCATGGCGGCCTCCGTGGTGGGGATGGGACCGAGTCTTCGCGTCGGCCGGCCTGCCGTCCTCAAGCGGTTCTGGAGCGTTCTCAAAACTCCCGCAGCACGGTCTTCAGAACGTTCCAGAACGCCTTGAGGACGCCACAGGGGGTCGGCGCCGAAAGTGGAGTCACCGGATCGATGTCCGGCCCGCCACTTCCACCTGGAGCCCGAAATGACCAGCCTCACCACGATTTGCGCCACCTCCGCCCTGATGCACCGGCCGGACGAGGGGCACGCCGCCGCTCGCAGCGGCGCCCCGGACACCGTGAAGCCGCTGCGGCTTCATCCGATCGGCGTGAAGGCGCTGTGCTCGCTCGCCTCGGTCGCCATCAGCGTGTCGCTGCTCGGCAGCGTCGCGGTCGGCATCGCGACGCCGACGACCGTTGCCGCGGTCGCGCCGGACGCCGCAACGGCTTGAGCACGCTGCACCGTCGCTCGCCCACCTCCTGGAGCAGTTCATGAATTCCCTCATCGCATCTCAAGAGATGACGCTCGCCGTGTCGGCCCTTGCATCCGTCGGGCTCGCCTACTTCGGCCTCTGCGGCGCCGTCGCCGACCGGTTCACGCGCAGCCGCCGCCGCTGGCCTGTGCTGAGCGAACGTGATGCACCCGGCGTGCAGTGCGTGCGCTTCCCGGCCCGCGACGGCCGCGCCGACATCGGCGGCTGGTACCTCGCAGCCGAACGGCGCCAGGGCGCCGTCGTCTTCGTGCACGGCAAGGACAGCTGCCGCGGCGACGAGCTGAAGGCATCGACGCTGGCGCTGGCGCGCCAGTTGACGGCGTCAGGGCTGGCGGTGCTGATGATCGACCTGCGCGGGCACGGCACAAGCGGCGCGGCGCGGCTGACCTATGGCGCGCGCGAACAGCACGACGTGCTCGGCGCGGTCGACTGGCTGCGTGCGCAGGGACACAAACGCATCGGCGTGCTCGGCGCGTCGATGGGCGCAGCGACGTCGCTGCTCGCGGCCGCGGGCGACGCGTCGATCTCGGCGCTGGTCGCCGACAGTGCGTTCACCGACTTCGGCTTGATGATCGAGCGGCAGTACCGCAAGTTGAGCCGCATGCCGCGCTGCCTGCTGCCCGGCGCGCTGGCCGTCGCGCGGCTGATCACCGGCGTGCACCTGGACACCGTGCGTCCGCTCGAGGCGGCCGTCTCGCTGCGCGGCCGACCGCTGCTCGTCATCCACAGCGAGGGAGACCGCTTCATCCCGGCCGACGACGCGCGAACGCTGGCGGCCGCCGCAAACGCCGAGCTGTGGATCACGCCCGGATCGCGGCACCTCGGCTCCTACGCGAGCGACCCTGCAACGTACGCGGCGCGCGTGACGGCCTTCTTCGATCGGCATCTGACCGCCCGCGTTCCGGCGGCGTCGCCGCGGCGGCTCGCGCGCGCCACACACCATGCCGTGTCGCATCGACCCGCACCGAGCCGCCAACAACAACGCGCGGAGGTGTTCGCATGAGCACGCCGTCCTGCCGTTCCCCCGCTGCGCTGGCCGACGTGCCGGAGCGCAGTTTCTACCGCCGCGTCCTGACCTGGTCGTTCGCGTTCTTCAACTCGGTGCGCGTGCTGGCCTACCTGCCGACGATCTGGGCGATCTACGCCAGCGGCGACTCGCAGCAGCACTCATGGTTCACGTGGCTGACCTGGGCGGGCGCCAACACGACGATGGCGCTGTGGCTGTACGAACAGAATTCGCGCCGCGTGACGCGCGCGGTCGCGGTCAACACCTGCAATGCGGTGATATGCGCGGCGACGGTGGTGCTGATCCTTGCGCTTCGCAGCTGAGGCCGGCACCGGTGCCCGCTCGGCATGGCATGCCGTTTGGCATCGGCTCGCCTGCCGCCGCGCACAATCGAGCATAGCCAGCCGGCGCAGCGCCCACAGCAGCAGGTCGTCGACATTCGTGAACACGACCGGCACGACGAGCAGGCTCAGGAACGTCAACGTGTGCATGGGTGGCATGCAACCCTTGGCACTTCAGCTGTTGGCCAGCGAGTTTGAGCCCCTGGACTTCCGCTTCGGGTCGAGACTGCTTGCTCAGGGGGCCGACGTGGCCGGGCCCGAAGCCGTCATACACGTTGAGGATGCAGTTTGCCGCCGCTCATGGCAGGCACTGGACGGCCATTTGCGGTCGCTCGGGTTTCACCCCCAAAGCAGTCATTGATCCCGTCGAGGCCTCTCATGTGCCACGCCCGTGCGCGCTCGACGGCGTTAATATGCATCGCACCGATGTCGCCCGAGCAACAACAACTTCAGTCCGGGATCCAGGCCCTGGAGGCCCAGCGTGGTTTGCTCGGTGACGCGGTGGTGGACATGGCGGTGGCGCCGCTCAAGGCCAAGCTGGCCGCACTGGCTGCTCCACCGGCGCCACCTGCCGAACCCGCCCAAGCCCTCAAGCAAGTCAGCGTCCTGTTCCTGGACGTCGTTGGCTCGACCACGCTCGCCCAGCACCTCGACCCCGAAGCCATCAGCGCTGTAATGGACGGTGCCTTGGCGCGCGGCACAGCCGTCGTCCAAGCCCACCGCGGCAAGGTGCTGCAATACGCCGGCGACAACCTCCTGGCCGCCTTCGGTGTCGACGAAGCCCGCGAAGACGACCCCGAGCGCGCCGTGCACTGCGGCCTGGCCCTGCTCGCCCTCGGCAAGGCCCTCGGCGCGGAAGTCCAGGCCGCCCATCGCCACGCCGGCTTCGACGTTCGCGTCGGCATCCACACCGGCAGCGTGCTGCTTGGCGGCGGGGTCGACGCCGACGGCACGATCCGCGGCATCGCCGTCAACATCGCCGCGCGCATGGAGCAGACCGCCCCGGCCGGCGCCTTGCGCGTCAGCCACGACACCTACGCGCAAGTGCGCGGCATGTTCGAGGTTCAGGCACAGCCGCCGCTCGCGGTCAAGGGCGTCGACGAGCCGATCCACAGCTATCTGGTCAGCCGTGCCAAGCCCCGCTCGTTTCGCATCCGCACCCGCGGCATCGAAGGCGTGGCCACCCGCATGATCGGCCGCGACGCCGAACTCGAAGCCCTGCAGGACGCCTTCAAGCGCCTGCTCACCGAACGCAAGCTCGCCGCCGTCACCGTCGTGGCGGATGCCGGCATCGGCAAGAGCCGCCTGCTCTACGAATTCGAGGCCTGGAGCGAGGCCCGCCCCGAACCTTTCTACCTGTTCCGCGGCCGCGCCACGCCGCAGACCCAGCGTCAGCCCTTCGGACTGCTGCGCGACATCCTGGCCTGGAGATTCCTGATCGCCGACGACGACAGCATCGAGGCGGCCCGAACGAAGATGGAGCAGGGAATCATCCCGCTGTTCGAGCACGACGACGGTGCCGACCTCGCCGAAGGTCACGCCCACCTGCTGGGCCACCTGATCGGCATCGCCTGGCGCGACAGCCGCCACATCAAGGGCATCCTCGACGACCCCAGGCAGATCCGCAACCGCGCCTTCCACGCCGCGGCACAGATGTTCCGCCGCATCAGCGCCTCCGATGGCGCACCGATCGTGCTGCAACTCGAAGACCTGCACTGGGCCGACAACGGGAGCCTGGACTTCCTGAACTACCTCGCCGAGGTGAACCGCGACGTGGCGCTGCTGATCCTGGGCTTTGCCCGGCCGACGCTGTTCGAGCGGCGCGGCGACTGGAAGAGCACCGAGGGCATCCACCAGCGCATCGACCTGGCGCCGCTCGACAAGACCGGCAGCCGGCTGCTCGTCAACGAACTGCTGAGGAAGCTGCCCGAGGTGCCCGCGGCACTCAGGGAACTCGTCAGCGGCGGCGCCGAAGGCAACCCCTTCTACATGGAAGAGCTGGTCAAGATGCTGATCGATCAGGGGGCGATCGAGACCGGCGAGGCCTGGAAGGTCAACGCCGAGCGCCTGCTTGTCACGCATGTGCCGGCGACGCTGACCGGGGTGCTGCAGGCGCGCCTGGACAGCCTGCCGCCGCCCGAGAAGCTCACGCTGCAGGAAGCCAGTGTGATCGGCCAGGTGTTCTGGGACCAGGCGCTGATCGCGCTCGACGCGCAGGCCACCGAAACGCTGCCCGCGCTCGTGACCCGCGAACTCGCGCTGCCGCGCGCCGACACCCGGCTCGAAGGTCTGCGCGAGTACGCCTTTCGCCATCAGCTGCTGCACCGGGTGACCTACGACACGCTGCTCAAGAAGAACAAGCGCGCGCTGCACGCGAAGGTGGCGCAGTGGCTCAGCGGCCTGACCGGGCTGCGGGCGGGCGACTTCCTGGCTGCGACCGCCGAGCACTACGAGCAGGCCGGCGACCCTGCTCAAGCGGCCGAATTCCATGCCCGCGCGGCCGAGCATGCGAAGGAGCGCTTCGGCCACGAGGCGGTACTCGAGCACGCCGGCAAGGCACTGGCCCTGGCGGGCGATCCGAGCGCCGCCAACGCCGGGCTGCGCTGGCGGCTGCTGGCCGCGCGCGAGCAGACGCTGGACCTGCAGGCACGACGCGACGAGCAAGGCGCCGACATCGACGCGCTCGAACGGTTGGCCGAGGCGTTCGACGACGACCAACGGCGCGCCTACGCCGCCTGTCGGCGCAGCTACCGGGCGATGCACATGAACGACTGGGCTGCGAGCGCGGAAGCGGCGCGGCGCGGCATGGCCTGTGCCGAGCGGGCGGCTGACCACGAGCTGCGGCTGCATGCGCTGCGGGTGCTGGCCGCCGCGCAGACATCCGTGGGTGACATCGAAGCCGGCAAGGCGCTGGCGTTGCAAGGCCTGGCCGAGGCGCGCAGTCTGGGGCTGCGATCGAACGAGTCGTACCTGCTCAATGCGCTCGCAATCGCGGCCCAAGGACAAGGGGACCTGATGGGCGCCCTCGAACTGATGCGGCAGGACTTGCAGATCACCCGGGAGATCGGCGACCGGCGTGGCGAAGCCATCACACTTCTGAACCTCGGGGGGACGTGGGTGAACCTCGGCGACCTGACACAGGGCAGGCACCATCTGGACGAGGCCCTGCGGACGCTTCGGACCAACGGTGACCGAAGACCCGAAGCCGTTGCGCTCCATGCGTTGTCGGTCCTCGCGCTGTGGCAAGCCGACGAGGTCCGGGCGCTGGGGCTGGCGCGTTCGGCACTCGGCATTGCGGTGGCGGCGCAGGCGCGGGACAGTGAGGCGAACGCGTTGTTCCAGCTGGGCGAGGCCGAGCTGGCACTGGGACGCCAGGCCGCGGCACGACTGGCGTTCGAGCAGGCGCGTGAGCGGGCGCTGGAGATCGGGCATCCGGTGCAGCACGAGGCTTGCGCGGGGCTGGCGCGGGTGGCGCTGGCCCAGGGCGACGGGGCAGCGGCGTTGCGCGAACTGCAGGCAGTGCTCGATCATGTCGCACGCGGCGGCACCCTGGACGGTACCGACGCGCGCCTGGTCGAGCTGACCTGCCACCAAGCGCTCGCGCGCGTCGGCGACCCCCGCGCCGCCGAGTGGCTGACCCGCGCGCACGAGGCGTTGCAGGCCCAGGCCGCGACCATCCCGGATGCCGCGCTGCGCCAAGGTTTCCTGCACAACATCCCGCACCGCCGCGAGATCGTGGCGGCGTGGGCGAAGCGTGACGTAGCGAGCGCGTCGTCTGCCAGGCCCGTGGGCTGAGC
>Ga0070706_100003874_pt1 | contig 14615 bp, 14 predicted proteins | sample KBSK5501metaG_FD_65476 | JGI IMG/M metagenome (GOLD analysis project Ga0070706, IMG submission 65476) | Corn, switchgrass and miscanthus rhizosphere microbial communities from Kellogg Biological Station, Michigan, USA - KBS K5-50-1 metaG | ecosystem: Host-associated > Plants > Roots >...
GCCGCGACTACGACCGCGGCCGCAGCTACGACCACGGCCGGAGCTACCATGACCGTGGCCGCAGCTTCAGCTACGCGCCCCACTACACGTACAGCTACCGTAGCAATCCGGGCCGCGGTTACCAGCTCAGCTACGGGCGCTCCTCCGGTCGTGAATCCCGCAGCCCCCGGTCCAGCGGTGAGCACGCCGTTCCGCGCGGCCGCGGGCGGCACTGAAGCCGTCCGCGGCCACTCGCTCGCTCCGGGGGACCCTACCGCACCCCGGATTAACGGGCGATGACAGGGCCCAGACAAACCCCAGGAAAACGCCACGTCGGGCCCAGAACTCCCGCGGGCCGGGGGCGTACCTCCCTGTGAGTAACAAGGAGGTTGACATGAAGAAGGCAAGTCTCTCTTTCCTGAAGCTGGGAGTCGCGGCGGCGATCGCCCTCTGCCTGTCGGTGAGCGTGGCGAGCGCGCAGTCGCTGAAGGGCACGTTCACGCTTCCCTACGACGTGCAGTGGGGGAAGTCCGTCCTGCCGGCCGGGCCGTACACGATCACGTTCGACCGCCTGCAGGGCCCGGCCATCGTTCGCACCTCGACCGGATCCGGCCGCGCGATCGTGATGGCCCTGTCCGTCGACAAGGCCATGAAGGACCAGCCGAGCGCGCTGCTCATCACGAAGATCGAGAACCAGCGCGTCGTTCGCTGCCTCAACGTGCGTGAAGTGGACACGGCCTTCGTGTACCGGCCCTTCACGAAGTCCGAGCGCACCCTCGTCGGCAAGGTCTACGAGTCCGAGGCGGTGCCCGTCCTGATGGCCCAGAAGTAGAAGCCCATCGCGGACGCCTCGAGCGCGCCGGTCCGCAAGGACCGGCGCAACCTCGTTTAGTCGGCCCCCAGGCCGGGCGCCGGCAGCCTTCCGCCCACCTCGAACTGGGCCCGCTCGAAGCGGTGGGAGACGCGGCGGAAGACGTCCTTCTTGACCACTTCCACGAAGCCTCGGGTGGCGACGCACCGCCACGACTCGGGCGGCGACGGCTTGCGCGCGGCGAAGGCGCGGGGCGTGAAGAGGGCCGCGTTCACGCCGCCGGACTCGCGCGCGGAGTCGAACAGGCACGCCTCGACCCCGGCCTCGCGCATCTCGCGACCGAGGGACTGCGAGTCGGCATAGCTGACGGGCGACGAGATGGCCGCCCGGTGGGCGGCGAAGGGCGTGCGGGTGAGGTCTATCCCCCGCGGCGTCTCGAAGGAGGCGCGAAACGCCGAAAGGTCCAGCTCCAAGGAGTCGATCGCCGCGGCCGTGCCCTCGAGGAACAGCAGGCGGTAGTAGGCGGCCTCGGCGAACGCCGTCCGCTGCTCGCGGGAGCCGTACCACACGCCGGGATCGGCGCGCGTCCGCAGCCGCGAGCCGTGGGCCAGGGGCGGGTACCGGAAGGGGGTCAGGAGGAGGTAGTGCAGGCCACGGGGTGGGGCCGCCGGCTTCGAGGCCTCCAGCAGGTCCTCGAGCACGCGCTGCTCGGCGTCGGAGCCGACGAGCTTGCGCGTCGAGAACAGGTACTGGTCCTCGACGACGCGCCAGGCCTCGCCCCGGAGACGCCGGAGCCTAGACCTTCCCTCGCATCGCGTCCAGATACTCGACGACATCGACGAGGCCGGTGACGGTCTGGATCAACTGCGCGGGCACGCCCGCCAGGTGGCTGTTCCCGGCATGGAGCCACTTCCGGGCCGAGTCGACGTCGCCGCCGACGAGGGCGTCGAGGCTCCGGAACATGCGGATGAAGAGGATGGCCAGCTCTCCCTCCTTGGCCGCCGGGTCGAGGGGGCGATGGGGGAGGCGCGAGATCGTGGCCGGGCTGAGGCCGATGATCCGCGCGAGGTCCCTTTGCGTGAGGTCCAGCAGCTCCGCCGCCCGCCGGGCGGAGCGGGTCAACACCTCGCCCGCCGCGGGCGTGCGCGTCTCCGGGCGGAGCGACCCCGTCTTCATCAATTGAAACAATAGCATCATCTGATTGCAACTGCAACGCGAGCGTGGCGCTCGGTCGGAACGGATCCGGGGCCATGCGCCCGGTCCGTCTACGGAGCGGCCACGCGGGTCTCCGCGTTGGCCAGGCTCCGCGGCGGCTCTTTCAGGGCCTGTCCTGCTGGCGCTTGTCCCCGACGGCTTCCAGCACCTTGCCGGCCTGAAGGATGCAGTCCTCGGCCACCGAGATCGCGGTGTGGGAGCCCGCCGCCCGGGCCCGCTCCACCGCGAGGATCATCCGGGCCACGGCGCCCATCGCCAGCGCCGCCTCTTCCTGGCCGATGGAGGGAACGAGGCTGCGGTAGCGCGCGATCAGGGGATCGACCCGCGCCGACCAGTCGCTGCCGGTCGTCGGGGGCGTGGTACCAGGCATGCCACCCCCTATTTTAAGGCAGTCCGGCCCGGGGCGGTGCCGTCGACCAGGGCGGGCAGCAGGCATTCCACTTCTCCGTGCAAGGCCGCGGCCGCCAGAGCGTCGAGGGGCGTGGGCTCGCGGTTGATGATGATCATCGGCGCGCCCCGCGCCGCCATGGCTTCCGGGATGACGGCGGCCGGGTAGACCACGAGCGACGAGCCGAGGACGAGGAGCAGGTCGGCCTCGCGCGCGAGCGCGAAGGCCTCCTCGAGGACCTCGGGCCGCAGCGCCTGGCCGAAGGAGATCGTGGCCGCCTTCAGCGGCTCGCCGCAGCTCGGGCACGTGGGGACTTCTTCACCGGCGACCAGCCGCTCCTGGGCCTCCGCCGCGGGACCGGTGCGGCCGCAGCCGAGGCACTCCACGCGGCGGTTGGTGCCGTGCAGCTCCACGACCTTGCGGCTGCCCGCGTCCTGGTGCAGGCCGTCGATGTTCTGCGTGATCACGCCGAGCATTCGGCCGTCCGCCTCGAGCCGCGCCAGCGCCGCGTGGGCCGCGTTGGGCCGGGCCTGCGCGAAGTCGGCGTACGTTTCCTTCTTGTAGAGCCAGTATCGCCGCCGGGCCTCCGCGCTCGCGCGGAACTCCTGGATGGTCACCGGACGGTAGCGGCTCCAGATCCCGCCCGGGCTGCGGAAATCCGGCACGCCCGACGCGGTGCTGACGCCGGCACCGGTGAAGGCGACCGCGCGCCGGCTGCGGGCGAGGAGCCGCCGCGCCCCGTCGATCGCTTCCATGTGTGCTACCCTGGGTCCCTGCCGCCGGAGGCGTGGGCGACCGTCTTGAAGATCCTCATCGACGATTCAGTGCCGGAAGCGAGCCGCGCGAAGATGGAGAAGACCGTCATCGCGGCGGTCGGCGATCGTCCGGACGCCGAAACCCTGGTGATCTCGCTCGTGAAGCTGTCCCCGGGCCGCGGCTGGGAAGTCTTCATCAACGACCTCCAGGATCCACCGCTGGTCGATTCGATCCAGAGCGCTCTCAAGAAGGGTGGCTTCTAGAGCGCCCGCCGTCAAGCGCCGAGCACCTCGCGCAGGAACTTGGCCGCCTGGGCATGGATGCCGGGATGCTCGCTCTCCCGCGGGCCCGCCACGTTCAGCTTCCGGATGCGCTCGCGCGAGATCCACTCCCGGACCTCCGGCGCGCTGGGCGCCGCGGCCAGGTCGACCGCCAGCGCCGGCCGGCCCTGGGCACGTGCCAGGCGCACCGTCAGCGCCGTGCCACCGCGCAGCCGTCCGCGATGGAGCACGAGGGTGCCGTCGGAGTCGCGGACGTTCCACTCCGTCCGCTGCGGATAGGAACCGGACGGCGTCTCGCGCACGGGATAGCGCGCGGGAAGCGGACCGTCCTCGGCCCGCCGGCCCCGGGGGCACCAGCCCCCGCAGGGAAGGCCGAGGGCCAGAGCCGTATCGAGGGCGGCCCGGTCCACGCCGGTCTGGCCGCCCGACACGATCTCGACGGGTCCCGCCGCCATGGATTGGATTCTAGAATGCACCGTCCATGAGCCCGCCGGCCGACGTCCACGAGGTGTTCATGCGCCAGGCGCTGGAGCAGGCGCGGCGCGCCCTGCACGTGGGCGAGGTCCCGATCGGCGCCGTGGTCGTGGCCGAGGGGCGCGTGGCCGCCGAAGGCTTCAACCAGCCGATCCGGGCGGTGGACCCGAGCGCGCATGCGGAGGTCGTCGCGCTGCGCCAGGCCGCCCGCGCCGCCGGCAACTACCGCCTGACGGGCGCCACCCTCTACGTGACGCTCGAGCCCTGCCTGATGTGCGTGGGAGCGGTCGTGAACGCGCGCGTGGGGACCGTCGTCTACGGCGCCCCCGAGCCGAAGTGGGGAGCGCTGGGATCGATCCTCGATGCACGGAGGCTTGCGCTGAACCATCGGCTCGAGGTGATCGGCGGCGTGCTGGAGGCGGAGTGCCGCCAGGTCGTCGTGGACTTCTTCAAATTCCGCCGCGCCGACGACCTGAAGTAAAATGACGGTTTGCTACGCGCCTCGAGGTTTCCTGTGGGGAACGGTCGTCCGAAGCCACGGGCGGCGGGGTCCAAGGCCCCGGTTCGCGGCCACGGGCTGCGAGCGAAGCGCGATTCACTCGCGCGTAGCGAGCGGGGGGTCCGGGGGGTGCGTCGCCTGAGGTCATGAGCAGCGAGCGAGGGATTCACTCCCGAGCGAGCGACGTGGGGGGGAGCGCGAATGCGCGCGGGGGGGTGCTTTCGTTAGCTCTGTACCCCCCCGATCTGACGACGGAGAGGTACGCAAGTGGTTGAAGCGGACGGTCTCGAAAACCGTTATACCCGAAAGGGTATCGTGGGTTCGAATCCCACCCTCTCCGCCAACCGGCGGACCCCGAATGCTCGCGGGCCAGTGCTTCCTGCCGGTAAAATCAGGTCCGTAGCAGCGGAGCGCCGAATTCACTTCGGCGCGGAGCGACGTGGGGGGAGCGCGAATGCGCGCCGGCCCGTGCTTCCTGCCAGTAAAATGGGGTCCGTAGCAGCGGAGCGCCGAATTCACTTCGGCGCGGAGCGACATGGGGGGTCTGGGGGGTGTATCCCACCGGCACCCCCCAGCATTAAGGAGAGATGCGAGAGCCAGGCTGAATCGGCATGACTGGAAATCATGTGAAGGGGAAACTCTTCCGGGGGTTCGAATCCCCCTCTCTCCGCCACCTGACGAGGACGCTGCAGGGCTAACGCCGCGGAGGCGAATTCACTTCGCCGGAGCGGCGAGGGGTCTGGGGGTGCGACGCGAGCACCCCCAGCTCAATGACGCTGCGAGAGCCAGGCTGAATCGGCATGACTGGAAATCATGTGAAGGGGAAACTCTTCCGGGGGTAGCTGCGCGCCTCAACGCGGGCGTCGAGCCGCGCAGCGCGACCTCGCTGAAGCTCGGTCGGCGAATCCCCCTCTCTCCGCCACCTTCTCGGGCGGTGGCAGGGTTCAAAGCCCCGGCCTTCCGTCAGCTCAGCGCAGGCCGCTGACGACGTAGAGGTCGGAGAGGACGCGCTCGTAGCTGTAGAAGTACGAGTTGCCCGTAGGGGTTATGCAGAACTCGACGGAGGAGACCCCGACGGCGTCCCGCGACAGCAGTGTCTTCCACAGTTGCCGCGTCTTGCGCACCAGGTCCAGCCGATAGACGGAGGCCGGGATCTCCCCACGGCGGAAAACCCAGAGCTGGCGGCCGTCCGGCGTCCAGCCTACCGGCCGGTCGCCCGGCTCGGACGCGGCCACCAGGCGCGGCGCGCCGCCCGCGACCGGCCAGAGCGAGACCCTTTGGCCGGAGCTGACCGCTGCGGCCAGCGTGCCGTCGGGTGAGATCGCGAGCACCCACGTGTCCTCGGGCGTGAGGGCTCGCGGCGCTCCGCCCGAGAGGTCCTGCACGTAGGAGCGCGGGCCGCGGCCGGGTTCGCGTCCGACGAAGAGGATTCGACGGCCATCCGGAAACCACAGCGCGTCCCAATACGAGGAGATGCCGTGACTCGGGAGCGGCGTCGGATCTCCGGCGCCGGTCGGCAGGAGCACGAGCTGGTTCGCGGAGCCGGTGGTGGCGACCACGAGGCGGCCGTCCGGTGAGAGGTCCAGGGGGAAGCCGCCACTGAGGCCAAGCCGGACGGGAGGCGACCCGTCAGTCGGGCGGATGTACACGCCGAAGCGGTCGCCGAACAGGATCCGCGTGCCGTCCGGAGACACATCCACGACGCCGGAGCGGTCGAACCAGGAGAGGTCCTTCTCCTCCCTCTCGCCCGGAGCAACGCCCATCAGCGTCCTGCGCTCATCGTCCCGCGTGAGGAGCACGCGTCCGTCGGTGGCGGTATCCCGCAGCGTCAGCGATTCGGGCGCGGTCAGGACCAGCCGCTGCCGTCCCCGCAGGTCGACCGCGCGCAGCGCGCGATGGTCGCCGGCCTCCCCGGCCGTGAACCACACCTCGTCACCGCGCGGCGACCAGGCCAGCCCCTGGGCGCGGGGCCACTCGCGCGTCAGCTCCCTCCGCCCGCCGGACAGGTCCACGACGGCGACCACGCCGCCGACCGTGGCCTGCGTGCGATCCTCGAGGAAAGCGACCCGCTGGCCGTCGCGCGCGACCCGGGGGTTGCTGATCGTCCCCGGAGATTCATACAGCACGTGACCGGGCGGGTACTCGAGCCGGCTCGGCCCCGCCGCCCGGCGGCGCACGACGGCGAGCTTCGCTTCGGCGGGCGCCCAGTCGGCGTCCACCACGTCTTCGAGCAGCTCGCGGGGAGCACCGCCGCCGAGGGAAGCCACCGCCAGCGTGCCGACCGGGCGCCGCTCACCGGTCTGGCGCCGCCGCACGAGGAGGGCCAGCTCACCGGCCCTCGCCGCGAGCACGTCCGCGGCCATGTAACCGAGCGGCCGCGACTCGGGGCTGCGGGGTGAGGCCTGCCACACCTGCAACGGCTTTCCCTCGCGCGCCGCGCTGTAGAGGACGTCGTCGCCGCCCGGAGCGAACCGGGCCGCTCCGATCGAGCCTCGCTGGAACGTGATCTGCTGGAAGGCCGGCGCCGGGTGGGGCCGCAGCTCCGCCCGCGCGAGGAGCACGAGGGAGGTTACGGCGGCGAGCGCGAGGGCGAGGGCCAGCCCGCGCGCGGTCCGGCCGCGGCGCGCGGCCGGCGGGGGCTCGGCCGCCGGCACCTCATGGAGCTGCTCCAGGGCGAAGGCGAGGTCGTGCGCACACTGGAAGCGCTCCTGCCGATTCTTCTCGAGGCAGCGCCGCACGAGCCGCACCACGGCCGGCCTCAGGCCCGGCTTGAGCTCGAGCAGGTCGACCGGCTCCTCGTGCAGCACGGCGTGCATCGTCTCGACCGGCGACGGTCCACGGAACGCGCGCGCACCGGAGAACAGCTCGTAGAGGACCGATCCGAGGGCGAAGATGTCGGTGCGGGCGTCCACGGTCTCGCCGAGAACCTGCTCGGGGGCCATGTACCCCGCCGTGCCGCAGCCGGCCCCGACGCAACTGGCGGGGGAGGCCGTGGTGTCGTCCGGTAGGCCGGGGGTCTCGGCTCTCTCCAGCTTGGCCAGCCCGAAGTCCAGCAGCTTGATCCGGCCGTCCGAGGTGACGAAGACGTTGCCGGGCTTGACGTCACGGTGGAAGATGCCCTTCTCATGTGCGGCGGCAAGGGCGTTCGCGATCTGGATGCCGTACTCGAGCGCCTTGCGGACGGAAACGGGCCCGCGGTCGAGACGCTGCCGCAGCGATTCGCCCTCCAGCAGCTCGGACACGACGTACGGGATCGGTGCCTCGATGTCGACGTCGAAGACGGCCAGGATGTTCGGGTGGTTGAGCGATCCGGCCGCGCGCGCCTCGCGGCTGAGGAGCTGGAGGTGCGCCGGCGAACCTGCCGACCGGTAAAGGACCTTCAAGGCCACGTCACGCCTCAGACGCGAGTCCCGGGCGCGATACACCTCGCCCATCCCTCCGGCGCCGATGAGGCCCACGATCTGATAAGGGCCGAGTCGGTCTCCGGGCGAGAGGACGACGGGGCCGATCGGACCCGTCGGTGGCTTCGGCGCGCTGGCCGCCTCCCCCAAGGTGGCGGTGGGGAACGGAGGATGCTGAGGACTCGGTTGGACCGCGACGGAGAGCCGCGATCCTTCCCGGGGTGCGCGCCGCAAGATCGCCCGCGGCAACAACTGTCTCAACGTCGCCGCCCTTTCCGGTCGGACTTGAACCTTCGGCCATGCCCCCGCCTGGTGCGATGGCGGCGCATGGCACGCGAACGACAGTGCGCGATGCGGTCGCTGTAGTTCGTGTGCGCGCAGCATACTGCCGCCCGACACCGGGGTCAACGATTAACTTGAGCGGAGGCTGTCGTTTATGGATACCTTACTAACCGTTTTCCGGCTCGCGGCCGATGGCTCGATGTCGAAAGACTTCCGGAGCCATTCAAGCTGAATTGATCACGTTCGCGCTCCGAGCCCTGTCACCGGACCGTCGGCGCGACGGCATCGAACGCGGACCGGAGCGGCTCGTCTCGATCGTCGCTACCGATGCTTGCGATCGGGTTGCCGGCCGCTGACGCGCTGCTTGCAGTCCTCGATCGTCCGCTTGCGCTGATCCTTGAACCGCTTCCGCTCGGACTTCTGCTGTTCCTCCAGGACCTCGCAGCGGCTCTTGCTGGCGCCCGCGCCGGCTCGGCACTGATCGAGGGCCAGCCGATGACGGTCGCGCAGGATCCTCTCTTCGTGGTCGACGCGCTCCTTTTCCTCCTTGCAGACCGGCTTGCCGAAGAACGGGATGGAGCGCGCCTCCGACGGGGCGGACGACGAGAAAATGGCCGCGGCGGCGGCGCCCAAGACCAGCGAGCGGAAATGCTTCGAACCCATCATTCGCCTCCCGGCGGTGCCACTGCCGTGCTGCGGGCAGGGGTGGCCTCCATCACACGAGCTACCACCCTACCGCCGCCCGGCCGGTGTGACTATGAAGCGAATCACAAACGGCGCCCCCGCGCCGGGGCCCCGCCCGCCGGGCCCGCCGGGTGGTGACAGGCAGCGAGCCGGGCCGTAGACTGCACCCGGATTGTCATTCCCCGGCCCGCCCGCGCCCGGCAACATCGGCCGCTACGAGATCCGCCGCGAGATCGGCCGCGGGATGATGGGTGTCGTCTACGAGGCTTTCGATCCGGCCCTCGGCCGGACGATCGCGCTCAAGGTCATCCACCTCGCGTTCCCGGTGACGCCGGAGGAGAACGCCGCGTTCGAGCAGCGCTTCCTCTCCGAGGCCCGCATCGCCGGCCGCCTCTCGCATCCCGGCATCGTCGTCGTCCACGACGCGGGCCGCGACGCCGGCAGCGGGACGCTCTTCATCGCGATGGAGTACCTGGAGGGGCGCACGCTCTCCCAGCCGGATCCCGAACCGCCCCTGGACTGGCGCGAGGCCCTCCGCGTCGGCGCGCGCGTGGCCGAGGCGCTCCACCACGCCCACGCTGCCGGCGTGATCCATCGCGACATCAAGCCGGCCAACATCATGGTCCTCGCCTCGGGGGAGCCGAAGATCATGGACTTCGGTATCGCCAAGGTCGAGACGGCACGGATGAAGCTCACGGCCACCGGCCAGTCGTTCGGCACGCCCCTGTACATGTCGCCGGAGCAGGCCCTCGGCCACCAGGTAGACCCCCGCACCGATCTGTTCTCGCTGGGTGCAATCCTCTATTGGCTCCTGACCGGACGGCTGGCCTTCGGCGCCGAGAGCATGATGGCCATCATCGGCAAGGTCCTCCACCAGGACCCACCCCCGCCGTCGACGGTCCGCTCGGAAGTGCCGCCGGACGTGGATTACGTGATCGCCCGCGCCCTTGCGAAGGCCCCCGCCGACCGCTACGCCGGCGGAGGAACGATGGCGGAGGACTTCGCCGACGTCCTGGCCGGCCGCCCGCCCCGGCATCGCGCCGCGTGGGGCGGGGCCCGCACGCCGGCCCTGGCCTTGAACGTGCCCGGCGCCCCCGGTCCGCCGGCGGCCGATCGGGATGCACTCGAAGCGAAGCCGGAGGGGACGGCCCGATCCTCGGTCACGGCGCGGCCGGAGCCGAGGGCGACCCGGCACGAGCGCCGGCCGTCCCGTTCGCGCCGGCTCGCTCCGGCGGTCGCGGTCGTCATCGGCGCCGCCCTGATCCTCGTCGTCGCGGGCGCGCTTCTGGTGAGGCGGCGCATCCCGCCGCCCATCGCCACGCCTTCACCCGCCGCGGAGGCCGACGCGGAGCGGGCTCCCTCGCCCTCGCCGTCGTCGGGTCTGGCCGGACTGCTCTCGGCGCTTCAGGGCGAGAAGCCGGCCCAGCTCGCCATCGACCTGAGGCACGCGCTGCGCACCGGGACCTTGCGGGTCTGGGTGGACGGCGAGCTCGTGAAGGAAGACAGGGTCGGCGGCCGCGTCACGAAGGAGGTCCTCGGCATCAAGTTCCGGCGGGGGAGCTACCACGACGTCTTCGAGCTGAAGCCCGGGCGCCACGAGATCCAGGTCCAGGTGAGCTGGGACGACGGCGAGCGGACCGAGCGCATCAGCGGAACCTTCAACCCGGGCACGACGCGCCGCCTGGAGGCCAACCTCGGCCGGCTGCTGAAGGACCTCACCCTCGAATGGAGATAGCTCACAGGGGTGATCTCGCTCACCGCGTCTCCGGGAGCGGCGGCTAGAATCGACGGTGACCAAGGGGCCATCCAAGGGTCCCGACGCTCCTGCTCAGAGCAAACCCGGGGAAACCCGGCGACGCAGAGCTACGGAGCCCTCCTGCAGGGCCAGCCGAGCCGCCAGGACGCTTATCGAAGGAGGTTTTCGATGAAAGTCGCCTTGCGCGCACTCGTCTCACTGCCGGTCATCGCTCTCATCATCAGTGCGGTCGGGTGCAGCTCATCCTCCACTTCGCCCACGTCGCCGTCCCCCGGCGCCGCCGGCGCCACCATCCAGGGCACCGTCCAGACCGGGGCCACCGCGTCCAGCGCGGAGCTGAGCGCGTTCTCGACGGCCGAGGGCATCAAGGTCTCGGTCGTCGGCACCAGCCTCTCGACCACCACCGACGGCTCCGGCCGCTTCGTACTGGCCGGCGTCGCCGGCGGCAGCGTCACCCTGCGCTTCCAGGGGCAGGGTATCGACGGGACCCTCGAGCTCGGCGGTCTCGTCGCCGGCCAGACCCTCACGATCACGGTGCAGGTCTCGGGCTCGAAGCCGCGGCTCGTCTCCCCCTCCTCCCCGGCGTCGCCGACGCCGACCCCGAGCCCGGGAGGCAAGGTCGAGCTCGAAGGCACCGTCGAATCGGTCACGCCGCCCAGCCTCAAGGTCTCTGGTCGCATCGTGATGACGAACGCCGACACGAAGATCAAGCGCGACGACCGGACGATCACGCTCGCCGATGTGAAGGTAGGGGACAAGGTCGAGGTGCAGGGCGCCGCCCAGGCCGACGGCAGCGTGCTCGCCACGAAGATCAAGGTCGAGGACGATGAGAACGACGACAACCAGGGCGAGAACGAGGTGGACTTCCAGGGCACGATCCAGTCCATCACCCCTCCGACGCTCATGGTCTCCGGTCGCATGGTCGTGACCAACGGTTCGACCCGGATCCGCAGCGGAGACAAGAACATCACGCTCACCGACCTGAAGCCCGGAGAGAAGGTCGAGGTCGAAGGCACGAAGCAGGCCGACGGGAGCGTGCTCGCCACCAAGATCAAGGTGGAGGACGAACACGAGGGCGACGACAACTAGGATTCCCCCTCGCGGGGGATTGAGGTAGTCTAGAGCCGGGGTCGCCCGCACGTGGACCCCGGCCCTGCGCAACGCGAGACGCCCAACCCCGCCAGGCCCGGAAGGGAGCAACGGTCAGGCGACCCTCGGGTGTGCCGCAGGACAGCCGGGGTTCACGTGAGGGAGGCCCCCGCCCTTCATGCCCTACCTCGTCCTCGCGCGTAAATGGCGGCCCCGGACCTTCGATGAGGTCGTGGGGCAGACGACCGTCACCCGCACGCTGCGCAACGCCCTCGCCTCCGGCCGCATCGGGCACGCCTTCCTGCTTTCGGGGGCACGCGGCGTGGGCAAGACGACGACCGCCCGCATCCTGGCCAAGGCCCTCAATTGCGTGAAGGGGCCGACGGCCGATCCGTGCGGGGAGTGCGATTCGTGCCGCGAGATCACCGCCGGCACCAGCCTCGACGTCCAGGAGATCGACGGCGCCACCAACAACAGCGTCGACCAGGTACGCGAGCTGCGGGAGAGCGCGCGCTACAACCCGGCCCGCGACCGCTTCCGCATCTGGATCATCGACGAGGTCCACATGCTGTCCACCGGCGCCTTCAACGCGCTGCTCAAGACGCTGGAGGAGCCGCCCCCGCGGGTGAAGTTCATCTTCGCGACCACCGAGTACCACAAGCTTCCCGACACGATCCTCTCCCGCTGCCAGCAGTACGACTTCCGGATGATCCCCGCCCGGGACATCCAGGCCCATCTGCGCGCGGTGGCGCAAGGGGAGAAGATCAAGGTCTCCGACGACGCCCTCGCCCGCATCGCCCGCGCCGCCGAGGGCAGTGCCCGCGACGCGCTGTCGCTCTTCGACCAGGTCCTCTCCTTCAGCGGCGAGGAGGTGCGCGACGCGGACATCTCCGCGCTCCTCGGCCTCATCGACCGCGAGCTGCTCCTGGCCGCTTCGCGGGCGGTGGCGGCGGGCGATTCGCTCGCGCTGCTGGAGCTGGTGGAGCGGCTCTCCGACTACGGCGCCGACCACCGCAACTTCGCGCGCGAGCTGATCCTGCACTTCCGCGAGATCCTGCTCCTCAAGGCCGCGCCCGAGGCGAGCGCGCTCCTCGCGCCGCTCGCTCCGGAGGAGCGGGAGCGCCTGCGGCCGCTGGCGGAGGCGTACTCCGAGGAGGACCTTCTCCGCATCCTCGACGTGCTCACGCAGCTCGAGACGGACCTGCGCTGGGCGCAGGACCCGCGCGTCACCCTCGAGCTGGCGCTCCTGAAGATGGTCCAGATGAGGCGGCTGGTGCCCTTCGCCGAGCTGGTGGACCGCGTGGAACGGCTGGCGGCGGGCGCTCCGGCCCCCCGCGCCGCGGCGCCTTCGGCGCCGGCCCCGTCGCCGCGCCCCGCGCCCCGCGCCCCGGGTCCCGAGCTCGCGCCCGCGAACGCCCCCGCTTCCGTCGACGCCGCTCCGCCGTCCGCCGGGCCGGCCGACGGCGCCGCGGGCATCCTCGCGGCGATGATCGGCCTCGCGGCCACGCGGCCCTCGCTCGCGCAGCCGCTGCGCGGCGCCCATGTCCGTCTGGACGGGGATACGCTGATGCTGGACGTGGCGGCACACTTCGCGACCCTGGTCTCGGAGCACGCCGACGACTACCGCGAGCTGGCGCGCAGGGCGGCCGGCCGTCCGCTGAAGGTGCAGGTCGGTACCGCGGCCGTCGCCCAGGCGGAGCCGCTGCCGGCGGAAGCGAAGAAGCGCCGGCTCATGGAAGAAGCGGCGCGGGAGCCGGCCGTGCAGGAGGCGCTCGACCTGTTCGGCGGGAAAGTGGTCGAAGTGCGGGAGAACAAGCCATGAACCCCTTTGGCAACCCGAAGCAGCTCATGAAGCAGCTCCAGCAGGCCCAGGAGCGCATCCAGAAGGAGATCCAGGCCCTGGAGATCGAGGCCACCTCCGGCGGGGGCATGGTGAAGGTAGTGATGGACGGTCAGAAGAACCTCAAGAGCCTGAAGATCGATCCCGAGGTCGTGAGCAAGGACGACGTGGAGATGCTCCAGGACCTCGTCACCGCCGCCGTCAACGAAGCCGCCCGCAAGGTCGACGAGGCGGTGCAGGAGAAGATCGGGGGCCTCGCGGGCGGCATGAAGCTTCCTGGAATGTTTTAGGGCCGCGATGGCCGCGGACGTGGAGCTGGTCCTGGACGCCAAGGCACGGCTCGGCGAAGGCGCGGTCTGGGACGCGCGCCGCCATCTCCTCTACTGGGTCGACATCGAAGGCCACGAGGTCCACGCCTTCGATCCCGCCACCGGCCGCGACCGCGCCTTCGCCCTCGGCGACTCCGTGGGCACGGTCGTGCCCCGCGCGCGCGGCGGTGTGGCCCTCACCCTCGGTCGCGCATTCGCCGCGCTCGACCTCGAGACGCGCCGGGTGAGCGTCCTCGCCGAGCCGGAGGAGGAGAAGGTCCGCCTCGGCAACCGGTTCAACGACGGCAAGTGCGACCCGCGGGGACGCTTCTGGGCGGGGACGATGGCGCTCTCGGAAGCGCCCGCCGCCGGCGGGTTGTACCGCCTCGATCCCGACGGGAACGTCCGCCGGATGCTCGAGGGCGTTTCGATCTCGAACGGCATCGTCTGGAGCCCGGGGGCGGACCTCATGTACTACATCGATACGCCCACGCGCGAGGTGGCCGTCTTCGACTACGACGACGCGACGGGCGCGATCGCGAACCGCCGCGTGGCCGTGCGCATTCCCAAGCGGCACGGCTGGCCGGACGGCATGACGATGGACGCCGAGGGCACGTTGTGGATCGCGGAATGGGACGGCGGCTGCGTCTCGCGGTGGGATCCCGCCCGCGGGAAGCTGCTGCGCCGGATCGCGCTGCCGGTGAGCCGGGTGACGAGCTGCGCGTTCGGCGGGCCCGGCCTCGACGAGCTGTACGTCACGACGGCGTGGTCGCGCCTGGAGCCTGCGCGCCGGCGCGCGCAGCCCCTCGCGGGCGGGCTCTTCCGTGTCGATGCCGGCGTGAAGGGCGTCGC
>Ga0070706_100003875_pt1 | contig 14614 bp, 15 predicted proteins | sample KBSK5501metaG_FD_65476 | JGI IMG/M metagenome (GOLD analysis project Ga0070706, IMG submission 65476) | Corn, switchgrass and miscanthus rhizosphere microbial communities from Kellogg Biological Station, Michigan, USA - KBS K5-50-1 metaG | ecosystem: Host-associated > Plants > Roots >...
AGCAGTACTTCACCGAGACCAAGGTACTCGAGGGTCTGTTCCACATCATCGAGACGGTGTTCGAGGTGCGCATCCATCGCGACAGCGCGCCGGCCTGGCACCCGAGCGTCGCGTTCTACCGCATCGAGCGCGCGGCGGCGGATGCGCACGACGATGCGCCCGTCCTCGTCGGCCACTTCTATCTGGACCTGCATGCGCGCCCCGGCAAGCAAAGCGGCGCCTGGATGGACAGCGTGCGCAACCGCTGGCGGCGGCCCGAGGGGTCGCTGCAGACGCCGGTCGCCAACATCATCTGCAACTTCGCCGCACCCAGCGTGGTCGACGGCCAGGAGCGCCCGGCGCTGCTGACGCACGATCACGTGGTCACGCTGTTTCACGAGTTCGGCCACGCGCTGCAGCACATGCTGACGCGCATCGACGACCTCGGCGTCTCGGGTCTCTCGGGTGTCGAATGGGATGCAGTCGAGCTGCCCAGCCAGTTCATGGAGAACTTCTGCTGGGAATGGAGCGTCGTCAAGCGCCTGACCGCGCATGTCGACACCGGCGAGCCGCTGCCGCGCGCCCTGTTCGACCGCATGCTCGCCGCGAAGAACTTCCACAGCGGCTTGCAACTGCTGCGCCAGGTCGAGTTCGCGCTGACCGACATGCTGCTGCACACCGAGGCCGACGCACCGCAGCGCGTGGCGCAGATCGTCGACGCGGTGCGCGCCGAAGTCGCGCTGCTGAAGCCCCCGCCGTTCAACCGCGCGCTGCACACCTTCTCGCACATCTTCGATGGCGGGTACGCCGCCGGCTACTACAGCTACCAATGGGCCGAGGTGCTGTCGGCCGACGCCTGGAGCGCATTCGAGGAAGCGCCTGGCGGCGCGCTCGACGTGCCGACCGGCCGGCGCTATCGCGAGAACGTGCTCGAGACCGGTGGCAGCCGCACCACGCTCGAAGGTTTCAAGGCGTTTCGCGGGCGCGAGCCGCGCATCGACGCGCTCCTGCGGCATCAAGGCTTGAACTGAGCTCGGCGTGCAGAAATCACGGCGCCGCACGAGTGCGTCGGGTTGAACGCCACGGTGGCGTGGGGTAGATTCGACCACCTCGACGAAAGTCAATGAAAGACTCGATGAACGCTGTCCGCCTCGCCCGTCTGAGCGCCCTGCCGCTGGCCGCGCTGCTCGCCGCCACGCCGCTGTATGCGCAGTACAAGGTCGTGGGCCCGGACGGCAAGGTTACCTACACCGACCGGCCGCCGGCACCCGCCAGCGGCAAGGTCACCGAGCTCGGCGGGCGCGGTTCGGTCGCCGCCGAGTCCACGGTGCTGCCGCTCGAGCTGCGCCAGCCCGCGGCGCGCTACCCGGTCACGCTGTACGCGAGCGCCGGCGCCTGCGACCCCTGTGAATCGGCGCGCCAGTTGCTGCGCCGCCGCGGCATCCCGTACAGTGAGAAGTCGGTGCAAAGCCCCGAGGATGCCGACGCGCTCGAGCGCCTCTCCGGCGGCCGCGATGCCCCAACGCTGAGCATCGGCTCGCAGACGCTGCGCGGCCTCGCGCCCGAAGTCTGGAACTCCTACCTGGACGCGGCCGGCTACCCGCGCGATTCGCGCCTGCCGCCCAACTACCAGTATTCGCCGGCGACGCCGCTGGTCGCCCGTGCCGCGCCGCCGCGTGCGGCCGAAGCGCCCTCTTCCGAGGAGCGCCCGGCCGGCACGCCGGCGCCGCCGCCGACGAACGCCGGCATCAAGTTCTGATCGAGTCGGCCTGCACGGCCGCCACCGGCCTGGGCTCCTGGCCCGGCGACGATTCCGCCGTGATGCGCCGCGCCGGATAGCTGCCCGCCGCCACCGCGACGCCCATCACCCAGAACAGCGTGCTCGCGCCGATCGCCGAGCCGACCAGCCCGAACGCGAGCGGCATCGCCGCCGACGAGAAGCTCAGCGTCATCGAGCGCAGCGCGATCGCCTCGCCGTGCCGGTCGTGTGGCGTCAGGTGGTGCAGCGCCGAGAAGATCATCGGCTGTACCGCGCCGAGCGCGAAGCCGAGCACGACCGCGCAGGCACCCATCGTCCAGGCCGACTGCACGAACGGATAGACGCCGAAGACCGCACCGGTCACGAGCATCGCCGCCGCGAGCACCGTCGCCTCGCGCGCCCGATGCGCGAGCAGCGGGATCACCAGGCGGATCAGCGACACCGCGATCGCGAACACGCCCAGCACCGTGCCGATCGCCGAGGCGCTGAAGCCGCGCTCGTGGCCGAGGATGGGCACGACGAAGCTGTGCACGTCCCAGCTCGACGAGACCAGCCAGTTGACCAGCAGCAGCCGGCGCATGCCCGGCGCGCGCAGCAGCTCCCACGAGCTGCGTGCGCGCTTCGCGTCGGGCACCGGCGGCGGCACCTCGATCGGCACGTGCCGGGCGCACCACAGCGTCGCGAGCGGCAGCAGCATCAGCGTCGCGAACGCGAGCCGGAAGCCGCCGGCGTCGATCAGCGTGCCGGCGAGCACCGGTCCGAGCGCGTTCGACAGCGCCGGCGCCAGGCCCAGCCAGCTGAACACGCGCTTGCGCTCGGTCGCGTCGCGGGCGCTGCGCCCGGCGGTGCGCTGGATCGCGATCAGCCCGTAGTTCGCGCCGCCGCCGGTCAGCATCGCGGCCACGCACAGCACCGCGAAATCGCCCTGCGTCGTCCAGCGCGGCATCCAGGTCGACAGCACCGCGAGCATCCCGCCGGCGAGCGTCAGACCCACGGCGACGCGCATCGGGCGGTGGTAGCCGTGGCGGTCGGCGAGCCGGCCGGCATGCAGCGCGAGCACGACCGGCGCCGCCGCGAACAGGCCCATCAGCACGCCCACGGCCCACTCGGCGTGATGCTGGCGCAAGGCCTGCAACGGCGCGGCCATGCGCACGCCGGCCATGCACGAGTGCAGGCAAATCTGGCCGGCGATCAGTGCGACCAGCGTGGTCGCGAATTGAGAACGGGTAGGAGCGCGCGCCTCGGATGTGGCGCCGGTCTCGTCAGGCATCGGCGGACCCGCCAGATGCCGACTCGACGGCCGGGTCGCCGTCCAGCCCCGGCAGCGCGGCCTGGGCGCGCGCATCGGGCAAGGCCTCGACCGAGCGCAGCTCGCGCGCCATCACGCGGGTACGGCGCTCGGCCAGCTCGATCGTGTTGCTCGCCTCGGCGAGCTTCTTCTTCGTCTTCGCGAGCACCTCGCCGAAGTTCGAGAACTCGGTCTTGACCGCGCCCAGCACCTCCCAGACCTCGGCCGAGCGGCGCTCCAGCGCGAGCGTGCGAAAACCCATCTGCAGGCTGTGCAGCGTCGCGAGCAGCGTCGTCGGGCCGGCGAGCGTGACGTGATGGTCGCGCTGCAGCGCCTCGACCAGCCCGGGTCGCCGCAGCGCTTCGGCATACAAGCCCTCGGTCGGCACGAACAGGATCGCGAAATCGGTCGTGTGCGGCGCCGCGACGTACTTCTCGCGGATCGCCTTCGCCTCGAGCCGCAGCCGCTGCTCGACCGCACGCGCGGCGATCTCGGCACCTTCCTTGTCGGCCCGGTCCTGCGCATCGAGCAGCCGCTCGTAGTCCTCGCGCGGGAATTTCGCGTCGATCGGCAGCCACAGCGGCCGGCCATCGTCGCGCCTGCCCGGCAGCCGCACCGCGAAGTCGACGCGCGCGCCGCTCCCGGGAATCGTCTCGACGTTGATGCCGTACTGCTCGGGGGTGAAGACCTGCTCGAGCAGCCCCGCGAGCTGGGTCTCGCCGAAGGTGCCGCGCGTCTTCACGTTGCTCAGCACGCGGTTCAGCGAACCCACGTCCTTCGCGAGCGACTGCATCTCGCCCAGGCCACGGTGCACCTGGTCGAGCCGGTCGGCGACTTGCTTGAAGCTCTCGCCCAGGCGCTGCTCGAGCGTCGCATGCAGCTTCTCGTCGACGGTGGCGCGCATCTGCTCGAGCTTCTTCTCGTTGTCGAGCTGGATCGCGCCGAGCTTGCTCTCGACCGTGAGCCGCACCTCGGCCATGCGCTGGTCGTTCGAGAGCGCGAGCGCGCGCAGCTGCTCGGCCAGCGTCTCGGAAAAGCGCTGCAGCGCATTGGCCTGCTGCTCGGCTGTGCGCGCGAGGGTCTGGTCCTGCGCGCTGCGCGCGCCTTCGGCCTGGCGCGTCAGCTCGCCAGTGGTCGTGCGCAGCGTGTCGGCCAGGCTCTGCTGGGTCGCGGCGAGCTGCGTGCGGAAGCTGTCGATCTGCTCGTTCTGCGTGCGCGCGACGTCGCCCTGCTGCGCGAGCAAGGTCTGCTGGAAGTGCGCGAGCGACGCCGCCAGCTCCTGGCGCGTGCCGGCCGAACTGCGCGCCACCTCGTCGCGCAGTTCCTTCTCGAGGCGTTGCGAATCGGCCTGGATCGCGGCGCGCAGATCGTCGCGCAGCGGCTTGTCATCGGGTTGTGGTGAGCGGCGCAGCGCGAGCCAGAGAGTCAGCAGCAGCACCAGCCCCAGCAGCAGGGGCACCAGCCATTCAGGGAACATCCGGCGATTGTCGCAGCCCCGCGAGCCCCGGCCGGTTCAGCCAGCGGCGCTCGATCAAGTCGAAGAGCGCCTGCACGAGCAGCGCGAGCACGGCGGCCGGCAGCGCGCCGGCGAGCATCGCGCCGCTGTCGTTGACCGCGAGCCCCGAGACGATGCGCTCGCCGAAGCCGCCGGCGCCGATGAAGGCCGCGACCGTCGCGGTGCCGACATTGATCACGGCCGCGGTCTTCACGCCGGCCAGCAGCATCGGCAGCGCGAGCGGCAGCTGCACGTGGCGCAGCACCTGCGCGCGCGTCAGCCCGAGCGACGCGCCGGCCTGCGCGAGGCCGCGCGAGACGCCCTGCAACCCGGCGTGCGTGTTGCGCACGATGGGCAGCAGCGCATAGAGGAACAGCGCGATCACCGCGGGCACGAAGCCGATGCTGCCGACCAGCGCGATCAGGAACGCGAGCAGCGCCAGCGACGGCACGGTCTGCAGCACCGCGACGATGCCCAGGAGCAGCGCCGCGAGCCGCGGCCAGCGCCACGCCGCAATGCCGACCGGCACGCCGACCGCGACCGCCGCGGCGAGCGAGCCGAACACCAGCAGCAGGTGCTGCAGCGCGAGCCGCGCGAAGTCGGGCGCGAGCAGACGCTGCCAGAAGCCGTTGCGGCGCTCGGGCGCCGCAGCTGCGGACGCCGGCCCGGACCCAGCGGCGGACGCCGCCGGGGCGCCGTCGACGAACCGCTTGGCCACCTCCGCGAAGCTCATCCCGTCGAGCTCGACCTGCGCGTTCAGCGCGATCATCGTCGGCGCGTCGATCGCACCTTCCAGCCGCTTCAGCGGCCGCTCGTCGACCGACCGGCGCATCAGCAGCACCGCGTCGTAACGCGGGAAGAAGCCGAGGTCGTCCTGCAGCACGCGCAGGTGGTAGCGGCCGACCTTCGCGTCGGTCGAGTAGATGTCGATCAGGTCGACGCGCCCGGCCGCGACCGCGTCGTAAGCCAGGCCGTGGTCGAGCCCGGCCGGCGGCGCGAAGCCGAGCTTGTACGCTGCCTTGAGCGCCGGCCAGCCGTCGGCGCGTTCGAGGAATTCGTGCGAGAAGCCGATCCGCAGCCCCGCCGCGTCGGGCTTGAGCAGATCGGAGATGCGCTCGATGTGCAGCGCCTGCGCACGCGACTCCAGCATCGCCAGTGCATAGGTGTTGTTGAAGCCCAGCGGCACCGCCGCCTTCAGCCCGCGCGGAGCGAGCCACTCGTTCAGCTCGGCGAGCGAGGGATTCGGGTGCGCCGGATCGGGCGCGCGCTTGAGCAGCTCGCGCACGATCGTGCCGGTGTATTCGGGGTAGAGATCGACCGCGCCGCTGGCCAGCGCCGCGTCGAGGATGCCGGTGTTGCCCAGCCCCTGCTTGTGCTGCGCCGCGATGCCTTGCCGCTGCAAGGTTTCGCGCGCGATCTCGCCGAGCACGTACGACTCGGTGAAGCGCTTGGACCCGACCACCACGACCCCGCCCGGCTTGGCCGGCGGCTCCTGCGCGTGCGCGTTGCGCGTGGCCAGCGGCAGCAGCAGCGCGCCGATCAGCATCGGCAGCCAGGTCTTGTGTTGCATGCATCGATTCTCTGTCACCGCGCGCGAGACGCGCTGCAAATCGTAGGACGGCTCCGACGCCACACCGGGCGTTTCACGGCTGGATTCGAGAGGGTGGCTGCGGCACACTGGCTGCCACACTTTGCCTTATCCCGGCCTCATCCCGTTCAGACTGTCGCCGTTCGATACGGCAGCGACCATGCCCAGACTCAAGGTTTTCATCGTCGAAGACAGCCCGGTGATCCGGGAGAACCTCGTCGCTGCCCTTGAGGAGCTCGCGCCGGTGCAGGTGGTGGGCACCGCCGAAGACGAAAACTCCGCGATGCGCTGGCTCGACCGGTCCGAGAACCGCTGCGACATGGTCATCGTCGACATCTTCCTGCGCGGCGGCTCCGGGCTCGGCGTGCTGCATGCGGCGGAGTCGCTGGGCCAGACGCCGCAGTTCGTCGTGCTCAGCAACTACGCCACGCCCGACATGCGGCGCAAGTGCCTCGAGCTCGGCGCGGCGCGTGTGTTCGACAAGTCCAACGAGATCGACGCGCTGCTGCAGTACTGCAACCGCCTGCAGTCGGGCGAGACCGGCAATGGCGAACTCGCCGGGATGGCGGGTTGACGGCCGCAGCTGCTGCGCGCGCCAGCCGCGCCTGCGGCGTCCACCCAAGCGTCTACTGGATCAGCCCGTTCTTCAGCGCGTAGTAGGTCAGGTCGCTGTTGGACGACAGGTTCATCTTCTCCATCACGCGGGTCCGGTAGGTGCTGACCGTCTTGACGCTGAGCGACATGCTGTCGGCCATGTGCCCGATGGTCTCGCCCTTGGCCAGTCGCAGGAACACCTGGAATTCGCGTTCGGAAAGATGCTCGTGAGGCGGTTTGTCGACGCCGCCCGAGAGCCCGTCGGCCAGCAGCTCGGCCACGCCGGCGGTGATGTACTTGCGACCGCGGTACACCGTGCGGATCGCCTTGACGATCTCGTCCGGGTCGCATTCCTTGTTCAGGTAGCCGTTCGCGCCCTGGCGCAGCAGCGTCGTCGCGTAGTGCTCTTCCGGAAAGCCGGAGAGAATCAGCACCGGCAGGTCGGGTTCGCGAGCGCGGATCGCCGCGAGCGCGTCGACGCCGCTCTGGTCGGGCATGGACAGGTCCATCACGAGCACATCGACCTCGCCGCGGCGCACGATGTCCAGCGCCTCGCGGCCGTTGGCGGCCTCGGCCACGACGCTCAGATCGATCTGCTCGGACAGGAACTGCCGCAGACCGGCCCGCACGATCGCATGGTCGTCGATGATGGCGATTCGAATCATGGTGTGATTGCTTCGATGATCAGAGGGTCGGATCAGTTCAGGGGGCTCTCATGGCACTCGAGATGATTTCACGTTTCCGCGGCAGTCGGTTCGCTTTTCCGCTGGCCGCACTGGCGGCGCTGGCGATGCTCTTCATCAGCGAAACCTCCTATCAACATGCCTCGGGCGCACTCGACGACCTCGGCGCGATGGGCGCGGCGCGGCAGTCGATCCTCGAGCTGCGCCGCGCGGTCACCGATGCCGAAACCGGCGAACGCGGGTATCTGCTGACGCACCGACGCGAGTACCTCGAACCGTACAACCGCGCCCTCGCCGAGGTTGCGAAGGAGCTCTCGAAACTCAATGCCTACTACGCGAAGAACGCCGCAGCCGAACCGCTCGTCAGGCAGATGACACAGGTGGTCGATGAGAAGCTCTCCGAAATGCGCATCACGCTGGATCTCTACGACCAAGGCAAACAGCGTGCCTGGCAAGACTTGCTGCTCAGCAACATCGGCAAGGAAAAGATGGACGGGCTGCGCACGGTGAGCGACGAGCTGCTGCGCCTGGAAAACGCCGCCATCGAAACACATCGCAATGGCGTTTACGAGACCTTGCTCCTGAGCCGCATCGGCGTGACGGCAATGACCGTGCTGCTGCTGATCGCGCTGTACTTGTACCTGCGACAGGCCGCGGCGCTGGTGCGCCAGCGCGAGGATCTGCAGCGCGAGACCCAGGCCGAGCGCGACGGCCTCGAGCTCGTCGTCGGGCGCCGTACCGCGCAGCTCACCGAGCTCGCGCAGCACTTGCAGACGATCCGCGAAGACGAGCGCAACCGGCTCGCGCGCGAGTTGCACGACGAGCTCGGCGCCCTGCTGACCGCTGCCAAGCTCGACCTCGCGCGGCTCAAGTCGCGCCTGGGTGCGCTGACCACGATCACGCCCGAGCTGGGCGAGCGGCTGACCCACCTGAGCGACGCGCTGAACGACGGGATCGCGCTGAAGCGCCGCATCATCGAGGATTTGCGCCCCTCGTCGCTCGACAACCTCGGGCTCACCGCGGCGCTCGAGATCCTGCTGCGCGAGTTCGGCGGTCGCGCCGAGATCGAGGTCGTGCGCCGGCTCGAGAACGTCAAGCTCTCGGGCGCCGGACAGCTCACGGTGTACCGGCTGGTGCAGGAGGCGCTGACCAACATCGTCAAGTACGCGCGCGCGACGCGGGTCGAGGTCGCCCTGGAAATGCGCGCCGGCCGGGCGATGATCTCGGTGCGCGACGACGGCGTCGGCTTCGACCCGAACAAGCCGAGCAGCGGCTCGCACGGCCTGCTCGGCATGCGCTACCGCATCGAGGCTCAGGGCGGCCGCATGCACCTGACGACCGCACCCGGCAAAGGCACGCTGATCGAGGCGACGCTGCCTGAAGCGATGGTGGCCGCGCCGGCCGTGCCGGCCGTGCCGGTCGCGCCGACGGCGGTGCCGGAGCTCGAGAATGCGGCAATGTCCGGAACGCCGGCCCGCTGATCCGGCTGAAAAAACGGGGCGCCCTCCACCATCGGCGGCGTCCTACAGCAACACCCAGGCTCGGCCTACCGCGCGCGGTTCGGCTTGCGACCAGACTCGCTCTTCCTTCAGCGTCGAGGGATTCGCATGTTGCACTACGCCGTTGCCTTCTTCATGATCGCGTTGATTGCCGCGCTGTTCGGTTTCAGCGGCATCGCAGCGAGCGCTGCGGGCACCGCGCAGACCCTGTTCGTGCTGTTCGCAGTCCTCGCGCTTGCGAGCTTCCTGTTCAGTTTGATCAAACGCTGAGCCCGCCACCCGACCCCCGTCACCCGAGACCGACAGGACATCACCCATGAGCACCACGACGAACCCGGCCGGCAGCACCGGCAAAACCCTGTCCCAGCAAGCCACCGGCCTCGCCGATCGCGCCGCCGACAGCACCGAATCCACGATCCGCGCGACGCAGAACGTTGCCAATGAAGCGTTCGATCGCCTGTCCGACCAGGTGGAGGATGCGCGCCGTCATGCCGCACCGCTCCTGAACCGCCTGAGCACGCAGGCCGAGATGGCGGCCCGGCGCAGCGCCGCCGCGGTGCGCGAAGCATCCGCGCAATTGCGCGAGAAGGCGACGCATGCCTCCGACTCGACCGTCGAGTACGTGCGGCAGGAGCCGGTCAAGGCCATGCTCATCGCGGCCGCGACCGGTGCCGCGCTGATGGCGCTGATCGGGCTGCTCGCCCGCTCGCGGCGCGACTGACCGCGCACAACTCTCTGCGAGCGCGGGCCGAGTCCTGCGCCGCGCTCGCGTACCGTCCTACACGGACCAGCGGGCCGCTCCGATGGCCGCGGGACGGCACGGTTCGTAGAGTTCAGCCATGAATCACAAAGCCACGTCACACGACACCGCAAGACTCGCACTCGACCCCAAGGGGTTGGAAGCGGCCAAGCGATCCCTCGGCGAAGGCGCGATCACGCCGAGCTACGGGCCGTGGCGCGACGACATCATCAAGCTGCTCAACGAGGCGCTCGCAACCGAACTGGTCTGCGTGATGCGCTACAAGCGCCATCACTTCACCGCCCAAGGCCTGGCGTCGCCGAAGATCGCCGACGAACTGCTGGCCCATGCGCACGACGAAGAGTCGCACGGCGACCTGATCGCCGAGCGCATCGTGCAGCTCGGCGGCACGCCCGACTTCTCGCCCCGCACGCTGCTGGAGCGCTCGCTCGCCGAATACGACGAGTCGACCGACCTGAAAGCGATGATCCGCGCGAACCTGGTGGCCGAACGCATTGCGACCGAGGCGTACACGCAGATGATCGCGATGATCGGCGACAAGGATTCGACGACGCGGCGTGTCCTCGAACGCATCCCCGAGCAGGAACAGGAACATGCCGACGATTTGAAGAACTGGATGGTCGAGTGACAGGCCCCAGTGCCCAACGGCTTTCAACGAAGAAGGAGCTGAACATGAACCCGCTTCGCAATCGAATCGCCACCGCCGTCGCCGTCGTCGTGCTCGCCGCTGCATCCGGCTGCGCCGTCACGCGCGGGCAGGAAAGCATGGGCGCCTACGTCGACGACGCGACGATCACCACCTCGGTGAAGGCGCGCTTCGTCGAGAACAAGGCTGTCGACGCCTCGGCGATCAAGGTCGAGACGCTCAACGGCACCGTGATGCTGTCGGGCTTCGCGAAGAACGCGACCGAGAAGGACACCGCCGAGCAGATCGCGATGAACGTCAAGGGCGTGAAGAGCGTGCGCAACTCGATCGCGGTTCGGCCGTGACCCGCATGCGCAGATTCCGCTGATCGCATCTTCTCGCTCACCCTTGCATTGAAAAAGCCGGCGCACAGCGCCGGCTTTTCTTCGTTCGCCGCTTGCCGGCGCGCAACCGTCAGCTCGACGCGGCGCTGGCCGGACTGCTGGCCGACATGTCCGGTGACGGCGTCGTCGGGGCGGGTGTCGTCGATGGCGACGGCGACGGCGACGCCGCGGGGGGCGGCTGCGTGGTGCTCGGTTTCGGCACCGCGCCGTCGCTTGGTCCGGCCGGCTTCTTGTCGCAGGCAGCCAGGCCGCTCGCGGCGATTGCCACCAGCACGACCCATGACAGCGTTCTCTTCATGATGACTCCTTCTCTGGCCGGCTGATTCTCAGTACCGGGCGCGCAGCTCGCGGATCTGCTGCGCGGCTTCGTCGCGCCGCGCGCCATGGGCGCGGTGCGCCTTCGACGCGCCGGGATTGCGCTCGGCGACGTCGTCGTCGACGTCGTGCGCTTCGTCGGCGACGTGGTCCCACTCCTTGCGCTCGTGGGGATCGTGGTGCTTCAACGCCTGGCGGTGCGAATGTTGCGAGTGATCGCGGTACATGATCGAAGTCGGCTCCGAGGTTGATGAACGCTCCGCGTCGCGGCCCATCCGCGAGGTCGGCGCCCGGTGACTCAAAGACTAGTGACGGCCCCCGGGTCGGCAGATCGGCGAGCGGCAGGGCCGGCGGTGGGACTGCACCGAATCGCCTGTAGGAATCGGCTGACGCGGCGCCCTGCGCCGTCCTATGTTGCGATGCGCTGCCGACCTGTGTCCATGCCGTGGCGGACTTCTATGTTTAAACAGCGCGTTCTTGCTCCCCGGCAAGGCGTGCTCTTCACTTTCACCCACAGTACCCACAGCAGGAGCCGTCGATGAGCAAAGCCAAGACCTCGACCCGGCGCGACAAGTCATCGCAGGGAACAGCCAACATCCAATCGGATCTCGAATCGAATATGCAATCCGATCGCGACACCTCTTCTTCCTCGCCTCGCCAGGGCAGCAAGGACAAGGCGCAGGGGCAGCGGGAGTCGCCGCAGCAGCAAGAGCGGCAACCTCAGCAGCAGCAGCCGCAACCACCGCAATCGTCGCAACCGCGCTCGAAGGCCAAGGACGATGACGACGACGACCTGACCATCGAGCAGGACGACGACGACGGCGTCTGACCCCTTCCCGACCCCTCATTCCGCCGCGCGTGCGACGAGCGCCCGGCAGGCCTGCAGGCCGCGCCGGGCGTCTTCGTCATTGCCGGTATCGAAGAACGGCAGCACCGCCGCCAGCGGGTTGACGAACGCGAGCGCCGCCGCCGCCCCGACGCGGCCCGCGAGCGCGCGCTTTTCGATCCCCACCTGCGGCTGCGCGAACGTGCCGCGCACCAGCACCGGCGCACGCAGCGCGAGCGGGCTGAAATCCTTCGGCGACACCAGCAGCCGCAGGTCCAGCGTCTCGTCGGCCAGCGACAGCGAGCCCTCGGCCCACAGGGTCGAGTCGCGCGTGTCCAGCACCAGCGCGCGCGGGCGCAGCACGCCGCGCTCGGCTGCGAGGTCGGCGACCGTGCAGTCGATCGGCAGCGCGTCGTCGCCCTTGATCCACACCCCCAGTGCCTGCGCAAGGTCGAGGCCGGCCGCTTCGACCGCGAGGTGCGACACGCTGCCGCCGACGAGTTGCATGCGCACGTTGCCGCGCAGGGTGCCGAGGATCGCCGCGGTCGTGGCGCCCTGCCCGGCGACCTGTGCATGGCCGTTCAGGCGCCCGGTGATGTATGGCGGCGGCGCGCTGTCGGTGCCCACGCCGGCACCGGTCTTGCGCGCCTGGCGCAGCCAGCGTTCGAGCCGCACGTCGCGCCAGCGCAGGTCGGCGTTCCACAGCGCCTGCGCGGTGCGACCGTCGAGTTGCACACGGCCGGTCAGCGAGCCGGCACCGGTGCGCGCGTCGATGTCGGCGAGGGTCAGCACCGCACCATTCAGCGTCAGATGCGTGCGCAGCGGACGCAGCGGTTCGACCAGGCGGCTGCCGAGGTCCAGGTCGTCGACATCGACCAGCACGTTCGCATCCATCGCCTGCAGCGACGGCAGGTCGAACGGGCGGTCGGGCAGCACCTTGCCGGCCCCGCGAGTCTGGGGCGGCGGCACGCCGGATTCGCGCGAGGTGCGCGGGGAGCGCGATGCCGAGGGCGACGCCGCCGAAGCGCCAGACGCCGGCGCAGCAGGCGCGACCGCCGAGCCCTGGGCCGAGCCCTTGGCAGGCGCGCCGACAGCCGGGCCGAGGTCGGCGAGCAGCAGCCGCTTGCCGCGCAGGCGCCCGGCGAGCAGTGGCACGCGCCGCCCGGTATCGAACGCGAACGCGCCGCTCAGCTCGCTCGAGCCGACGATGGCCTCTTCGACCAGCGCGTTCCAGCGATCGCCCTGCTTCGCGATCGCACCGTTCGCGTGAAACGCGCCGGTCGTCGGCAGCGTGATGCCCAGCGGATCACCGACCGCGGCGAGCGACGGGCCGCGCACGTCGAAGCGACCGTCCAGCGCAGTCAGCTTCAGCGGGTCGGTCGCGGTGCCGTCGAAGCGCAGCGTCGCGCTGCCTATCGTCGCCTTCAGCGTGATCGGCCAGGCGATCCGGGTGGTGTCGCGCTCGACGACTTCGAGCACGCCGCGGCTCGCGAACTCGATGACCATCGGCCGGGCGCGGTAGTGCCCGGTCGCGTCGAAGCGGAACTCGGCCGGTGCGGCGCTGCCGGCGGCGATCGTCGACGACGCCGGGGCCGATGCCGATGAGGCCGGCACGGCCGACGCCGGAGCATCGCGATCTGCGGGGCTGCGATCGGTCAGCGAGAAGCGCGCAGCCAGATCGGTGCCGATCAGATCGTCACGAAACGCCAGCGCACCGGAGCCGATCCGAAGCTGATCGAACAGCGGCGGCTGGAACGCCGGCGCAGCCGGAGCGGCCCGCGGCGGCCCGAACTGCCACGATGCGCGGCCATCGGCGAGCCGCTCGACGTGGCTGTCGACCTCGGTCGCGCGCAACTCGCGGATGCGCAGCGGCTCGCCGCCGCGTGCGCGCCACAGGTCCGCATACCCCAGCTCCAGATAGGCATCACGCGCCAGCAGCATGTGCGGCGCCGAGCTCCAGCGCGGCGCGCCGATCTCGATGCGGGCCGCGCTGATGCGCACGCTGCCGAGCAGGCGGACCCGCACGCGTGCCGATCCGCCCGGATCGGACGCGAGGCTGACGTGGCGATCCAGTTGCTGCGCGAGGGCGCGCTCGATCGGCCCGGCCAAAAACGGCCAGCCCAGCCACTCGCCGACGCCCAGGCCCACCACGACTCCGAGGCCGAGCACGGCGGCGAGCGTCGCCGCATTGCTGCGAGGTCTGCCCATACCGCATGGTGAACCGCAGGCCCGCCCCGCGGCCATCGGGGAGCACCTGCCGCCGCTGTCGGCTGGCTCCTACGTCATGCGGGCTCGTGCCGGCCAGGACCCGGATCAGGATCGGGCCAGCACCTGCGGGTTCAGCGCCGTCGGCGGCTTGCCTGCGTTCGGCCCTTGGCCGAGCGCGGCGATCAGGTTGTCGACCGCGAGGTTCGCCATCGCGCGGCGGGTCGGGATGCTGGCGCTCGCGATGTGCGGCGTCAGCACGACGTTGGGCACTTGCAGCAGGCCGGGGTGCACGCACGGCTCGCCCTCGAACACGTCGAGGCCGGCCGCGGCGATGCGCCGGTCGCGCAGCGCCTGCGCGAGCGCCGCGTCGTCGACGATGCCGCCGCGCGCAATGTTGGTCAGCGTCGCGCTCGGCTTCATCAGCGCCAGCTCGGCCGCGCCGACGAGGTGGTGCGACTCGGCGCTGTACGGCACGACGATCACGAGGTGGTCGCTCTCGCGCAGCAGCTCATCCTTGCCGGCGTAGCGCGCGCCGAGCTCGGCTTCGACCGCAGCCGCCAGCCGCGAGCGGTTGTGATAGATCACCTTCAT